>JAABUW010007657.1_pt1 | contig 12920 bp, 14 predicted proteins | sample 5560081 | NCBI WGS metagenome assembly JAABUW01 (sample SAMN10711882, study PRJNA513363) | rock metagenome | isolation source: Antarctica rocks | place: Antarctica: Victoria Land, Knobhead sud
TGGCGTAGCTATTGTTTGTGCTGGGAGCATTGATGAACCAGCTGGCAAATGAGAAGCTGTCCGGATTGGGAGTGATGAGTGTATCGGGGGAGCTTTTGCAGCTTGAGGAAACTGTTGTGGTCTTGGAACAGGTGGCGGGTAAGAATTGACCGTTGGACGCATTTTCACGTACGACTCCAGAGCTGAAAGACCCTTTACGAAGATTGTCAGCCTCACAAAGATAAAAGAGTAATGAATGAGGCAGTCCACTCACAGTCATGATTCGCCGAACGGTAGCATGCCTCCATGGACTCTTGTCCTCGAGCAACTTGTTCCTCATTCGCAGATAGGAACGTGAGCCTGTAAATGGCTCTGCTTTCACGCTTTGCCCGCGTTTCTTTCGGACCAAAACGTACTCGAATTGGCTGACATCAAACTTCGATCCGGGTTTGTAGTATAAAGATTCCAATTGCGAGCAAAACCCCTCGAATTTTTCGTTACCAGGGATCTCTCTCCGGTGGATGGTGACTCCATCTAGCACGAACCAGACGCGGAAGCGAGCAACGGCGAGGTCGATTTCTGTTGTGTCTGTATCTGTGTCTGTGCTTGAATTGAAAGGCGAGGGAGACGGTGATTCTGATTTCCTTTTCTGGTCGGCGAATATTGACACCCATTGAGTTATCCATTCGGGGCTGATGTTGTCATCGCGCTCCATATGACTGGCAAGAAGGCCCAGGTTCGGATATTTCGCAAGGCATTGGGGACACTGCAAGTCACCCATTGCATGTATTCTGCAGTCTAAGGTCCTGTCTCTGAGAGTTGAGAAGATGGTCGCTTGCGGACGCGAAATAGTTCAACCAAGTGCTGATGATGCATTGTTGTCAAACTGTGTTAACGCTCTTCGTTAGAGACTTTGTGCGCGAAACGCGAAATATTACCCGGTCAATGACGAGTGTCGAGGCGTTACGTAGTACCCAAAAGGGCTTGCCAGGAGCGTCACGCAGAAATTCATAGATGTAGTCTAAAACCAAAGGTCGAAGAGGAGTCTACCGATCATAGGCTCATCGAGGGAGTCCAGAAAAGACACCTAAGGTCATTTTTGAAGATGGCAGAATAGGGTATTTATGCCACAGCGAATGCTGAATTGGGGGAAGCAACCGTGGTGTAAGTCCAGTCGATGCGTCTTACGCGTTCAAGAGTGAAGTGTTATCGAAGTTACCGCCTACAGCATTATTAGCGTTTCTCCGGAGATTCCATCCTCTTCACTCTACTTCTCGACTCACCAAATACACAATCGCGCTCCATCAGCCAAAACATTTCGCGACATGATATCCTTGTCCATAGCGAATTAGCAGCAACCATGACATCTGTGATGCATTCGATCTTGAAAGCCATAAATTCGTACACCGTCTGCGTAATCTTTTGAATCCGAAAAGGAATGACATCCTATAGCCACTTACTTCTGCCTCTGATCGTCCTTGATGTTCCTTTGAGAGATATGAAGAAGACTTTCTAGACGAAAAGTCCATTGCAAGCTTATAGCCAGACGAAGTGATAGTAATCATGGGCAGAGATTTTGAGTTACAAAAGTTGTTGGAGCAAATGTAGGGCTTGTGGCTCGATGTGTCTTGATACGGCCTGATGTAGTAGCTTTCAAGCTTAGGAGTTTGCTCGATGTGCCAAAGACTGGTCTTGAACGCTGTGGTGTTTTTAACTCGTACTCCTGTCATTCAATATCTAATCTGATGGCACCAGTGTAGGGTCCTCCATGAACATGAGGCCTAAAAGGATGATTTATATGGAATTGGTGCTATATAATGGTTATCAGACTACTTACATGATACCTATTTCCAGCCATAGCATCAGAACCGCCATTGCACTTCCCCAAACTGCTGACGTCCCCATACTTTGAAATTGTCGTCCAGCAGATCCTTTAAAGGGCACAGCCCCGGACGCACTAGCACTGGCACTGGCACTCGGCCCCGCCCCCAGCCCACTCATGATATAATTCCCCAGCCCATCCGTACTCGTCCCAACGACTACCTGAGTCCCACTGGGCGCAAGCGAGACTGGCGTCCCCGCCACGGTGATCGCTGCACCAGGTGTTAATGTTTGGCTCCCTACAACGTACTGATTCTGAGCATTGGCCGTCACCACCTGACTGCCAATGGTGAAACGCGGCGGTGCAGTAGCTGCGCCTGCAAGCGTCGAGGTTATGGAGCCAGCTACGAGGATCGTTTGAGTGCCGGATGTCTGTAACAAGACGGGAGTGCCAGTAACACCTGAGCCGAGCGTGATTGGCGAACCGGGGGTAAGTGTCTGAGACCCAACGATGTATTGGTTCTGCGAGTTGATTGATATAACCTGGGAGCCTATGGTAAGAGGTTGGGGTGTTACGGTGGCTGCCGCTATGAGCGTTGAGGTAATTGAACCGATGATGAGGACCGTGTTGCTGCTTGTTGTTTGTAGTAGGAAGGGCGTAGCATCACTCCCTGAGCCGAGCGTGATAGGCACACCAGGGGCAAGCGTCTGGCTGCCAACAATGTATCCGCCTTCAGAGTTTACCCCCACTACCTGGCTACCTATGGTAAGAGCCGCGGGCACTAGCGGTGTAGGACCCGCAAACAGCGTTTGGGTTCTCGACCCAAAGACAAGTACAGTGTGACTGCTAGATGTGTGCATCTCGACAGGTGTCGCAGCATCACCTGAACCAATCGTGATAGGCACACCAGGGGCAAGCGTTTGAGTCCCAACCACGTATAGATTTTCGGAATTTGCGGCCAAAACCTGGGTACCTATGGAAAGGGCCTGAATTGCGGCTGAAGTAAGGGTACCGGCCAATATCGAGGTACTGGAGCCCACTACAAGAAACGTTTGGCTACTGGAGGTGTGTAGGACGACAGGCGTGGCGCCAGCACCGGAACCAAGCGTTACAGGAGAACCAGGAATGAGTGGCTGCCCCGAGACGAGATAATGAGCATTGGCGTCTGTCGAAATTATGTGGCTGTTGAAAATGATTGGAGCGATGTCATTCCCCAGAGCAGCCCCTGTAGCAGCTAATGTTGTCACAATAGGAGAGCCTTTTGGGTTGGTAGTAGTGAGAATTACAGCTGGCTGCCCAACATTCTCGGAGGAAGCAACTATAGGAGTGGAAACACTGGCTACTGGTCGCGAAGACAATTGTTCCGAGCTAAGTACCCTGGTAGGGCTCGTGGCTTCCACTGCTGAGGTGGGTAAGTTGCCATCGGCTACCTCCGGAGATGTAGCCGCGGCATCTTTAGGTGCTCTCGAAGGCACCTGCTGTGAGCCTAGTAACCCCATGGCGCTCGTGACTGGTACTGCACTATTTGATGTAGGTGTATTGCCTGAAGGTGTCTCCGGTAACGAAGTCGCTGCCTCTTCGGGCTTTGAGATAAGAGGACTTGATGTCGTGGTGGGTGCCTGACTCGCCCCATCTGCATGTATTGTCAAGAGCGTCCCAGAAGCATAACTCGGTAGTTCCGATGGAAGATGGGACTCCATGACAGTAGACGTCGCTGTTAGGTACAGTGCCGTCGCTTTGAGCGTATCTGGTCGTTCTAGACGATTGGCCCTACATTTCCAGGCAGCCAATCCGGGGAAAAGCGGTTGAACACGCTCTTCCCAGTCACCTTCGAAGCTCCACACCGGCTCGTACGTCAAACCCTTGGGATCCAACCCCACGTTACCCATAGCTTGGGTCCTGGTGGGCCATGCTATAGCCGGGTGTGAGGAAAACGTAAAGCTTGGAGCTCCACTATCAAAACCACTTGGATCGAGGAGTAATCCAGATTGCATTTCCCGAATACATGGATGCTGTATGCAGGTTGCCACGCCGCTAACAGTTGTTGGGAGGGTCCCACATATGGTATAATCGGATGGATAATCTTGGTGGTAAACCGTTGGATAAGCTCTGAGCTCGTTGTAAGCTTGGTCCAGGCGTTGCGACTTGCGTGGGCAAGATTCACTTACACAGTATAAGTAGTTGTCGCATGATCATTAGTGACTACGACTGCTGTTGTCCTTGTTCCCGCGCTATTGAGGTCCGTGGCAGGGACATAGGTTTTCAGATCGACTTCTGTGTTGGTGACTGTTGTCACAAGTGTGCTGTTTGTTCGATTGTTGACCACGAATAGTACGGTTTCTGCTGTAATTGTGGCCGTTACAGATAGGCTTGACCAGGAGATAGACGATAGTTCGACAACCTTGCGTCTACAGTTGGTTGGACAGCCTGTTCCAGCGGCAGCCCCTGAAGGAAACCCGCCCGTGTAGTTGTTGAACGGCGCTGCTACGGTTAGTAAATTCCGTTGGTATGCATTCTCAAACCATTACATACTTTGCTGTGGTAACGCAGACGCATGAATCAAAGGACTTATCGCCAGAGATACCAACAAGAGACATGCGCAAAACATGGCGAACATGACAAAAGAGATGACGCAACAACCAGGTAATCGTCACAGGTTTCGTCCGTATGTTGGGAATGGTCACGGTCAAGTATAGAGAAATCAAGCTTCAAGGAGAGGCTGAGCATTACGCCTACCTTAGGACGCTAAATGCAAGACGTTCCATTCGACCAATTCAAGCGTTGGGATCCGCCAACCACAATTTACCGAAAGTCGTGTCATGAATACCGCATGACCACGGCTGGATGAAAGAGACCGGGATAATTCATTTCCACCCATGCACATGCAAACATGCCAGACGTAGCACATACCCCCACATAAAATGCCCATCCTCGATGAGGTGAAGTGGATTGTCCGGTCGTTTCCCAAAATAAGTACTTTAGGCCTCATGCTGACAAGGGCGCTTAGGCGCCGCCGTGACGCTCGGATACCGAATAAGTTAGTCCGTCTGCCCAATGAGAGCATCTGGCCCCCAAACTATCCTTTCAAAAGCCCATCTTGGCTGCGAGCAGGCTGCTCGCAGGCTGCTCAGGTAGACTCGCCGTCGTACTCGGATCCGCAAGCATGGCTAAGTGGACCACAATACGAGAGCCGATTTCTGCTGTCCTGCAGTCTCAACAATGCTCAAGTCGGAATCCACACAAGGAGCAAATATTCCTGCGGCGTTGCGCTCAGCTGCGAAATAGCCTGGATCAGGTCAAGTAGGATCAAGGCTATTGGGCGGCGCAGCGGCTGAGACTTTGGAAAGCGTACGGCGGTCATGGTCTTGTTCTGACTTACTTTCCTGAGTCTCGAAACAAGTAAGCTGGGCTCTTGCAAAGTCGGGGCTTGCAGGTGGTGGCTTACCGAAGACCCGAATCTGTATCACACGCAACCCTAGATCTTGTGTGTGCAAAGGCCTAAAGCATAGGCAATCGCTGTCTCAGCAAGGGTTTTGGTTCCTCCCCACCTCCCCCATCTTTCATAAAGTAGCTTGGGAGCAGCAGACATCCGCCGGAAAATGATAGGCTGGGAATGGTGTGAATATGGGACGCGCGCGAGAAGATTTGGGAGCCAGCAGAAGTTTTCGTTTTATCTAGCGTGTGCGCTAAGCGATTTTAGTCGGCGCTACGCATGCAGCGCGAATCCCTCTCCAACATGGAGCGGCTGGAGCTCTGCCTTCATTGGATAGATCAGAAATGTTACGAAACACAGCTTTTCAGCTGTCTTCCTGATCCTGCCTGGACATAAACGAAGTGAACCCCAAGTGGATGGTCTCGCTTTCTTAATAGAACGAATGTCATCAATCGCTCGGCCAAGCATGTGTATTCGAGTCTTTCTTTCGTCAAGAACCACTTTGTTGTACAGACGTGTCATGAATGATAGGGTAACAGGCCCCGTATCGTTAAGAAGACGAAGACCATACTGCGGAAGAAAGGGGAACGATTGTTGGTCACCTCACCGTCGTCTATAATAGCGCAAACACCAGTTAAGTTGGTTGCAGTCATCGAATACAATGTTGCTTGACTCACCAGTTCTAGATTTCCACATCCATTGTTCCGTCTTTCAACCTTGTCGTCACATGAAGTATGTGAGTAGCGAACTTCTGAGTTCGAGAGCGAAGATCGCGCAGTGTGGCAAGACCCCTATGTTGTGGGAGCAATTCGAGCTCTCCCTCGGTGTTGGTAGACCACTCTTCCATCCTTGCCCGATGGATAACGTCTGAGTACTCGCAGCGGCAATACATTCTGCCACATGGTATTGTCTTTTAACCGTTTGAGCAAATCAACTGATATGGGTCTTTGTTCGATGCATGGAACTCGGAATCAACTTGTTCGGTGTGTTTCACGCAAGCGCTTGGTACGTCACCCGGGTCATATACGGGAAATGCCCCTGACAAATAAAACAGATATAGAGACTCGACGATCTCAGTCTTTCTGATCGCAAAGTTTGTGTAGAGGTTACGGGTGCACCAGTCAAAAATTATTACAAGAAAGATATTCCACACCACAAGACTGCGCGGAAGACTCGACATTGTAGGAGACCATATTCTACCTGAATGAGGCGTGCACCTCTCAGTACCCTCCGGGCCCAAGCCATGGCTCCTGGATGCTCACGTTTCATTGCGAGCTGGGCTTGTCGGGGCGTTGCGGCTCCTTGATAACCACGGCCATGTTACAGCCGCAGCTTGGGCAATGGCCACGCCTGTCAAGGAATAAGAGGCAGCCACGTTACAGCGGTTTAATGTGCCTGACCAGACCCTCGAGGCCTTCAGTGCAACTTGTTGGATACATAAGGCATACTGGGATTAATAGCTGATGATGTGCACCAAGCCAAAACCATAGGATCTCTACACCATGGGGTGTAGACACGCACGCAGTGGCCTGTCGACGGTCGTTGGTCCCTTGGGATGTGCCGTTCTCGCTTGGCCTTTGGCTTCTAAGAAAGCTTTCCAAAAGTGAGTTTGACCAAAACTGTTACTCGGCAAGTCGGTCAATGTTGATGCGTTGTATAACTCAGCAGCACTGACTACGTTACCAATGTATGAGTCGACATCGCGGAGAACTTTCAGAGGAGCCAGGATGTGAAAAAGTGTTGTGTCATGGCTCCGAGACGCGTGTCGTTGACCGAGACCATGGCTCTGCTTTGGCAGGGATCATGGCTAGTCACAACCTGCCTCGCATCGGTCCAAAACTCCAGGACACCAGAATTGTTTCATATTTATGAACAGACTAGCTTTGTGAACAAAATGGGGAAGAGTGCCATGGCTGTGTTGGCGAAGAACGAAACACTTTGTGCTAGAGGTATGACAAGAAAAAGTGAAGATGCCAGACATCCAAGAGTTTTCATACGGGCTGCCGAATTCGAGACATTGAAGAATGAGCTAACCCAGATACAGCCAAGCTCGCGGGAGCTTAAATTTCCCCACAAATAGGATTGTTGGGAATGCACCTCGGCAGCCCCTGAATGCATGATGCGGCCTGCCTGGCCAATCTTCACAAAGTTCGGGGATTGAGAATCTGCAGGAATCTGCAGGAACCTGTGTCAAAATCTGCATCAGACCTCACGATCTTGCCTCAACGATCCAACTAAAAGACAACTTGAATTCAAGAAGTGATCGATGTCGCTGTTGCCTACTGAATGGCAAACTGATTTGACTTCGTTGATGCCGGGATGCAGTCAGCGGCTTGGAGGTTGAAGCGCCATTTCCCCTGAGGAGCATGCTTTCCCCCTGAAGATCCGCACGATTGACAGTAGCGCTCATCCGAATCTCAAACCCCAGCACAGCGGTCGAATCAGAATGAGGCTGCCGTGCATCCGATGCATCAAACGGGAGAAGTCTCCAGTGATGTTTCGAGATGGCTTGGAACGGTGCACGGCTTTGGCTGCTCGTCGCCGTCCTTTAATCTGGCTTGGCGGTCGAGGCGTGATTACAACGCCCCTTCCATTTCATTATTTCGTTAGCACCAGACTCCACATTCCATTTCCCGGCCTCATCAACCTCCCATTTCCCACACATCAACAATCTCTCAACCACACTCATTCTTTGTCTCGAGCAGATCCATTCTTTATCTCGCTCTTTCTTCTTTACTGCAAGCCTCGGCCTTGCTACCACATTCCTTTGTGTGATTCTTTGACTCCCTCCAAGCCACGGTCTAGCCACGCTTATTTTCGTTGAACGAACACTCTCAAAGCCAACGAACCCCAATTCAAACAAACCTATAAACCCTCCGCACACCTCTACGAGACAGGCGTATTTACAAATCAAACCAAAATGCGTGCCTCAGTTGTCCTCCAAGTCCTCCTCGGCGCTGGCGCCCTAGCACATCCTCACTTCAAGCTCAACAACCCTCTAGCTCATGTGCACCACAAGCGCCAGCAGCCTGTAGAGATCTTGACTACCACCGTGGGCAATCAAGTCGAGATAGAGGATATATTTGTTGCCACTGTCTGGGGTTCCCCTGAACCTGCAGCGTCAACACCTACACCTACTTCCAGTCCCGTTGTTGTTGTTGCCGCTCCTGAGAAATTGGCAGTGGCACCAGTTGCAAACAACCAAAATTGGGACCAGAACAATCAAGATTGGAACCATCCCAAATACTCTCCAGCTTCCGTCACGCCGGCATCTGTGACACCAGTATCGGTCACCCCAATATCAATCACTCCTTCCGTTACCCCAGTGTCGGTCACTCCCGTCCAATCATCTCCTGCCGCACAAGCCTCAACTGGTAGCTCTGGTAGCTCGAACGATGGCGCTCCACTCTCCGGCGGCGTTTCCATCCTTGAGACCGCCAACAAATATCGTGCTATGTTTGGTTTCCCTGCTTTCTCATACAGTTCAACGCTCGACGGCAACGCGGCTAAGACCAACTCCGACAATGGCGCCAACTCTATGAAACACCAGCTCAATGCAGGCTCATTCGCTCAATGCATTGGTCAAGTCGACAACACCTCCGGTGGTGGAGGCCTGACACCATTCGAGCTCACCTACCTCGGCTGGTTGTGTGAGATGCCGGAAAACCAAATTACTGAAGCTTGCAAGGCCATGGAGGTAGCAACTAACATGATCGTCGATCTGTCCGATCCCGGCCACGCCCAGATTCTGCGTAACCCAGGTTACTCTCAAATAGGTTGCAACTACCTCACCGCTACAGAGCATCACGACATGTATGTTGGCACGTGGACCTGTGACTTCAAGTAAAGATACTACGATCGACGACTTTCCACATCATCCTAGCAAGCGTGTTTGATCATTCAGCATCTGGCGCGTTTTTTGAAGGGATATCATGTGGAGACATCACAACAAAGGCAACATCAACCATTTTACAATCAATCGCTGCTTCTAGCATTCGCTTCTTCATCTTCTGGCATCAAAGCGTCTGCTGGACAGCTTTCGCTCTTTCAACATGTGTAAATATTCGATTCGATCTTGGTGGTGAACGGTTGAGATTATCGTGCTCGCGGAGATGTGGCTATTGAGCAGACCAACACGATCAGCCTCGCTTGTTGAGATCAAATGCATACAAACAGTCATTATCAAATCTACCTGCTCCAAATGTGTTGTCGTGACATTGCCCTAATTCACGCTTTCGCTTCGTGTATTTCCCAAGATCATATTATCCTCCCTGTAATGTTCCACCAAACGCCAAACGCATTCATCCCCCAGTCCGACATCTCCCCCATCCTCCATCCCAGTCCCATCCCAGTCCCACCTCACGACCCCTACATTTCCCACCTTCATCGCAACACGCCATACCAAGTCAATGCATGGCTAGCGACACCCTTTCACATCCCCTCGCATCTCCCACCTCCTCCCTCCCCATTCCCATCCCCTTACCACCTCGCATTCGCAACCTTCACTGCCATACGACACTCGATTTACAGTGATGCATGGCTACTACTAGGGACACCCTCTCACCCCCTTCTCACGTCCTTGTTTTTCAAAACCTGAAACGTTGCGAATCCATATTAGAAAGGAGGGTTTGGAGATGCAAGATAGGATAAGATGTGGTTTCGATCTGCGTTGGATTTTGCAATTATAGGCGACGTGGGACGTATAGAATGGGTGGTTGGGACGCAGCATGCTGCAGCTCCTGTTTCAGATGCTGTTTCACTGCGTGTAGGACATCTGGGAGGGGGGAGAAGTATTGCTTGGTCCGTTTGTAGGGTAAAGAGATCTGGTGTGTGATCAACAGCGTGTGGGGATGGAACTATTGGACGAAACCCTTTGGATTTCCATGAGCACCTTTGCATATATCGTATCTCATGCCCGCTTTAGCCATTCAAACGCACAACCCCACCTAATAATCCGAAATCCTCCCCTTCTCCCTCTCAACCTCATACCCAAAGTCAAAATACCCCCTATCGAACTGATGCACCCTCACATACCCATCCTCGCCCCCACTCGCATACCCCCTCCCCAACGGATCCACCGCAATCGTGTTCAAGGGTCCGAAATGACCTTTGACGCGGCCGATCTCGTCTTCGAAGACTTTGTGGTAGAAGCGGGCTTCGAATTTGCCTTGGCGGGAGGAGGTGGTGGTGACGTCCATGGCTGCTTGGCCGCCGCCGAGGATGACGAAGGGTTTTTTGGGGGTGATGGCTGCGGTGTTGAGGGGGGTGTCGGAGGGGTAGGATTTTATTATGTCGAGGTCGCGGGCGGAGATTAGCTGGGAAGGGGGGGGTTAGTTTTTTTATTGGGGTTGGAGAGGGGGGGTAGGTACTTACTTTGGCGGTTTTATCTTTGGAGGCGGTGATGAAGTAGGTACGATCGGAGGACATTTGCAGGTCTGTTACTTGCATGCCCTCTTCGTGCGCTTCGACGTTTTCGAGGAGTTCGCCGGTCTTGGTTCGAGGTTAATAGTGTTCTTGGCATGTGGAGGCAGGATTTCGGGGTACCTTTGCATCATACTGTGACACGGTTCCGTCCTCGTGCCCTGCAAGTATATACTTCGACAGATAACTCCATCCAGCCACCGTAGCCTTCGCCTCATCACAGGTGATTGTAAGCGCTCTCTCATCGCTTTGCTCCGCATCCACATCCACCTTGACATCCAACACAACGATCGTGCCCAGGAACCCCATGCGCTTCTCCGTCACAGCAAGTAGTTGTGTGCCATCATCATTGAACTCCACTCTCTTCACCGCAGTATTGAAATCCCAAACTTTAACGCATTTGCCCGTCCGTACATCCCATAAGCGCACGGTGTTGTCTGCGGCACCGGAGGCCATGAGGGTGGTGGTTGGGTCGACATCGATCGTCCAGAGAGCACCTTGATGGCCGTGGTAGGTGCCTAGGCGTTCGCCGTTGGCGGAGAACCAGGCACAAATTACTTGATCTTTTGCACAGGAGAACAGGATATCGCCATCTTTTGTGTATCTTGCTATTGAGTCAGAGGGACTTTTGCGTGTGCGAAGGACAAAGGCTCACTTAATTTGGGTCAGAGACCGTTCCTACGATAGCAGATGTGTCAGTAGAAGCTCAAGCAACGGAACTCCATGGGGAAAGTACGTGGCCTTGCAGTAATATCGGCCTCATTGCGGAAATTTGTGAGAAACGAGGAGAACAGTCAAAGGCGGTCTTTCGCAACTTTCTCCAGACTCATTCAATCGTGGGAACTTTTTGGCGTTGTTGCGGCTAGAGAACCTTATTTGTTGAGCCTAAACAGCCCCGCTAGGGCATGGACTTAGGGCAGGAAAATCTTTCTTGCAGGGGCCAATTTTGGACATGTTGGATTTGTGGGTTGTCATACTTTCTATAGAGCAGCTCTGGAAGCTGCGAAAAGTCAGTCTTTACACTTGATAGCTGGCGGCATTGGTCTGGAGATCATCGTGGGACCAGAGGCCATATGGTGCTCCTTCGCAACGTTCCGAAATCTGGAGGGTTCACCCAATTGAGAAGGGAAAGATTCGCGCCGCACGTCACTCAACTTGCAGTTCTCCGCACTTCAATTGCGACTTTAACTGCAAATCAGCGGCACATTTGTGCTCAAGTAGGGCCTCGGTATTTTTCTACTCCACGGACCGCTGGCTCTCTCGTACACGCCCGATTCATAATCTGCAATTCAAAGGCTTCTCCACAGCAGAATTCCCCGGGCCAGACGCCCGATATACCCCACGCATTGGGCGCAAAACAATTTTCCAGCAGTGCTAGCACAATGGCGGCAGAAAAGATTGATGGGAAGGCCATTGCAAACAAGATACAGGAACGAATCAATGCCGAGATCAAGAAAACACAGGAGATAAATCCTCGCTACAAGCCATCGCTGACCATCATACAAGTGGGAGACCGCTCAGATTCGTCGACGTATGTGCGCATGAAGTTGAAGGCTGCCGAGGAGGCCAACATCATCTGTAATCTGGTGACTTACCCAGAGTCGATTACCGAACCAGAGCTGCTACAGTATATCACCAAATTCAATAACGACCCCTCAATACATGGCATTCTCGTCCAGCTCCCCGTCCCCAAACATATCGCAGAGCATGCAATCACCTCTGCTGTGGCAGAGGAGAAGGACGTGGATGGATTCGGAGTAGGCAATATTGGGGAGCTGTCAAAACGTGGAGGGCACCCGTTATTCACACCATGTACACCGAAAGGAGTAATGGTGATGCTGAAGGAAGCTGGTGTAGAGCTGAGAGGCAAAAACGCTGTTGTGCTTGGGCGTAGTGATATAGTGGGCAGCCCAGTCAGCGCACTCTTGAGAAATGCCGATGCGACAGTGACCGTCTGCCATTCGCGGACTCAAAATCTGGAGCACCATATCAAGCAAGCAGATGTGCTTGTTGCTGCTATCGGCAAGCCAGAATTCGTCAAAGGTGACTGGTTGAAGTCTGGGGCTGTGGTGATTGACGTTGGCACGAACTTCATACCAGACGAGTCGAAGAAGAGCGGTCAGAGGATGGTGGGCGACGTAGACTACGCATCTGCTGCTGAGTTTGCGTCGAAGATCACCCCAGTACCTGGAGGTGTTGGTCCAATGACCGTTGCCATGCTTATTCAGAACGTCGCAGATGCTGCCACCACTTATTTTGAGAGGC
>JAABUW010007658.1_pt1 | contig 12918 bp, 21 predicted proteins | sample 5560081 | NCBI WGS metagenome assembly JAABUW01 (sample SAMN10711882, study PRJNA513363) | rock metagenome | isolation source: Antarctica rocks | place: Antarctica: Victoria Land, Knobhead sud
CCTGCACCACACAACCTCTACAGTGTACAATGCTTGCACCAGCTTAAATGACTTGCTTTAACCTCCTTCAAATGCAGTCTACCAATGGTGTGGTGACATCATGCAGGTGAAGGGTATACTGGTGATGTATGGGCTGCCATGGCTGCTGACTGGTGCAATTCTGGCTCATGAGGTCATGCATGCCTGGGTTGCCGAGAACAACATCAACTGTGGTCACGCTGAGGGTGATGAAATGTCAGCTGTTGGAGAGGGCATAGCAGAGCTGTTGGGCTTCATGTGGCTGGAAGCACAGGTGTTGTCTTGCATGACATGTTCCTGCTTGTGTCTGCGATGGCAAGTGCTGCGCCATGCACGCCCATTGTGTTGCATGGCAAATGTCAGATAAATGGTGTGAAGACGCTTCCTGAAGCTGTGTTGAACGTGTGATGGCGCTTCCTGAAGATGTGAAAAATGTGTGATGTCACTCTGTGTAGGTGACAGGCCAACAGCTTTTTAGGGCAATGTACATGACATGTGCAGGTGCTTGTGGCAGACATGACAAAGCTGCAGAATCAGCATGTCAGCATGTTGCCAATCCCCAAGATCTGAAAGTGTTGTATACTTGCATGCAGGCGTCTCCTGTCGCTGCTGCCACAACCCAAGGCACTATCAGTGTTCCTCTGCCCAAAAGCAAGGCTGTGGACAACCGCACTTGGGCACAGCGTGTTAGTGCTGATGGGCGCAAATACTTTGTCGATCCTGTCACACGTCAGACGACCTGGCATGACCCAGTGAGTCAAGATCTCTGACGCCGTATTGTCACCGTACAAATGCTGTCTTGATGTGCAAACCAGATTTTTGGTGGACATGTTGATGCTAGACATGTATCTGCATGTAGCGCTGAGATCGACCTCAATGGCTGTGCAACTTGGTCTGATCCAGAACGCTGAGTTTATGCTGGGTGAGAAGACATATTGCACATGCTTGATCTGCCACCCTTGTCTTTGCAATGCAAGGCAGTGCTTCATTTTCTATGCACTCAGAGACAATGAATGTTTGACTGACTCAGTGACTCACAGGCTAGCTATTTGCCTGCCTGACTGGTTGTGATAGGCCCCAAGTGATAGACTGTCAGTAAAAGTTTCAGTCGCTCAGAAGCCAAAGTAGATGGCAAGCCAGATCTCATGCTCATTGCTACATGCAAAATGTGATTGCTGCAGAAACGGTGGCAGGAGGTGGTGGCGCCGGACGGATTCAAAGTTTACCTAGACCAGAGTGTAACAAGTGGCATTTCCAGCGCAGCAAAGATCCCTGCCATGCCCTCTGTACCGGTGAGCGTTGCATGCTGGTAGCTCTATGTGGTTAGAGAATCTACCTATGAAGGACATCACACTGAAAATTCAGATCTGCACATGTCAGGTGTTGGTATTCACAAACATTCCAAACGGCTTTCAGGGCAGCAATTTCCTTGGATGCTTCTGTTCAGGCTCAGCAAAACCCCATCGGTAAAAACGGTGTCTAATGTTTGTAGGTATTGGCAAACAGAACTAGGTTTAGACACAGCTGTTCGGTACCTAGCAGAAGTTGGCTTCATTATTAGGCTCAGTGAAAGCACTCATGTTCTGATCTTGCCACAAAGCAGGTGGCAGCACTGCAGAACTTGATGCCAGAATGGAGGGAGCATGTAAATGCTGAGGGCAAGAAGTTCTACCACAACTCAAGGACCAGGGAGTCTTTGTGGGTCTTGCCAGATGATGTCAAGCAGCAGGTGTGTCTTCACATGACAAATGGTGCTGCATGTCTGTGCGTAATCAAATCTGTTTCAGGCATTTGCATCTTATTGCTTTCACCAAGCTCATGAATTAGCTCGGTCTCTGAGGTAATTCGGCAGACCAGCTTGATTGACTGCAGACCAACAACTACTTTTAAGGCCAGGAGATTGTGAATGAGTCTTGAAAGCTCATGCTGCATGCTACTCTGCAATTTTGCTGACATCATTCCTGATGCAGGTCCTGTGGTTTGAGAAGCTTTCCAGCTACTATGGGAACCAGACACGCACCAACACTGACATGGTCTATGGGGGAGGTTTCAGATCTGCGTACGAGGCGCTTCAGCAGTATGGACTGAGAAATGTGCTGCTACACGTCAAGAAGAACAATTTCCTGCCTAGAGTTGACGACGTTGTGGATAGCTCTGGATCCAAGAACAGCATCAAGAGTGCTTTGCATTCAGCTAAGTGACTAGCTAGCCCTGCCAGAACTTGTATACTTGTGGTAGGACACGAAGGACGAAGCAGCTTGTACCTGACAGGTCCTTGGTTACAAGTCACAGGTGAAATGCAGATCAACACACTGACGAGTGGACTGCAGTTTTGTAAGAAGTCGCACTCAAGAGCTTGCAAGCATGTCTTGTGTGTAAACATGGCTGACCACGAGTTTGGAAGTTGCATCTTCTTGAAAAGTGTGACCTAAATTTATCAACATTTTAGCCACGCTGTGTGTACAAGATCTCAGACGTTCTCTAGAGCTGAGCAATCATTGATATAGCACAGCTGCTTGTGACTGCTCCATCCTTGAAAGAGCAGACGCGTGTCAGCTGCAATTTGAATGGTGCAATTCAAAGGTCTTGAGCATTGCACATGACTGATGCCTGCCTGCACCAAGGACTCAACAGTCACAACAGCTGCTCTGCAGTCACAGGGCTGAGCAGCTTCAGGGGGATCGGGCCCTCAGCAAGAACAACACCATTGGATGAGCGCCAAAACTGGTAGCCTTCTGAGAGGGCTTTTGCTAAGTCCAGCTTCAGCATCAGAACAGCCCATGTGTTTGTGCGCATGTGCCTTTGCTCTGAAGCAAAGTGTATATGTGTGCGATTCATGCGGCGAAGTTCTCCTGACTCCTGGATTTCTGCCCATCTGCATCACAGGCAGGCCATCTTTGCTGTGCTGTTTTCTTGCACAGCAAGCTTCTGCCTGAGGGCTGATCTGCTTTGCAAGCAAGTCTCCTGAAGAGGAGCTACAGCAGTTGTTGTAGACAGAGGCTTTGTGATACTCTTTGAAAAAAGCTGTCTGGGTTGGATTCATCACTTGAAATCTTTTGATGTCTATGCAAGTTGAGTCACTGTCAGCTTCATCAAGCTGTAGACACCATTGAGGCAACAGGTAACTACCAATGGTGCAATCTCACCCTTGTTTTCCAGTGACATGCACTGCAAAAGGGACTTGTGCAGCATCTGTGATGAGCTCCAGCTCTAGGTTTTGAACTGAGAAGGAGTGGCCTTGATTGGCTCGGATGCGAGGGGGCTGAGTAGTGTCATCTGTAGAATACCTATTCTGCGCTATATGTAAGCCAAAGTAAGCAAAATCTGCAGAACACATCTGTACGCTGAAAGCAGTTCAGGCTAAGTCAAGCTATGTGCAGAACATTGTATGCACTCAGTCGTCGCAGTTGCTGTTGATAAAAATCAGGACAAGCTAAACAGCGCGTGCTTGTGTAGGAGAAAGGACCAGCAAAGTAGCATGCGCTTGTGTGAAAGCGAGCTTTATGTGCAGTCACTGATCACAACAACACATAGAGATGACGGCTTGCAGATGCAAAACGCATGCACCTTGACATCACAGGAAACAGTCGCCCTAATTTCTTGTTCTGTTGGCTTGTGCTTCATGTGTGTCAGCAAGGCTGGCAGAGATATATAGCCATCACTGGTCATGCCTGACAAGCAATCACGTATGTTGACAGCATGCTGATACATGGGGTGCATTGCTGATCGGGACAGCCAATACGTGAGTGTGTAAGGGCGAAAGCTACAACGGAAAGTTCTGATCACAACGTCTTAAGGGTGCTTGTGCTGTTGTACAACGCAGTGTGGTGATGTGCACCTGGTGGTGGCCTATGCCGAAGCATATACGACATTTCTTTGCTCACACGCACCATTCTCTCTTTGCTGGACAGGCATGCACTGCCCATCCCAGATCAACCCCCAATGTTTGGCCAAACAATTGGTACAAACCAATCAGCGATCTCCCAGGCGCGTCGCATGGCAAATACACGTCAGACATTGCATGATTCGACTCGAATCTGCCAGATTCAAGTTGCACAAGGCCTCGCAAGGCTTGCCGGTTTGCACTGAGGAAACTGATAAAGAAGCTGTGACTGAGAAGAAGAGAGGCGGGAAGATCATTTCAGCAAGCTCCCTCTGCAACTGTACAAGCAGCAAACACACCGAGCATAGTGTTTGTGTGGTTCACTGTCATGCACAACAGACAAAGCTGAAAGATGTCCGCTGCTGGCCAGCGACTTGGACCCTCTGGGACAGTTGTGACGGTATGCTGACTTGGCCTTTCTAGTCAACTTGGCAATTCAGATATGAACGCAAGACATGAACGTCAACGAGGGTGAACCTGCTGCAGGATTGTCTGAGTCCCGTTTCAGACCCGTTCGAGCAACTCCAGTGTTCTCACTTGCAGGATACACTCGACACGTACAAGTACGTACCAGTTGTTGCTCAAGCAGTTCCCTGTCGTCTTTCTGCTTCGCCGCTGATTGAAGATGCGTGGTTGACAGGGGCACCTTGGAGGAAGCAGGGCATGCACAAGGTGCACAAGGCTGGCTCAATGTTTCTTTGCAGACCACGCGGGGCACAGAGCAACTGTACAGCCTGCTTCAGCAATATGTGCAGAAGCCAGCCTTTTTGCACAAGCTCACAGCTGCAAGGTCAGCAGCAGGAGGGCCTGCTGCACCTGTCCCTGTAGCCATTTCAGTGGCTGAACAAAGCTCAGCTCCAACTTGCCCAGAGCACATGCATCCCGATGATGATGTGATGCAGGCCAGCTTTTGGGAGCCAGTACCAGAGCCACATGCTCATGAGGTGTGGTCACAGCTTGGCATGCTGATGCTGCCTTTGCCATCTGTGAAGCAGCAAGGCCTACGTCACATGTCTGCTGAATTCCCCACTAAGTTGTGCAAGAATGCTGGCCCTTTTCTACCATGCTCCTATTGGGTATACAGCTGTTGAAATGCAGCCCAGAGGCAGATGGAAGCTGAGCATGTGTATTTCACAGTTTGCTGTATAGTTGCTCCTCGATCAGATCACAAAACGTATGAACTCACGCTGATGCAGGCTCTGGAAGGCTTAGTTGAGGAAGAAGCCCTGGGTAGTTATGTTTTGGTGGAGAAGGAGGATGTGCTTGATGCTATAGGCACATTTGTAGCTGCTTATCTTGCCACAGTGCCAGAAGCACAGCACATGAAACCAGCTGAGCTACAGCAAGCCCTGACATCCACATTCCGAGTGAGTGCCAGCCGTGTGCATCTGAACAACTTGAAAGCCATGCCTGTGTGGTTTTGCAGTCACTGTCTTGCTGCCATATGAAGACCGTTGCCATACATTTGGCACCAAACATGCATGGCCAATCAATTGCTGCCCGCTATGGTCAATCATTTCATGTCAATGCCTCATTGTTTGCCACACATTCTTGTGGAGCTGACCTGTCCAGCTTCTTGTGCCTGCTGCACACTCACTTGTCTGTTGCACCCTGCTGCCCATGACACAATTGTCAATGCTGCGTAGGATCTGCGTAAAGGACATGTGCGCAAGTTTTGGGAGTGGGGCAGATGCGCATATCGCTGCATTGCCTTTTCTTATGGAGCGTTCAGTGTATACGAGAACCCATGGTTGGTGAGGGCTGTTGTGACTGCTTTATGGACAGCGGGCAAGGTCATGCTGGGTATGCTGCTATGAACGTTGCCCAGCATGCAGCTTCATTTTTTGAAGATCGCGCCTGCCTTCTGGCACTGGACCTGCAGCTTTGCCTAGGCTGGCGTGCCCTGACGTATACTCTGCTGCTTGTACCTTGTATATTTCTTTGCCTTGTGCACAACAACAAGTGTCTTCTAAGTGGAAGTAGCACCTGTATTGCTCAGCGCAAGTTGTACTGATAGTGTTGTATCTTGTATACTGTACCTTGTGTCATTGGTTTACAGCAACTGACATACTTTCAGGATAAGCAGCCGCAGCAGCAGCACCTCATGTTTCAACTCACATGAACATGCGCCCAGCCCCGTACAAGCTTGTCAGATTATGTTCAATAAGCAGCTTGGCTTCATATCCAACAAGCAGCGTCCATAGTTCCTGTAATTTTATGAAGGTCCTTGTCAACACCACGAATGCTATCTTCTGTTTTTGTGCATAACTTAACATCAATATGATCATCTATGCTATTAGCCGAAACAAACAACATATGTGGCGATACCCAAGATATTGGTTCCTTATGGTACCCATTGCTGCTTGTATGGGACAAGACATGCATCTGGACATGGCTGTGTGGGATCCCACTACTGACTGACATCCCAATGGAGCTGTGGCAGAGCCACTTGGAAGCCTGCTGTTTGGTCACCGTCGCCCCTTGGAATATTTGACCTTGTTCTGTTTCCTTTCCAGCTTCTCCCGCTTTCTACGCTCCACAGCTGTCTCCTCAGCGCCCTCCAAAAACACAAGAAGATGTTAGCTTTTGAGCTATACGCCGCAGGAGTGCAAGGATGGGGTGGTGTTTCATGACAGTCTGTTGAGTCATGCAATCACACCACAACGTCAGTCGCATCTTTCAGCCTCAGTGTACAGCACGCAGAGCACCAGCTGTGTCGATGCTGAACATTCGACATAGCTCACATACTTCAAGGACATTGCACAGTGCCTGACCTCACGAGAAGGAGACAAGAAGTAAGGCTGCAGCACATACTGCCACAAGAGCCAAAGCCCCCACCCTGGCAGCTGCAACAACAAATAATCAAGTCACAAGCTGCAACACAGTTGCAGCCAAAACACTGTTGTTTGACAATACATATATATATTTTGTATAGGTTTCATATAGGTTACGTATAGTAATATAGCAGGGTTGTGCAGCCTCACCGCCAGCAACAGCCACCAAAACTTGTCTGACAACAAAGCTGTCAAGATCTGTAAGAGCGCCAAACAGTAGATGACCTCTACTGCATAATAAGGTAAGCTGCCCTTGAGGTCAAGATCTGAGCCCCCATGCTGAAGCTCCCCATTCTCATATGTAGGCTCTGCAACAAACGGCATGTGTCTTTTGGAGTCTGATCATTCCATACTACCCCTGTCACAAGTTAGCTGGCATCTGACGCTGTTGATGGGCAAAACAGTCACAAGTCAAGACTTGCCTGCCTGCCCCTTGATGAAGCTGTAACAAGCAAAGTGGACTGTACTGGAAAGGGTGAGCAGCACGTAGTGCCGAGTAGCAGATGACTTGTAGAAGAAGCCGAGGCGCACAAGCGCATATATAGCCTGAAGGAGTAACATACACACCTTTATGACTACCTCTGTAGCTGAAGCAATCAGGCAAGTGCGGCTGCGTCGGCGAGCTCGGCAAGCAAGGCGCTAATTGCACGCACCGTGACCGCAAATATGACTTGCTGTAACAGCTGCAGCTTCTTTCTGTTGTTCTCGACTTGTCTCTTGGCTCCTTGGTTAGCCATTAACAAGTCAAAATTATGTCAAGGACGGGTAAATGAAGCTCACGTCTGCTGCGGCATGAGTGTTTTTGCTGCGGTCAATTCAAAGCAAGACAAGGGCTGCACGGCGTTAGGTCGACGCTCACACGACTTTGAACTTAAATACAGCTCCGAAACCACATGATGCCATGGACCCTCACAAATGCATACACTGGACTTGTGTTTGCTGCGTGAAAATGGTGGAATTGACGGAATGACGCATCCCGGACCTGTGGCTCGAGCGCACCCTCTGGTACAGCAAAGCTCTCCAGACAGCATTTGAAAGGAGCAATGACCCGTATGTCACACATATCAAAATCTGCAACAAGTGCTGGAGATTGCTGGCTGCTGACTCTTTGTCAGCTCTGCAGCACATGCTGAGTTTTGCCACCTCAGGCTGAGTGCAACCTTAAAGGTGCACTCAGAGTGACCTATGTTCAAAAATTAGGTCAAGATTGTCATGTTGACCGACGCCTGATTTTCTTTGCGCAGCAGGAGCTGATGCGCATAAGCATGTTTCAAAACGCCATCAGGCAGCTACTTGCATGTTCCAGGCAGTCATCATCAACCAGGTATGCTGATGTCCACCAACCGGCCGTCCCGCAAGCGCACGCATCGCAAATCTCAGGTGTGTGTTGTTGCTCTTGCAGGTATGCGGAGCTTTTGGATCCGCAACAGACGAGAAGAGTCTTGCATGGGACTGCCGCGTCGATCACAGCATTTGTCTGCCAGTTCGTTGGCTCAGAGCAGACAGCAGCCTCTTTGCAGTGGCTGCAGTATGGGCAAAGGCAAGCACAGCGCTACAGCACTGCAGGTGGGCTGATCCCATTAAGCAGATTTGATTCTGAATTGCTGCACCAAAAGTTATGGACACTTCTGAAGCTTCCTCGTTTGACGTGCAGGACACAACAGTCCCAAGATCACGCCTGCAATAGAAGTTCAGCTGCATCGCATGCGACAAAGGCATGCTGACCTATGTCGTCAGCTTGCTGGTAAGCTCTCTGCCTCAGCAGCTTGCTGCTGTTACACAATGAGACCCTTGGTCCTCTGAAGGTGGTGAGTGTTTCTGTGGTGATGTCAGATGAGAGCGCTGCCCAACTCACACCTAAGCAACTGGGCCAGATTAACAAGGAGTTGAGCACCCTTCAGCCAGTCGTGGACGCTCTGCGCATTCTGAGTGAGCAGCGTCAGGAGGTCTGGCATGGCAGCTAGCATCTCATCCTGCAATGCACGCCTGTATACATTTCACGACCTCTGCAATAGAACACTTTGCCAAGGCAGAGGGCGCAGATCACTCACCAGATACACGTCCTGACATCTTAATATTGATGACTGTCATGATGCCTGAGTTGAGCTATAGGCTCACAGCCCATTCTTCTGACCTGTAGTTGCTGCAACCAAGGCCAACCATCTTGAATGTGAGTAATGGCTGACATGTATGTTTGGTGTGCAGATGAATGATTTGGAGGGAGTTCTGAGAGACAGTCCAGACGACCAGGAGATGCAGCGCATGGCAGAAGAAGAGCAGCAGCAGCTCCAGCAGCAGGTGTGTGTTCAAGCTCTGTCAGCTGGACCAGTACTGCATCACAGCAGTGCAGAAAGTAGTGATCACAACATGTCAGCTATATGCATGTGGCTTGTTGGCATGCAGAGTGATTATCCTGTTGTACTCAGGCACATGCCAATGTTTGCAACGGGGCCTTGGCAGATCTGTCTTGTAGCTGCTGTACAACCTCTTACATCAGACATGTCTTTGGCAATGTCAAGGGCACATGCCTCAGCAGGTTGGTAGTCTGTTGCCCAACTCAAACATGCTGGGATAGGTGGTGATACGGTTTGCTGTTGCAGATCCCACAACTAGAAGAGCAACTACTGTTGTCACTGGTGCCTCCAGACGAGACAGATCAGCGAGACATAGTTTTGGAGGTGTACTCAGTTTGCCTCTTGTTCAACCTGCACTCATATATTGCTTTTTGGCATACTTGTGAAACCTTCACATCTTGTACGACTCTGATCATTGGTACATGCTTCTGTTATAGTGAGGCCATGGCAAAAGCTTTGAGGTATGTTGCATTTGCAAGAGGTCTTCACATGTACTGCTAGCAGTGATGTCTATGTGGCCCACAAGCAGGCTCATTATAGCTTGCTTGCCGTTTGTATGCCTATGCTGACTATTCACAAGTCCAGGTGCAAGTTGGAAGCATGCCCTGGAAAAGCTGCTCTGACATTTCAGGTTCGAGCTGGGACAGGAGGCGATGAAGCAGCACTGTTTGCAGGGGACCTGCTGCGCATGTATGAAAGAGCTGCAGCTCTGAACGGTTGGAAATTTGAGGTCAGCCCCTGAAAAGTTGCTCAGAAAGACACACGCAAGCCCAGTAGATACGTACATGCTTATGGAAGAGTGTTGCTCAACCAAGCAGCAGTGCCAGCAAAGCAATCAAGTAGCAAGAGGCAACAGCCACTTGATGGGCAGCATTGTTGTTTATCATTGCTGTTCAGAAGCCACACGAAAGACCAGACCCACTCACAAACTGATGCTGACCCATAACTCATACTCATGGGACCATAGTACATATGCTTGTGTCCTGTCTACACAAATGCTGTCTGGGGCACAGATCAAGGGTGTTCTGCTGAGTGGAGTACTATGTCTCCCACAGAGCCTGTGACTCACTGTTGCAGATTGTTGAGATGGCAGCCACCGAGGAGAAAGGAGGGTGCAAGTCAGCGAGTGCAACAATCAGTGGGCACGGCGTGTATGGCCGCCTCAAGTACGAGAGTGGCATCCATAGAGTGCAGAGGGTACCAGCAACTGAAGCTAGTGGCAGAGTCCACACCAGTGCTGCCTCCGTTGCCATCCTTCCACAAGCTGATGAGGTGAAAAGAAAAGAAACAAAAACGAAAGAAAAGAAACGAAAAGTTTACGCTTTTTAGCGATCATAACGAGAGCCTCCTAAGGCGGCAGCCTGGAGAGCTGATGAGATGTGGGCAAGCCTGCTGCTTCTTGCTGTCATACACAACCCATGCCCATCCGGACATGACGGTATAGGCTGTTACTGCTTCCTGATGACGGTATAGGCTGTTATTGGTTGCTGAGGACGGTATAGGCTGTTATTGCTTGCTGATGACGGTACAGGCTGTTACTGCCTGCTGATTACGTTTGTATACATGTTTACGTGTTCTGTCCCATAGCTTTGCTCTATGTTCATAGGCAGCTCATGCCATCAGCTGATGCTTGAATCAAGATCTCTCCATTGGTCTTTGCCTGAAGCGATGCTGTGGTGACAGGTGGACATAGATGTACGGCCCATAGGTAGCTCATGCCATCAGCTGATGCTTGACTCAAGATGTCTCCCTCAGTCTTCGCCTGAAGCAATGCTGTGGTGACAGGTGGACATAGATGTACAGCCAGATGACCTGAGGGTTGACACCTACAGAGCCTCTGGGGCGGGCGGGCAGCATGTGAACACCACCAACAGTGCAGTGCGAATCACTCATATCCCCTCTGGGCTGGTAGTGGCCATGCAGGACGAGCGCTCTCAGCACAAGAACAAAGCCAAGGCTCTCAAAGTGCTGCGAGCTCGCCTTTATGATCAAGACAGGTCAGGCTGTCATCCATGCATGATGTGGTATGCATTTTTAGTTTAGTCGTGATTGGCCTATTGTACATGGCATACCCCGATGGTTGCTGGCATAAAATTACATTTCTGCCAAGGCTAAGGTCGGGGCGTTGGCTCTTGTAATGTGGCACGCATTGTCAGCGTGAACAAGTGCAGTGCATTGACTAGGGCTGCTGCATCTACATGTGACTCATGCTCACTTTCTGGTGCATGCTACTCGGGAGTGTCTGCAGTGACAAGCAGGATTATAAATACAATGCCTGCATCTGCACCGCTTTCTGTGGCTTGCATTCTAGACATGTGTTCTGCCATACAGGCTGGCCAAGCAGCAAAGCATGTCAGCTCAGCGCAAGACCCTAGTCGGCTCTGGGGACAGGTCTGAACGAATCAGAACTTACAATTATCCACAGGCAAGTTGTCGCCATCATGACCAGTTGTGAAGGGCAAATGTTTTCAATGTTTTGTCGATGAGTTGATTACAGACAATAGAAGCCAATCCCTCCTGAGATGTGTGCGTTGTCAGAGACATGTCATGTCTGACTAGCAAGTGCATAACAGCATCTGTTTTGCTAAGGAGCTATGAGTTGTCTGCAGGGGCGAGTAACAGATCATAGGGTGGCAATCACAGAGCATGGCATTGACAGCGTGATGAGCGGTGAACGACTAGCAGTGTTTGCTGATGCATTGCAAGTGCGCCATCAGGCCGAAGTGCTGGCTCAGCTTGATGGCCAGTGACGCTCAAGTGGTCTACGATGCAAACTTTGCATTGCCAAGCCACGACAGCAGGTCTGCTTGAAAGCAAAAGGGTGGATAATGCGCACCCTGGCACGTCAGCATGATTGAATTGCCTTCGCCCTGTTATATGGAGCTATTGCTAGTAGCTACGCTGCCGATTCAGGTCAGTATAATATACATATTATGGCACATCAGGTGCATTCAACAGAAACTTAGGGAATACCTGGTCTGTTATACAAGCAACATTGACATGCATAGTCTCCTCACTGATATATGATGGTCACACAAGCAAATCTGAGCAGTGAGTTGCTGCGTTTGGTTGACACTGTCACCTACAATTGCTATGATTCATTTGTTGGCTGTTCATTGAGGCTTGTCAAAAGCCTTCTGCAACACATGGCACACACGATTTGAACATCTAAGCAATAAAGCTTAGTGAGCTGCATTCCCAAACACAAAATTTTGAGGGCTGTTTTGACTTGGCTGTCCAAAAGAGCTGAAGGGCTGAGATGCTATCAAAGCTGGAGGGCTTGGCTGGGGGGCATCGCGCCATACAGACCAGCCAAAGGGTCCTCCTGTGAACACCGTAACAGTTATCAATGCAAGAGACACTGCAGGCTTTCCAAAACATGCATAGGATGTCATGCAAAAGACACATGCCAGCTATGCAAGCTTAAGACTGCAACAGCAAAAGTCACATCATCTGAGAACTCGCCAGGGTACACAAAGCATCAAAGGATTTGCAGATGGTAGCTCAGGAACATCATTGCAATGAGCAAGCGCGGGGATGACGTGACCACTGCCATCACACCTGGTGATTGCTGTGCAGCCCCATTGTTCTTGAAGCCTGTGGAGCTCTCACCCAGCACCTGGACCTCCAGCTGCTGCAAGCGTGTTGCTTCCCCTAAAGAGACAGAAGCTTTATTTGAGGGGCAGCAGGTCACCTCAACAGCACCATGCTCAGGGTGGTGATGATCAGCAATTCATTCATTCATCAGATTTTAAGGTCTCGGGGCCAACCATGACCATTGGACCAGTAGTCTGAAAATGTCGAATATGTTCAGGGCCTGAGTGACTTA
>JAABUW010007660.1_pt1 | contig 12912 bp, 14 predicted proteins | sample 5560081 | NCBI WGS metagenome assembly JAABUW01 (sample SAMN10711882, study PRJNA513363) | rock metagenome | isolation source: Antarctica rocks | place: Antarctica: Victoria Land, Knobhead sud
CGTTAGGGGTCGTCAGCAATCAACTGATCGACCGGAGCAGCATAACACGCTGATAAACCCCGTTCTTCCAATGCGAGCCGATTCGGTTAAATCCTTCCGAGTCCTTAGGCTATGTTGACGATGATCTTGCCGATCGCGCGCCCGGCTTCGAGGTGGTCGTAAGCAGCGCGCGCGTCGGCGAAGGCGAATTCGCTGTCGATGACCGGCTTGATGTTGCGAAGCTCGATGAAACGGACAAGGTCCTCCGCCATGGCGCGACTTCCGACGGCAACTGCCGACAAGGTCTTCGCGCCAAAAATCAGGTCGTGCGGCTCAATACCGGCAGCACCGAACCCGCTGAGACCGCCGATGACGACCACGCGCCCGCCAAAGCGGGTTGCGGCGATCGAGCGTGGGAGCGTCTGCTCGCCGCCGACCTCGAGCACGAGTTCCACGCCTTCGCCATGCGTTAGACTGAGCACCTCCTCCTGCCATTCGGGCCGGTCGCGGTAATTGATGACCGCGCGAGCGCCTAGCATCTCGGCGTTCCTCAGCTTATCGTCGCTCGACGAGGTCACGACGGGGTTGAGCCCAGCGGCAGCGGCCAACTGCAGCGCCCAGGTCGCAACGCCGCCGGTGCCGAGTATCAGCACGGTCTGTCCCGGGCGGGCTGCGCCTTGCACGAACAGGGCATTCCAGGCCGTCACGCCCGCGCACGGAATGGTCGCCGCGCCAGCGTCACTGATCGTGGAGGGAACCCGCGTCAGCGCGTCCTCATGCGCCACGAGTTGTTCGGCAAGCGTCCCGTCGATCTGCGCCCCGTAGGAGACGGCCAGCTTCTTCGGGCTGATCACCCCGTCAATCCAGCACGGCCAGAAGTTGGTGATGACCCGATCGCCGACGGCCAAGCGTGTCACCGCGGATCCGGCCTCGATGACCGCGCCGACGCCGTCGCTCAGGGGAACGAGGGGATGGGGCGGCGTATTCGGATAGGTCCCCCGAGCGTATTGCAGGTCACGATAGTTCAACGCCGCGGCCCGCATGGCCACCCGCACATCGCTGGGCCCGAGCGGGCGTGGCTCGGTTTCCGATAGGTTGAGCCCTGCCAGACCGGCACCAGCCAAAAGCGTGTATGACCTCATGATCGACCACTCCCCAAAAACAGGGCCTTGTCGGGTGAACATCGCGGCGGGCAAGCGTCTGGTCAGTCGGCAAGGCTTCGAACGGACTGACCTTGGTCAAACCGTCAGTGGCTTCTATGCCCTGCGACAAATCCGATAAATCGCGCAGCGTGCAAGACTCCCGCCACCCACGGTAGGGAATGGTCATGCCGGATCGTGGCGGCAGATCCGAGGTATCGGGGGTATAGCATGGATCGCCTAGCCAGCATGGCCGCTTTCGTTCGGACAGCCGACCTCGGATCCTTCGCAGCGACCGCAAGCGCGCTGAACATGTCGCCTCAAATGGTCGCCAAGCACGTCATCTACTTGGAGGACCGGCTAGGCGTGAAGCTGATCAACCGCACAACTCGCCGCCAGCAACTGACTGAGATTGGCCGCACTTACTATGAGCGTTGCCAACTGGTGCTGGCCGAAGCTGAATGGGCCGACGCCTTGGCAAGCGAGGCCCGAGCGGAGCCGAGAGGGCGTTTGCGGGTGAGCGCGCCGGTGTCGTTCGGCAGCGCCAGCCTGGTGCCCTTGCTCACGCGCTACCTCCGGAAGCATCCGGAGGTCGAGATCGACCTTGTGCTCAGCGACCGGCTGGTCGACATGGTCGACGAAGGCTTCGAGGTGGCATTCCGCATCGGACAGATGGCCGATTCGAGCCTCGTGGCACGAGGGCTTGCACCCTTCGAGCTCGTCGCCTGCGCCACGCCCGGCTACCTGCGCGAGAACGGCATGCCGGCCAGACCGGCTGAACTCGAGACCCACGAATGCCTGGGCTATGCCCGTGGGCCGACGCTGGACAAATGGCGTTTCGTCAAAGACGACCGCTCTTATGACGCGCCGATTTCCAGCAGGCTGCGGGTGAATGACGCGAAGGCGTTGCTCTCGGCAGCGCTGGACGGGTTCGGCATAGCCATGATTGCGCAAGAGCTCGTAGGGGACTTCCTCGCCTCCGGGCGGCTGCTTCGGATCCTGCCGGACTACGACGTCCCGGCCCGGCCGATGCATCTGGTCTACCTTGGCGACCGCCAACGGACGCCGAAACTCAAGACCTTTATCGACGCAGCGGTTGAGGCCTTCGGAACGCGTGAATCGGGATCTAAACAGAAACCGCTCCCTCTGTTGGGGGAGTGATGGTGCAGACGAACCCGAGTTGGGCGATCTGACGAGCCAGGCGATTGGCCTGACTTTCTGGCGAGGTGCGACGGAAGTGGTCGGCGCCGAGATCTTGGTAGAAGGTGCCGTCTCGCAGTATGTGGTAGACGGCGGTCAGGATCGAGGCGGCGACGGCACAGATCGCCTTCTTCGGTCCGCGCCTGTGTCGCAAGCGTTGGAACTGTGCCTGCAGGTAGCTTTCCTTCTTGCGGCTGCCCGCCCAGGCACATTGCACCAGGGTGGTTTTCAGCCACGTGGCGCCCTTGCGCAGCCGGGTGGAGCGTCGCTTGCCAGCACTCTCGTCTGTCGCGCGACAGCTCGGATGGCCGGTTCTCACCTTGATTGTCGCGCGGCATCCATGGCGAACTGAGGTGGTCCCCTGCCATCGGACAGTTTGGCGGCATTGTTAAGCTTGGTTCAGGTTGTCTTCAGGCCGCCACTCTCTCCAGTCGCCCTTCCCCGTATGCCTCGTCGGGCGTGCGCCCGGCCAGGACCGAATGAGGACGCCGGGCATTGTAGTAGCCGATCCAGCGCGAGAGCCCGGTCCGCAGCTCCGACCCTGTCTCGAACGCGTGCAGGTAGACGCACTCGTATTTCAGGCTGCGCCAGAGCGGCTCGATGAACACGTCCATCCACCGCCCGCGCCCGTCCATGGAGATCCTCACCCCGGCCGCATGCAGCACGCCGGTGAACCGCGGCGAGGTGAACTGGCTTCCCTGGTCCGTGTTGAAGATCTCCGGTCGCCCGAACCGCGCAAGCGCCTCCTCCAGCGCCGCCACACAGAACTCCGCGTCCATGGTGTTCGACACACGCCAGGACAGCACCTTCCTGGTCGCCCAGTCCATCACCGCCATCAGATAGAGGAACCCACGCCGCATCGGAATATAGGTGAGCCACTGTCGGCGAATTCTCGGCCAACCTTTTCAGCAAGGGGGAGCACTCCATGAGCCTTCATCCGGAGCCGGTCGGCGAGGTGCCTGCCGAGACCGCGCGCGTGTCCCGCGCCGCTTTCCCGAAAGGCACCCTTATCACCCGGCTGCGCGACGAGTTCAGCGCCCTCTACCAGGACGAGGATTTCGTAGGTTCTATCCCGCCCGGGGCCAGCCTGGCCTTGCGCCGTGGCGCCTTGCGCTGGTCACGGTGTTCCAGTTCCTGGAGCAGCTCAGCGATCGTCAGGCCGCTGATGCCGTGCGGAGCCGGATCGATTGGAAGTATGCTTGCCGCCGGGAACGTAGCACCCCACGGAGTTGACCGGGAGGTTCCTGTGCCCGAGCACGACCCCGGGAAGCGTCTCGACCTCGATGTCGACAAGGGCCGCCTTCTGGTGCTCGGCGAAGTTCCTGACCTGCGTTTGGGCAAACCGGATGTCCTGGATGTCGCACGACGTCAGCTGCGAAAGACAGTCGCGGATTTCCTGGTCGGTGAGCCGGTAGTCGTCGCGGTGCCAGCCGTCGAATCTCTCTGACATCTCACTCACGGCGGCGTCGCCCCGGGTCTCAATGTCGGAGAGCAATCCCTCGACCGTGGCGCACCTGGAGGTCGGCCTCGGCCCTCTCCGTCTGGGCAACGCTTGTTTTCAACCAACGGGGCATCGACGCTTTCCTGTTTATTAGGGGTGAACGGTCACGCCTGTCAGGGAGCCGCTTGTTGCTTCAGCCTCGACACCAGCTGCGACGCCGAGCTCGAGATGACGAAGTAGACGAGCGCCGCCGAAAGATAGAATTCGACAAACCGCCCGTTCAGTTCGGCCAGCTTGGACGCGGCGCCGAGAAGGTCGGTCAGGGACAGGACGTAAACCAGGGAGGTGTCCTGGAAGAGGATGATGGTCTGCGTGAGGATGATCGGGGTTGCTACCTTGAACACCTGGGGGATGATTACGTGCCGGTAAATCCGGAATGTAGGGAGCGCCAGCGCCTTGGCCGCCTCGAACTGGCCCCTGCCAACGGAACGGAAGCCGACACGCATGATCTCTGAATAGTATGCGGCTTCAAATAGGCTAAACGTGACGAAAGCCGTGTAGGAGGCGCCGGTAGGGATCGGCTGCCCACTTCCGAACAGGTGACCGAGCACGAGGGGAACGAGGAAGAAGAACCAGAACAGGACGAGGATAAGAGGGACTGACCGGATCAGCGTCACGTAGGCCCGCACGATCTGGCTGAGGATCGGCACCTCGAGCTGCTGGATGGTCGCGAGAACAATGCCGAGCGTCATACCCACAATGAAAGTGACGGCCGTCAGCATCAGCGTGAACTCGAGCCCGGAAAGCAGGTAAGGTATCGCCGCCCGGACCTGCGAAAAGTCGAGCGCGCCCATTTTCAGGCTCTGGGGGCACGACTGCCGACGCGCGCCCTGGCTTTTGGCTTCTCGACCGTAATGCCAGGAATCCGGAACCTGTTGTCGACGGCGGCCATGAGCCGGTACGCTAAGAGGGCAAGCAGCAGATAAATGATAGTCGCCGCTCCGAAGGCCGCGAACGTCTGAAACGTCGCATCGCTGATCTGATGTGCCTGGGCGGTGAGCTCCAGCAGGCCGATGGTCAAGGCCACGGACGTGTTTTTGTAGATACCCATCACCTCGCTGGTCAGGCTCGGCACGATCAGGCGCAACGCCTGCGGGATCACCACAAGCCGGTATGCGTGCGCTGTGTGTAGTCCAAGCGCGGCCGCAGCCTCGGCCTGACCCTTCGGGAGGGCCTGAATTCCGGCACGGACCTGCTCGGCAATACGTGCCGCCGTGTAGAGCCCCAGACAAATAAGGGCAGGGAGGAACGAGCCCCAAGGCGAGGGAAGCTGCTTCACCCAGTCGCCCGCAGCGGTAGGAAGAAGTTCTGGCAGCACGAAATACCAGAGGAACATCTGCACAAGGACCGGTATATTCCTGAAGATCTCGACGTAAAGGCGGGCTGCGATCGCTAACGGCACGCTCTTGGCCGTTCGGCCGATGCCAACGAGCAGGCCCACGGCGAAGGCCAGGCACCATCCGCTCACGGCAAGCGTCAATGTCCAGCCGAGCCCCGAGATTAGCCATTCTCCGTAGTAGCGGCCGTCCTGCGCGCGATGCCAAAGGACGTCGAACATTAGTCCTCCGCCGTGCCGTTACTCGCCGGTGCCGCCGCGGTCACGATCCGGGCGCGTCGCTCGGCTTCTGAACCAGGGCCTTCAACGCCTCGCTCATCGGCAGGCTAAGGTTCTGGCCGCCGGGCGGGATCGGAGCGGTGAACCACTTATCGTAAAGCTTGGCGAAGTCGCCGGATGCCATCTTCGCCTCGATCACGCCGTCGACGAGTGCCGCGAACTCGGGGTCGCCTTTCGACATCATCAAGCCGTCGCGGTAGTTCACGCCGTATGTGTTGGGCAACAGTCTGAAGCCGTCCGGGTTGGGCGACATCGCCCGCAGCCCCGCCACCAGGATATCTTCCTCGAACCAGGCCGTGGCCCTGCCAGTACGGAGCATCAGCAGAGACTCGCCGTGGTCTTTCGCCTGCTGGATGTGAAAGCCCAGCTTGTCCTTGGTATCGATCGTCTCGGCTATGGGCAGGCTTTGCGACCCTTGGGTCAGCACGACCGTCTTGCCGGCAAGGCCGCTTGCATCCGCGACCCCTGACGACGCTGACACCAGCCAACGTGGCTGGCTGACGAACGTCGTCACGGAAAAGGCCACTTGCTTGCCACGCTCGACCGTGTTCGTCGTACTGCCGCACTCGATGTCGATGGTGCCGTTCTGGAGCAGCGGGATTCGGTTCGAGGCGTTGACCCCGGCGTACGAGACCTTCAGATCCGGAAGCTTCAGCGCCGACTTCACCTGCTCGACGACGGCCGCGCAGAGGTCGAGGGAGAAGCCGACCGGCTTCTGGTCGGCACCCAGATAAGAGAATGGGACCGATGCCTCGCGGTAGCCAAGCGTGATCGTTCCCGACGAGCGAATCTTGTCGAGGGTCGGGCTTGCAGCGTGGGAAGGCGAAGATGCGACGGCGATGCCACCGACGAGCGCGGCGGAAAGCATGAGCTTGCTTGCATGGGTAAGCGGCATCGCCGTATCTCCTTTAAGAACGGAAGTGAGAAGCGTTCATGCGGCGTGCGCCATCTCGTCCAGGCCTTCGCGCAGCGATGATTCGAGAATATCGACAGCCTGGTCGATCTCGGCGGTCGAGACGGTCAGCGGCGGCGCGATCCGCCACACCGAGCCGCGCTCCAGCCGCCGACGGATGTTCATGCTGAGGCCCTTCTCCAGGCACTTCCTGGTCGTGATCGCCCCGAGCTGATGTGCCGGGTTGCGGGAGGCGCGGTCGGTCACCAGCTCGACCCCCGTCAGTAGGCCGAGCCCGCGGACGTCGCCGACCACCTCGTAGCGTTGCTGGAGGGCACGCAGCCGATCGCGCAGGTAGTCGCCCATCTCGTTCGCCCGCGCCACCAGGCCTTCCTCCGTGATCACCTTCAGCACGGCGAGGCCGACCTCAGCTAAGAGCGGGTCCGAGACGTGGCTCGTGTAGAACGCGAAGTGCTTGTCGTAGATGTCCTGCTCGATCTTGGCCGTAGTCGATACCGCGGCCAGCGGCAGTCCGCCTCCAAGAGTCTTCGACATCGTCATGATGTCGGGGACCACGTCGAAGTACTCGGAACCGCTCTTCGTGCCGATCCGGCCGAAAGCCGTCTGGGCCTCGTCGAAAATCAGCAGCATGCCACGGTCGTCGGCCGCCTCGCGCAGCGCCTTCATGAAGGACTTTGGGGGTACCAGCACGCCGCCGGCGCTGATCACCGGCTCGACGATGATCGCGGCACCCCGGCCGGTCGATTGCATGTCGAACATCTTGAGGCCCAGCTCCAGGTTGGCCAGGGCATCCTCTTCAGGCGACAGGCCCTTGTTGGTCGGGCGGTAGGAGTTCGGTTCGGGGATGACGTACACGCCGGGAGTGGGGACGCCGTACCCTTTGCGGTCACTCGCCATCGATACCGAGCTGGCACCGTTGGTGATCCCATGCCACGAGCCGCCGAGTGCCAGCACCTCGTAGCCGTCGGTGTACATCTTTGCCATCCGGAGGGCGACCTCGGTGGCCTCAGATCCCGTGTTGATGAAAATCGTCTTCGTCAGGTCGCCGGGGAGCCAGTCGCGGTCCAAGACGTCCGCGAGCTCGGCCACCACTTCGGGGATCATCCCGCTGAAGAAGTGGAAGGCCTTCTGCCCGGCACGGTTCACAGCCTCGACGATGGCCGGGTGGTTGTGCCCGATGGTCGCGCACATCTGCCCAGAGGTGAAATCCAGGTAATCGCGCCCATTGCTGTCCTTGACGATAGTTCCCCTCGCCGAGGTGAACAGGTTTGGCAGCATGTCTCCGCCGTACCTGACGAGGTGATCCTTGGCAGCCTGCTTGAGGGCCTCGCTCATTACCTTCTCCCACCTCTAGATCGCAGGGCCGGAGCCGGACAGGTCCCGAGGGAGACTGCCGGCGCGCGACGACCGCCTTGTTTACCGACTAGACAATCGACCCCGACGGAGCCAGTCCCGTAGGCTGGCATCCCGCTTGCACCAGGGTTACTGTGGCGAAGGGTTAGTGTAGGTCCAGCAGTGAGCGCCAACGCAAATAATTCAGCATCTGCTCAACAGCGCTCATCACACGATGCCGCCCGTCACCGGCTGCCTCCACTCAAGGCCTTGCTTGCCTTCAGCACCGCCTCGAAGCACGGAAGCTTCTCGCAGGCCGGCGAGGAGCTTGGGGTCACACCATCCGCTATCAGCCACCATATCCAGCAACTGGAGGAGTTCCTGGGCGTGCGGCTGTTTCAGCGTCACGCTGGACGTGCGGTCCTCACGAACGCCGGTCGCGTGTACGCGAAGGAGGTTGAAACCGCCTTTCATGCCATTTCCCGCGCCACGGACATCGTCGCTCCCCAATTCCAGCAAGGACACCTCGTCGTCGCGTCAAGTCCAAGCTTCGCCGCGAAGTGGCTGCAACCCCGCTTCCCAAGCTTCCTTCAGGCCTATCCCGATACAAAAATGAGGTTGTCCACGCTTTCAGAGCGCGATGACCTTGAAAGCGGCCACTTCGACGTAGCGATCGTTTACGGCGTGCGGCCAGACACGAAGAAACACGTCGAGCCGCTTTTGACCGAACAATTGCGCCCACTATGCAGCCCGGCGTTGGTCTCCGCCGTCGGGCTGCACCTTCCGGCCGATCTGGCCCGTGTGACGCTAATACACTCCGCCAATGCGCTGACATGGAGCGACTATCTCCGGCAGATCGGCGAAGGAGCGTTGCGGCCGGAGAAGGAAATCTGGTTAGACAGGTCGGCTATGGCTCTTGATGCTGCCGTAAGTGGCCTTGGCGTTGTCCTGGAGAGTGATCTACTGGCTTCAGAGGAGTTACGGGCAGGCAAACTCGTTGCGCCGTTCGGCAACACCGAATTTTTGGTGGAGACAACAACGTATTATCTCGTTCGGTCGAAGAGCCGGCGCAACAGCGCCCAGATTACCTTGTTTGAGAGATGGCTTCACGCGGAACTTGGCGAGCGCCGACCCGCTCCTGAATTGCGGAATATCGCGCCAGTTGGTCCGGATCTGGATCGGCAAGTTCGAGGCCGGAGCGTTGGACGAGGACGCGCAGGCGGCTGACCTGATCCAGGCATACGAGGCCCGGATCGCGGCCCTGGAACGCCTGGTTGGCAAGCAGGCGCTCGAACTCGATCTTCTAGAGGGGGCTTTGAAGCATGCTCCCCGACCGAGAAGCGCGAGCACCTGCGTGGTAACCGGTCCAGTGCCATCTCCGTCCGCCGCGGGTGCGAACTGATGGCCCTTGCACGCTCCACCTTTTACGACGTCGCCGCCGCTCCGGCGAATGCAAGCGAGCTTCTCGCCCGGATCGGTGCCGTCTGCGACGAGTTCGAGTGCTACGGCTACCGCCGTGTAGGGCCGGCGTTGCGCCACCAGGGCATCGTGGTGAACGCCAAGAAGCTGCGGCGCTTGATGCGAGAGCACAATCTGCAACCCAAACGGCGGCGGCGCCATGTGGTGACACCGACAGCGACCATGCCGGGCCGATCTTCCCGGACTTGGCCAAGGACGTCGTGCCCGATCGCCCAAACCAGTTGTGGGTGGCCGACCTGACTTAACTTACGTGGCGATCCCGGGCGGCTTCGTCTATCTCGCGGCCACTCTCGACGCCTGGTCGCGCAAGGTTGTCGGCTACGCGATCAGCCAGTCGATGGACGCGCGCATCGCCGTGGCCGCGCTGAAGGCGGCGATCAGGAGCCGCAACCCGCCCACGGGCTGCATTCACCATTCGGATCGTGGGTCGCAATATGCGTCCGAGGTCTATCGTGCGCTGCTGACCGCCCATGGTCTGGTCGGCTCCATGAGCCGCCGCGGCAATCCATATGACAACGCGAAGGCGGAGAGCTTTATGAAAACGCTGAAGGTCGAGACCGTCTACCTCGCTGCCTACGAGACGTTCGAGGACGTTACCGCAGACCTTCCGCGCTTCATTGACGAGGTGTACAACAACAACAACCGCCTCCATTCGGCGCTGGGCTGTCTCAGCCCCACGCAGTTCGAGGATCAACACGCCCGGCAGACGGCCAAAACAGCCGCTTGAACCTGTCCACCCGCAGGGGCGCACTCCATTACCCAGCCAATTCGGCCGGCGCACCGGAGCCGGCCCGCCACTCGCATCCGTCCAACAGAGCCACCAACTGCGGCGGCGAGAGCGCGGTCCGACCCGGCGACGTGGCGGAGGGCCAGATAAACTGGCCGTGTTCCAGCCGCTTGTCGAACGGCACACTGCAAGCTTCGTCGTTTGCGCGATCGTACGTGCGTTGGCCGCTTGCCGAGCGTGCCGCAGGCTGATCGGCGGACCTTTGGACCAGCCAATCCGCTTCGGACGGAAGGCCGACCAGCGGATCAGTAGTCGTTTTCGGTCAACAGCGCTTTCAGCTCACGATGAGCGAGATCGAGACGCTCGCCGAGGCCTAGCCCTGGATCGTCGAGCCAGGAGACCGTAGCATGAACGAACGCAGCCATGCCGGTCCGTGCTGCAAGAACAGCCTGCAGGTCCGCGACATCTCGCGCCTTCAATGCGGCGGAAAGCGCATCGGCCAACGCGGCCATTTTCGCCAGCTCACGCTCGTGAAGCGCGGGCGTGTTCGAGATGACCTCGTGTCGTGGCTTCGAGAATGGCCGGTTATCTTCAAGCGCCGGCTGGACCGATCGGAACGCTCGGAACAGCGTGTCGAGCGGTCCGAGTCCATCGGGCGCGTCCGCAATCGAGGCCGTCAGGGCCGCTCGCAACTTGGCCTCACCATCGAACAGGACCTCCCGCTTGTCGGGGAACTGACGAAAGAAGGTCCGCTCCGTCACGCCGGCGCGCGCAGCGATCTCGGCAGCCGTGGTTTGATCGTAGCCTCGCTCGCGAAATAGCTCCAACGCCATCCGCTGCAGTCGAGCGCGCACGTCACCCTCATTTTTCGCCACCGTGAGACATATTCCTTATTGTCAGTGACTGACAAGGCGCCTATGTCAGTCACTGACGGGGTCGCCAGCACGTCTTCGCCTGATATAGTCAAGGAGATAGCATGCGTGTGTTTCTGACGGGAGCGAACGGCTGGGTCGGATCGGTGATCGCCCGCGACCTGCTCGATGCGGGCCATGCTGTCGTAGGCCTGGTGCGCTCGAAGGAAAAGGGTGAGGCGCTTGCCGCCGCTGGCGTCACGCCGCTGCTGGGCTCGTTAGCCGATCTGGATGTTCTCCGAAGAGGCGCCGGCGATGCCGATGGTGTCATACACACGGCATTCGGTCTCGACATGTCGAAGATCGTGGAACTGGCCGAGGAGGACCGTCAGGCGATCGAAACCTTAGGGGAGGTGTTCGCTGGTTCGGACCGGCCGATCGTCGTGACGAACGGGGTCGGTCTACTGCCAGTCGGCGAAATGTTCACGGAAGACTCGCCATCGCCGCCGATCAATCCGGCGTGGCCGCGCGCATCGGAGCAGACGACGTTCGCGCTCGCCGAGCGCGGGTTGCGGGCAAGCGTGGTCCGCCTTCCGCGCTCGGTCCACGGCAGCGGGGAGCGTCATGGCTTCGTTCCCCAACTTGCCACACTGGCCCGCGAGAAGGGCGTTTCCGCCTATGTCGGAGACGGACAAAACCTCTGGCCATCCGTGCACCGACTGGATGCTGCGCGCGTGTTCCGCCTCGCTCTTGAACGAGGCGCCCGGGACGAAGCATTTCATGCCATTGCCGAGGAAGGCGTGCCGTTCAGGCTGATCGCCGAGGCGATCAGCCGGCAGGTCGGCGTGCCAACGAAGTCCCTGACGCCCGAAGAAGCCGAGGACCATTTCGGCGGATTCGCTATGTGGGTGGCGGGCAACGGTCCAGCCTCCAGCGAGAGGACCAGGGAAATTCTCGGATGGGAGCCAAGAGAGATGGGTATCATCTCGGATATCGAGCGGCCGGACTATTCCGAATGACCGGCTTGGTCCGCTCCACGTATCCAGCGGCCTGAACGGTCAATGGCCGCTTTCAGAAGTGAGGCGCTACTACGCAAATGACCGTTGGACTGAACGGCTACGCCGTAGGGGAAGCGGATAACGCCCAGCTGAACGGTTGAGGGTAGTCTCGGGCCAGGTCTGCACGTCGGTGCGGGCCGGCATTCCGGGAGGGGACCTCGATGACACCGTTACGCATGCAGATGACCGAGGACATGAGGGTGGCCGGCTTGGCGGCCGGGACCCAGCGCATCTACCTCGACGGGGTCCGCCGTTTAGCCGAGCACTACCGGCGCGGTCCCGACCGATTGAGCGAGGCGGAGGTGCGCGCCTATTTGCTTGGGTTACGTGAGCGTGGCGTGGCGCTCGGCACCTTCAAGACCAACCATGGCGGCATCCAGTTCCTTTATCGCCGCACGCTCGAGCGGGGCTGGCCGCTGTTTGGGGAAAAAAAGGATACGTCCCCCGAAGCAGCGCCGCCTGCCAGTTGCCTTGCCGGATGCGGATGTCCGTAGGCTGCTGGGCTGCGTCAGCAACCCGAACCACAAGACCTGCCTCGCGCTCATGTATGCCTGTGGTCTGCGGATCAGCGAGGCCACGACCCTGGAGATCGGCGCGATCGACGGCGCCAACCGGTTGCTGCGCATCATCGGCAAGGGCGACAAGCAGCGTCTGGTGCCGCTGCCGGCACCCCTTCTGGACGAGTTGCGCGGCCTGTGGCGGAGCCATCGCCATCCGCGCTGGCTGTTCCCTAACCGCGATGGCGCCAACCCGGTCAGCCCGCACGTGCTGGGGCGCACCTTCAGAGCTGCGACCGCTGCCGCGAACATCACGCAGCCGATCACGGCGCACTCATTGCGCCACAGCTATGCAACGCGGTTGCTCGAACATGGCGTCGACACCAGGGTCGTGCAGATCCTGCTCGGCCACGCCAACATCGCCACCACGGCCATCTACACACACCTGACCGAGCCGACCCGCGTCTCGCTGCGAGGCGTCCTAGACCGATTGATGACCGACCTCTGACGCGGCGTCCCCGCCGTGATCGAGGTGGCGGATGTGTTCCGCCACTTTGCCCCTGACTACCTGGCGGCCCATGGCGCGTCGATGCTGCCATCGCATCAGCGCGCCATCACCGA
>JAABUW010007662.1_pt1 | contig 12912 bp, 12 predicted proteins | sample 5560081 | NCBI WGS metagenome assembly JAABUW01 (sample SAMN10711882, study PRJNA513363) | rock metagenome | isolation source: Antarctica rocks | place: Antarctica: Victoria Land, Knobhead sud
ATCTAATCTACTATTAATATATACTACAATTATAATATTTTTATTAAGTAATAATAGTTTTATTCTACTATTAATATATACTATAAGCGTAACTATTATAGAATAGATAAGATAGTATTATTATGAATACTTATATATTATCTACTTATATAAGGATATATTTAATATACGCCTACTAAATAATATTATTACCGCCTTATAAAGGCTTTAATACGTATATAACTTATATATAATAATTAATACTACTATAATAGTAATATATTAAATAACTCTTTTCCCTTATTTTTCCTACTAGGTTTTAAGGTTTTTTAATAAGTATTTATATTACTATATTCCTAAGGACTAGGGCCTAGGCGGGGAGGTAATTATTAGGCTATAATATATATACGCCTTATATACTATTATATAACCTACTTAGTAAACCTTCCTTATAAATATAAGGTAATATTAATATAGTATTAGGCTATATCTTAATAGATATATATTATCTAAGTACTCCCCTATATTTTCCTAAGTTCCTTAAAGATTAATTCTAATATATATACTACCTAAGATATAAATATACTATATCTTATCTTAAGCTATATTACTTAACTTTACATCTTTTATATTTCCAAGCCGCTAGCTTAGAGCTAGTAGTATCTTACCTTACAATATTAACTTAAATACTTAATTCTAACTTTAAATATTAACTTACTAAGACTTAAGTTAAATATCTAACTTAAGTTTAAAGTACTAACTTAATATAATTAGCTTACTTTCTATAATCTTATTTCTATTAATATTAGTATCTATAAGTATTCTTATTATTATTAAAATCTACTTAGAACTAGAATAGAAGAGTATATTATATAAATCCTTCCTATTATATTTAAGCTCTTAATATTCCTAATAGGCTATATATTAATATAAACTAGAAAGTAAGTCTAGAAATTCTTTTATTAAGTTAGAGAGAGAAGGTAAACGATATTATCTATTATAGCTAGCTTAAAGTATTTAGTATATTTAAGACTATTAAGATTCCTTAATACTAAATATTAAAAAATCCTCCTCCTAAATTTATATATAAATTTATATAATACTTAGTTATTATAATTATATTAGCTTATAATATCCTAATTTATTATAATTAAAGTTATATAAACTTTTATTACTAAGTACTCCCTTATATATTATACTTAATTATCTAATCTCTATTTATAATTAACCTCTAGCTAAAGAGCTCCTCTTATCCTATTAAAGACCTCCTATTACTACTAATAGAATAAGAGTAAGATCTTATTATCTCTTAATCTATAATATCCTACTTACTAAAAGAAGAATAACTTAGTTATTATATAGCCTTATTAATTAGGCCTTAGAGTAAGTAATTATATATATAATCTATTAGCCTTTATAATAGTAGTATAATCTATTTATAAGATATTCCTATAAATATAAGATAAAGAATAAGAGCTAGAGGTAAGAAGGAATAATATAGTATCTAACTAAGCTAGTCTAACTAAATAAGTATTATATATATTTATAGATATATTTATAAAGTATATATAATCTTAATAATAATAAATTAGGATGTTATAATACTAATATAATATTAATAACTGAATATTATATAAGTTTATATACAAATTTAAATAAAAGGATTTCTCAATGTTTAGTACCAAGGAATCTCAATAGTCCTGAATACGCTAAATGCTCTTGGCATGCGTCTCACCCGCGCGGCAGAGCCGTGAGGGGTGACGTATAAGGCTTGCGCGTCTTCTAGAAGGGGTATTAGAAGTCCCCCGTAGAAGACCTCTTTGATTCTTCAAGAATTAGTCTTACTATGAATAAGACTGCTATCAGATTGCTACATGACCCTCATGATCAGTGATTATAACATTATCTAGGTGATGTAGGGTCAGGGAGCTACCATGTTTGAACGGAGCTAGCATACGTAGACTACAAACAGCCAACGCCTTTATGGATGAATAAAATAGCTATTCCACCACATTTTATCAAGCACAACCTGCTAATGCAAACATAGCACAGGCGATCCAAGCGCTCGTTCGGCCTGCTTTCCATGCCATACTGTTTCTCCCATCACGTTCTAGATCTCAGACTGTCCGTCACGGGCGTTACTCACACGGAGAACAGAGACAAGGATATCTCTTCAATGTGCCCAGTCTGTTAAGCGCGGCAGTTACTGGGACCAAGGTGATCAGCGACGCTTTCCCAAAATCGCAGAGGTAGTTTATCATCTGCTGCAGAAGCTTCGACGCTGAGCGTGCCGTCAAGACAAGCTAACACACTATCCCGATAGCACTTACCCATCAGGGCACCAAGTTGCGGCACAAGCTCCTCTAGGGCAATGGTCCTGACGTCGTTGGTGGCGCGTCGAGACAGACCCTCACGTGGAATGTTAGGGTATATTTGCCAAAATCCTATCTCGAGCAGCAGGATGCCGAGAGCATAATAATCATGTGGTGCTTGGAAGCCTTGGTTCTGATAAAGATATTCTGGATGCACGTAATAATCCTCATTGTGAAACCCATGCGTGGGTCCATCGCTTTCCGTGAGGTCTCTGTCTGCGCGACTCTGTGCAAACCCGATGAAATAGAACGATTGGGGGTCAATCTTACGTCCGTCCTCATGGGGGAAGAAGACGACGTTGGACGCGGAGATATTGCGATGCAACCATGATACAGAGTGGAGTTCAAATAGCGCGAGGGCAAGACCGTGCGCAAGGCGGAAGCGGTCTCCTAGTAGCCATTGACTATTGTCGCTTTGGAGCAGCTCACGCAGGGTGACCATTTCCTGAAATTTACCATTGGGACCATCCGGTAGCTCGTATAGCAATCCTGAACGGAGCTTGAGAGGGTTGTGATAGTAACCCCGACAGCGCAGAACTCTGAACAAGCGTTCGTTTGCGGACATTGTCAGTAAGTCTGCTGTCTCCTGCAAACGGGCAGGCATCCAAGGTAGGTAGAGGCCGGGCGTTGTGTCGGGCGCATACCTGCGAATAGCGAGATTCTCTTCGGCAATGACGGTATCAGAACCTGACTTTGAACGTATACGAACTTTGGAGGCCATGCCTATTTGTGGCAGCGTTTCGAAAGTGGAGAAATCGACACAGAGATTGCCACTGGAAGCTCGAGGCACCGTCGAAGGATCGAGCACTCGACGTCTCGTGAACACTTTGCTTTCGGCGCGTTTATCTAGGGCCTCTGCGAAAAAGTCTTGCAGTTTCAGAAGCCAGATAGGCTCTTTGCTTTCCAACAGGACATAGTCTGTATACGCGACAGCACTGGTACGTCTTTCAACATCTAGAACCTCCAGAAGACGATCGATGCGGCTTCTCAGAGGGAAGAAAGCTTTCCTCCCTTGAACCCCGAAATCGGCAAGCAGTCTCCACACCTCTTGTAGATGGTCTATGATAATCTTGAAATCACCATACGACGCGCCAGCGAAAGATTCTGGGAAAGCCGGGAAGTCTGAATCTGTCATTTTGGCCGCCGAACGCCACCCCTGAAATCTAACCCTCTCGACGAATACGTGTATTTGACTATCTTCCCTCTCACACGCTTTGCCGAATTCTTCTTCGATAGACGTTGACCACATGTAGATGGCCAATGACCGCAGGTTTGAATCGACCGCGGCAGCCTTGGGACGCATGTTTTTATCCAGGATAAGCATCTTCTTGATGAGGGATAAAAGACCTTGTACAAATGGTGAGGGGTTGAGAGCCAATGTATCGAAGCTCTCTTCCAATCCCGAATTTGGTTTATCATAGTCGTGAAAGCAATAGTGCGTGTAATGAAGGCCTTCTCTTCGCCGCTTGGTCTTGAGTTGCTCAAGTCCCTTACATCCGCCTTGATAAAACACTAGTAACATCAGCATCACACATCCAAACGCCCATATATCACTGGACCGCCCTATTGGATTCCGAAAAAAGTCTTTGTCTTCGTGCTCAGGAGCGATGAAATCTTCGGGAATATTCGGCGCCATAGAACTTGAAGAGTCCTGGCCCTCTACGATTCTGGAAAGACCGAAATCCGCCAAAAGCAATCGTCCGTCATCCACAAGGATGTTGGTAGGTTTTAGGTCGCGATGACATCCTATTAAGAGCAGATTTTCCAGGATGAATTCATGGAGAGTCGCCAGCGCAGATGCCAAACCAGAAATCGCCATGACGACAGATTTTTCAGATTCCATGATCGCCAAGGATGAAGATGTATCACTCCGGAATAGCTGGTCAAGATTCCCATGGCTGACAAGAGGGAATATAAGGTTGAAGCTTGTACCGTGAGTGTATGCTGACAGTAGTGGGATGATGTTCTCATGTTGCACTGAAGACAGAATACTGAGGTTTCGAAGTTCCTTCTTATACGCCTCCTTCTTCATATGAGGATGAAATTGTTTACGGACAATCTGAAATTCCTCGTAAGCAGCCACATATTTAGCAAGCGCCAAGAACCAATGCAACTTACTCTGCCTGGGTATGCTGGCTCAACTTGATGCCCTGGCTCGACCTGTATTTCTGTGACAAATCCAAACGCGCCCTCTTCGGATATAGGCCGCTCTGGTCGACTAGATTTGACGGGTAGTATAACATCTTGACGGAAGTCGTTTGGGATGAAGACGCCAAGATGAATCTTAGGTGCAATAAAATGCCATTGAGCGCTTTGGAAAGCATCTGCATGATTAGTGTCGAATCTGCAGAGAAGGAGCTCTCTTTTAGTTAGCGGTAGATGATGATCAATCTCAGAGCCCATGGAGTCTCCATGATCAGTGAGACTGACTATGTAGCGAAGGTACACAAGCCCCAGGTGAAATAAAATCGCGAATGTTACCTTCGCTTTCGTGTAGATCTTATAACTCAGGCCAGGTTGCGAAATGGCCGCAAATATCGGGTCATCGTTATGGGCGGTAAGTTTTTCCTCTTGAATTATCTTTGAGATGCTGTTCTTATTGAAGATTTCATCTAGGATGAGTCTTGGCACATCCCAATGCCCGTCGACGTTGTTTTGATGTGCTTTCAATAGTTGTCTAGAGATGTGGTGCGTCATAGGCTCCATTCGATGCTCTGAAAAGTGGAAGAAAACGTGATTTGTCCGGTGCAGAAGTGCTTCCCATCGAAGCACTGGCGACCAGTCAGATAATCGTTTAAAATTTCCTGTGGCTAGGGCTCGGATCTGAGCTTCTGATCCGGCAGTAGTGCTATGGGCGCATCAGGTCAGAGGTCCAACGTGTTAATTAGAAGTCACGCTGTTAATTTCGTCCTGGAGCCATCAGTTCAAATCCTATTCTGAGACAATATCTCGAATCGGAACTTAGCGACCTCCGTCAAGAATCGTGCAACTTGCAAGATGTAGTTGCTATCGTTTGTCTGTTGGGGCAAGTGTATCAGCCACAAGGATAGGTGTAATCAGAGGGAACTGACTTCAAGGTGATAATTCGATCCGAACAGCCGCCTGAGAAGTTTTACCAAGTCTACCTTGTCAATGTATCGCCTCGAAAGTATTTGGTTCTTCATTTTGCATAGCCAATTTCTCGAAAAGCTTTGTTTTTTGCGCGTGCGGCTGGCTGGCAGATTCAAGAGTTTGCCATGAAAAGCGCCTTGCAGAGCCTCAAGCTTCAGATGACGCGGCATGATGAGCTGGCAAACATAGGGCATGCAGGGTCTTTAGACCACGCCTCACGCTGATCATCATCGTGCATGTATGTACCTCTGAAGGATTACCTGGAAGGAGTCCAGCCCCATTGAAATTGGGAACGGAAAGGTCTAAGCCTTCTTCCAAGGCTGGCGCTGCGCGTGGAGTCACTTCCATTGAGTTGGGAGGACACCAGGAAGCGTTTCATGTGCGAGAGAGATCCAGCAAATTTATCCGAGCGCTAAGAATTTAGCGGCGATCTTACTAAAAAGATATAATTCCTAGATATAATTATTATAATATCTAAATAAGGAACTAAACCTTAAATTGTTATAGAAGTTAATAAATTATATAGTCTTTATCTAATTAAGTTTATAAACTTAATAGAATATATCCTAGAATTATATATACTATTTATCTTTATATATATTAAATTTTATAAGATTTTATATTATTTTTATATAATTATCCTACTTATTATATACTTATTAGGAAGTACTTATATTATAGATTATTAATAAAGCTACTTATTATACTTTTAATTTATAAGAGGAAGATAATAGATTATTAATAAAGGTACTAAATATATAATTATAAAAAGATTAAATATATAATCTCTTAATAAGTATATTTTAAGATTGAAGCGAATTTAATAAGATTACTACTAAATTATTAGCGCTTAGATAAATATGCTAGGAAGTCTGTTATATATCTAGGATTAAGGTTCAAGCAGGCGTACCCCGCACCACGCTTAGTAATCGAGGCTTGGCAAAGCGATGCTGCTATATTGATTTAACACATGATACTATCATTGTATTATTGCTTATATACTCAACGACTCTAGTATAACATCTCTACATTAGTAGTATCTACCACAGGAGCCTTGTGGGATACTTGGGGGGCGTGAAGCCGGCCTCAGCTGAATAGCTGGATTCCACGCCGCAGGAGGATTGTTGCCTGGATGGATATGATGCAGATCTTTCAAGGCCTTAACGGGGCGCTCCTGCCTAACACAAGATAGCGTGGTGACTTTTGTGTCTAGACCCTGGACCTCGTCATCCCGCAGCTTTCAAAGTCAAGTACTTGCTAGTTACAGCAAGAGGAAGCACTGGGAGGAAAATTTGACACGTCAAGTTCTTCCCTCAGACCATTGGGTGCTGAATTTCTGTCTGCCCCGTGGAGTCTGTATCGTCTAAGGTTATCATTGAGCTTGATCGTCTGCAAAGATCCGCTTGTTATAGCACTCCTTCGCCAGGTCGAAAGCCTATGCTCCCAAAGATGGACCCATGGCCCCCAAAAAGCCTTGGTCACCAGCCTCTCCAAAATGCCGATCAGGTGTTCAGTGCAGCATTCGAGTGCGTGCATGTTTTGAAACCGCAGTCGAATGGAAGTGATTCTACCGTTGGTGAGGCAACTCAGGTCGCATTGGTCTCGGTAACGTCTGTAACTGATGAGTCTCCAGACATGGAGCCGGTCAAGATCAGCAGTCTTGAGCAGATACAAGAGGAAACAAGAGTATGTCCCTCTGAAGTCGGTTTCACTTTAGAGGTATACATCTCGCCTGATAACGAAGCTGAGAATAGGCCAATTCATCTCGGGCGCAACAGTCTATCTAGTGAGATATCACCCGACTCCCTTCAGCTGAGGGGATGGAGCGCTTCTGAGTTAATTGACCCTTGGCTACATTAGCCTATTATCGCAAAATACAACTTGGTCGCGTCTCAATATCTCTCTCAAGAGTTTTCAGAATATCGTTGATGCACACAATTTCAGTGATAATGTCTATGATGTTGTCCAAGCCTTCCGCCGTAGGAGAAGCGAGATTCACCAATTCCGGTGGAATGCGTGCCGAGCGCGGTTGACGAATCCAGTGGTCGACCACTTTGGTCAGTCCTCGACTTATCACGCATCTGACTTTTCTCCCAACTCATGCATTTGGCAGAGATATGTTACAGAATCCAGTACCCAGTACGCAACAATCGCGACCAGGGAGATCCATTCTCTATGCGCCAGATGGGCGTTTGTCACAAGAGTTGTGGACCGCAGAGCTCGGCTTGGATCATATTGCAGCCAAGCCCAGAAGTTTCAAGCCAGCTGGAGCTAGTGTTTAACGACGCAGGATATGCTGCTGCCAATGAAGAGGACCCCATGTCTCTGCATGTTGTTTTCCTCTCCTCTCAGAGAGCTAACTGGGACGATTACTTGGAGCATTTGCGAATTGATTTAGAGCCGCTGGTTTGTTTGCTATGAGAGAAGTCTTTGCTTCTCCATGGAGGCTGATTGTGCTCTCAGAACGAGGCAGCGCAATTCTCCAGGGTTGGCGTTGGCCGCGATTGCAAGTATCCAGATTCGGATTTCTCTGTACGTTTCGAAGATTGTCAAAGGCTGCAAAGATTCCAGTGGAAGCTTGCTCAAATCTTACCAGCTCTTGAAGGTAATATTTGTGCATTAACAACGTGCGAAGAGCGCTGGCAGAGTCTACCTAACCACCTAGGAGTGCAACCCACCCTCATCGAGATTCGAGGCATCATCATGCAGCTTGAGTTTCACAAGGCCGCTATACGAAAATTAGCGGAGCAAGCTAGTCGATCCACTGACCTGGTATAACTGATCCCTTTTGATCACCTCTAAATCTTTCCTTTGCACGCCCTAATGGTTTGCGCTGACTACCTCCCATGCCTGATAGCTGTACAAAATCCTCGATTTCCGCACAAGCAAGCAGATGCAGAAAACAAGCACCGCTATGTTCCAAAGATTGAGCACCTTGGACTCGGAGGCCAGAATCCTTACCCTTCTTAGCGAGGAAAGAGGTAAAGATTCGAAGGCCATGAAAGCCTTGACCTCAGTTGCAACATTGTACCTTCCAGCTAGCTTGATCGCGACTATATTCCAGTCGAACCTCGTTCAGCTGCTTCCGACGTCATCTCCACCACAGCCAAGCCACTTTGTAGTAGCCCCACAACCATGGCTACCAATTGTCGCAACTATCTCGCTCATGGCTTTGACTCTAGCCTTGGTGCGGCTTCTAGACACCCTCAATAAACATGTTGAGGGAAGACGTTTAAAGGTCCAAAGTCCCCAAGCGAATACAGTTGACGTGAATATTGCAAGTTAAGAAATGAGTATGAGATGTTTTCTGAAAGAATATACACGTTACAATTTACATAAAACTTGACGAGTGGCTTTTATTCATTGTACAAAGAATAGTGCGGTTTCCTTGGGAAATCTGCCAGTAGCTCCTGACACTGTCACTAAAGATCTCCAACATTTGCTGTGGGACATGGCAATCTACATAAGATCTCGTTATTAGAAGAAAGCGTATCTGTCGCTGTCTCGAGGTCTCCTGTTCCCGCTTGGGACACTGTTAGTACTCTCGCTATCGCCAATGAAATGTTCGCGACTACCCTATATCGATTACATATCAAAATTTTCTTGCGGATAATCTCGGGGATTCATATCAGCAAACCGTGGGACGAGCTCCGGATACTCGTGTCCTCTAGCCCAGCCTAGAGTGAGTAACCACCCAATCTGAGCCCAGCCAATATTAATGATGTCTTTGGTCACGAAACCGAATACATTGTCGAGCTCTTCCAATGTGTACCGACTAGTCTCCGGCACGAACCTAGAGCGCCCATCGTTAGATGATCACCTCAGTAGTAAGATGATAAGGTACTGACATGATGAGCAGTAGCCAGCCGAAGAGGTTCATCAAAGCATAGAAGCCGAAACTTCCCTCCGATCCGAACCCGTGAAGCATTGGAGGCCATGTCAATGCCATCAAGGAGTTCAATCCCCAGTATACGCCAGTAAGAAGCCCAACTCCTGCGCCGAATTAGCAATCTGAATATGTCTTCGACGCTAATCGCCGAGATATCGAGATTAACGGGCATGCTGATTGTATCTTACCAGTGTCTCTCACTTCTAGAGGGAGGCATTCAGATGCGTACACCTAGTAGATCAGCAATTTGATTGTTTCAAGCACCAATCATTGTGTTGCTGGCCACCTACCAAAGGAACTGGGCCCTCTCCAATGCTATAAGCAACACAAAAAAGGTATGCGAATGCTACGACCAGGCCGTGACGGTGTGCTTTCCATACGCCGAAGGATAATCCGATTGCTAACTGCAGAAAACTCATCAAAGGGAAAGTCGTGAGCAACAAGAGCCGCCGGCCGACTTTGTCGATAAGAAACGCCGCTATGATTGCCACCCCGAAATTGATGGCGCCGAAGCCCAAAGAGAACTGTCTCATCATGAGCATAGGCTGACCACAATGCTTATGATTAGGCATACCTTAAGCGCGATCTTGTCCTCTGCGGATTCACACAAGGTGTCACCTTTGCAGTCGACCAATGAATCTTTGAACACAGAGCTGGAGTAATAGGCAAGCACGTTCACTCCACACAGCTGTTGGAGCGACATGACTATCAGGCCGGCTGTCATTGCCCGGCGGCATCTGTGGTCGCGAAACAAGGCTAATGTGTTCTGCAACCAAGCATTCCAGGGATTGTGCGCTTGCCCTTTGTCTGTATGAGTACCTCCCGGATTATGCGACTCTACCGGCCATTGCGCCATGCCTATCCAGGCGTCAATGAGAAACATATCTCTTCCTGCTTGGGCTTTTGTGTTTCGGAGTCGGCGCAAGGCTTGGAAGGCTGCCTCATAATGTCTCTCAATTCTCAAGCGGTATTTTGGGTGGTCCCGCCGTTCAAGACGGCGTGCTTTGAGAATATGCCAGCGCGGTGATTCAGGAAGCGCCATCATTAGGAAGAAGAGTACTGCGGGAGCCACGATCGAAGAATCAGCATAGGGACTATGCTTGACTTGAGGCACTTACCGGACTACCGATCATGAACCGCCATTGGTGTCCCTAAAATGATTAGATTGAAGCGAATTTACGGCAGACTGTCTCACCAGATTTCTGAAAGCGTAGGTAAATGCGTATCCCAACATTATGCCCAATGCTGTATACAGCTGCCAAGTCAACACCAAGGCCCCTCTGATTTCCTCCGATGGCACACTTTCCGCAGCATAAATTGGGATCGTTGCGCTTTTAGGTCCAACTCCAAAGCCAAGAAGCAGGCGACAAGCAAGAAGTTGTTGCCAGTTCTGGCAGAATGCTTGCCCAAGACACGAGGCGAAGCAGAACACGCAGCACACCATGATTGCACCACGTCGACCATAGAAACGATTGAGAGGTTCTGTCAGGCTGTTAAGGCTGTCAGCCAAAGCTCTACTAGGAGTAGTAGCTCTACCAGAGAAGAAGAAGCGCAGAAGTGCTGTCGCACTTCTGCCTGGGAGGTATTGGCTCGGATCGACTTACAAGCATGACACAATACACATCAGATATGGTGCCGAGTTGAGCAAGCCGATGAGCGCGGGTTTTTCCTCAATATTGAATTCCTTTGGATAGTACAACTGTGCTGCTCCACTGTCAGCGTCATTCTCAGCGCTGCAAAATCGACATTACCTCCATTGACCGCACTCTCGTCCCATCCTTGAATCACGGCGCCCAAAGAGCAGCACAGCACCAGTGCATGAACATGCCAGTTCTGGCGAATATATATCTGCCATCTGCCTCTGTTGCCTTCCATCTTAAACTGTTCATCCTCGTACTTCTGTCGAAGGACTACAATGTCGTCCGTATCAGTCGGCCCAACATCTGGGTCTTGTCGTCCAACTCTCAAACCCTGTCCAGTACCATTTGCTTCCCCAACGGACTTTTCGGCTTCCCTTCTGCGTCTTCCATCTTCTGCCTTGCGTTCGTCTCTAAGATATTTGACTTGCGCGTCGCCGAAGGGTCTGCGGGCGAGGAAAGCGCCTCTATGGATGTACTGGGCATGATCGTGCAGACCTGTCCTCAACAGAAACTCATTCTTCCTCTTGATGACGTCCTGGGCGGTTTTGTCTTCGTCGAAAGGACCTCGGACGCCGATCCGTCTCCTTCGGCTGTGCTCGAGAGAATCTCGGTCCATGCTCGGGAGATTTTGGGGTTCAGCGAAACGATTCCTCACGTAAGAAATGAGATGCAGCTAAGGCAAATTTTATTCACTATGCAGCGTTGAAAAGGAAACAGGAAGGCAAGCACATCGTCGAGAAGCACTGAGACGGGTCAGGCTTCAGCCTTGCCGAGGAGACCCCTTGTTCCCGAGCGCTTGCTCGTGCTTACGTCGACAGTTACCTCCGTAGGATTGTGGGACTAAGGCTTGCCGCTGTAAATCCTTACGTATCCGGTGAGCCCTACCCACCAATAGAGGCGTTTCGTGTGTGAGCAGCCCAAACGTGCCCTGCAGTGAAGGCAAAAGAAGGCAACCAGATCAAGGGTTGAGCCGACTAGTGAACGCTTAGACAACCACGGAGCTAGCGCCCTCCGAAATGGGGCTGAAGGCCGGCGTTTCGTGCATCGTAATAATGCCTTGATTTCAAACCAGGTTCTCACCGGTTACAGGGGATGAAGTTTTGCGAACTCTCTGGACTACTGTCTTGTTCATCGCCTTGTTCTAGAATCATGCAGCCTAGTGTTTACCGTATTTTAGCTTATATACAAGTTAGAACATTTCGATTAGTCATGACTTTATACCCGTTTCTAAAATAGTATATTATCATCTTATAAGTAGAAATATAACTAGTAAACCTTATATATAGATATATTCTTAATTAGCTACTAAGTAGCTAGTCTATTATAATTAGCTTAGATATAATAAGTATAAGGCCTGTTTTGAAACCTATAGTACTAAAACCTCTTTATATCTATCTTAGTAGAAGTCTTAGTATTTAATATACTATAATAATATAGTTTATTTATTATAGTAGGATTAAGATATATATTATACTAATTGAATAGTATATTTAAGATAAATATATAGATAAGTAAATTATAATCCTAATTCTAGTATTATTAAAATAGTATTAAAAAAACCTACTAATAGGTATATCTTATATCGTATACTATCTACGCCCTATACTACCTACGCCTTATATTACTTAGTCTCTTAGCCCCCTATATAGAATTTAGCTAAATCACCTATATTTATAGTTAAATTTCATGTAATATTAATAAGATTTATAATCTTATACTTCTAAGTAATAGGCTTAGTAGCTTTAGTAATAATTTAATTAAGGATAGTATTAATCTAAAAGTATACTATGTTAAAGTATATAATAAGCCTAATACTAAAGTATAACTATCTACTTTAGAATATAATTAATAACCTTAAACGTATTAGATAAAAGATATTATACTCGTATCTACTACTATTAGAATATAGTGATATTAGCTT
>JAABUW010007665.1_pt1 | contig 12906 bp, 11 predicted proteins | sample 5560081 | NCBI WGS metagenome assembly JAABUW01 (sample SAMN10711882, study PRJNA513363) | rock metagenome | isolation source: Antarctica rocks | place: Antarctica: Victoria Land, Knobhead sud
TTTCAGCCATGAGCACAGTCACTGAAAGCAAGCAGGGGCATTGCTTTCCCACCAGCATGTCTGCATCCCTCAGTGGGCAGTGGAGCAGTTTGTTTGGCAGCTTCACCGAACAGAACGCATCATGGCACAAGCTGAAGCAAGCTGAGGCCCCCGACACTGCTCAAGCTGACCCTCACCACTCTACCACCTCACACCTCTCAGCTGCCATGCACCAATCAGCAGCCTTTGCAGCATTGTTTGATGACATGATCAGCTCGCAGTCATACAGTGCATACTTGCAACAGCCAGCAGTGACCTCTACACACAGCTCAGCTGCAAGTCTTTGTGACTCAGCCACTAGCTTCAGCTTCCAGACAGCTCAACATGACAGGACACAGCGTGGCTCATTCTCAACAACAGGCGCAAAGCCTGCCATTGCTCGGGTTGACATGTCAGCATTGTCACAGCCACAAGACCTCGGGATTAGTCACAGTCAAGAGCCAGATCTGGCTGCTATACTGAAAGATTGGCAAGTCAGCAGAGGCTGTGCACATGTTACTGGTCAGAGTTTGACCCAGCAAGCAGCAAGCCTGTCTGCAGAGCAAGAAGAGCCCAGCACAGGCCTCAAGCTGTTGACAACCAGCATCGGTGGGCAAAAGCCATCTGGTGTTTCAGCCAGGCGCAGGCTAAACATAGATTCAGCTGATGGTCATGAATCTTCCCAGACGTTGCAACCAGTCGCATCACCAGCTGCTGCAAGAGCTAAGCAAGCAAGCAGGCAAGCCAGGAGGGCAGCAAAGGAAAGACAGTGTGCTCCACCCAAAGGTACAAGCATTCACTGCATCAATGCAGGATCCCTGACAGCAGCAATGAGCATTGCAGTCGCACCGATGTGCGCCATAACTCAACTGCTCCTGGTCATTACCAGCCACATCTTTCTCATCACCAGTAGCACTGCTGGCTAGGCTAAAACAAGGCATACACCACGCACTGTGCATGCACAAAGACGGTGTAACACTATGGTAACAGTGCTTGCAGGAATGATGGCGACCAAGCCATGGAGCACAGCACAGCAAGTCAAAGTCATGACAGATGCCTCAGCCTTGAGCTGCCATGATGCGCCAGTGACGGCATCTCAGGCTGTGCATGTGCACTTGAACAAGGTGGCATGGTGGCTGGACTTGCAAGCCAGCCAAAGCATCAGCCAGCTGCACAGCATCACAGCCTCCAATGCCAGCATGCCAGTCATTGAAGCCAGTGGTCCCAGAACTGATGGGGCTGCTCATTCTGGCGCTGTCTGTGAGTCTGTGCCAAGACCGGCTGCCAGCAGTAGAGATGAGGACAGCAGCAAGATGGCAGGCCTGGCCCTGGGCAGCACAGGTGCATCATGCATCTTGTTTTGGTGTGAAGCTCTGCATCTAAAAAGATCGGTGTTGCTTGTCTGTTGCTTGTCTGATGCTTGTGCTCTGTATGCTGTAGGACTGGCCATTTTCTTTTCTTGTGCATTGGCCCATGTCAGAAAATGGCTTGCTGAACAGCATGAAACACAGCATCACTTCGAATTTGCAAGAGGAGCAAGTTGCAGAGCAACCAGAGATTCTGCACTGTAAGGTTGTTCAACAATGTGGAGCATGTGAAAATCTGACATACCTCTCTCTGCTGTAACAGGAGCTCACATGGTCTCAAGGTCAAAGCCAGTGGATGCAAAGCAGTTGCAGCACATGCAACCACCTGTCATTGTGCACAGAAGCATCACTGCGCCCAGTCAGCTCCCGTCAGCATCCACAGAGCTGTTCCTGCAGCTGGAAGCAGCAACTGCTGTTGAGCCAGAGCAAGAAGCCTGCAGCTTTGGTGTTAGCAAGTCCCCCTGCACATCTGGCAGCTTCACTGCTGCTGCTACTGACACTCACTTGGGATCTCAAGGAGCATCATGTAACCAGCTGCCTGTGGTGTCAGAGTCAGTGCAGCAGCTTGAAGCTCTGGAGGAGAACCAACAGCAGGTGCAGCAACAGCAGGCCATCACAGGAGCAGAGGAAGATGTGTACGCTGGGCTTGAGCGGGGCAGTGGGTTGCAGCCAGAGGGAAGGCCTAATGGGCAGTTTCCAAATGCATCACCCCAGCAAGCCGCTGCCATATCTGCAGATGCGGCTCAGCACCGTGGTGATGCAGACGCAGTGCAACATGCCAGTGAGTTTGGGAGCTTGGGACACTGGAGGCAGTCAAGCAGCAGATACCCGGGGCAAGTTGGCAGCAGCTGTCAGCAAGCTCAGGCAAGTAGCAGATCTCAGCTAGGGCTGTCTGGGAATGCCCATCATGTGTGTGGAACGGTGCTGGAGGTTCAGACACAGAACCAGCCGACTGCCTCACAGCAGGGCATGGCTGAACCAGCCCTTCAGGGCCAGTCAAGGCTGCAGCCAAGAGCCCTGAGTCCTGCTGTGACCCCAAAAGCTGCGGAGGCTCCGCTGATAAAGCTGCGGAGGCTCCGCTGATAAAGCAGGGGAGCTATGCAGTTGCTGCTAGGCAGGCAAGGCACAGGAACGAGCGGCAGCAGAACGAGGCGCAACAAGTGGCAGCTCACAAAGCACAGCTGCGTTCTGCTACAGCCAACAAGCAGCCTGCTCAGGTAGCCCTTATCCTACACCATACACCTACACCTTAACCCACACAACCTGAGTAAACTGGTGCTTATGAGTCGTGCCATTACCCTGTCTGCATTGAGTTGTTCTGGTACTCCAGGTGTCTGGCAGGCTGTGCTATGCCATGATGCCACTGCTGGAGCAATCTGTAGTTTGCTTTGTACGTCATGCACGGTTGTTTTCACTGCAAAAGTGTATTGAGCCATGTCAGTGCTCTCAAAAGCTCACTGCCTGTTCCGACCAATGACAGCTTACATTGAGCTGTGGCAGCTGGCAACTTTGCTGTCATAGCAGAGCTATGCATGCATGATCCCTGTTCATGATGCAGGCTGACAAGCCAAAAGTGGGCAAAGCTTTCACCCATGGGCTGCTGATTGGGTCCTATCGTCAGCCAGCAGCTGCTCAGGCAGCTGCTCATGCAGCTGACAGTCATGCAGCATTGGACACTGATCAGCCGATGTCAGCAATGGCCTCCAGGCCATCCACTGTGATGTCAGCCAACTATAGGTATGCATCCATGCTCGCTACAGAAGCCAGCTCTTCATGCAGTGAGCCAGAGTCAGCTGCTGAGTCAGCTGCTGAGTCAGCTGCTGAGCTGACTCAGCCTGAGTCACAGATGAGTCAACCTGAGATGAAAGCTGCCAGCTTGAGCAAGCAGGCCCTGGTTAGTAAAGAGGCAGTGCGACCTCATGCCAGCAGGCATGGGCCAGCAGGCTCAGACGTGCAAAGGGCAGAGGGTGTCAGCCAAAGGGCAGGCTTGCTGAAGAGAAAGGCAGGCTGTGATGCTACAAGGGGGCTTTCACCTTGCCTAGGCCTGCAAGCCCAGCTGCGTGAGCAACACCCATTCAAGCCACTCACAGCACCCCTGCAGCGTCACGCCACTGGTCACAAGGGACAACTGCAGAACAGGCGCAGCACAGCAGCTCTGCAGCATCAGGATGGCTCATTAGTACAGGCCGCCCAGCAACAGACTAAACCTGACTTGGACGAAGAGTCGCAGCTGCTGGCCTCTTTGAAGAGACTGAACCCTCAGCTTGGATTCCCTCAGCAGCGCAACAACAGTGTGTCTGGTGATGTGGTGCAGCCCAGACGTCCATCTGAGCTACAGTGGGAAGCCACCAGTACCACCACAGCTGCTGTGCATGCAACGTCAGACAGGTTGCTGAATCCTGCACGGCATTCAAGGCTGCATGCGCCGCATGATGCCAAGCCTGGCCTAGCCAAGCCAGGCATGATCAACAGCAATCAGAGTCAGCAGCTCAAGCCATTTGGCAGGGCATTTGCCCCAAGGCTTGGGGCTGGTGCAAAGGGGCCAGAGACAGACGGCAGTCCCCTCAGACGGACAGGCGCTGCAGCTGCTGCTGATGGGCTGCCTTGCCCATTGGCAAGACCTGTGGCGAAGGGCAGAGACATGCGTACAAAGGGCAGGACAAGGGCAAAAGGCAAAGGCAAAAACCAGTTGCCAGGTTCAGATGGGAAGCGTACTGCTGCTGTGGCTGTGGGCAGGGATTCTGAGGAAATGAGCAACTCAGCAGAGCAGCAATTGCTGCAAAGCTCGTTGGCAAGATTGGATGCTCGCTTGTCTAGCTTGACTGCCAGATCTGGAGGCAAGTCAACAAACCGCCTATGCTGCTTGACTGCACCACTAGCTGCAACTGCATTGTGTGCGTCACCACAATACGAAGCCTCAAGTCCAGAACATGTACCATGCAACATTTGTCACGCAGAAGCTGAGTTCCACCCAGCCCTTCTCAATGACTACACAACAGTTGTGTGAGTCAGCAATCTATTCCAGTGGTTTTCCTGCCAATGAACATTTACATCCAGCATAGATCCCTCTGAATGTGTTCTTCCTGTTGCCCCTGATGCTGTACCAATGGCGGCTATCTCTGCATGTCTGTGAACACGTGCATGGTTGTCTGCAGGTGGGCAGACCCCACGTCCACAGGCAACCCTCCCCAGCAGTGTCTCAGCTCCCATCACACGGCAGCCCTCCTTATTTTCCCCCCCTACACCCCTCACAGCAACACCTCACGGTCTCCCTTCAAGGCCATTCTCAGTGGCAGCAGCCAATGGGCAGCATCAGGGTTTGCCTACTGTGAAAGGAGCAGACAGGAGGCCTCAGGCTGGACTGCAGCTGCCGGAGCTGCATCCCTCTCCATCTGTTGCTTCAGCCCCATGCAGTGGACGAAGCGGTTCTGCTGTAGCTAGGGGCATCACAGGTACAACTCTTGACATGGTATTGAATGGTGTGCCCAACACCATGCAGCTGACATGTCATCACAATGTCAGCTTTGGTGGTCACTGCATGTTGGATCGTATTCACAGGACCAACAGGACCCAAATGCAGCATGCAATAGCTTACCGTGTGGAGCAACATATTGTGGCTTGCAACTTGAAGGAATCAATTGCAATGAACGGCAGTTGGCATGAACAAAGACTTCAGCAAGCACTTTCAGGGGAGCACTGCACATGGACTGACACAGTGTTTGTACATTATCCTTAAGCACCTGCGTCTTGATATGTGTATTGGATACATAGCTGCCTTTGCCAGCCTAAATTTTGCCGCTGTCTGTGCTGATGTGCAGGTCCACATGCCAAGGCTCCAGGGGCAGCTAGAGCAGCCCTGTTGGCTAGGTCCCGCATACCCAGATCCCCAAAACCTGAGCAACTGCCTCACCACCAGCTCCAGCAGCTTTCACAGCAGCTGCAGCACCCATCACAGGGGTATGGTCACATGCCAGGCGCAGCTTCTCAGCTGGGAGTGCCATATGCTGACCATGTTGTCCGCCCCACACCTTCTGGTTGGCAGCAGCAGCAGCAGCAGCAGCAGCAGCATCAGCAGCATCAGCAGCAGCATCAGCAGCAGCTACAGTCATACAAAGTCACACCTCCCTACAGCCCATACGCCGCTATGCAGCTTCCTGCATCTTCTGCTGCTGTTGCACAGGGACAGCAACAGTATGTGCAGGAGCCTAACACACAGCAGCCAAGGATGAGTAGCAGGCTAAGCCATGGCGAGGCTCAGCAGTTCAGCCAGGCAGCTGGTGTAGGCAACTATGAGGGGTTGGCTGAAGCAAATGCGCAGCCATGGTATGGTCCTGCAAGGTACCAGCCACAGCCAGGTACACTGCAGCATCAACAGCAAGGCTTCTATCAAATGGGTCAGGCACAGCAGGTGACAGCTGCTTCCCAGGCAGCTTCCGCAGCAGATTCTGTGGCAGGTGCATCTCCTTGGGTGCAGCATGCCTGGTACCCAGCTCTGCCGGGGGGGTATCAACCCCCCTCGATGGGGATGCTGATGCAAGCTGGGCTTGTACAACAGCCGTCAGTGGTGTCAGTGCCAGATGCTGCACAGCCCAGATATGCCCAGGCGCCAACGCAGCTGCAGCAATTTGGGCAGGATCACAATCAGGCAGGACGATCACAGTGTCAAGCGTATGCCAATGAAGCTGCGTTGCAAGGTGACAAACGTCAGCAGCCTGTGTCTGTGGGGAATCAGGCATATGAGGCAACGCAGTCAACGCCATCCCATAGTATACCTGTTCACATGCCAATCAGGCGTACAAAAACGCCAGTTTTGCAAGCTGAGTCCAGTGTTTTGTCTGCTCCAGTACGCAATCAGAAGGGCATCATCAAAGCGTACAACTTGAATGCTCTGATGGCTTGACATATGACAGTGTCTTCTTCTATTTGATTTGCTCTGCTTGTCCAATCCAAGAGTGACCTCAGGCTTGAAGTGTATGTGAATGTCTGACACATCACATTGCTGTTCGGTTTTTGTTGCTGTGATGATTGGTGAGCCTCTCAAACAAAGCTGCATGATTCTTTATGACCTACATAATGCTTTCATGCTTTTGCGCTCTAGTGCCTTCTGAACTACTGACATTATACCCCATGAAAAAGCTACTAGACCTGCTGTGCTTGTCTAATGCAACAGTGGTCCATATGGACCACATGCATGTGATTTGAACTTGATACCATCATCATGCATGCAGTACAAGCTTGGCTTGTTGAAGACAACCAACTAGTACTAGCACAAAGCACTGCATCACTTACTCAATGCAAAGCTTGTGAGCTAGGCCATTACTTGTTACAACCAACAGCCACTGACGTTGTGTCAGCTAGCAGCAACACATCTAGGATTGACAGCTTGAAAAGGGTCTTGGCAACTGTGTGGTCAATTTATGTAACTGTTAATCATTTGGTGGACACAGCAAAACACGCTTCGTCTGTTGGACCAAGCAATGTATACTCTTATTTGTTGGTCAGTGCTGCAGTCTGCTCCAGCCTACTTATTCTTCACGTGATCAACACAACTTTCCCTACCAGCTGCTGAGGTACACTAAGTCTTATTGGAGACAGCAATCAATAGAGCATTAATCCCTCTGAAGTCAACATGAGAGCAGCTCTTTGCTCTCTTCAACACCAGGCATTGCCGACTGTGCCAGGGCACAATATTCTTTCCTTTGCTGTGATCAAGATGGTGTTCTTGCCTTCTGCCCCTGAATGCTGCCTGAGGTTGATCAACCCCTCAGTAGCTGAGCTGCAGACTGATCCGAGCCTGCAGTCACAAACTGCCTTACAGACAAGTCAATAGAGTGGGTCATCAAACATGTCTTTTCTGAAAACAGCATTTTGTGTCAAGCACACTGACAAATCTACCATCACAATGAACATGCAAGCCTGCGATGCACGCACTGGCATGTCGTGTCATATACAGTAAAGGCTAGAGTTCAAGCCAAGCTAAAAGGCAAGCTAGGCCAAGTCAAAAGGGCACCTGTGGTGGAAGTAGCCAAGGAGGCTTGGCTAGGGTTCTTCACATGGCTTGAGCCTGGCGCCTCTGAGTCATCAGTAGCATCAATAGCCTGCACGCATCACTGACTGCTGTCAAGCACATGAAGCATATTCAGCTTCAGACAGACATACACCTGACAGGTGAAACAGGTTCAGATTTTGCTGCAGTGTCATACGGTCCACAATACACACAAGTAGCTTGCCTACACGTTTCACTGCGGTCTCACAAGCATGCTTTGCTGCACTGAAATGCCCACAGGCTGGCATTGACTTGACTGAAATTGGAGGAAGGTGCAGTATGAATACACAAGAGCTGATGCCCCCTCATGGGGTAGGACCTTAGCCTCAGCAGGACTTGTAATTGATGCTGGCAACCATCAGGGTATGCCTTGTACAATCAGCCTACCAGGATCACATCAAGGTGCAGTGTGAATGCCTTGTACAATAGGCCTATCAGATTAGATCCAGGTGCAGTGCGAGTGACTGACCGAGAAGGTATTCAGGTGCTTGCGAGTGGGGTGTGCATCTGGAGCCGCCTCCAGACTGTACGCATAGTTACGGCGAGTGGACAGAGTAGATAGGATGCTCTCAGTGCGGCCCAGCTCTTTCAGGGGGGCCCTTTTGGTCCTGGCCCCTGCTGGGGCTGAGCTGGGCTGGGCTGCATTCAAATCCTCAGACAGAGCAAAGTTGGGCCTGTTGCTGCGACGCTCTTCCTCTTCCTCCGCTGCCTGTAGTAATAAAGAGCAACCTTGACTTTAATGCGCAATGGTGGCTTGTTGCATGTGTCTTCATGACATAAGCCTCACTCTCAAACACAGCATCATGATCATTCCTACCGATCAAAGCAAAGCAACACTCCTGAACTTTCACAGGTTTTTTTTGCTAGGAAGAGTGTTGAACACAGACCAAAGTCATTGCTTGGCATCTACGCACATACAAGGTAACTGCTCCAGGCAGGTACCACAAGTGCAACGGCACATTAGATGGGCACTGTGCGCCATCGCTTTGTCCTGGGGCAAGCCTTCTGTACTTGCTACACTTACAACAAGAACAACATGACTGACCCCATGCAACCCCCCCACCCCACCTGTGAGAAGGCAAAGAAGCCAGCGCCATGGCTTCTCTTAGTCCGGCCACCATCACTGCCGTTCTCAAAGGCCATGTTGGTCTCCATCAGCAAGTTGTGGTGCCTGCTGCGGCCCCCAGAGGACCCGGTGAAGGCAATAGAGGCCATGCCACCAGAACGAGCACTGCCACGGCTGTCAGCTCCTGAGCTGGTGACAGTGCTGGCTGTGCCTTGGGAGCTGCTGCCTCGCCTCCATCCCTTACTAATGCGCTTCATCAGTCCACCCTGAGAGCACAGGAGCTCAATGAAAAAAACAAGAAAGACTACGCCTTTTGGCGTCAATTTAATGAGAAGCCAAGTATTATACCGAGCTGCCCAGGACAGGAGCTCAGTGCTGCACATGGTGGCACTTCATGTCTGTTATGGCAGATCAGTTTGCATGCAAAGCACAACAATTCAGGAAGTGTACCGTGGCATGCATGACTCATGAGTCAGCCCACATGGAATGCACTGTCAAGCACAGAAGCTTGATGTGAATGCAGAATGGACAGCTTCACTTGTGGTACATCAGAGTCAGGATGCAACAGGATCTCAACATGTCTAGACAAAATCTGTTCTCAAGCTGATCAACAGACCTGACAGGCTGTTCAGGGTTTTGTCACAGCTCAGCAATGCAAACTATCGCATACCTCATTTTCTTTCTCCACATCAGAGAAGGCCATAGTGCCAAAGATGTTGCTCTTGCCAGCCCTGCGGGCGTCACCTGCCTCTGATGGAGCACCCTCAAACAGTGCTGTACCTCCTCTGCGTGCACTCTGACCCCCTCTGCCAATGCCTCCTGACCCACTCTCACCCATGGTCAACCCATAGGCGCCGCGGCCTGCCCTGGCTGCTGAGCTGGCATCAGATGATGCACCACTGCCGTTTGAGAATGCAAGAGAGCCCCTGCAGGCACCAACCACTGTTTTTATAACAGAAACCAAACAAACGGCACATGAGCAGACAATCCCATGTTGCAGCGCCACTAACATCTGCAGGAGCAGAACAGTTGATACCTGGTGAGAGCATGTCAGCACAAGCAGCAAGCTGGTTCACATAAGCAAGCATAAGTGCTGCCTTGTACAGGCACAGGCATGAAGACATGTCTGGGTGATGTTGCCATGGCACCAGTGCAAGCATAGTCAGATGCTTGTGTGGAACATGGTGGAGAAGCTGCTGTTGTCACCTGCGGGCCTTCTTGTCAGCAGTTTGGTGGTCCATGTCTGAGTACTGAGGCTCCATGATGGTGAAGGCTGTGCCAGCACCGCCACGACGCTTCCTGTTGTCAGGCTCTACCAGACTACCGCCCAAGAAACCCCTACCACACAACATATGCTGTTTTCAGTTGTGTGAACGATATAGCAGCAGTGCCATAAGCTTGAACAATATTCACCATGTGTGCCAATGATCAGAACTTGCTGTTGAAAGTGACAATTGGCAAGGTTTCAGTTGCAAAGCTGGTCAGGCTTGTTCAGACTGTTGCCATGCTACCAACAAAACCACGTTGTCTGGCAGTATGCTACCACACCACAATGCTCATTTGAGTACTACTGCTAAATCAGATCCGAGTTTTTGCCTCCCAAAAGCTCCATGCAGAAGCACCGGACATTTTCTTTGTAGCAGCCATAAGCCTGTCATGCTTAGCATATAACAGAAGCTCAGCGCCAGTTCTGTAGCAGGTACAAAGGGGCTTGCCTGGTTGATGGGGCAGTGGAGACAGTAGAGTCAGCAGGATTGCCCACAGTCAGGTCATAGGCCCTCTTCAGCAGGGAGGGCTTCTTGGCAGGGGGCGGGGAAGCTGGACCCCTCTCTGTGTCCCTCTCACCATCACCCAATCTGCGCACCTGCACACTCACACAGACCATCATCATCATTTTCTGCCAAGAGTGCAGTCACCAAATTTGCAGCTGGTGGTTGCAGACATCATAAACAGCAGATTTCTGCAATCGCTTGTCAGCAAATCTCAGCTGTGGGGTAAACACACAGCAACTGCTCAAAGATGGTATACTGTTCTTGAAACTGGAAAGGGGCCACAGGCAGCAGCAAGCTGCATGCAAAGCCAACAATGGCAACAGAGGTGATAGCCCACCTCAACTTGGTCCTCAGTGACACCGGCAGCAGTGAGCCAGTTGTACCAGCTGTGCATGGGCTTGTTGTTCACCACCACCATCTTGAAGTTGCTGCGCTGCTGCCCAGACAGGGAGTTCTCTGCTTCTTGCACCCTCACCTGCAAGCATCATGAAGTTCATGACATGACTAACAGCAGCACAAGATACAGGCAGCCCTGCATGGTCGTCCATTGCAGTTGCTGCTGCAGGCTTCAAGAACAGCAAAGCATGCTTTGAAGTACCAGACTTTGTCAAGCTTTGGATAATGACTGGACACAGACGGCCAATTGAGCTGGTCTACAAATGACAGCAGTAATGCACAGTGCATTGTGTTTGAACTTCGCTCTATGTAGCATCATGCAATGCATACTGCAGCACAAGGGACATTGCAGCCACACAGCTTGAGCAGCTTACTTGGGAGCGGTTGGTGGCAAGGGGCTGGTACTCGGGGTTGACAAAGGTGGTGGTGGGTGCTCCAGAGGCCTTGGAGGTGGTGCTGCCATGCTCTGGGTCCTGGAAGGCCCAGGCCATCCCCCCGCTCAGCCCTGATGAGCTCTGACTGCCCTGGCTGCTTGCTGCTGTGAAAGCCCTAAACAGCACAAATACTCAACTCAATGATACACTTGTTGCGCATGTTGATGTATTGCATGTGGCAAAGGCTAGGTAGCCGGGTATAGTGCTTGGCTTCTCATCAAATTGACGCCAAAAGGTGTAGTCACTTCTTTTCTTTTCCATGGTGAAAAGCAGCGATCAGGCAGGCAAATGCATTGACCCATGCACTGATTACAGGCACATTGTGACCCTGCATGTATGAGAGCTCAGTGTGTACCAGCCACACAGCATACTGACGCACGCAATTTGCGCCAGATAGGCATCGCATTGAGGTTTTTGGGCATGACAAGTTGTGACTAACCCGCTGGTTCTGCCTGTGGCACCCTTAGCACCCATGTACACATGCCTGCTGTGTGACCTGCGCCGCCTGTAAGTGGTGAACAGAGCCAAGGCCACAAGCATAGCTGCCACTCCTGCAATGACTGCCCCAGCAATCATGCCCACAGAAGCTCCTGATGTCTGCACTCAGATGGGACCCATGTCAGACTTGAAAAGAAAAGTCTATGCTTTCCAGCGATCGTAACAGGAGCCTCCCAACAGGAGCCTCCCAAGGCGGCAGCCCGGAGCTACATGCCAGACTTGTCCAGTCAGAGATAGTTTGCCAGGGCAGCAAGCCACCTGATGCATATTTCATGATGAATGTGGCTTGAGGTTCTTGGTATAGAGGTTGACTTTCTTTTCGACACAGACCATACTCTACAGGACTGTTTACAAAGCCAATCATTCAGATTACCAGTACTCGGACTGTTGGCCAGCTGCAGCTGCTGTTGGCCAAGAGACACACAGGGACCGCTTGATCCACTTAGGCAAATCTTGACAGTATGATTACATCAGCAACTCCTGGTCAAGCATTGACAAAAGGTCTGCCATCCACACATCTAATTGGCCAAGTGGCTTCCAGACAGCTTTAGTACACAGACAGCGACATGACATCATCGGTGACTCATTCTGGCACTGACCTTCTGAGTACTGGCAGCATTGCTTTGCGCAATGGCGGCCAAAGCAGCTTGAGCCTTGAAGCTAGTGAGGGTGCGCTGGCAGATACCACCTGCCAGCTGGTACCCATCAGCACACACGCCACAGCTTGTGCCGTCATAACCCACATAGCACTGGCATGTGCCTTGAGCAGCCACAGGGGCACCATGCCCTGAGCATGGGCTTGTGCCTGAGCTGGCAGGGATGGGGTGGAATGTAATGGGACAATCTGCTGGCACCCCTGCACTCAATGTGGTCTTGTCAGCCTATGTTGCAGTGACTGCTGACTTGAAGGCATGGTGAGGTTAGTGACATGTGCCCGGTTTAAGTCAGTCAGGCAGCACGCTTGAGCACCTCCAGCAGATGAATAATGTTGACATGTTGTGACTGTGCAAAGAAGTGTAACAGCCAAAACAAGTGCATCAACTGCATTGAGCCAGACAGCGTTAGAAAAACAACAGGAAACCTGCACGTGACCTTTGAGGGCACAAATGCTTGGTAATTCACTGCAAAAGCTCACCTGTGAAGTTGCCTACAGAGCTGGGCATCTCCCCATTCTCACAAAGACCATTCCCTGCCACTCCTTGCTTGCTCACGCTTGTCAGTTGCTGTAGAGCAAGGCCAGCAGCATTTGTGGTGTTGGAGTATGCTGCCTGGATGAGATCCTGGACCTCTGGGTAGGTCAAGTCAGCAT
>JAABUW010007667.1_pt1 | contig 12904 bp, 15 predicted proteins | sample 5560081 | NCBI WGS metagenome assembly JAABUW01 (sample SAMN10711882, study PRJNA513363) | rock metagenome | isolation source: Antarctica rocks | place: Antarctica: Victoria Land, Knobhead sud
TGCTACTGGTGGCGGGCTTTGGCACGCTCGCGGGCTACGCCTGGCACGAGCGGCGGGGGTAGGGCAACCAGTGGGGGCCGCGCTTGCGTAAGTCCGGGGTATGACTACCTCCTCCTTCGTGCTGCGACTGGGCGGCGCGCTGCTGCTGGCGGGCCTGGTGGCCGCCTGCCAGGGCCGCCCGGCCGACGCCCCGCCCACCACCAACAAGCTCTATTCGGCCATGCTCAACGGGGTGCTGCACGAGTCGGTGCCCTTCGTGAGCGTGGCGCGGCTGCGGCAACAGCCCGCGCCCGTGCTGCTCGACACGCGCACACCCGAGGAGTTCGCCGTCAGCCACTTGCGCGGGGCCCGGTGGGTAGGCTACGATAAGTTTTCGCTGGCCGAAGTGCAGCATATTCCCAAAAGCGCGCCCATCGTGGTGTACTGCTCGGTGGGCGTGCGCAGCGAGAAAATCGGCACCCGGCTGAAGCAGGCCGGCTTCACCAACGTGCGCAACCTCTACGGCGGCATCTTCGAGTGGGTGAATGAGGGCCAGCCGGTCGTCACGGCTGATAATCAGCCTACCGACCGCGTGCACGCCTACTCGCCCGCCTGGGGCATCTGGCTCCAGCGCGGCCAGAAGGTGTATTGAGCGTGCCCTACTTCTCCAGCCGAATGATGAAGTTCTTGAGCGGGTTTTTCTTGATGAGCGTAACCAGCTGGCCATTAACGTACTGGTACTCATCCTCGCGGCCGTCGCGCACGGCGTGCCAGGTGCCGGGCTTCTCGCGGCTCAGGGCGAAGTAATCGCCGAAGTACTCGGCAAAGGCCCGCGCCTGCCCGGCCGGCGGCTCACCGAAAAACATATTCGTCACGGCGTAGCGGATGGGCTGGGTTTCGGTGGCCCGGTAGTGGTGCTTGTACTGGTCAGCCACGATGTCGTAGTGGTCGCCCTTCCACTCAGAACGCGATGAAAAATCACCCTGGTTGGTGTGCGCCTCCACGGTCGAAAGCAGCAGCTGGCCGCCGCGAAAGTGGTTGATTACCTGGTAGTAAATCTTGAGGTGGTAGAAGAGAAAGTTCACCTTCACGTCGCTCACTAAAGAATACGTTACATCGGTGCCCACCGGGGCCTGGCGCGTGGCCGTCATCTTCCCCACCCGGATGCCCGCCACTTCAATGCCGTAGCGCCGCACCTCGGCCGCGGCGGGCGGGGCAGCTTGCGCCGCCGCGGCCAGGGGTAGGGCACTGAGGAAAAGCAGAGCGGGCAGGGACATGGTGGGGTTCAGGTAAAGGTGCTTAAACAGAACGTCATGCCGAGCTTGCCGAGGCATCTCGCCCGCGCCATCAGAGTACGACTCCAACGATTCGAGCGAGATGCCTCGGCAAGCTCGGCATGACGTTCTTTTTCACTAACTAAGCCAGCTGCCTAGCAGCAGCCGCCGCCGTCGTAGTGGTAGGTCGAGGGCGAGATAAAGATGTCGTCGCGGCCCAGGCCCGCCAGGTTGCCGGCGGTTTTGTCGCATACGGCGAGCGGCTGGTTTTGCATGAGCACGTGGCCCTTGTGGTCGTCGAAATACTCTTCGCCGCCGTAGTAAATAGCGGTGCGACCCGTGAAAATGCAGGGCCCATCGGCGGGCATCGGGTCCTTGATGGCGCAGACTTCCACGCTCTCAATAAAGATTACCTCATCGGTGGCGTAGTGCCGGGGCGAGAGCACGCGGTAGGCGCGCCTGGCCCGCACCTCGATGGTGCCGAAGCCGACTTCGGCAATCATATCCAGATACTGTTGCAGGGGTAGCGAGCCGGTGAGGCAGAGGGCGCGCAGGCGCTCGTCGGCGCGCAGCTCGTCGCTCATGGGCTGCTCGCAGGTGGGGTCCGACAGTACGAGGCGGCCGTGGGGCCGGAGCACGCGGTAGGTTTCCTGCAGGGCGCGCCTGAGGTCGTCGAGCTTGAAGATGTTGAACAGGCAGTTCTGGGCGGCCACGTCCACGCTTTCGTCCTCGACGGGCAGGTGCAGGGCATCGCCAGCGCGCAGGTCAATAAACTCGCTCTTAAACCAGTCGTTTTGCTCCTGCGCCGTTTGCATGTTCTCGCGCGAGGCGTCGAGCATTTCGCTCACCACGTCCACGCCGATTACGGCGCCCGGCCGGCGGCTGAAGTAGGCAAATTGCAGCAGCTCCATGCCGCCGCCTACCCCCACGTAGAGCACGGTGGGCGAGTTGGTGAGGTCACGCGGGTTCACGGTGCTGCCGCAGCCGTAGTTCATACGCAGCATCCGCGGTGGAATGCTGAGGCCGGGCAGCTGCCACACGGGGTTGGTGGTGCAGCAGAGGCCCACCTGGGGCTCCTGGGCCGCCTGGCGGTACACGTCGGCGGTGATATCTAAGTAGCTCATTTAGGGGGATTTTGGGGGGAGAGAATTTATGTCAAACCTACGGCGGAGGTGGTGCTCTTCGGTTGGGACAGGAGGCCAGATAGAACGTCATGCCGAGCTTGCCGAGGCATCTCGCTCGAATCGTTGGAGTCGTACCCCGGCGGCGCGAGCGAGATGCCTCGGCAAGCTCGGCATGACGTTCTTTTTTACTACGGCTACTCAACCAATACCTTACTGCTTGTTCAAACTCCAGTTGTAGTCGAGGTAAGAAATCCTGGTGTTGCCGTCGATTTTGGTAGTAGAATAGCGGTTGACCCATTTCACCACCGACTGGCCATTTTTTTCCCAATCGCCTTTGTACCAGTCGAAATACTTGGAGAGCTGGGCTTCCGACTTCCCAATCTTGTTCTTGGCCGGGTTATTCAGAAAGTCGTGGCCCTGGTCATCAAGCTGCGCGTTGAGCTTGTCAGCGGTGTAGGCTTCGCCGCGCAATCTGGGGCACGACATAGAGGCGCATACCAGCGAGAAGTGGATGCGCGGGTCGTCAAACTTCTTGCGCAGGATGCCGTGCTCAATGTTGTCGAGGCTCATCTTCTCGCCGCCGATGCTGAAAAACCTGGCCGCCCAGGGCGTGGTTACGAACGGGATTTTGATTTTCGAGCCAATATCCTTGATGCTCCCGACCGGGTAGTGGTCGAGGATAAGGCGGATGGTGTAGGCGTTGTACGCGTTTATCCAGTAGGCCATCTGGTCGTTTTTGGGCCAGTTGGCGGCGGGTGGGTTCTTGCTCAGCATCGCCAGGTACTGGTTGAAGGCCGTCTCATCGGCTTTGAAGCCTTTGTAATCGACGAGGCCCTGGGCATTAACGTGCTTGTGGAGCAGCTTATCGAAGGTACCGTGGTCCACCACGGCGCTGGCGGCGGCCACGTGGTAGACGGGGGTAGGCACGGGGTTGAGGCCGGGCACCACCACGGCCACGGCGGTGAGCGTGCCGGCGGCCAGGGCCAGCACCACGATGGTCGAGGTTTTCATAAAGTGATTCATTACCAGCATGTACGTGAAACCGGACTATAAAAGATTCTTAACCCCCTAAAACCCCGGCTCCACCGCAATTTCGTACAGTAGCGCAGCCCCATCCCTACCCCCATGTTTTTGACCCTTGCGCTGCCAGGCTTCCCCACGCTGGCCCCGCCGACACGGTGCGCCCCCGGCGCGTGGCCCTGATTCTGGTGCCGCTGGTGTACTACACGCCCGAAACCCGGCTGGCCCACGGGGTGGCCGCCACGGCCACGGTGCACTTTCGGCGCGACGACGGCTTTGCCGCCGCCCGGCCCTCGCAGCTCACGCTGGCCCTGGCCTGTACCCGGAATCAAACGCCGCCCTGGCCCAGGCCGAGCTGCGCTTCGACGTGTACCGGCGGCTGGGCGCGGTAGTCTTCGGCGGCGTGGGCACCCTGGGCGACGACCAGATTCTGCTGCGCCTCGGCGACCCGAAAGGAGCCTACGGCGCGGGCCTGCGCTTCACCGCCAACCGCCGCGACCACCTCAACGTGCGCCTCGACTACGGCCTGGGCCACGAGTCGAGCGGCTTTTACCTGACCGTGGGCGAGGCTTTTTGAAGAAAGGCCTGGACTGTGGATATTCGTGCGGAAGTTGCGCGGCCGCTCACCTCACCCCCCGACCCCCTCTCCAAAAGAGAGGGGGAGCCAGACGTCAGGTAAAAGTTGAGAGTGAAGAGTTAAAAATCAAGTGCTGTTTTAACCCTCAACTCCCAACTCTTACCTGAGCATAACCGGTGCCCCCTCTCTTTTGGAGAGGGGGGGTCAGGGGGTGAGGTGAGCAGCCTGCGCCGCTCGCTTATTTATGCAACTCAATAACATGCTCAGCGTCATCATCCCCACCTACAACGAAGCTGCCAACATCGGCCGGCTGGTGGCCGAGCTGCGCCATCACGCCCCAGCCGACGCGGTCGAAATTCTGGTAGTGGATGCCGCTAGCCCCGATGGCACCGCCGAAGCCGCCCGCCGGGCCGGGGCTACGGTGCTGCAATCGCCCCGGCCCGGCCGCGCCGCCCAAATGAACTACGGCGCCCGACAGGCGCGCGGCGAGGTGCTGTACTTCGTGCACGCCGACGTGGGCATTCACCCTGACTTCTTGGCCACCATCCAGGCGGCCGTGGCCCAGGGCCACGCGGCGGGCTGCTACCGCTTCCGGTTCGACTCGGCACACCCGCTGCTGCGCATTAATAGCTACGGCACTCGTTTTAAGGGAATTATGAGCCGGGGCGGCGACCAGACGCTGTTCATCACGCGGGCGCTGTTTGAGCAGCTGGGCGGCTTCAACGAGCGGTTTGTGATAATGGAAGACTTCGAGATTATCCAGCGCATTCGCAAGGTCGCCTCGTTCTTCATCGTGCCGCAGGATGTCGTGGTGTCAGCCCGCAAGTACGAAACCAACGGCTGGCTGCGGGTGCAGCTGGCCAACCTCACGGCCTTCTCGCTGTTCTTTCTCAAGGTGCCGCCGCCGCGCATCGCCCGCACCTACAAGGCCCTGCTCAACTACCGCTGATGCCGCCGCCCCCGCTCCCCCGCGTGCTCGTGACGGGCGCCAACGGCTTTTTGGGCCGCCACCTCGTGGCCGAGCTGCTGCGCCGCGGCTACCCCGTGCGGGCGCTGGTGCGGCCGGGCCGCGTGGCAAGCCCGGCCCTACCCCCCTTGCGGTCGCTGCCCATTGAGGTGTGCGAGGTTGACCTGGCTCAAGCAGTTGGTGAGGCCGAAATGGCCGATACCATCGGCGGCTGCGGCGCCCTTATCCACGCCGCCGCGCTGGCCCAGGTGAACCCCGCCCGCAGCCGTGCCGTGTGGGCCGCCAACCTCGCCGGCACCGAGCAGGCGCTGCGGTTGGCGCGTAAAGGGGGGGTAGGCCGCTTCGTGTACGTGGGCACGGCCAACGTCTTCGGCTTCGGCACCAAAAAGCGGCCCGGCGACGAAACCCAGCCCTACGCCGGCCGCCGCTACGGCCTCGACTACATGGCCAGCAAGCGCGCCGCCACCGACCGCGTGCTGGCCGCCGTGGCCCGCGAGCAGCTGCCCGCCGTGCTGGTGCACCCCACGTTCATGCTGGGCCCCGGCGATGCCCGGCCCACCTCCGGCGCGCTGCTGCTGGCGCTGCGGGCCGGCCGCCTGCCCGGCTACCCGCTGGGCGGCAAAAACTACGTGCACGTGCGCGACGTGGCCGTGGCCACCGTCAATGCCTTTACCCAGGGCCGCGTGGGCGAGTCGTACATCTTGGGCAATGAAAATTTGAGCTACAAAGAAGCCTTCGCCCTGATGGCCGAAATACTAGGGGTAGGACCGCCGCGCTGGCCGGTGCTGCCGCCGCTGGCCAGCTTTTATGGTGCAGCTTGCGACCTCAAAGCCCGCCTCACCGGCCGCCCCGCCCCGGTGAACTCGGCAATGGTGGCCGTGGCCAACGACGACCACTACTTCACCGCCCAGAAAGCCCGCACCGAATTGGCCCTGCCCCAGACTTCTATTCAGCAAGCCGTGGCCGAGGCTTTCGCCTGGTTTAGCGCCCACGGCTATGTTCAGTAAAGATGCTCAGCCGCTGGCGGGCCAGGTCGCGCTTATTACCGGCTCCGAGTCGGGCATCGGGCGCGAAACGGCGCGGGCGTTTTGCCGGCAGGGCGCGGCCGTGGTGCTCAACGGTCGCCAGCCCGAGCGCCTCGAAGCCACCCGCCGGGCCCTGGCCGCCGAGGGCTACCAGGTGGCCGCCTGCGTGGCCGACGTGACCGACTACGCCGCCGCCGAGCGCCTCGTGGCCACGGCCATCGATACCTTCGGCCGGCTCGATATCCTCATCACCAATGCCAGCATTTCGATGCGCGCCTACTTCCGCGACCTCACGCCCGAGGTGTTTCGGCAGGTGCTCGACAGCAACGTGTACGGCTCGGTGTACCCGCTCAAGGCGGCCCTACCCCACCTCATCCGGGCGAAGGGCAGCGTCACGTTCATTTCCTCCATCTCGGCCCTCAACGGGATGCCCAGCGGCTCGGCCTACTGCGCCGGCAAGGCGGCCCTGGCCAACCTGGCCCACACCCTGCGCCTGGAGCTGGCCGATACGGGCGTGCATTTCGGGGTGGTGCACGTCGGCTTCACCCAAAACGACCCCGACAAGCGCGTGCTCGACGCGGCCGGCCGGCCCGTGCCCATCGCGCACCGCCCGCCGCGCTGGCAGAAGTCGCAGGCCGGGGTGGCAGCTGTTATCTTGCGGCACGTGCGGCGGCGGCGGCGGCGCACCATTATTTCGGCGCTGGGCCGGCTCATTCTGGTGGTGCACACGCTGCTACCACGCCTCGGCGCCTGGGTAGTGCTGACCACTCAGCGCCGCCTGCGGAACTTCTACGAATGACCCCGGCTTAGAATCTGTCCGTTACCTTTTTCTCGTATTTTCTTAAAACCCCGCGCATGGAAACCTATTACGACCCCGCCGACCTCAAGAAATTCGGCAACATCGGCGAGTTTCAGAAGGAATTTGCCGATAAATTCTTCGCCTACTACGGGGCGGTGTTTGCCGAAGGTGCCCTCACGGCCCGCGAGAAATCGCTCATCGCCCTGGCCGTGGCCCACGCCGTGCAGTGCCCCTACTGCATCGACGCCTACTCGGCCGACACGCTCGAAAAAGGCTGCACCGAGCCCGAAATGATGGAGGCCGTGCACGTGGCCGCCGCCATTCGCGGTGGCGCCACGCTGGTGCACGGCGTGCAGATGATGAACAAAGTCAAAGAATTATCGATGTAAGTGTTTTTAGAGTTTTCTGAAAGAACGTCATGCAGAGCGCAGCGAAGCATCTCGCTCGCGTCGTTGAACGATTGAGTTAGTGCTGCACGCGAGATGCTTCGCTACGCTCTGCATGACGTTCTTTTTTGTCTATCGGCTTGATAGGCAACTTTCTATCCCCATGATAAAATCTCTCAAAGCCACCGGCAACCAGCTGGCCGACCCGGCTTTTCAGCTCACCGTGCTGCGCCAGGAAGTGGTGGACGTGCTGCATCTGCCGCCCTTCCACCAGAAAATGCGGGAGGCCAACCTTTTCCCCCTGAAGCCGGTGACGCCGGCGGTGCTGCAAATCAACGTGGGCAAGATGTGCAACCAGGTGTGCAAGCACTGCCACGTGGACGCCGGCCCTGACCGCAAGGAAATCATGACCCGCGAGACGATGCGGCTCTGCCTCGACGCGCTGGCCCAGACCGACATTCCGACGGTGGACCTCACCGGCGGCGCGCCCGAGATGAACCCCGACTTCCGGTGGTTCGTGGAGGAGATTCACAAGCTGGGCCGCAAAATCCTGGTGCGCTGTAATTTGACCATCATCGTGGCTAATAAGAAGTACCACGACCTGCCCGAGTTTTTCAAGAAGCACGGCGTGGAGGTGGTTAGCTCCCTACCCTTCTACTCGGCCGATAAAACCGACCGCCAGCGTGGCGACGGCGTGTTTGCCGATTCCATCAAGGCCTTGCAGATGCTGAACGCCGTGGGCTACGGCCAGCCGGGTAGCGGCCTCATTTTGAACCTGGTATACAACCCGGCCGGCGCCTTCATGCCCGGCCCGCAGGCGGCCTTGGAGCGGCAGTTTAAGCAGGCGTTATCGAAGGATTTTGGCATTGTCTTCAACAGCCTGTTTGCCATCACCAACCTGCCGGTGAGCCGCTTCCTGGATTACCTCGTGGAGTCGGGCAACTACGCGGGCTACATGGAGAAGCTGGTCAACGCCTTCAACCCCACGGCGGCGGCCGGCGTGATGTGCCGCGACACCATCTCGGTGGGCTGGGACGGCGGCCTCTACGACTGCGACTTCAACCAGATGCTCGACCTGCACGTGGCCAGCACCAGCCAGCACATCCGCGACTTCGACGCGGCGGCCCTGGCCCGGCGGCCCATCGTGCTCAACCAGCACTGCTACGGCTGCACGGCCGGCGCGGGCTCGAGTTGCGGCGGCACCGTGGCGTAGGTGGTAGTTCTTGTCACGAAGTAGGGTGCGGGGCTTGCCCCCGCCCGTCGTTGAACATCTCGCGCTGGATTTGTTCAACGACGGGCGGGGGCAAGCCCCGCACCCTACCACGCAACAACAGCTACTTACTACTTACCTGCAACAGCACCTCGTAGTAGGGCCGCCCCAGCACCCGCGCCCGCAGCCAGGCGTAGAAGCTAATTACTTGTAAATCTTCACGTTCCTCCGACAAAAAGGCTGGCATAGTGGCCACGCGGTTGGCAAAATCGGGGGTAGGGGCTACGGCCGGGTCGTCGATAATCTCGCGCACCAGCGCCAGGTAGCACACCACCGCGTGGTAGGGCCCGCCGAGGGGGGTAGGGGGCGCGTCGGCGGTGGCGGCCGTGGCCGGAAACTGCTCGTGCAGGCGCCGCTCGATGGCCCGCAGGCGCACCAGCGCCTGCTCGGGGTTGTCGAGCTCCAGCTGAATGAGCACCTCCCCAATGTTGTGGTTCAGCAGCCACTCCAGGCCCATATTCTGTTCCAGCCAGTGGTCGGTGCAGTCGAGGCTGATGAGCGTCTGGCTGGCTTTGGCAAACTGGCCTTCGGCGAAATAGTGGAAGGTGAGTTGCAAGCGCGCCGTGAGCTGGTCGGGGGGTAGCAGCGCCGGCTTAGCCTTCAGCGCATTGCACAAAAGACTGATGCTTTCGCGGTTACGGTTCAAAAAGGCATAATTGGCGGCCAGCAGAAACGTGAAGCGCGGCCCCACCTCGGTAAACTGCCGGCCCGGCGCGGCGGCCAGCACCGCCAGGCCTTGCTCCAGATACGCCACCGACTCGGCAAAGCGCCGCGCCCGGTACAGCGCGTGGGCCAGCATGTAGAGCAGCCGCAGCTGGTAGCCCCGGTGGGCGGGCGTGAAGCCGTGGCGGCGCTCCATGAGCCCATAGCAGCGCTCGATAAAGGGCGCGAAGGTGGCAAAGTCGCCGCGCACCAGCATGGCGTGCCGCGCGATGCTCAGCAGCCGGCACAGCAGCGAGGGCGAGCGGGCAAAGGCCTCCTGCAAGTCGTACTCTTTCAGCACGCTACGCACCAGCTCATCCACCGGCACCGCGCCGCGGCCGTGCAGGCGGGCCTGGCGCAGGCGCTGGCGCAGCAGCGCATCGGCAATGCCGGCGCGCTCCTCCTCGTCGGCGGCCTTCTTGTTGCGGTGGCGGCGCTCGACAATGGCGGCCAGCGGCTCGGCGTGGGGCGAGTGGGCGTTTTCAATTTGCACGTTGTACACCGCGTTCAGCGGCTCGTACTGCTCGTTGTCGAGGGCCAGCTTTTCGGCTTTGCGCAGCACGTTCCAGGCCAGGCGCGGCACGCCGGCCCCAAACAGGTACTGGGCCAGCGTGAGCTGCCCGCGCACCGAGGTGGCCGCCGTGGCATCCTGCTGGCGCTGGCGCAGCAGCAAAAACTCGGTGAGGTGCTTGAAAATCCGCTTGCGCAAGGCGTAGTACGCCGCGGGGTTAGGCTCGTCGGGGTAGAGCTTTTTTATCAGCTCCTCCGACTTGTACTCCTTGGGATGCAGCAGCAGGTTGAGCAGGCGCAGGTCCTGGCGGCCGGTGGCGCGGCGGCGCTGCCACTGAATAAACCGGGCCAGGTCGCGGCGGTCGTCGGGGGGTAGGGTTTGGAGCGTCAGGCGCAGGTCGTCCATTGGGGGCGGGGGTAGGCGCGGCGGCCGTTTTGCGGCTACGCTACCCGGCCAAAGGTACTCCCAAAAACATTTTATTAAAATCGGATGAAGCGAATACTAATCTTCTTTTTATCAACACCTTACAGCACACAAGACCTCTAAAGTAAAGTCCCGGCCGCGGCAAAGTCGCCTGGCGGCGGGCGGGGACAGGCTGCTAGCTTCGGCCCACACTTCACCCCTACCCCCCGCTTATGAAATGCTTGCTACTCGCCGCCACTCTGCTGCTCGCGGCGCTGCTGGCCCGCCCGGCCGCCGCCCAGGACCTGCTTACCCGCCGCGACGGCACCGAGGTGCTGGTCAAAGTGCTGGAAATCACCCCGGAGCTGGTGAAATACCACCGCTTCGATAATCCCGATGGCCCGCTCATCAGCGTGCGCAAGGCCGACGTCTTCCGCATCAAGTACGCCAACGGCACCCAGGAAATCCTGAGCCCGCTGGTGCCCGGCGCGGTGCCCACGCCCGGCCTGCTGGGCACCGCGCCGGCCCCTACCCCCCCGCCGGCCGGGGGCCGCCTCGTGCCCGGCGACGAGCTGAGCCAGGAGCCCGTGCACCTGAGCGGGCCGCGCCTGGGCTTCACGGTGCTCACCGATGGCGTGCTGAGCCGCGCCCGCGACCACGTGCGCGACCTCAACCCGTTCCTGACGCAGTTTGGCTGGCAGTTTGAGTCGCGGCTATTTCGGCTACCGAATGGTACGAGCGGCCTCGTGGAGCTGGTGCCGCTGGTGGGCGGGCTGGAGCAGGGCCAGTTTATTCCGAGCGTGAGCGGCCTGCTGGGCCTGCGCGGGCCCAAGGGTTTTGAGTTTGGGCTGGGGCCTAACGTGACGCCGCTGGGGGCCGATATCGTGCTGGCGCTGGGCACGTCGTTTCGCTCCAACGGCATCAATTTCCCGGTCAACCTGGCCGTGGTGCCCGGCCACGGCGGGGCGCGCATCAGCCTGCTCATTGGGTTTAATAGCCGGCGCAACTAACTCACTTTTATCGCACTACCTGCCATGAACTTACGCGCTGCCTTTCTCCGCTTGGCCGGGCTGGCCGGGCTGCTGGGCACCTGCCTGGCAGCCCAGGCCCAGCAGCCGGCCACCCCCGCCGCCACCGACGTGCTACTGCTCACCACCGGCCAGGAAGTGAGCGGCCGGGTGCTCACCATCACGCCCACCGAGCTTACGTATCTGCCCGCCGCCCCTACCCCCTCCGATACCCTGCGCCTGCCCACGAGCAGCGTCTTTTTGGTGCGCTACGCCAACGGCACCCGCGAGGTGCTGACCGCGCCCGCGCCAGTAGCCAACGACGACCCTACCCCCCCGGCGCTGCGCGGCCTGAGCACCCCGCAGCGCCAGCAGCTGGGCCAGCGCGATGCCCTGCGCTACTACCGCGCCAGCGGGCCCTACTGGGGCGCGCTGGGCTCGACGCTGTACCTGGGGCCGCTGCTGGGCCTGGCCCCGACTGCCGTCATCAGCAGCCAGTGGGTGCGCGACCACAACCTGAAGGCCCCTACCCCCGCGCTGCTCCAGGATGCCAGCTATGCCCAGGGCTACCGGCAGCAGGCCAACCGCACCAAGCACCGCCGCACCTGGAGCGGCTACGGCGTGGCTACGGCCGTGTATGTGGTGCTCATTGCCGCGCTCGTGGCCGGCGCCAATTAAGCACGTTTGATTTCGCCACTCGCTCCGCCCCCTAACCCGCCGGCCCCCTCCACCGTACAACAGCCATCACCCACCCTTTCACGTTTTCACGCATGGATATCAACGATAATAAGGTCAACGACCAAACTGAGCTGCGCGCTCGCGGCAACTGGAACGAAATCAAAGGTGCTGCCAAGCAGAAGTGGGGCAACCTCACCGACGACGACATGACCTACGACGAAGGCAAGCAGGACGAGTGGTTTGGCAACCTGCAACAGAAGACGGGCCACGCCATCGACGACATCAAAGACTGGTTCTCGAAAACCTTCAGCGGCACGGAGAACGACCCTAACCGTCCCTCGAACCGCAGCTAATTACAGCTCCAGTTTTTCAGTTAAAAGCCCCGCTCCTTCCTTGGAGCGGGGCTTTTTGTTAGGTACGCCGGGGCCGCCCTACCCCCTCCAACCGGCTCAGTCCCAGAGGCTGGCGGCCACGCGGTAGGTATTAGCGTGCGCCTCCACGATGTCGATGATGTTGGAGGAGTAGCCGCCGCCCATGCACACCACCACGGGCAGGCCGCGCCGGTGGCAGGCCGTGAGCACCAGCTCGTCGCGGCGGCGGCAGCCGGCGCGGCTCAGGGCCAGGTGACCGAGCTTGTCGGTGGCCAGCACATCGACGCCGCTGAGGTAAAACACGAAATCGGGCCGCACCTGCTCATCGAGCAGGCGCGGCAGCACGTCGGCCAGCTGCGCCAGGTACCCGGCATCGCCGAGGCCGTCGGGCAGCGCCAGGTCGAGGTCCGACACCTCCTTGCGGCCCGGAAAATTGCGCGCCCCGTGCATCGAAAAGGTGAACACCCGCGGCTCGTGCCGAAAGATGGCCGCCGTGCCGTTGCCCTGGTGCACGTCGAGGTCGATAATCAAAATCTGGCGCACCCGCGCCGGCTCGTGGGCCAGCAGCCAGTTGGCCGCCACCGCCTGGTCGTTGAGCAGGCAAAAGCCCTCGGGCCGGTTGGCAAAGGCGTGGTGCGTGCCGCCCGCGATGTTGAGCGCTACCCCGCCGCCCGCCAGCACCCGTCGCGCGCAGCCGATGGTGCCGCCCAGCAGCGTCATTTCGCGCGCGGCCATTGCCGCCGACCACGGGAAGCCGCTGGCCCGCTCCTCCGGCCGCGTGAGCTGGCCGTGCAGCAGCCGGTGCAGGTAGT
>JAABUW010007668.1_pt1 | contig 12903 bp, 17 predicted proteins | sample 5560081 | NCBI WGS metagenome assembly JAABUW01 (sample SAMN10711882, study PRJNA513363) | rock metagenome | isolation source: Antarctica rocks | place: Antarctica: Victoria Land, Knobhead sud
CGGACTGGGACGCCTCGTCTGTGTTCAACCTTGGCGGTCCCCTCGCTCGCTCGGCCTAGCATCGCACGCTCGCTACCTCGAGTGGGAGTGTTGGAAGGCTCGGATAAGCTCGCGCGCCACGCGTTCGTTCATAGTGTGTGAAAGTTTTCACTTCGCTCGTGCTTTTTTATGCATTCATCATAAACTACAACACTTGTTTAGCCGAATACCGAAACCTTCGAGCTCATTGGTGAGGATGGCGAGGTCGTTGAGAGGTTTGAGCACATCGAGGATGATGAAAATCCGGTTACAGGTCCTGGCGACTGCGATGACCTGTCGCTTCGACCCTTCCCGTCCTTCGCCCCCTCGATGATTCCTGGTCAATCTGCGTTAGAGTGGCGCCGAAGGAAGCGGCAGAAGGAGGGTCACGACTCACCCGGCAGATCCAGCACTTGAATTCGAGCACCGTTGTGGGTATGAGTTCCCAGGACGGCTGTGAGGGTAGTGTATTCATGAGAGGCTACCTCGGAATGAGTCCGGCTACATTCCAACTCGTAAGATACATTTTCGACCGCTCTATCGATCCGTTGAAAGGACAAGGCGTACCTCAGCTTCGCCATGAGCGTCGACTTGCCCTGCAGACCGCATGAATCTCAATCCGGCAGGGAAGCATAAGTTGTGGCCGAGGGTAATTTCATTGGATTGAGAGAGCTTAGTCCCAGTAGCTAATACTTGCAATAGGCTGCGTCTTGATTCCTCGCTAGCTGATTCCGAAACTACAGCTGGAGCTCCTCGAGTCCGCTCTCCGCGAGTCCGCTCTTCTCGAGTCCGCTCTCGTCAGACACACCTTGCCGCCTTTCAGACACACCTTGCCGCCAAACCCCTTGTCCATCGACACCCACTATAGAGTTCGGCCAAACCTTCTCCAGCTCTACGCCTCCTCTTCGCCCAAGATGATCGAACCTCTACACAAGACACGCCGTCCGCCTGAGAAATCGAGACCGAATGGAACGCGGCAGACCATCGAGACAGGACCAGCCTCAGTGCTAGGATTCGAAGAGATCGTTTCCAGGAATAGGACGTGGCGAGGAGACGAGCCGAGTGAGAAGCTTGGAGCAAGAACCGAGGAGCAGTTGATGAGGGAGATCCGTTGGGCCAAATTGGGATGGGTGTACCAGGTGAGTCCACCCTCAGCCAGACCTCAGTCGGATGCCATGCCTAGTGGTCGACAAAGTCGTGTGATTTCACGCCAGAAATACCAATTCAGTTCCCTAAAGGTCTGGCGGACCTGTGCTCAATAATGGTTTCGATTGTGCCATGGGGCGAGATCTTCAATGATGACGCCGATCACGGTCAGGACGGGCAGAGCGGGGACAGGGATCATCGTAAGCGAGTCACCGATCCAAGCTGATTGATCGCTGATGAGTGAATACCCTATCTAGGAGCGGACACCGGCATTGTAAATTTCTATCAGCTCAATAACACCCTCAAGGGGCATGTCGACCGTGCAGAGTGCGATTTTAGACTGTCGTCGTCGAGAAGTACGGTTGCTCCTCCAGACTGGACCCCTCCCGACCGCTGGTGTCCATTTCGTAAGCAATCTAATGTTCTCATTCAGTCTCTATAGTTGATCTGCTGACGAAGTCCAACATAGTCTCGGCCACTCAGCCATCTTCCTGCTCGGCTCGTCATCGCGTGACGATCGACCGAGCCCCACCCTCCGCTCTGGTGATGTACTTCTCATGAGTGGTCACTGTCGACAATCGTACCAGGGTCAGCATATTCTCGAGCTGCGACTGTGGCTGATAAGCCCATTCAAGGAGTTCCAAGGGTGATGGAAGGGACGTTGCCTTCCTTACCTAGCGATCCTTGAAAGACGTCTTGCTTGATGGCTTGGAGTTGTTCCCACTTGCGCCTCGCTTCGTTGATGAGGAGATACGCAGAGGAGTCAGGGGTAGTGACAGAGTTCGGATGAGGAAGGGAGGGACTGAAGTACCGGTCGTATCGCTTGGGCACTGTCCATCGCATGCTTTGAATCCAATCGGGGGGGGGGGGGACACGAGATGAAAGGACTCCTTCACCAAATCTGCCTCCGAAACACGCTAATTCAAGCCGGATGGCCGGTGGGTAGGTATAAAGAGCATAACCTGTCCGCGAAAACACTTACATGCAAGTAACTCGACTCATACAGAAAACAGCGCTTTCGAAAAAATCTCTTCGCAGTATGTCGTCTACTCGAGGCAAGGTCATTGGCAAGCTTTACATGTATCCCGGTGAGCCGCTCGTATCAGGAAGCACGACCTCGGCTTACTTGTCTGCTCTGCTCAGGTCATTCCCGCTGGACGCGTCTTCAAGCCCTTGCCGCTGCTGCGAATGTACAATTCGACCACGTCAAGGACTTTGGAGCCAGAAAGGCGATGACCGACCCCGACTTTCTATCCAAATACCCAATGGGTATGGTGCCCGCATTCGAAAGTGCGGACGGGAAGACCCACATCACCGAATGTAGTGCCATCTGCGATTATGGTGGGATATCACAAGCCAAGCGCTGAGATACCTGTGCTGACTCGATATCATGAAGTGGCCACAATCAACCCCGAATCTGGTCTGATGCCGTCTGACCTCGGCCAAGCTGCAGAAGTTCGCAACTGGCTGTTCATATGCGAGGCAGAGGTACGCAGTGCATTTCATCATTTCGGTGTTTCTGATAAAGACAGATTATCGCGCCTTTGACCGCCATCAACCGCGCGCATGCCAATATTGTCCCGTACGACCAGAAGGTATGCCATGCTCGCTTCCCTTGTCTGAAAGTCACTGACCGCAAGCATCATTCTATCAGATGGTCGACGGCATTTACGAGGCTCTTCATCGGCGCATGGCCAACATTGACAATTGGGTCTCCAAGCGCGAGTACCTCGTCGGCGAGGGCTTCACCCTCGCGGATCTAACCCTTGCCTCTGTCCTTGGACACGGATACGCCAAGCTGATGGATAAGGCATGGAGGGACCAATACCCGGAGGCGTTTGGGTATTTCCAGAGGATGATCAAGGATCCAAAGGTGAAAGGGACGTTTGGGGAGCCTACGTTGATCGACAAGACGCCGGAGCACAAGCCCAAAGAGGCGTGATTGAGGTGCGGCGACAGTAGCGAGAGTATCTTCCATACCAGGGATAGCATGTACGATCCACTATGCTTCAGCCTGACGCCTTGGCTAAATTGGGAGACACACTTGAAATGAGCTTTGAAGACCAATTTCCTTGGCCAGAACCTCCGGTGATGAGAGCACATTTGAAGGATAGGGTGGAGACGGGGGCCATGATCAAAGAGGGTCAGTAATGGCGATTTGCGCATCCGCGACGAAATTCAGGGTTGCGAGGTGAGGCGAAGAAGAGAAGAGAGAGTGGAGAAAGGGGGTTAGTAAGACAGTCGTGTGAGCTCGCGAGGGGGTGACATGATTTACTCACCGCGTTGTCACTTCCCATGAACCCGAGCACTCTGTCCTTCTTCTCCTTCACAGGCCATCGTGGAACGAGAATAAAGGTCACGACCGATTGATCAGAAGGCGAGCCAGAGCCTGGCGGATAGGATGGGAGCGGCGCTGCTTCCTCGTCGCTCGCCAGTGAGGATTTGCGCCATGAGTCGAGGACCTCTTCTTCATCGGGCGGCAATCGCTGGTAATGGGGAAGGATGGATGACAGGCTTGGGAGGATTTCGAGAAGCTATGAGGTGTGTATAGAGAAAGACGGTCGAATCAGTAAACATAGCTCCCGATGAGGGATGCTATAATCCCAGGCAGTGGTAAGCGACAAGCCGAGTAGCCGGCAGGAAAGATCTGCAGGCCGGGAAAGCGGTGGTGTCGAATGTACCTGCAAAGGCTTAGTCTCTTCGCAAGCTTCCGAGCCCTATCGCCTGTTTAAGAGAGATTCCTATACGTAATATACCATACTGTACTAGCCATCCTACACCTGACATCCGATCATAAAACCGCCACGGGATCATTGTATCATCCCCTTGTACTCCAAAGTAGCCAAAACGATGATCAACACGATGAATGGAGACAAGAAACCCGACATTAAGAGCGCAGAATTGCGGATCTCCTTCCATTTCCCTGCAGATGATCAGCCCGTTAGATTATCAGAGTCTAGTGAAGTGTTCTCACTCACTCGCTTGTTGATCACCCGGACCATCCGCCACCTGGACTTTCAACCTCTCCGGTGATTCCCTGTACAGTCGGTCCCACGTCGCGTCGAGGATCCTACTCCATCCTTCGCCTTCGATTTTCGCGTCTTTGTTCTCGGGAGATAGGAACTCGATTCGCTCGGGTGGGTATTCGTTGAGGATAGGGAATGCTTGTTGCACCATCGCCGTGGTCTCCTACGATTGGAAAGCGTGGGATGCAGAGGAATACAGGTGGAGGGACAGTTGATCGAAAAGTGTAAACCGAAGAATGATTGGGCGTTAGGGAATAGTGATGGGAGATGACGGGACAGACGAATTCTTGTCAGCTAAAACGAGAGATAAGGAGCGACCGAACCCACCTCCTTATCCCGTCCCATCACCCCCAAGACACTCTCCTTCTTCCCCTTGACCGGATACCTGGGGACGAAGATGAAGGTGACGATGGATTGACCGGAACCAGAACCAGAACCGGAGCCTTCTCTCGGTGGGTAGGTCGGAAGCTGTGCATCCTCGCCATCCTTCGCCACTGGGGATTTCCGCCAGGAGTCGAAGACTTCCTCGTCGTGATTGGCGAGGCGTTGATACTGCGGAAGGATGGGCGACATGTTCAAGAGATACTCAGCAAAAGTTGGATGTTCGACACTAGAACTGCGGGAAACAGCGAGGAGTAGGAATCCGTTGTTCAGTAGGCCCGCACAGAAATGAAACGCCGGGTAGAATTTGCGTTTCAAACTGAGGCGCCTATTTCTTTGCTTGAAAAGGCACTGGTTTTTTTCAGAGCGTCCCTAATGGCTACCGCTCATGCTGTCCCAGATCACCTCCGCATAATCTGTATATGCGTCAGTCCACTATTAGCAGGATAAGGTCACCCATCCATTACCCGAACATACTCCTTGGGCATAAATGTGACGCGACGGAAGTCGGCCATAACGGTGAACTCACGCGTGTATCAACGCCCAGCCTTCGCCTCGAGAAAAGTTTGCTTTCCTAAAAGGATACCATAAGGATGCCATGAGAGTGGGAATTTCCCGCCTGACGACTGGAATGCGGGCAGAAGCGTCGCTCCGGAATGGCGGGAAGGAAACAGGCCGTATGGGTGAGCATCCAGCTGGCTATCAGGATCAGAGGTGTCGTTCAGGAGGGATCAGCGGGCCTCGGGACGAGTTTGGTTCAGTCGGTCTTGAATTCAGAGATTCAGAGGACAAGAGATTCATTGCCCGAAGAAGGGAACTACTGGGAGAGCTAGTTCTGATATATGTCTATGTATCCTGGAGTCGTAATTCGAGTCCGTTAAGCCGAGCATGCGTAGTCCATGTGTCCAGTCTCCCCGAGATCCAATGGTGTGTTCCTGACACTGGCCCGAATTTGGCGTGAAGAGGAGTGTTGGTGATGATTTGAGTGTAAGACTGGGAAAAATGAACGTGAAAGGACTGGAGAAGCTGAGCGTGAGGATATTCGACGAGATTGTGGTGCATCCGAGGCGCGGTGTAGTCGTCATGTCGATACCAAGGCTGAACAGGGAAGGAAGGAGACGACGGTGGGTGGTGCTGCATCAAAAGTAAATCACTGGGGATGTGAGATTACATTTCCCTGCCTCAACCTCCTCTCCTTCCTCCGCCTTGTACTCCCCCACTTCCACCCCTTCCTCTCCGGCTCACCATCTCGCAGTCGTATTTGTGCGTCCAAGATGACGAGGCCAAGAGAGATTGAAAAGAAGATGAGGGGGTGATGGTATATGTCGATTGTCAACAGGTCGATGATCGGTGATCGGTGACAGAGTGCGAACGGCTCGATCTAGGAGATAGAACGACGGCCGAAGTGGGCTGTAGGTATACGATCAGCACTGGAGGTAGGCTGATCTTCACTCGCTCGAGTACTCACCAAGCCAGCCAGCGAGAGGCTGCAAACTTCCCGATTCAGCGGGCCGCTCCGGTTCGGGCTCACGCTTGATGCTTTTGGCTTGGAGGTGATGGGGTCGTTGGGCACGGGATGCTGAGTTCGTCGTCTTCGCATCTTCCCTTTCATCCCCTCAGCAGCCGCCTTGATCCTTCGTGCCTCTCTTTTCTGTTCCATCGCTCCTGTCGCCAACTGATGGGTGCTCAATCCCACCGCCCGGAGAGTGTCGCTCGTGATATCCCACGCGGTGGCGTAGTCTGCTATGAGCTCCTTCAAGTGCCGGACGTTTGTCAAGGCGGAGAAGGCGTCAAGGGTGTGCGTGCACCAGTCGGAGAGTTCCCAATCGACGATCCCGCTGATCTTGCCGTTGTCAATCAAGATGTTGCCCGGATGGAAGTCCATATGACAGAATCGGATGGGGTGAAGAGTCCCGGTGGAAGAGGCCCGTAGGCTGGTGAAGGACAGACCGTTGGAGCGGGATCATGCTTGAGGTCTGAGACGTATTCCAGCACATCTCGTCCACAAAGAGCGATAGGTCGACGGTACCGTCGATGAAGCCATCCAACAGTGGGAACTTGAGACAGCGAAGACCGTCCAAATCGGAAATCGCCCCGCCCGACGTCGGGTTACATACAGTCTCCGGGGACGAGGCCCTCGCCTCATTCATCCGGGCCATGTAAGTCTGGACGTCCCGAAGAAGGCGCACCCGATATTTCGAGTACATCCTATGACCGAGACTTCTCTCCCGTCCGGGCAAGGTCGACATCATGATCACGTTGCACTCCTTTTTTTTTTTTTTCCCCCTCGACGGAGAGGAACTCCATCGGGCGAGGACCGGGCAGGGTGTCGAGTCACTCGAGCAGTCGCAAGATCCGATAGTACCCAACTTTTACCGTATACCCGTCATCGATCACTTTGATGTGTTTCCACCCGTAGGAACGACGCGCCTCAGTCAACAGTTCGGCCGTGACGAGGTGAGATATCGTGCTTGGAGAAGACGAGGAGGACGACGACGATGGGGTTGAGGATGGTGACATCACAGGCTTCTTCTCTGTTTCCGGTTTCGATTGGGGTTGGTGACAAGTGGAAAAGCAGGACAGGATGGGGAAAGAAACACGCGATACGTACAGCTTGGGTCAGCGTTTCACCGAAGAAAGCAGACTGGACGAGTGCGCACCATTCAGGAATGAGGCTGAATGCGCACCACACACCATCCACATTATCTTATCACACTTCAGCCTTAAACCTAATATATTTTACGGACATTGCCCTAATGGTTTCATTTCTAGTTCTCTACTCATAGATATTTAGCTTCCTGGTTACTTGGAGAAAACATGAGGGGCGTACAGCAAGCTCCCACCCAGCTCTTTTCCAAGCTTCCTCAACCTCAGTCCCCATTCTTTTACTTCCTCCTCTTCCCAACACTCCGCCAAACTCTTTGAGGAACTCCAGCTTCCTCTACGTCAGCGACGGCCGCCAACTCCCTCGACCCTTCCTGCCCCGCGCTGAACGGTTCCCTCTGCTACCACCAGCTAGAGGAGTAGGTGCTGACTCAGTAGGGATGGATGTGGCATCAGCTGGCAAATGGCAAAAGTGCGTCAGCCTCTGCGTGAGGCTGTACTGAACCCCGAACCATAACTCACCTGCTGCCTCGTCTGGTGATGCTGTGGGGAGGAGCTGAAGCAGAAAGGAAAGATCCACGTCGTCGCTCGCAAGGGAGGTGAGTGCGCGACGTAACGCGCTCCGTTTCTTGGGAGGATAAAGTCCGAAGATCTCGATCGTTGGCTGCCCGCGCAGAAGGTCGGCTAAAAACCTCATGTCGGACAAATCCTTTTGGATCGTTTCTTGGGTTTTGAGTCTGTCCAAACTCGTCCCAGTCGATAGTTGGTACCAACGTGGAACCTTACTGAACAGTAGGGCAATGGGCACGAGGACCCTGACCTGATGGCCGACGACGGGAAAGAGCGTGAAGCACTGATCAAAAGGGTTGGGGAAGGTGTAGCTGTCGATAGCCGCCAACATCTCGACCTTGGTTTCGCTACGCGTCCCATCGCCCTCCTGCTGATCGGAAGGCCGTGGCTGAAAGTAGAGATTGACTCCTCGTAAGATGAAGCGGGGATCAACCTGTACCACCAGATTCTTGATTGGGACGACTTCGTGTCCCATAACCTCGATCGCGAGATCCAGGTCGTCTGTGACACGATCAAGCCCGTGGATCACACAAGCCACGCCTCCAGCCACAGCATATGAGATGTTTCTCCCATCGCGGCTATTGACATGTTCGATGGCTTGATCAGTGCGGCGGCGGCGAAAAACAATGGTCTGGCTTGGTCCAAGTCTGAACAATCTCAGCGTGGGATCCACAAATGATATCAAGGAGAGACCCGTGTACGTGATTGATGACTCACCGAGGCGCGACATGCTGCTTCCATAAAGGGTAGTGCTACCTTTATGGTGAATGGTGAGGTGAGAAGGGCTTTCAAGTCAGGAAAGGGTGTTGGGCGTAAAGGGCCGGGAAGATCTCGAGGGGTAATAAATGGTTGATGAGGATGATCACCTTTAGCTACGCGGTGAAGATGTTCTTGGAGGTAATGATGCATACTCAAGAGCTTGAATGTACGAGATGATGGGGGAGGACGCGTTTAAAGTTCAGATGGGCTAATCACTGACCGGCCTCGAATAACACATAATGACACCTCAGGCCATCAGCGACACGTCCCACATCAACCCTTTCTAAACCAAGATCTTTGACAACGAGAAAAACTTTCCCAATCACGAACAGGCCGCAGTGATGAATACTCTCTCCCACTCGCGAGAGGACTGGCCGGGGAACTACTCACCCTGTCTGCTCCGCTTCTTTGCAAGACTCCAAACCGCCGGCATCAAGCCCGTCGAATGGGGTACCGGGCTGAGCCACTCAATGGGGGCACCGGTTGTGGTATTGGTACGCTCGTCCATCTGATTTCATCGTGTTCATCTTTCTCCTAGACCCACCTCTTTGTCATCTCCTTCAAACACTATCAAGAGGCGGACAGGATCGCTCTCGACTCCGGCCTGTTAGCTCATTCACCGGGGTACAATCGCTATGGTCGCCTGGCTTCCGTCCATCAATGGTATCACGTGCCCGATCAGCCGATTGGGGTCGAGGATCGGTGTACCTCGCTCATCCTCCTTGACACTCGATACGTCTCTGTGGAACTCGATCGTTGCAGCTTCCACCCACTATACAATATCTGGCGACCGAGCCTTATCGAGGCTCTACGATCTTACATTGTCGTCGCATGTCGGCACAACAACGACAAGATGACCAGCTTGGCAATCGAGACGTGGATCAACCAGTTTGTCCTCTATACGATTTGCGGCGCTACGTACATCTCAAAGGGCGAAGATGTGAACGAGGTGTGAGTGTATTTGGTGCGACTAGCTGGAACAGAAAGGCTTATTTCTCTGCCTAGATACCAAAACGAGTCTTGGAAGCGGGATGGCATCAGGAATATGGATGAATTGCCTTGGACAGATGATCTGAGGTGGCTTCGAACCACGCTGCGCCGCCTCATCGAAGGAGAGGTCAAGCCCAACGAGTTCACGCGTGCTTGGTTGAGGAGTAGGAAAGGGGATCGCAAAACATTGAGCAAGGTAGATAAGGAGGGCACGTCATTCCGGACATCTTGATGATGCTTTTGAGCAATTGGGCTTCTCTTGCAAAATGCATTCCCCTTTTGACGTCAGTCACATCCCTCCTCCGGTGTCACCATCGACCATAGCTCTCCTTCGGCATCACTTGAGCCATCCTTCTTCGGTATCCTCGTCAAGCAGAGCACGCTCCCAACACTCTCCCGATCATCCTCGTTCTTCACGCTTCCCGGATCATCCTCGCTCTTTACGCTCTCCGGGTCTTCCTCGCCCTTCACGCTCGCTCCCAACCATCCTCGCCCTTCACGCTCTTCCGATCATCCTATCCCTCACCAGTCTTTCTCTCCTCCAACACTCTCTCAATCCCTCCAATTGCTCATCGTCAGCTCGCCCTCGATAACATTCAGGAGTTAACTCCACCTCCAGTGAACACTCTGATCACCTCTACCTGTTCGGAAGAAGACCGATCGTCGGTGAGGACCAAATTCTCTATCGTCTTCAAGCCAAGACAGGTCCACGGAATCCGAGATCTCGAATTGTTGGCTTGCAAACCGAGCCGTTGTGTGGTTTCGCAAGCTTTGCGAATGATATCCCCCGCTGGCGCCCAAGCAATATTCGAAGCGAGGAGTTGACCGACTTCCTTGAAGTAAGACTTTGCTGCGACATGGTTTGGCAAGCCGCAGGTAGTACACTTGACTGCGCCCTATTCCTTTTGCCAAACGCGTCTCTGAAGGGAAGGAGTAGGTTCGGAGATATGATATACTGAAAGGCTCGTTGAGGAGATGCAATGCAGACATGTGTGGTGCCGGTTATCGCTTTTCGAAGGTACTTTGGTGTCCTTGCTGACAGGTGAACGCATGCGATAGCGCCGCGTCAAAAACGGTGTGAAGTTTCCTCGCGCTAAGCAAGCCATCAAGATAGTCGAGAAGACGGAGGAAAAGGTCGAGTGGGTCCTGTTGCTTGGACTCATGACTGTCATGAGCTTAGCATCTACAATCGGGATTAGCTATTGCCGGAATATCCTTCAAGAGCTGACACGCACCCTGTAATATCCAACGCAAATCAGGAAAAGCGATGGCTGTACCTTTGCCTATTGAGCGAGTGAAGCGCTATAACAAGCTGTGTGAGTGGAGATGTTTGAGAACGATGTGTCGAGAATGATGCGAAAGGATCCTGCCATTCAGGCTGCCTAGCCAAATGTGCAACAAGCTCAGCGAAGCAATCTGTACCGGTATTGAGTGATCCCACAGGCCGTTCGAGGTCGCCAATCTCCTCCTCTGGGATCGCTAAAGTGCTTTTCGGGGTTTCCTCCATGCCTGGAGCGGGCGAATAGCGGATGGGCGACCCCGAACAGCAGAGACTGGCGCCACAGGAGTCTCACATATCTCCTCGTCGGGACTGGTGTGTCCGCGACCTTCCATCTCGACCGTGGCACGATATTGTCACTTGAGTCCTCTGTAGTCTACAGAGAGGCGGAGTGAACCGTCAGATTTCTTGACAAAGAGGATGGGTGAAGCCGCCTGGCTGGAAGAATCCCTGCTCGAGGTTCTCCTTTAGGTAATCGTCCAAAGCTTTGAGTTCTACTGCAGACAGGGAATAGATCGGTCCGAAAGGGGGTCGCAAGTCTCCTTCAAGTGGAATGTTATGATCGTAATGTCCGTGGTCTGGTAGCTTGTCAGAGTTGGATTCCTTGAAGACTTCAAGGTATTCGTCGAATTCAGGCGGAACGGATTGCTGGTTTGACTTGATGTTTGATACAGAGTTTGTCACGATCGTGAATTGAAGCTCGGAGGGTCACTTGCGCTATTAGACCGCCGACGCTGATTCACGAACAGGCTGCAGAGAAATCGAGCTCGACCGTTGAAGGACCGCCCACCCGACTTTGACGCGTGGTGGTCTAAAACCCGGGCATCACTGGCCGATGTACTCCGAAGGGTAAGTGTGTGTTCATGTGGCAAGGACCCAGTCATCTTTTCTTATGCTGATCTCTTCCCAGATGGCTCGTGCAATCCCTGACAACTCACCGCTACACCCCTTCATCCTCTACTCCCCCAACTCCGCGTTCAAGCTCGCATGCGAAATCGTCCGGCCTAGCTTTGCGGACTTCGACACTAACTTGTCTCTTCCCCGAGGGCGGAAGCGGAGTTTACCGAAAGAGATGGAGGGATTGAGCGTGGGATGTTACGCCGGGAGAGTCGTAGGCTGCTCTCAGGGTAGCAGCGCGGATGCTATCAGGTACCCGCGCGGGATGGAGCAGAGCGGATGACGCGTTTTACAGAGTTGCATAAGACTGCGGCTAGAATAGTCGAGTTCATGCATCGCTTTTCCACCCACTTGTAACAGATTAAAAGTCGGAGGCTCTACCGAACTGAGAAGCGGTCCACATTCAGCATGTCTGTCTCTCGAATCAGCCTGAATGACGTACCCAAGCTATCCCATGACCCATCATCCTATGCCCCTTGGAGAACAACGATCGAGGTATCCCTCCAGCTAGCAGACTGCTGGAATTCGGTACTCGGTGTTGATCTCGAGCCAGGAAGGGCGGTGTATGCAACGGCAACGCATGGACTGGATGGAGGGATAATTACCCAGCCTACAAGGAATGTCAGAGCGGGATCCATGCAGCCTGGGGCCCTAGAGACAGGGACCAACCTACCGTTGACGTCAGACGTGCGGAAGGACTGGGAGAGGTGGCAGGCGAGAGAGGGAAGGGCGCAGGGGATGCTGAAGGGTACGGTGTCGATGGCGATCAAGCTCGATCTCGAGGATTCCTTGGATGCACACTCGATGTGGCTGTATTGCGAACGCCTACACTCCATCAGCATCAAGGAGAACCAGAGGGAGGTCCAGAGGAAGCTATTCTCGTTCGACTTACGCGATGACGCTACCAGCGAAGAGATGGCCGCCCATATCGAGGATTTCTCTCAGACCGTCATGCACGCGCGCATGGTGGGTTTGACGTTCTCAAGCCTGGACAGGGCATCGCTGTTCATGCAGTCGATACTCGCCCCGTCCTTCAGACCGGTACTCACGGAGCTGAACTCAATATCAGACCTCCTGCGAGATTGGCCGACCGTACTTTCGAAGTATAACGCCGAGTCGGCTAGGAGAAAGGCGAGACCGCTACCCAGAGCTCGGGGTGGCGTGGTAATGGCGGTGACCGGTCCGAGAGTGACCAGGGAAGCCGCTGCCAGGTCGAGGGATCGACCACGTAGA
>JAABUW010007670.1_pt1 | contig 12900 bp, 17 predicted proteins | sample 5560081 | NCBI WGS metagenome assembly JAABUW01 (sample SAMN10711882, study PRJNA513363) | rock metagenome | isolation source: Antarctica rocks | place: Antarctica: Victoria Land, Knobhead sud
CAGTATAAACACAAGAAAGTGTGAACCCTAAACATGAGAAGTTCAAGTCCGGTCGGCAGCGTGAAGAGGGATCCTTGCGCCGAATTTTCATCCCACATGCAGTCCAGCCGGCTGCAAGACAAGGGGCAGTATATAAGCACTCAGGAGTTCGGGTTTAGGGTTTAGGTAACCCTTCGGGTTTAAGGAACCCTAAACCCTAAACCCTAAACGAAAAGAGTGGAACCCAGTCGGCAACGTGAAGAGGAAGCCTTGCGCCGGATTTTTGTCACACACGCAGTCTGGACGGCTGCGAGACACCAGGGTTTACGGACTTGAGAATCCAGTAGACAGAAAGGGAGTGAGCTCAGTCGGCAGCGCTGAAGTGTTTTGAGGTGCAAATGTGTCAGAGATGAGCAACCACCAAGCCAGGAAAGAACTCGTTTGCAACCACGTGCTTTTTCACTGGAAGACCCTAATCTAAACCCCTGACATATTTTTCTTAGGGACTCGTCAGGGGAGCGCCTTGCGGAGCATCGGGCTGCAAGGCATTTGCATGTTTCACCTGCACAAGACGAGGCGGGCCTTGTTCAAAAACCTGCCGCGTCCAGCCCGCTGGCCCCCAGCAGCATGCTTTACGTCATCTGAAACCACCCCAAGTCCCAGTTGAGAAACTAGTGAGAGCAGTTTTCCTCCTTCTCACCTGTACAGGTTGACGCGGGACTTGTCTAAACCCTGCCGCGTCCACCCGCTGGGTCCCAGCAGCATGCTTTACGTCTTCTGCAACCATCCCAAGGGCCAGTTCAAAAACTAGTGAGAGCAGTTTTCCACCTTCTCACCTGTACAGGTTGACGCGGGACTTGTCTAAACCCTGCCGCGTCCAACCGCTGGGTCCCAGCAGCTGCGCCGCCATCGCCGGGTCCGACACCACAAGCGTCTGCGCGCACAGGATGGATAAATTATTAAAACTTAAAAAAAAAAAAAAATCAGTATCGGTGTTGATCGATCTTCTGCGCACGACGACACGCCGGCAGGGCTAAGCTAAGCTAAGCTAAGCTAAGCTAACCTAAGCTAAGCTAAGCTAATCAAGAATCCAACACCATGAACGAGCTCTGCGCACGAGCTCTGCGCACCGCCATCACGGCGGGGTTTGGGATGCTGGGACGCCGGTAGACCTGGGGGCCGGTAGCATCAATAGCAGCAGGTTGCAACCTCGTAACGGCATGAAAGCGTCCTTGGAGCTTGGCTGTCAAAAGGCAGGGCATGCCCCTTGTGCTACTGCCCGGATGACCGGCTTGCGTTTCAGACTTCAAATGGGAGGCAGACTGCACGTGGGAAAGCGCATGTGGTCCGACAGGAGGCGGTAGCCAGGCGTCAGATCGTGATGCCGCGACCAGGCCGCTCTCAGCCAGGTTGGAGATTTCTGACAAAGGTGTTTAAAGAACGATCGGACTCACATGGTTCCAAAGGAACCGGTACCCGAACACCAGTCCATGCTGCCGCGACCAGGTCTGAACGATACGGTGCCGCTGCGGCTGGGCGATGTGCCGCAGGACGCCGCCCTGCAGCAGCGGCGACGGCACGCTGCATGCCGAGACAAACCATCAGAATGACGCGCCACCAATGACATCATGCGGCGCTGCTGCCACGAGATGCCGCCCTGCAGCAGCGGAGACAGCACGCTGCGTCATCACTAGACGGAGGTGTGTCGTTGTGACGGTGAAGTGTGGACGATGATTAGCATGCATCAGGCCATGCACCCTAGGCGCCAATGCCGCGGTGTGGTGGTGGCATCATCGAATGCGCTGCTGGCTCCGGTGGATGGTGCTCAGGCAGCGATTGAATTCGATGGAAGAGGCTGAGGTCTGAGAGGGTGCCAGTGCCTCACAAGGGAACATTGCGGCGGATCCACTGGTCGCGCCGCCGCCAAGCGATGTAGATTCTGGTCGCAGCGGCGACGATGGCCGCGACGAGCAGACTGGAGATGTACAGGAGAACGGTTCTTGCTTCCATGATGACTGCTGGACTAAATCGCTGCAGAACTCACAGGTTCAAGTGTCGGAGGTCGAGGCACAAGGTCGAGTTTCCAATCGTAGAGGAATGCTCCAGTTGCAGCCTATCATGTCAAGCAGCTCAATTTGAAACGGTGGTGAGGCGATAAACTGACGCACAACCCTCGTTGAACACAGATGAAAGCTGGGGCAGTGTAGTCATGCAAGGCCACAGTAAGTCTGCGACAGTGCAGTCGTGCAAGGTCACACTAAGTCTGCGCTGTCAAAGAATTCTCGACAGTCAGAAGGGCCCCCGAGTCTGCCCTTGCACGAACGTAAACTCAGGATTTGGGTCAAGAGCTACGCAAGCGTCTGGCGAATGTCGGACAGGGTGTGTTAATCAGGCACTGACGAGGAATGTATTTGGCACTCGGAGACGGCCCGCAGGACTTGCCATGCAACGCTTGACCCATGGCAACGGGCTGTGGTGCAGTCCCGAAGCCCAGAGGTCGACTGTGGCCACAGCGCTGCTAGTTTTTCACCCAATAACGCGTCTGCACCTCCTGGGGCACAGCTGATGCTGTACACTCAACTGATGAGTTGGGATTCGTGAGTTAATCATCTAGGCTGACCAAACAGTATGCCACGTATTGTCGTGCACGAAGGCCGTCGTGTCTGCCTGAGCAGTCTCACAACTTGCTGCATCGGCTGTGCAGCCTGCGCCTTGATATTTGCAAAAAAGCTGCTGCAACCATGTCGGCGACCACAAGGGGACGAGTGCTGACCGGCGGCCGCCGCTTCCGCAGCTTGGGCTGCAGATGCCATTTGTCGAACCGTTCACAGGTGCCTTCTGTAAGGTGAGCACTGTCGAGAGCAAGATGAACGATACATATGACCATTTCACCCAAACAACTGCGTCCGGTGGACGATGAGATGACCTCGCTCTGTGGCAGAACCCCGCACAGCTGGCAGGAACGGGCATGGGGCCGCGCGATTCGAGGAAGAATGTACCAAGTGTATGTTTCTTACCAGTATGCACGGAGTGTTTGTGCCGAGTCGGTGCTCACAGCTGAAGGCCGCGTCCAAGGCTGTGGACTGTACCATGGTGCCGTTTCCGGGGTTTCGCATGCCTTTTGCACGTCCCAAAGTGTACTCGGCCTTGGAAGCACCCATGGAGGCCGAATTCACCCTCGGTTCTGCAGTGTGATCAATGCGAGCGCAGGATCCAAACCTGCCAAAAATACCACGACGTCAGCAGTCTCGGAACCACAGATGCCGTGCTAGGCGGCGGTCTCACTACTATGTTCCTCCGAGTTCCTTCCCTAGAGCTATATTTCACCCCTTTGCAACACCCCTTTGCAATGTTCTCGGCTGTCTTAGATGCGTGCGCTGGTGAGAGAGGCGCCTTGGAGACGGCAGGACAATACTGGGTTCGAAGTCTCAACCCGCGCACACTCGTCGCGACAGCCCCATGCTTGTTGACGGCGCTCGGTATCACACGATGGATACTATGGTGCAACCTGCAGCTGTCGATCGCTGCGCGACTCAGTGAACGGTCTCCAAAACCTCTGATACTCCCAAATGTGTACGGCTAGGTGCAGGGCTCGAGGACACCGGTTTGGCTGTGCCCACGCGCCTTAGAGCAGGATGCAAGAGTGTCGGGTCCCATTAGACAAATGGAAACAGAGTGATGTGCTACATGCACCTCATGTATCTCAGTTCCAGCGTCATGATGTGACCTTCTCGAACTCAGGCTCCTGTGCTGGGGCTCTTCAAGTGTAAGTACACGCTTTCTCGGACAGCTCAGCGGTGGATGACAGCCAAGACATCGCGCGCGGGCGAGCTGTGCTCAGAAGTGATGGGAAGGCGTGCAGGGGGGACTGCGATCGCGATTCTCGATTCTCGATCGAGAATCGAAGTGGCGAACCAACGTAGAGACACCTGGAATGTAATTGATCACCCAGAGACCCAGCTAAGGTGCATGCATGCATCTTATGAAATCAGAATTAATGCGCATTTCTGCGAAAGGTGGTGTCGCGGCCGGCGGCGTGGATCCACCGATTCAGGGAGCAGCCGCGTGGAGCAGCATCTGCACTAGCACATATTTACTGACTCCAAGAGTCTTCATAGAAGTCAGAAAGATCTCGTGCCCGGAGTTCGTGCGCATCAAGGTCGTGCATGTCGGACCGCGCCGCATTGGGGCATATGCATGGCCCGCGCAGCCGGCGCATAAATCGAGCCACTCAGGCTACCTATACCATTTTAAACATCTTGACTGTTCCCCATGATGCCGCAGGCCGTCTTTGCCGAGTTCGTGCACATGACGGCGTTCCTCTTCATCACCATTGGTGCGCTGAGCAATTCTCCGCCAGCAACCGCCCGGCGCACAAACACTGTCAACCCCAATCTGACAGATGACGGCCCACACCGGTCAGCATCGCTGATTGCACGAGCTCATCATTGATACGCTTGTCACTCCTCATTCCCATTTTGCCCGCTTTTGCTGCCGCAGGCGTCGTCACGTCCGGATGCCACACCACCGACATCGGCGTGCGCGGCACTGTGGCTGACCTAGCGTGGGGCAACCGCAACGCGCCACTCAGTGAGACGTCTTGCTTCCTTCTGTCCGATTCTGCAATGGATGCACCTCGCCGCAATGCCAGTGTCTTGGCAACCTGCCAAGTCAGGTTGGGAGCTCCAGGCGGGTGCAGAGCAGTTGATAAAAGTTGACGCAGTTCAATTTTGTTTGTAACTAACACCCGCCTGGTGCAGAGCAGGGCAACCATGGGCTGACTCGAGGTCATGCTCGAATGCGCCCTGATGTTGCATGCTGACTCCGGTGCAACTCCTTGTAGTCGACCCCGAGAGCTGCCGGCTGAACTCCACGCGCGTGCTGACTGGTGAGACGTCAACCGGAAAGGGATGGTGTGTGACTGTCATGACAATCATTCTGCCCCCATGTGGGTGCACCTGCACGATCTAGCGCAGCCAGACCTGTCGCACTAGCTTCTGAATTGCCGTGTTGGCGGATGCTGTTGATGGAACTGAAGAAAATTATATTATGTGTCATATTTACTCCGTAAACAGTGGCCATGGCGTTTGGCTTTTCGATCGCAATCCTTGTGTACTCCTGCGCCACCTTCTCCGGCGGTGCGTCGGGTTCCCCCTTGTGTTTGTATGCCCTTGGAAATTTAATGCACACCAACTCAAGACGCGATTTTTCTTACCAGCTGATGTTGGTCAGCTGCTCCGGCATTAGGCTAGTGCGCCTCCTTGCTTCAAACTCCCACAGCATGCACTTGCGCTCATGCTCGAACGGTGACGCATTGGCATTCGGACTAGCAGTTGCAGCGGCTTTCACATGAGCGCGCTGCACCTCGGATAGTCAGGCGACGGCGATGAGTCACGGACGAGCACGCACTGTTTCATATATATACCCACTGCAGTCTCCTGACCCTTAAGGGTTTAGGGTTGAGGGTCAAGCTTGAGCTGTCCATGTCGCAGGGCACTTGAATCCCGCCGTCACGATGGGCCTACTGGTGGCCAAGAAGATCACCGCGCAGCGCGCCCTGTTCTACTGGCTGGCTCAAATGGCCGGCGCCATCCTCGGATCCTTCTTCGTCTACGCGGTGAGACCCCTCAGAATTCAGTTGATCATGAAAAGGCTGGAGCGGATGGTTGGCGCCATCCTTCTGAAACCCGGCCCCTCCTTAGTCCTGCATGCGCTTATATTGTTTCTGTAAGGGAAGCAAACACCGCAGATGTGCGCGCAAGGAACTCGGTATGCCGAAGCTACTGTCGGCAGCCCAAGCCCAACTGAGTCGTGCAGCAGGTTGTGAGTTCCGCAACAACGCTGACAGCACGTCCGCTGGATGCACAGCGCAGAGTGCTTGCACAAGATGAAGCATTCTTCAAAAAGATACGCCAGCCATATACATCTTCTCTTTAATGCAGATCGACTGCGCAGTCATCTTCTGTTGCATGCAGATCGACCACTGGCGGGCGGCCCTAAACCCTAAACCCTAAACCAACAGCTTCAATTGTCCTACCCACATGCGGTGCAAACATATCTGCCGAAACACAGATCACAAGATGAAGCATTCTGCGAAAAGATACGCCAGCCATATACATCTTCTGTTGTTTGCAGATCGACCGCTCTGGCTGGCACGCGGCAGGCGGCGGCACCAACGCCGTCAACCCCGGCACCTCCCTCGCCTCCGCCTGGTTCATGGAGGCCCTGCTGACCATGCTGCTGGTGAGGCCTATCAGCATCGCTCCAGTTATGATCCCACAGTTTGGTACCCACGTCTGCCTGGCAGCATGCAGTGCTCCCTGCCCTGCCAGCTGTGTTCTCGGAAGACCCTCGTGCTTCAGCGCCACGCGACATGCAACAGCATGTACCTGAGCTACTAGCTCAGGTATTTGGGCTAGTAGCCCCACATGGGCACGTCAGCTGTATTGTGTGGCAGAGATGTTCCGAAAGTCGCTGTGAGGCCTCGATTCTAATCAATCATTCCAACTGTCGCTCTGCAGGTGTTTGTCGTCCTGGCGGCGACCGACAGCGCCGCGAGGCCATCGGCGCCCACCTGCCGGTGCGGGGTGATAATTACATTCTTGCGCATCGCAAAACTGCACGATACGTTCCGGCCTCTGGCGGAATGACTCATCGGATCGGGTTTGCATGTGTCCTGACTTTCCCCGATGCAGTTATCTCTGTTGCAGCGCAACGCAGCAATATGAAGCACAACGCAGCAATATGAAGCGTTGGCTGTTGATTTATAAACCCCTGAAGCACAATCGAAACCTCGAACTTCAATGCCAGGCTGTCAATATCTGGCAACAAATGCTTTCAACCATGCCTTCTGCTGCAGATTCTGGCGCCGTTTGCCATCGGCTTCACTGTCTTCATCTGCCACCTGGTGAGCAGCTGCCACGAAGCTCTGCTCTCGTCGTGCTTTCACGCCCAAACACGGCCAGCTCCAGGGCTGCCAGCGAGCATTCCGCATCGCAAAGCACACCCAGGCTGATCACTGCGCTATGCGAATCGTGTCGCAGGTCGCGATTCCCATCGATGGATGCAGCATCAACCGTGAGCGATTAAGTCTCTGCGTCAGTATAACATGGCCTCACTACGCTTCATCTGTGACGCTGCTCGCACCTCTGTCATCGGCATTACCGCTATCACGACTGACGACAGCAGCGCACTCCTTCACCTGCAGCGGCTCGCAGCTTTGGCCCCGCGGTCGTATCCGGCAAGTGGCAGAACCAGTGGGTCTTCTGGGTGAGTTGTCGCCCTGCTCCCAAGCGCCTGCAGCAGCGAGTCCCGCGCCAAGCTTGCATGGAAACGCATTACGCCATCGCCACAGTCAATGCGGGCAAGACACTCATGCCACGAGGCATGCCAGCATGCATGTGGCCATGCCTCAAACGACCAAGCAACGAGTGCAGTACCTAGGATTTCAGTACAGGGTGTTTGCGCCAGACATGTCGTGTTCCGACGTGCAGGTCGGGCCGATGTGCGGCGGCGTCTTCGCTGCAGTACTTTACGAGATCGGGTTCCGTCCCACGCGCTACCCAGTGAGTGCGTTTTCTGATCTACATACCGCAGATTCAATGCACGCGGGCGGTGAAATGCTCATCCTTGCACAACAAGGGAATCGAGAGCGGGATCTGTTCCAAATGTCATGTCTTTCCTGGAATGCTGGCGTGGTCCACCGCCCTCTTTTCTGGAGCATATGCAGCATTACGTATGTCGTCACATGATCTTCAGACCCCGGGTCTGGCCGCGGGGAGAACGGTGTAAGCCTGCGCCGACGCACACCTGCCCGTCTAGTCTGGCTGTTGCACTTTTCTCAACAATTCGTCAACTCCCTTGGTCTCCTGCAGCTTCTGGGCGCCGCTTGGGTTTCTTGTAGGGTTTTGATAGGGTTTCTTGCCGGGATGAAGTGGAGGACCACGCTGACATGCACCCGCCGAAGTGAGAAATGCCCTGATGGACAGATCTGACTTCGCCGCCTGTGTTTAGGGTTTAGGGTTTCCTGTGCCTTTGGTCACAGATCCTGGCCGCCGGCAAGACGGTGGAGGACCACAGAGACGCGCACCTGCCCGACTACGCCGGCTACCAGGGCGCCTGGCAGCCCAAGGTTGGTGCTCTGAGCCATTCCATCCAATTTCCACGACAGGTGTACAGGCTTGCTTCATCTTGCTTCATCTCGGAGCAGCTGGATGGCAACGTCGCATCCAGAAACGGATGACGTTGCTGCTTTCCGCTGCTGTGGACCGGCAGAGCACAACGTTTGTCGCAAACCATCCCTCATCTGTATCTTTGTTCTCAAACTCGTCCTAGTATTCCATATGGAAGTCGGTCTCCCTCTGCAGGACGCCGAGGCCGGGCGCGGCGGCGTGTCTCCAGACGTGTCTCCAGACGCGGCCGCCGCCGCCTCGCTCAAGATGGGCAACGGGTCCCCCTGATGATGGCATCTTTATCAGACGGGTGCGAACCGGACAAGAGCTCACTGCGAGATTATGTGAAAGACCAGTGAATGCCATGGAGGTTCGGTCCTGGGCGTGATCCAGTTACGTGCATTACATCGTGGGCGCGAGGGCCACACAGCGTGCTGGCCGTTGAGATTCTGACGTATCTGCTATCTGAGTCGGGAAGCTGACCCGGGAGCAGCAGTGCACAGCACAACCAAGGGGGACGAAGAAATCTTCATCCCCATTGGCAAAACCTGGGGGAACACACACCGGACTTGACTTGCCCACCAGCATATCGACTGGTCATCGCTATCCGGCACGGCGAGCTGCGCGGTCACGCTCAAGCAGTTACATTTGTAAATATTCATGCAAACATTCAAATTTGTGTCTGCAGGCTGCGATATACCCACGGGGCGGGTCAGCAGCAGCAAGGCCCAAGACAACATTAATTGATTTACTGACGAGACAAGAGCGGCGGGCGACGGCGCAGCGTCGGTCACCTGCACGGAACCTCATACCCCAAAAACCATAAGCAGATCACAATCAGGGAGGCGCCAGGGTCTAAGGCGAGCTCAAGGGGTGGAACTTCGACGAGTGCAATCCAGATGGACGACGCCACTTGATATCGTGTTTCACGCTGGCTTGTGTGATCAGCTCCGGTATCCCGTACACCAGATGTGCAACATGTAGGGTGAGCTTCGCCTGCTGCCACAGCTTGCTGCAATTCGTAGAGCTGGGGCCGAACGGGAAACTGGCCGCCGCTGCGGCTGTTGCAACACCCTACCAATTGGTAGCGCTGCAGATGTGCGCCAGATAACATGTGTTCCTTTCTTTTTCTGAGCATTGCTTTAGGACCGGTAACACGTTGTCGATGTGTGTGTTGGGGTAGCGAAGCAACCTTTTGGTAGCGAAGCAACCTGTGCGCATTGATGGCAAGACCGCGTATCACAACGATAGATCGATCATGGAGCGATATGAATACTATGACCACAAGGCTGTTCTGCTTATTGATGTCAGCTGACAGAACGAGATGCCCGCCAGAGGATGAGGTCACACCTTCTTTATCTCCTGTGCTATGCGTGCCGACCAGCAAAGCACATGAGGTCTTTCAGATCAGGTATCAGGTGAGCGCCGCTGGCGGCGTAACAGCTGGCACGCACTTCACATGATAGATTGCACGGTGGCCCTCACCATCCAGCGTAGTACTTGCAGCTGGGCAGTCCGCCAGATGCCGGCGTGCGCCGCTGCTCAAGCCGGTGTCGCCACTCCCAACGTTTGGCTCCTGACTGTCGATACGACTTTGCTGACGGTGCCGTCTGTGTATCACACACAATGATGACAGTTTGCATCTCCTTGTTCTGCCTCCTGCTCAAGCGGGTTCATTTGCAAATAGGTGGCAGCTCCCGCCGATAAATCCGCGCTAGCTTCTCTAAAGCTGCTACTTGGATCCCGTTCGCCACAAGCAGGTCATCTTGACTCATATTCCAGATTCAACGAAGTTTTGTCACCGAGAACTGCAGCAGCCTAAGGTGCAGGCGGCTGTGTATCTCGTGAGCCATGGCGGACTCGCCGCGAGGAGGCAACTCTGGCGGTGAAAAGAGGTTTCGGAGGCCAAGACCTGCCGTCCCCAAAGTACAAATCGGTTTAGCGTGGCCGCCGTGGGAGCCACTGAATGGCGCCTTCGTAAAGGTGCCAAAGCTTCACTCAACAGCTTTTAGACATGGCTGATCTCGAGCCGCCGAAGAATGTATTCTCTTCAGGACTGTGTGTGCTGAGCAGCTGAAGAGGCGGTATTCCTGTCCGCCGCCGTGGTACCATCACGATGGAAAGCTGTCTGTCGAGAAAGCAGCTGCGGTCTCTCAAGCTGCCAGGCTGCAGTGACCCCATCCAGAATCCAGATGAGATCACATCATCGATGGTCGCTGCCAGATGTCGCAGCTCATCGCCAGATTCACACACAGTAGTAGCCACACAATGCCACGCGCCTTGTCTTCAGCGGCTGCTATGCCTGACGCAGAGAAACGTGCCGCTGAGGAGCATGCTGGCGTCACATGGTCTTGCACCTTCTGCCCCCGCAGGCCGTGTTCGCCGAGTTCGTGCACATGGCGGCTTTCCTGACAATCACCATCGGTTCGTGCTCGTGGCATGTCGCACAGCTGCTGGTCTGCCACTGCGCATGCATGATGCGCAGTGCTCGTGGTGCCTGATGCGCTGTGCTCAGAATGCCTGTCGGCGAGTTCGTCACCCATCGGGTGTTTCCTTTCTGGTGCGCCACAGGCGCGCTCACATCGAGCTGCCATGACGCCGATGTAGGCACCTCCGCAAGCGCGCAGGGCATGGCCGAGGCCACTGCCGGCATGCCGCTGAGTGGGAACTCCTCACCCATCACGATGATCAGCGGCCTGGTAGACTGCATGATGATGTTGTTGGATGGGTCGGGTGCACTTCCACCAGCGTGCATGGCAGGGTCGAGGTTGCCTTCCGCATGTTTGCCGCTGAGTGAGCACATCCATGATGCATTGGTCCTGCGCATCGCGAGGCCTTAGAACCCTGTGCACGGACCCGCCAGTTCCTACTTGGGAGAACATGCTTTTGCCAGGGCTGTGCAGATCCGCACATGCGTGCTGCTTCTGGATCCAGCTCCGGAGCACCGGGACAGAGTTGCTCGACACGATGAAAACCTTCGGCATGACTCACACACACGTTCTTCGAATGCTGAGCAAGTTTCACCTCAACTCGGGTTCGTGCTCGCCCGCAGGCGATCCGACAGGCTGCCGCCTCACGTCCCCGCGCGTGCTGACCATCGCGATGACGTTCGGCTGGACCATCGCGATCCTCGTCTACTCATGCGCCACCTTCTCGGTAATGCGACAGATTTTGGACGGGTTCGAACAGGGAACTCCCCTGGCAATTTCAACACACCTGTTGCTGGCCGATCCCTCTAAACCCTCATGGCGGCGGGCAGCTGCAGCGTCTGTCAGGCTTAAATTCTAATGAAAAAGATTGTCTGTAGACCCTGCATGGTCACCTGATGGTCTCTTGACACGCTCAGCAGCTCATTTGCAGATATTGCTCAGTCGCTCACTTTGTGGATTTGAACACCAACAGGGCGGCCATCTCAACCCGGCCATCACGCTGGGGCTGCTGGTCGCCAAGAAGGTGACGCTGATGCGAGCGCTGTTCTACTGGGGCGCCCAGATTGCCGGTGCCATCCTCGGCTCGGCTTTCGTCTATGCCGTGCGTCCTTCTACCTCTGCTGTTTAGGGTTTAGGGTTTAGGATGTAGGGTTTCTTGGCGTGCTTGCAGAGAGCTGCTGCATGCAGACCCACCTCGCAGAGAGCCATCACACAGCTGCATGCAGCATCCTTGACCGTGTCGAACAGCGGCCAGCAGCACTGAATATCATGGGCGGTCTGGGCGCCGCCATCCGTGCTGCCAGTTTGCAGCAGGACATAGTCATGACATCATCATGACATAATGCTTGGTGCGGCGCACAGTTTGACCGCTCGGGCTGGCACGCGGCCAAGGGCGGGACGAATGCCGTGAACCCTGGCACCTCAGACGCTGCCGCCTGGTTCCTGGAGTGCCTGATGACAGCCGCGCTGGTGCGCTTTAGGGTTTAGGGTCTAGGGTGCCTGACGACAGCCGCGCTGGTGCGCTTTCGCCGCGGGAACATCACAACCGATACCGGAAAAGGGGCGATGATGTGCCTTGGCAGATGCAGCCGCAAGTCTGGAGCTCGTGTGTTTGCCAGCACGCCTGCAGAGTTCATACTTTGCGTCTGTCAGGCTCGCGGGAGGTGAAAACCTCAAATCCACATAAACATGAATATCATTTTCAACTGTCAGCAGGTCTTCGTGGTGTTTGCGGCGACCGACGGCGACCGTGAGAAGATCAGCGTCCACCTCCCTGTGAGTGATATATCGGAGATTACACTAAAGAAACTTAACCTTAAACCCTAAACCCTAGATTGCACATTGTGCATTGTGCACAGCGCAGCCTCTGTCGTCCTGCGGGCCGGCACGCCTTGCGGGCTCGTTTGAGAGCCGAGCAGATGCGGCGCGGCGCGGCCTTTTCCAAGCAACATGACTGTAGCACACGGACGCATCATGCTGCAGATGGAAAAATAAAGTAGGTTTATTGGAAAATCTCCTTGAAAATTATTTGATTTTATATTTTATTTAAAATCATCAGATTTCCCACAGCTTTCTGCTCCACGGCTCCGTGTTGCACAGCTCTGACCCATCTCGTCATCCCTGGCGCTGCTGCAGATCCTGGCGCCCTTCGCCATCGGCTTCACCGTTTTTGTCTGCCACCTGGTGCGCAAGGAACTGCCTGCCTCGGTCTGCCTTCTGCAAGGAAGATTCGGTGTCCAGCCGCGGCATAGCCACCGATGATCTCAGCTGCTGTGGCCTCGTTCGGGGGGGGGGGGGGGGGGGGGGGGGGGTCATTAAAA
>JAABUW010007671.1_pt1 | contig 12899 bp, 9 predicted proteins | sample 5560081 | NCBI WGS metagenome assembly JAABUW01 (sample SAMN10711882, study PRJNA513363) | rock metagenome | isolation source: Antarctica rocks | place: Antarctica: Victoria Land, Knobhead sud
ACACGCTGCTCCAACGTCACACTGCTGAACATCTCGTCCTGAATCCGCTCATCTCCACGCATACCCATACGACGAACTCACCTCCGCCCACGGCTGTGGATCAGTACCTATTTCAACAAGCTCCTAAAGCAGAAAAGTATGGAGGCGCGGGTGGTCATCGGAACTGGCGCATTGACTGCAGTTGCACTGTTGCGCACGCTGCCAACCCGGGGAGGTACGTTGAGTAAGATGGGTGGAATGCCACGCGTTGCGATGGCAATTTGTATTGAAGTTTAAAATGCTGGCAGCGAATTCTCCAGCGACGCAAGTGGCGTGTAGGTGGCCATTAGCACTGTACCCATTTTTGTACCCATGCTCATTCACAATGAGTCATAATTGGGCACACACGTATAGCAATTCCCCAGAAGGAGGGAGCTCATAACTTATTGAAAGATAGAGAGCTCTAGCAACAGGTAGTGGCAGGAGACAAGGCGAATTCCAGAGCTGTTAACCGAAGGGTTGTAGGTTCGAGTCCTACCTCAGGAGCCAATCCAATCAATAACTTAGAGAAGTAAAGAGTCAGTAGAACCCAAAAATGGGTCCGCTATACCCATTTTTGTACCCATACTCTTTCAAAACGGGTGCTGTACCCATAGCAGCCGTGCTCAGTTGTCGCTACCCACCGTAGCCGTTTTCGAATCCCAATCCGACGATCGCTTTCAGCTGTCGATGCGCCTTGGCGCCTTGACGGGACCCTCCTCCTGCTCCAATCTCCACTCGCGCCCAGAGATGGGCGTGCCACACCTGGCTTCATCGCTTGGCTACCTCCTCAAAGGGAGTCACCAGGCGTGGAAAAGGAGAAGACACAATGCAATTTCTTTTCTGGCGTCTGGATCGGTACGCCACCTTTGAGCATCGCTGCGATTCAGCGATAGGAATGGGTAGAAGACGGGGGAGCTGGGCGGCTAAGGGGACAGAGCCGCAGGATACGAGCCGCCAGACGACCTTCGATCTCCCGTTTCAGGACTGCGCTTGGTGCCAACATTGTCAATGTATGTTCGCCTTATATTTGCCTGCAATAAGTCCAGCATACCTTGTCAGGCAGGAGAAAAGTCAACTTGCACGAAGGATGGTGCAGCTGTCAAGCTCGGCCCGCAGAGTTCTTCCCATTCCGGGTCATTGCCTTATTGATCGCAAGACTTACCCTTGGAACATGGCTCGGGAACTGTAACGGAGTTTGCGGCTCGAATCATGCGGATGGAGCCGTTGGCCGGTCGGACAAACAGCGGATCGCTACGACCTTCCGCACAGGCGAGGTTCCCGAGAACGTCCCGCTGCCGCCCGACTACAATATCGCTCCGACGACCTTTCAGCCGGTGATTAGAGAGAGCAGGGAATCGGGCGATCGCGAGCTGGTGCTGATAGAGAAGCGGGCCACTGGGGAGTGACGCCGCAACGCATCACACTCCCCGCCGGCGGTGTCGAGGCCTTAGAAACAACTCTTGGGTCGTCGACCAACGACAATGCCGATTCGCGTGAGCTACGGTAGTACATGTCCCAACCTAGGGGCTACTCCACTCAAGTGAACGACCAGCTTCTCAGTCGAACCTGGGGAAGAGGTCTACCCAGAAACTGAGTGAGCGGGAGTTCCGCACGCAAGCACCTCTCCATAAGCGCGGGTGACACAGCTCATCATGGTTCCGATCGTGAACTGTTCGCGGACCATTTGCCTACCCACCTCACCCATGGCGCGAGCGCGGCCAGGGTCATCGAGCAGACGAAGAATAGCTTCTGCAACGGCCTGGGGATCGTCGGGCTGAACAATGAAGCCGCTCACCCCATGGGAGACCGCCTCGGCGTTTCCACCAACATCAGTGGCGACAACTGGGAGCGACATCGCCATCGCTTCCACGATGGCATTCGAGAAGCCCTCACTCCGCGATGGAAGGACAAAAATGTCGCTTTGAGCCAAGTGGCTTTGCATATCTCGAACGGCACCGGCTAAGTAGAAGCGATGGGTCAGGCCAAGATCGCGAATCAGTGTTTGAAGGTATTGGAAGTAAGCAGAATCGAGAGCGGCACCTGCGATGCTGAACGTCGCCTCGGGATGCAGCTTTGCAATCTCCGCTGCAGCCCTGACGAAAACGTCGTGCCCCTTGACGTGGCGTACATGCCCGACCGTGGTGATGTGGATTTCCCCGTTTGTTCGGGGAGAAGAGGGAATAGGGCTCCATTCCTTAGGATCAAGCCCGTTGTAGATGGTATCGACCTTTCGAGGATCGATCCGATCTACTTCGATGCAGTGCTTGCGAACTAGTTCCGCCACGGCAAAGACCCGGTCCGGCATATCGGCCAGAACGCGATAGGCAAGACGATGCTTACGCACACGAAGTATGCCCATGTCTCTACGGCTCCAGATAAGCCTGGCAGAGGACGTTGCCTTCGTAATAAGACCAGCCCATAGATCAGAGCTCTCGAAAAAAGTCTGGACGATTGCAACGTCGTGGTCGCGAAGAAATCTCCGCAGACAAAAGGCGGCCCGGAGCGCCGAGACATTGAAGGCGCTCGTGAGCGGAAGGAAGTAAATCGGACAAGGGGGGCTGGCGCGGACCTCGGCATCGATTGGGCCGTGAAAGGTGAGGATAGATACGCGATACCCGTAATCAGGCAGAAGAGAGGCCAGCTTGAGAATGATGCGCTCCCCCCCTCCTATCGGTTCCGCTAAACTGTCCACAACGATAAGCACATGGGGGAAAGCAGCGTTGTCGTGCAAACACTGAACCGCAGGCTGGAGAGCGGGAACCATCTTCAACAATGACCTCCTTATCCGCTACAGTGGTGGATCTGTGTGGGTCATCACTGGGTTTCATCGCCGCGGGGAGATCGCCCTCCTTTGGCATCTTCAATGAGACTTGTTGGTGAACAGCATGCGAACTTTGCATGTAGCCGACTATGATGCTGGCTTTTGCCCGAAGTAGGCCACACGTTAGCAGGAAGGCGTTCCGGATCCGGTACGAGTGAAGCGATTGATGGTTACCAGGTGAACGGCTCCTCACCTGCTCTTTCCGCCTCCTTGATCTTCGCCCTCTGAGCCGTTCGTCTCCCCTCGGTCCGGAGTCGAGTCATGGTGGGCCGCCATAGTGTTTCGATCCAATCCTGCATGGCGCTGTTGTACGCGGACTGGGTGGTATCCCATGATGTGACCTTCGGTGTAACTTGTATGCAGGAAGAGGTTTCCGCATGACACCCTCGGACTCCAATCATGGTGAGCCTTCGGTTGCTTACCATCTGCGCGAACTGGAGATTGCGACAGACCCGCTGGACCCGCATCATCTGATGCCACGAATTCAATCTCACCACAACACCATTCTCGATATTGGATGTGGCCTCGGGCAGACGTTATTGGCGGCTCGGCTTTCCCCGAGTGTTACGGCTCACGGAGTCGATCCCGATATCGAGGCTATACGAGCAGGTCAAGCCATGGCTCCGTCGAATGTCCATTTGGAGGTGGGATGTGGTGAGGCGCTCCCGTTTCCGGACGATATGTTTGACCTCGTGATCTGCAGAGTTGCCCTGCCTTATATGCGGATTGCGAGGTCTCTGACTGAGATGAGGCGCGTGCTAAAGGCTGGGGGCCAAGTATGGATGTCTCTGCATGGCATTGAGACGCTGCGATCCCGAGTGAGGGTCTCCTGCGCGGAAGGGGATGTCAAGGATGTTGCTTATTGCGGCTTCGTGGGTCTGAACAGTGCCCTCTATCTTCTTACGGGTGCGCAGATGAAGCTGGCAGGCCGGACAGAGACCGTTCAGACGGAGCGCGGGATGAGGCGCGCGTTTGCGCGGGCGAGACTCGAGTGCACAGAGGTCAGGCGCGGTCGGCACTTCGTAGTGTGTGGGCGGAAGCCAGCGGCCGGCGCAGTGTAGACAAAGTCACCCTTTGATCCCCCACTTACTTCTCCGGGTTCTGGTACCATCCGTGCCCTGTGCGGGGTAGTGCTCGTCAGTGTAGCAATGGTCGCTATCGGATAGCCTCGTTGCACGCAAGGCACTTCGCTGACGGACCACTCTGCCACTCGTTGCACATGAAGTGAGTAGAACGAGCGGCAATTAGATTTCACGAGGTCATGCTGGCCGGAAACGAGTGTTGCGAGAATTGTCAGGCCCAGAAACACAGATCGCAGCACTTGACCCGTCATCCATCGCCTGCTGAACTACACGGCGGTTGAGCATTGCACGGAACGCACGCTGTTTGGCGCGGCAGCAAGGGCTATAAGATGTCGCGTGATTCGTCCCGGGTAGTGTCTCAACATGGACACATGGCTTCCGCACGGTCCCGGCGTACCACTCAAGTTTCTAGGCTCACTACTGGGCCATAGCTTCCATGCTTTCTGCCCGATGTCGCTTTGCCGGATTCTGGCGGGGCAGGAGGAAATAACCCGGCAATCGGGCGCGAACTTACCCACAATAAGGTCGCTTGTCAGGGCAAACCGCGAGCGGCCGCCGCTCCGCGCCGCCCACTTCGCAGAGCCCCGACGACGGGATCTCTAGCTCGAGGCTCCCATCTCGGCGAACGCATCCTGGATGACCTTCTCGATAACGTGGGCCATCAGCATGTTGCGCTGGATGCGTTTCTGATTCTGCCTGTTTGGCGCTCCACAATAGAATGACAGGTGGTCAGCCCCAGACCTGTTCCGTGCTCCTCCTTGGTGGTGAAGAAGCGAAGAAGGGGGCCGAACGCCTGAGAGCAAGCTCGACGGAAGGTGATTGCCCATTCCAAGTGGAGAACTTTCTCCACCTGCTTATGCGCACTGCATTTGGAGGGCTAAGTCCTTATTTCGAGAACACCTTCGGTTCCAGAATGGTGCCGCGCAGATGGCTCGGTACGTGCAACAAGGCTATCCCAGAGCCCCAACTGTAGTTCTCTGGAATCAGAGAAGGTCTGGCGCTAGATCGGGAGGATACAACTATGCCAGCAAAACGAGAGAATGAAGACTCAACAGGTTTACATCTGCTTTCCTGCTACTTCAAAGCGAAGGATGAAGGCGGTCCAGAGAAGGACGTCATTATGCTCTGCGAGATGGTGGGGAATGAGATCCAGAGCATATCCCTCCGATCGGCGGCTGACGCGATGACGCGATACGGAAGGTTGAACTGGGCGAGATAGCGAGGTGTACAGGCGGGAAGCGGCTGTCCTGACCGCGGCGGCAGATTTCCGAGGAGCTGTAAAGCGCGCTAAGGCTCTCAACCACCTCGAAAACGGAGGCTGGTACTGAGGCACCCACCGCACATCTTTGGCGCTCAAAGAGCAGGACGACCCGTGGGGCGCCCTGCTGCCTTGGTTGGAGTGTTAGGGTTCAAAGATAAGCGGTGGCCATAACATTGACCTTTTGCGAGATTTGGGTGAGCAGTTGGTCGGCTCTCCCCTCCTCGGCTTCAATGCTCTTGAGAACAGAAACATCATTGGAGAGGTTGAGGATCTCCGCCCAGCGGCGGAGAGTGCCGTAGACTGCGATTTCGTGGTGCTCAACCTGCTGAGCGGCACCGATAAGCGCTATGTCGCGGACCTCAGGCTGGGAGACATCCTTGATGGTGTCTGAAGCTTCCGTGGTGAGACCGTCGATCACCTTGCAGGTCTCGGTTCCGACTTCGCCGGTATTGCTTCGGAGAAGAGACTCCACCTTGGAAGCATGGCTACGAGTTTCTTCGAGATGGTTCCGGAACGCTGTGGAGAGTTCTGTATCAGTTGAGCTGTTTATCAGATCGGGCAGTGCCTTGGTGATCTTCTGCTCCATGTCGAGCGCCTTCTTCAGATTGTTGATATAGAGAGCGCGTAGGTCTTGGATATTTGCCGAGATTAGCTTCATAGGAGAGGTTCCTCATGCAGTGTTCTGTTCGACTTCTTCGGTAGGCATTTCGGAGATTGACGACCAGTAGGGGGAAATGCCGGAGACATCGGCTTGGCGATCTCTCCCCACCTATTCAGGTTCCATGGTGCGTCGGCGAGTATGCACTATTCCGGAGAGAACCAAAACAGCACCAAAGAATGTATACCTCTGCTGCCCGCACGTCTGATAGTGATACCTACTTTGAATTATAGGCGGGGACCCCTGGGCTGCATTTTGGCCTTGCCCCAGTGTGGTCTAACTTTAGTGGTTGCTCGGTGCACTTCCAGTCTGTATTCTGCCTCTCACTTGGTCGTGTCGGCTCCTGTTAAGCGTGGCGGACACTTTCAGACGAGGAACTAACGATATGAAACTTTCGCAAAATATCCTGGCGAGCTGCTTGCTCGTATTTTCGACTACGGGCACTTCCTTAATCGCACAGACGGTCGTTCTCAATCCTGAAGGCCATGATACCTCGAAGCCCCTGCGGGATACTGCTCCGAACTTCCCGACATGGGATCACATGAATGACCATCCTCTCCGGCCAGTCCCGCACGGCTCGGCTGGGGGGAAAGATACCGCTCTCCAGAGTTCTTCCGTCTCGACCACATCGGCGACCGTCAACAGCTCGTCGGGCTTCGACGGTGTAGGCCTGAGCACCGGATACACGATCAGCGGCGAACCTGCGGATACAGAGGGCTCGGTTGGCACAACGCAATACGTGCAGTGGGTGAATACCGCATTTGCGGTATACGACAAGGGTACTGGAGCGAAGACATACCCTTCAACGGGGTTTGCCGCGGGCAACACAATCTGGAACGGATTCACCGCCGGCCGCTGCAATACGGACAACTCAGGCGACCCCATCGTTCTTTTCGACAAGCAAGCGAAGCGCTGGGTTGCAACTCAGTTCGCCGTATCGACTACGCCTTACTATCAGTGTGTGGCCGTGTCTAAAACCGCTGATTTCACCGGCGCTTGGGATCGTTACGCGTACAACTTCGGCACAAACTTCAACGATTACCCGAAGGTTGGGGTATGGACCGATGGCTATTACTTCACTTTTAATCTCTTTGCGCGTGGTCGCACATTCGCTGGTGCCGACCTCTGCGCGATGGATCGGGCTACGGCGCTCGCCGGTGGTTCCGCCAAAATGATCTGCACCCAGCTCGGCAAGAGCTACGGCGGAGTTCTTCCCGCCGATCTCGATGGTGCTAGCGGAGCGAGCGGGTCTACAGTTCTGCCTCCCGCTGGAACGCCGCAATACTTCGCCAACTTTGGCGGCAATTCGCTGAACGTTTGGCGCATGACGCCGAATTACGGCGCGGGAACTGTTTCCCTGACTGGACCGACGAGCATTCCAGTCTCCCCATTCACAGAAGCATGCAACGGGGGCGCTTGTATCCCACAGAAGGGCACAAGTCAGCAGCTTGATTCTCTTGCTGATCGCCTGATGTACAGACTCTCGTACCGTAACTTCGGCGGGTATGCTTCCTTGTTGGTCAACCACTCTGTCGCAGCAAACGCTGCCACCGGTATCCGCTGGTACGAACTTCGTGATACGGGCTCTGGTCCTTCCGTATATCAGCAAGGCACCTTCGCTCCTGACAGCAACTATCGCTGGATGGGAAGCATCGCGCAGGACAAGGGAGGGAATATAGCGGTCGGTTACAGCGTATCCAGCTCCACCGTGGATCCGCTAATCGATATCGCCTCGCGCGCACCAAGCGATCCTGTTGGCATCCTGTCTTCGGAGATCAACATCGCCACAAGTACGGGCTTTCAGAGCGGGCACTCACGTTGGGGTGATTATTCCAACATGAGTGTGGATCCCGTCGATGATTGCACGATGTGGTACACCACGGAATACTTGACAACGAGTGGTGACTTCATCTGGAGTACACACATCAACCACTTCAAGCTGGGTTCCTGTCAGTGAGCCGATGATGCATCTGAGAGCGTTACAGTCCTCGCCGGAGACCCTCAAAATCGGGTTCCGGCGAGTTGCCTTTACGGCGTCTACCTTATGCCAACCGAAGTCTTCGCCGAATACGGGGTCAAGGCGCTCGACCCAGACCTCGACCACAGTGCTCTTAGCCAAGTCGGCGGGGCGCAGAGTCTCCACTTGGCCTGTCAGCAGATTATGGTGCTCAAGGACGGTGCTGATGCGGCCTCATGATGACGGCTCGACTCCGCTGGTTGGAACCCAAAGAGAGTCACGTGGCGCGCAACCAGGCCAGTGCGCGTGACATTCAGCCAGCGATCCGCTGAGAGCGCCATGAAGTCTGCCAGAACCACGTTCGAAAGATGAGCTCCGGGAGTTGAGATTGGCTGATAGCGCGCAAGGGCCAGCCGGATAAAAGGAAAGTAAGTATCCCGAGTTTCGATCTGGATGTCGCAATACCAGAGCTGTCGTTCGGCGCGTAGAACACATCATGCGGCGCAATCTGGGGCATATGCCTCTGAACGCCGTCCGTTACCTCTTCTGTGCATAAGCAGGGTAGGGGGGCGATCGCGGCCAAGCCAGAGACACACAGAGCGCATGCAGTGCTGATGGCAGGCGCGAGGAGATCCTTGCCATGGCCTGTGCGTCACCGACTACACCTTCCGCAGCGAGGGCGACGAGCCTTGCGGCGGGTGTGCGGAAGTGGGTCAGTTTGGACCCGCTCCAATTGACACTCCAGCGGTTGTTACGAAGCAGTTCTGGTTCGCATCGCATTCCGCTATGATCGCGTGTACCTAAATAGAACTCTATCGGGAGATCTGGGGGCAGAGGTCTTTCGACGAACATGGGGATGACGGACGTGAGAACACGACGAGATGTGCTGCGATGGATCGCGCTCGCTCCGCTGGCTGGATTCCTGGGCGAGTTCCGCGCACTGGCGGCCCCGCTGGGGGGCAAGGTGAAGATTACGGCGGTGAAGGCAATGGCGCTCGATCATATGGCGGGCAACTGCCTGATCCGTGTGGACACCGATGCGGGTGTGAGCGGCATCGGCGAGGCGGGCGCCACGGGGCCAATCGCGCGTGCGCGAATTGAGACCATGAAGCCGCTGCTGATCGGGAAGGACCCGCTCGACCTCGGCGTGCACTGGGAGAAGATGACGTCGCTGATGTACAACTACGTCGCGCATATCCCAACCGTCAGCGGCATCGACATCGCGCTGTGGGATCTCGCGGGCAAACTGCTGAACCAACCGGTTCACGTGCTGCTGGGAGGGCGCTACCGCGAGACGATTCCGATGTACTCGCACGGTGAGAACGTGAACATGCTGGACAAGGGAAGTTGCCGGGAGTGGGCGCAGCGTATCCGGGCCCGCCCCGAGGGCTTCACCGTGTACAAGAACAATCTCAACGAGCCGCTGGGTGTGCCGCAGGGAGTATATTCCGCTTCGCTGACCACGCAGCAGATACGCAATGCGAGGATCGGCTTCGATAACGCTCGCGAAGCCGTTGGCGATGACATCGACCTTGCCGTGCACGCTCACGGAGAGCTCGACGCCCTGAGCTCGATTCAGATCGCAAAGGTCGTCGAGTCCATGAACCCGCTGTGGTTCGAGGACCCGATGAACCCGGTATTTCACCAGGGGTGGATGGACCTCCGGCGCAGTACCACGATCCGCATCCTTACCGGAGAGAAGCTCGAGATGGTACGGCAGTTTCGCCCGTTTCTAGACAGCGGGGCGATCGATATCGTGCACCCCGATCTGGCATTTTCCGGCGGCATTACCGGGGTCAAGAAGATCGCCGATTATGCCGCGCTTTCGCGCACGCCGGTGGCGTTGCACAACGTTGGGTCGCTTGTGATGACGTTTGCGAATGCACAGTTTGGGTGCACTATCCAGAACCTCTTTAAGGTGGAGAGCGCGCTGGCACACCAGGGACGATACGTTGAGGCGATGGCAGCGACAAATGGACCGGTGGTGCAGAAGGGCGAGATGACGATCCCAGGGGGCGTGGGTCTGGGTGTCGACCTCGACCAGGACTACCTGCGCCGTTACCTGCTGCCGGGAGAGCCGTTCTGGCGCTAGCGAGCGCTGGCGCGTTCGTCAAAGGTGCGGCTCAGCGACGGCGGCCGGTCTGATTTGAAGAGGGCCACCCGCGCCAGAAAGCCGGCATAAAAAGCAAGGCCCGATTTCCGGATCAGGCCCTTGGTGCGTTACAGACTGGGTTCCGGCTAGAAGTAGATCGTCGCCGATCCCTGCAGGTCGCGATTGTCCTGGTTTGTGCCCGTGATGACTCCGGCGTTTGCGGAGCCGATGGAGGTGTTAGGCGTGAGCAGGTTCTTCGTGTTGAAGACATTGAAGGCATCCAGCTTGAACGCTAGGCTCTTCTCCCTGTATAGCTTGATGCGACGCTGCAGGGCGACGTCCCAGTTCTTCGTTCCGGGACCATACAGAACCGAGCGGCCGGAGTTGCCATAGCTGTTGCCGGTTGGCACCTGGAAGGCGCACTGGCCGTCATCGGTCCCCGCGGCACACAGCGAGGTGTTGAAAAAGTGCAGATAGGTTCCGTGGTCGATTTTGCCGCGGCCGGCGATACGGTTGGGCCAGCTTGCCGACGCGTTGGTCACGCCGGAGTTGAGCGTGACCGTAAATGGCGGGCCGCTGGCGTAGGTGGTGATCGCGTCGAACTCAGATCCCCCAAAGACCTGTGAAAGAAAGCCTTCGTGCAAAAAGGTACGGCCGCGTCCAAACGGAAGTTCGTAGGTGACGCTACTGACGAAGCGGTGCTTCTGGTCGAAACCGGAGGCTCCATAACCTGCCCTGAGATTGGTGACGGTCTGCGGATTGCCTGACGCTCCTCCGCCGGAGGCCGCCGAACCGCCGTCATCGAGCGATTTGGAGAAGGTGTAGCTCATCAAGGCGGTCAGCCCACGCGAGTAGCGCTTGGTGTACTTAACCTGCAGCGAGTTGTAGTTGCTGTAGTTGATTGGATCCTGCTGCACAAAGGTGCTCACATTGGCGATCGGCTGCAGCAGACGGCGGGATGCGGCGCTGGTGGAGCCCGGGCCCGGCTGGGTCTCGTTCGGGTTGTAGTTGAAGGTCAGGTGAAGGCTGTGACTTCCGGCGTAGGTGACCTCAAACACCCCACCGAGGGCCTGCCGCTCCACACCCAACGAGTACGTCTGCATACTCGGGGTTTTGTTGGTGAGCGAATGCGAGACGATCGCTGGGGTCAAGGCATTGACACCCGCGGTGGTTTGCAAGAGGGTGGGATCGAGCGAAACGGCGCCCTGGGGGAATATGTTGCCGATAACCGGCTGGCAGTTGCGGATGTTTGTTGCCGTGCACACGTTGGCCAGCGTTGCCGCGCTGGGGAAGGTTGTGTTCTGGGAGGAAGTTTGCGAGATAGTGAAGGGTGGATTCTGGCCGAGTTCGTCGGATGCGGAGAATGGATCTTCGAAGTAGGAGATGCCGAATCCGCCACGCAGAAAGGTGTCGGCCCTGCCCGTGAGGTCGTAGGCAAAGCCCACCCGGGGAGCGATGTTGTTGTGCCGGGTCTGCACGCCCGCGGTGCGGGAGACGCCGTTTACGCCCGCGTAGATGAAGTGGAGATTGACGAGGTCGAAGTTGGCGAGCTTGTTGTTCTTTTCCACGTCCGGAGTGAAGACGTCATAGCGTGCACCGAGGTTGAGCGTCAGTCGCGGGGAGACCTTCCAGTCGTCCTGCACGAAGCCCGAGTAGACCACCTTGGTGACGTAGAAAGGCACCTGCAGGAAGTTCCGCGAGTCCGAAGCAGGGAAGCCGAGCAGCAGGCCGGCGACCCCGTTGCCTCCCAGAGCGGCGGTCGACGAACTGGTTGCGGACTGGGAGTTGGTGGTGTTGTCGTTGAAGGTGATCTGGCCGCGCGTGGTCGTATTGGTGAACGGAGATGCCAGGATACGCACATACCGAAAGCCAAGCTTGACTTGATTTCTGCCGTGCGAGTACGACACGGTGTCCTCAACCTGGATGTTTGTCTGGCGCGGGTTTGCCGGAAGAAAGGCGGTGCCCCCCTGCAGGCAGGTGAACTCGTTGCCGCAGCTGCTGCCAATCTGGATGTTCGGAAGACCGGTGGTGTAGGGGCTGATGTTCAGGCCGGTGATGCCGAGGGATGTTGCCGCGTTATGGCCGAAGTCGCTTTGCCGGGTAAAAGGGTTGGTGCGGCTGAAGCCGGTGCGCGCCTCGTTGAAGATGTGCGGGGTAAAGAGGTGCGTCTCGTTGACGGAAGCGCCCTGCGCATAGAGGGAGGTGACTTGGAGGCCGGCGACGTAGGGGCCGAGATCAAACTTGGCCGCGACGGCAGCAGGTGTCGGCAGGCAGCACGTCCCGGAGCCGCCCACCAGCGGGTTGGGCGCGGTCTGCTCGAAGTCTTCGTAGCTGTAACGGACGAAGCCAGAGTCCCTGTCGCTTGGATGATAGTCGACCCGGACATTCCCGCCGTTGTCGTTGATGATGCGGTTTGCGGTTGAGGTGTAGTTGTTCAGACTGTTGACGGTGGAGGATTGGGGCAGCGGGTAGAGGCTCGCCACATTCAGTCCGACGGGGTTGATCCGGTTGGGGCAGATGACGTTGGGCTGGTTTCCGTTGCAGCCCATGAACTGGCTGCGTACCTGCCGGGTAGAGCCGTTCACGGTCACGGCGGTGGTGGTCAGAGGATCGTAGATGGGGATCAGGTTTCCACTCGCGTCGCGATAGTTGCTGAAGTCGCCGAGGCGCTGACTCGCGGTCGGCACGCTGTTGATGTTGGTGATGCCCTGGAGCGAGCGCTGACCGTAGTAGTCGGCAAAGACGAACAGCTTATCCTTGAGGATCGGTGCCGCGATGGCCCCCCCGAACTGGCCGCGGCGATAGGCGGGCTTTGGCCCGGTCCGGGCAAAGAAGTTTCTTGCGTCGAGAACGCTATTGCGGAGATAGAGAAAGATTTCGCCGTGCAGGTCATTCGAGCCGGAGCGCGTCGAGACGGAGAGTACACCGGAGCCCGCGCCATACTCCGCCGAGTACGTTCCCGTTAACACCTTGAATTCGGCAATGGACTGCACGGACGGCTGCACCA
>JAABUW010007673.1_pt1 | contig 12898 bp, 9 predicted proteins | sample 5560081 | NCBI WGS metagenome assembly JAABUW01 (sample SAMN10711882, study PRJNA513363) | rock metagenome | isolation source: Antarctica rocks | place: Antarctica: Victoria Land, Knobhead sud
AGTTGAACTGAGCAATTCTCGCCACTTTTCTTCGATCTCGAACAATTGCAGTGTCTTTGATGCGAAGGGTAATTTTAATCGAAGTTATCGGTATGAAGCAGAAGGTTGATCGTGGCTATGCATGTCAGTTCTATGGGTGAACATCACACGGGTGTATACTTAGGAGGCTTTGTTGGGTTTCTGACGCTTTCTTAATATTTCGGTCTTTCTCAGAAGGCGAGAAGGTATGGCAGCTGCTTAGAATGTCGTAAATGCCTTTATAAAATGCCAAGTAGATTGAACAGAACATACATGAAGAAGATGAAGTATTGAGGTCTTGTTACCGGTCTCCTGCATAATACGTCGTCAAAGAGAGACCATTCCAGAATCCTAGTAGAGGTATATATATTTAGGCATAACCCCCTGAATGTTCAATAGCATCATATACAAACATCTCCGGTCTTTTCAGCATTTATATATGAAGATACACTTACAAATATATATCATCAGGCCTCAACCACGAGTAGAGGTCTCAGAATACGTCCAGATTTGTATTCGAGCCATAGGCGGACGAGTCCCCTCCAGCCTGGCATATGGCAGTCAATCACTTCCTGACACCCCGGCGAACTCGAAGTTTATGTCTCTGCCGTTCTCCGGAATTGGCATCTAATATGAAGCTTGAGCGTTCCGTAGACACAGAACTGCATGCCCTACGAATCTGTTGGTTCTCCCATCGGAAAACCACATCTACAGCCTAGTACTGGTTCAACAGCGGCTCCTGCAGTTACAGGCAAACCAGGGCTCCAATGGTCCAGTGATTCGAAGATCGGCAGCCCCTGAGGTGAAAGATGGAAGTATTCACAACTGTGTTGGATATTGCCTTGTATTGTCAATCAGTCAAAGCAAAGCTTCAATAGCCTGGTGAATTCAAGATTGGCGGCTTTTGAGGTGATAGCGGGTGGTGTTCACGCCTGTGTTGGGCATTCGTCTTCATTGTGAAGCCCCTATCCACGACACATGGATTCATACTCGGGCTGGGGTGGCATCATCCTGTAATACTTAAACAGCTCTTCCTCCACCAGAATTTCTTCTTTCTTACAACCACACACGATATCGAACTCTAGCAATCAACTTCGATAGTCTTCCCCCTGTTCTATGATAGGCTTGCATAAGCTTTAGATCGTTTTTACAGCCACACAGTTCTTCGAACTCCGGCAATCAACTTCGACAGTCTCCCTTCTGTTCTATACCAGGCTTGCACAAGCTTGAGATAATCTCGAGCACCTTTCTCATCCGCCACTGAAGTCAAAGCAACAGCTTCAGTTGTTACTGAGGATTCGAAAAAACCAGAAGCAACACAGCTTTTTGTAAGAGAGTGGACCTTCTTGGACTGAACCTCATCTTCTACCGTAGGCTTGCACAAGCTTCAGGTACTCTTCTTGTTCCTTCCCATCTGCCTCCAAGACAAGCCAAACTTCAGTTGTTTTGCAAATTCGAAATACACTGAACAAGCAGCTCAGCTACTAGCATTACAACTGGACGCTTTGGTTACAGAGAGAGATTTCACCCTCTTGTGATAGGAGCACTTGAATTTCCTGAAGGCAAATCAACACTTTCTAAGTTTCACAAAATCTCCTTGGCGGAAGCAAGAACGTCTATATCACAGACATGAGCTCATCGTCTAATGCTTCACGGGGTGGACGCACTGGTCTTCCAGACCGCGTCCGTGATGATGTACCCAGCGGAGCACCAAGTGGTGCTCCACACGCCGGACCTTGGAATCCTCCAACTGGAGCACACGCAGTCTCCGAAGACTGCGTTGGTTTCAGATATAGCTGGCCATGTGGCCACCAGCAAAATTTGCTGGCTGATGGAAATGGTTGTCTGCTCGCCGACGATGCGGCGTTACAGAGTGAGTAGCTTAACACATCTATAGATGTTGTATGGCTGACTAGTTGTCCAGACCATGTCCATTTTGTGATCGATCTGGGGGACGATGGGTCTTCGTGCCCTATATGTCCACAGGAAGAACTGCCACCGCTGGCATACTATCCGCCGGCGGCAGAACTGCCAGGTCGTACGACAATGGACAATCTACAATGGCGCCTGGACGCAATGGCCCATGATCGTTATTTCGTACAGCTTCAGCAGGAAGTGGATGCCCGCACACCAAAGCCGGAGCCCGTTGACCCCTGGAGGCGTGAGGACCCCCTGGAGCTGGAGGATCTGTGGCGCCAGATCGTCACTCTAGGCATGCGACTCATGGAGATGCGTCGCGAGCCAAGAGGACCAGGGAGCGGTCCGGCAGTCGTGGCTGCAGCTCCAGTGGCGCCGATAGTCCCGCAGGCAATGCCACGAGCTCCATATATGGGACCAGGTGTCCAAATGATGGCACCAGCCATGCCTCGGGGGCAGCCAGGGCATGCCTATGGGATGGCACGGAGACGAGACTCCGGTTCATCGCTCAACGCGATGACGGCCTTCCGCGGCGAGTTTGTGCCTGGACAAGTGGGTTGGACTTCAACCCGCCTTTCGAGGAGGCAAGCTGCTCGGGCACGTGCCGAGTGGTCGCTAGCGCATCTCCGGGACGGACCATACCAGATCCAGGCATCGCTGGCGCCTTCGCAGCAATCGCCGGCGCCGGTACAGACACGCGGCGTGTTGACTCGTGCACCTCAACAACCAACAAGGATGCAGGAGGTGATCACGGCGGCGGACCTGGACGAATCGGAGGGGCCTGGGGGCAGTGGAGGAGCGCCTCAAGAGGCCCGAGCAGTGGGCGAATCTGGGGAAGCAGGAGGATCCGGAGCAGTGGAGGAGTCTGAAGGTGGTGAGGTGAGAGATGATGAGAATCTCTAGGGCGTGTCTGACGATGAAGGTAACTTCAGACAACGGCGGCGGTCTTGAAGAGAAGCTGGGGAGAGCTTGGCGGGAGCTGAAGAATGGAGTTGTTGAGGGTCCCGGAATACGGAAGAAAGACAAAAGGCTATCTTCTTGTATATTTACTGAGCTCCCCGGATAGATGGGGTTGGGTCTGGATCTTTGGGAACTGATTGAAAATCGTTGGCGCGTAAGCTAGAGGCAATACTTGGCTGGATGCTAGATGACGAATCTAAAACCCCTTGACGAAGCTGCAATTCCGTTCGGAAATCTCCTCTTTAAACGGTAATTCGCTTCTAACCCTTGGTGAACTTGGCGATTTTCTCATGATTCGAACTCAAGCACAAAGACATTTATTCGTGTTTGTTTTTGTAAAGTCCAAGTCTCAAACCTCCTGGCCATTGTTTTAGGGAGCGTTTATTCGATAAATTGATATGATCTTGTAAAGAAGAGGTCCGACTTGCTGGATAATATTCTTTCTATAGAACATGTTTTCGACCATACGGTTGCTGGTTCGAGATTGTGCTTATAGAGATATGAGGAGTTATAGAGTCCTCTATGCGGATTTGAGAGAAATATGTATATGGTTGAGGAACTGACGCTAGATCTCACTAGGGTTTCTGGCTACAAGTGATAGAAGTGGAATGATTTGTTACCTAAACCTGCTAAGTTGTGGATTTTGCCGCTCTGCGTCTAGTTCGATAGTTCTTTGTATCGATAGAACGTAGTTATGTAGGACCTATTCCATGGTGTATTTTCTCTTACTTTCAATGGTCGATTCAACATACTGCTTTTCCTCGAGAGAAGATGCTTTGAAAAATTTGACGGTATAAAGCTTTGATGCGATGTTGGTTTCCGACATCGTCTAACTGGTCGTTCAGTATTTCATTATCATTCTCTGATTTTTAGTCTCTGAGTGTGTTATCGACCCTCTTCGAACAGCTTGAACATGCCACTGGCTGGTGTCGAAAGTCAGTGAACAACAATCGATAGCCAGGTCAGTCTATGTGACCAGGTGGTAATCTGGGTAAAAGTAAGGACTAGATGTCCACTTGATTGTCTTTACGGAGACCAGATGTTGATCGCAAATTTTCAGCAACCTCTTGAGGCGTCACACTCGAGTACCTACTGCATTATATATAGGGGCGACAGCGTCAGTGCTTGCGGTGAGGATAGTGAGAACCATTATGATATCAATTTAGCCCCTCCCGTTTTTTCGGTCTATTTGCTCTATTTGAGGTGGCCTTGAAGCCGTATCTTCTCAGTGGGTGCGGCGGTCAAGCCTTCAATACCATTTTGAATCAGAAGGCATGTGGCGTGGCGAAACTTCGAGACACTGCCGTTCGGTACCGTGTATCAATTGGCCGCCGGGAGGATCGCAATTCGAGAACAAAGAGACCTCTTTGAGAGGCGAGCAGTAAGATTTCTCGAAGATAGGCAATAACACTCTGTAGAGTACTCGAAATAAGGTAAATAGAGAACTGTAGTACCTGTCTTCACTTATCTTGGCTGAGCCAAAACCCAAACCCGCCGAACCGCAGCAGACCTCAACCACATCCTACACGTAGCACAACCTCCCCTGGCAATCTCCGTGTGGACCCTACGTAGTATGCACAGACCTCGTCTGCGACTTGCCGTGGGCTGTGTAATATGCGTCATGCACCTCAGGATTGTCAAACCGTGGTGTTGTTGAAGGTTTTGATATGGGTGCGACTGTCGTGTTCGAAAGTGGATACTACTCCGACAGCTTTGCGGCGATCAGATATCAACCTAGCAGTGTTACAGAGCAGGCACCAATATCTATCCTGAACGATTCTTGCATGGCTTGAGCGAGCCATTGCTCATTGATTATTTACAAATTTTGCGTGTACTTTGTACAGCTTCTAGTGCTATGAGAGTGGTATCTCGGTGACGCCTGCACATCCGGTGCTATGACCCATGAGTTTTGAAAATTGGTACATTATGCCGCCCCGCTATGCTGAAATTATTGAAAGGGTGCAGCACCAATATGTACGTTATACTTTCCCTAACGTTCGAACTTTCTTTGGTAATGTCCAGACTTTTGGACAGACGACCTTTAGAGACAACGTCAGCACCAAAGTCCTGTATGTGACGAAACGGCTTTGATCAGAGCTTACCTCGCCCTCACAGAAAGCCCAAAAGTATACACCCATCCCCACAAGATAGTAGATTCCTGCATTCGTCCCTTGAAATAACAAAAGCGCCGCCAGGCTGCTGAGCGGATATATCACTAGCCGTGCCTCCATACTCCGATGCATTGCCGTTCCACCAAGGTAAGAAAGCGGCCATTCCCAAGCAAGGCCAAGGATACCAAGAAGGAGGTTTAGGATCTGTAAGACGGGGACAGGCTTTACGGCGCCGTCGAGGTTCTTTGTCAGGAAGTCCCAGAAGACCTTGGGCCAGAAGAAGCCTTCGAGAGAGGCGGCGATTTGGTCTATTGAGTATATTAGAGAGGTGGCGGAGGCAGAGAGTGGGATATAGAGGACTTACAGGCTGCGGCAGTAAGGATAATGAGACGAGCCCAGTGGTTTTTGATGAGTTTCCCCATGGGTGGGTAGGAGAGCCTTAGGTTCTAGAAAGACTTCGAGCCAGCAAAGGCTCAAGTCGTATTAGAGGATTTGTTCGCTGGCAGCGACTGCACTGCAATCGTTATGATGTCCGGCCGTGGAGCATGGTCTGGATAATATGAGGTTATAGTGTCTTGCAACAACGCCGCTTGGCCTTGAGTCCTTGAGATACCACAATTAGGTGGTTGTACAAGTCTCCAACTCGAGGTGTATCAGAAGAATCCTCCGCCGCATGATTGTGGACGGGAAGATCGTATCTATCCAAATCTTTTACCAATTCTCCGGCGCATCGAGACATGAGACACGACTGGGTTGCACACCCAATGGAGCAAGCCCCACACGGTTCGCAATCGTTGATCGATAGTGCGTGCATGATCCTCAGCCATTCATGCGGACTATCATCAGAAATAACCGCTCGCAGGGATCGTTAAAGCAAAGCACCGGCACCGAATCACAGGCGAGATGCGGGGATGCAATGGACAACCAATTGGCAATTGTTCAAGCGCAACCCTTGAGAAATTCAGGAGGGGGATTGGGTATCGATAATCAATACGGAGTAGTTGATGATAATACCTAGCGACAAGCCGATGGTGGTGGATCGAGTCTCTTGTGCGACATGACGAGACGAGGCAAATAAGGAATGCAGGGGAAAAGCATGAACGAGGGAAGCTGAATTTACAGTGCTCGGCAACGCCGCGGGAGGTCTAAAGAAAGTGGGATCGAATGCACACCGCCATCGTCAACGACGACGACGACAGAGGAGGTAAGTAAATTAATGACAAGGAACGACGAGGGTCTAAAGTATGCACACAATTCATGATGCACCCTCAAGATGCTAGCCCCCGCAAAGAAAACTCCAGTCCGCGGTCGACGCTGACAGCTGTCTGTGCTGTGACTGGTGGTGCGAAGAGGGTGAGGACTACAGCTACGAACTACTATGTATATTCTACTGCTCAGGTTATTTGATGACAAGAACGTGATAATGGCTTGTGTCCTACGTGCATAAGCTTGGGGCTGGAAGTGTTGAGAGAAAAGATTGTAAGCGTTGCAGCGTGTCGACGGGGAGAGTCTTCTCAACACCAGCCATCATCCTAAATCATTGTGACTGCGGGATTGTCCAGACGATGATATGCTGAGTGAGTCGAATCTCAGCGGCTGCTGTCGATTCGTGATTCGCTTGCGTCTTCCGAAGATCCTTAGTGTCCGTTCGTAGTATACCCAATCATCAGCTATTCTTCAGCCAACCCTAAGACACTTATGCCAGACCTATCGAGCATTGCTTGGAATCGGGCCCGCACCGTGCACTATCCTTTAGGTGAAGACAACAAGGTCGAAGTGATGTCCTCAATTGGAGCGCCAGACCGACTTCCTACGTGGCAGATCACGTTGCAGAGATGGCCTCGGAATCCCCGAGACTCCCCAAGTGTGCCATGATCTTTCGCACCACCTGCGAGTCAAGGTTCCCAAACTCAAGGCAGAGAAAGGGTTACGAGATTTTGTACCGAGTTATCGAAGCATCACCACGCGCCCAACCCCTGCCTCACGGACTCACCATTTTGACAATAAGTCTAATCCTGTCTCCTCGCATAAGGTTGTCCTAGGGCTTGCGGTAGCTTCCCGGACCCTCGGTAGTGATCTGCGACAGCTTCGAGTTTCGGAAATCCAGACCTCAAAGCACCTCTTCTCATGCCATTGTTGTCTCCGCCGCACCACTCCAAACGTCGAGAGAATCCGATACGGCGCCCGAGAAGGACTGCATTTTGAACACCAGCCTCAAGCAGGGCTATCGCTCCCATATCTAACTACAGAGCCGCTTGGGATCCTCTAGGATCTCGCACATCTCGTGGGACCAACCATTGCATGAACGCCACCAACTGAAAGTAGCCGGGACGCTTGAAAAAAGAGAAGGAAATATAACAAATTTGGCGCTGGGATCGTTGTCAATGCCATATCATACGATCTGATAACCTATTCCCCTTGACGCCTAGAGCTGACAGAAATATTCACACTCGTCACAAAACACGGGAAGATATCCAAAGCTACTGCCCCAAGCAAGAACTAGATTTTGGCTTGGTTTGACGACTGTCAAAGGGGTCCATGGCCATGCACGGCATCAGCGATATCAGTCCTAGATCAATACCCCTTGGTGGACCATGCCCACGCTGTTGACATTTACCGGACCAAGGCTCATAACATTGACTGAAATCGCAGACTCCGCAGGTTTGCTGAACGACCTGTCTCGCTACTCTGACTGTCTATAATATCAACATAAATATACAAGGCTTATCCGGTTTTGTGCGCTGCACCGTTGGAGTTTTCGAGTTCTAAAAGCATAATATATCACTAGACATGAGTCAACAGTCTTTTTGGCGCAAGGAGTTCACATGGAGGAAGCTGTCTTTCAATTTTCTATTCCATGGCCTTCATGTTGCCATGTTCGCCTTTGGGTGGTGAGTAGCAGCCAAGAAGGTCAATAGAACGAGGCTAATAGGAAGAACAGGTGGAAGCAAGCCATGGATCCGAGGCTAGCTGGGCTCAATACACTCACGTTCTCTGTGTGGATCTCTCGGGGTGCAGGTCTGGCTTTGTCAATCGATGGGGCAATCATTCTTTTGCCGATGTGCAAAAATGTTATACGATGGATAAGACCCCAGATCAGGTGGCTGCCATTAGATGAGTCGCAGTGGTTCCATCGGCAAGTGGCGTACTCTTTGCTTTTCTGGACAATTGTCCATGTGTCAGCGCACTATGTAAAGTAAGTCGCTGCACAGCTGAGTACATTGAGCCCTACTAACCAGAAGCCAGTTTTTTCAATGTCGAGAAAAACCAACTCCGGCCTGAGACCGCGGTACAGATACACTATACCCAAGCCGGCGGCATCACAGGGCATGTCATGCTTTTCTGCATGTTGTTAATGTTCACTACTGCTCATGCTCGAATACGGCAGCAATCATACGAAACCTTCTGGTACACCCACCACCTCTTCATCCCTTTCCTGCTCGCCCTCTACACCCATGCAACTGGCTGCTTTGTACGAGATACCAAACACCCAATCTCCCCTTTCGCTGGCTCGCCCTTCTGGGGTCATTGCCTTGGCTATGAAGGCTGGCGCTGGGAACTTTGGGGAGGCGGTATCTATCTGATTGAACGAATTTACCGCGAAATCAGCTCCCGCCGCCCTACACAAATCACCAAAGTCATCCGCCACCCTTACGATGCGCTCGAGATCCAATTCTCCAAACCGAGCATGCGTTACAAAGCGGGCCAATGGCTTTTGCTCAACGTCCCTGCCGTTTCCACTACCCAATGGCACCCCTTCACAATTACCTCCTGTCCCTTTGATCCATATATAAGCGTGCACGTTCGCCAGGTTGGTGACTTCACCCGCGCCCTCGGCGACGCCCTTGGCGCTGGCCCCTCCCAAGCCAAAGATTATGACGGCCTGGATCCAATGGGTATGTACGAGATTGCGCTACAGAACGGACAGGTTATGCCCAAAATCCGCATTGATGGTCCCTACGGAGCACCAGCTGAAGATGTCTTCGAAAACGAGATCGCTGTTCTCATCGGTACTGGTATTGGTGTTACCCCTTGGGCCAGTATTCTTAAGAACATCTGGCACTTGCGCGCTTCGCCTAACCCACCCCGAAGACTGCGAAGAGTAGAATTCATCTGGGTCTGCAAGGACACTTCGAGCTTCGAGTGGTTTCAAACTCTCCTCTCCAGCCTCGAAGCTCAATCGCACTCCGCTGCCCTCGGATCTGGTGCCGGACCCGAGTTTCTGCGCATCCATACATACCTCACGCAGAAACTGGATGTGGATACCACAACAAACATCTACCTCAACACGGTTGGCATGACGCTCGATCCGCTCACCGAGCTACGTAGCCGGACAAATTTCGGAAGGCCTGACTTCAACAGGCTTTTGGGGGCCATGAGAGATGGGATTTTGGACGGCAGCTATATGGGCGGCTTGGAAGGAAACCTGAAGACAGAAGTGGGAGTGTACTACTGTGGACCGAACACGGCAGCGAGAGATATCAAGAGAGCGTGCCAGGACGTCACTGGACCTGAGGTCAAATTTGGCTTTTGGAAGGAGCATTTCTAGGGATTGAGAGTGAACGTGGAATGGGGGTGGCATTGGCATATCTTGCTCTCTCTTGGCCTGAGCCTGGTAGATTGTCTATAGCCACCTAGTGTTTTTCCGAGATGTAACGATACCTACATAGTCTTTAAATGTACGACTAGAGATAAACCATGTCCCTTGACGTGCTACTAAAGACTGTTGATATTCACATGATAAACGGGCGTCCATATACATTTTCGTAGGGGTAAGCAGAAGCGGAGAGATGCCGCTAGAAATTACTGCCTGCTTTCCTGACCGCTTAAGGTAGTGAGTGAGGCTTGAAGGTTTAGTGAGCGTTATGCAGCAAGGTACGGAGTAGAGACGTTCCTTTGGCATCAGATATCCCTCATTGACTGAGAGAAAGACTTTCACCGTCAGATCAGAAGCAAGACGACTTGAAGCTACAGTCGTTGTGATTATAGATTGGCGGTCGATCAGCGCACCCTCGGCACCTCTTTTTGGTGTCGACCGGACGTCATCGCGCTTCTTGCCATCGCCCAAAACAAACAAATTAATCACCACTTTTGCCTGATACAGGCACATCACTTGTGGCGCTGTACTAATCGGATCTATCTCCTGCTCTGGAAGAGCTCAACTCACAGCTTCCCTACTTCCCTACTTTTCCTTCCATCCTAGACACACCATGGCCGACGACACCGCGGCCGACGAGGCACCAGTCACCTTCAACATCAAGTCCTCCAGCGATGCCAAATATGTCGTTACCGTACCTCTCACAATGACCGTTCTTGACCTGAAACAAAAGCTATCTGCTTCCGAGTATGCCGACATACCTCCCGACCGTCAACGACTCATCTACTCCGGCCGGGTCCTTAAGGATCCAGATGCTCTTTCGTCTTACAAGATCAAAGAAGGAAATACTGTCCACCTAGTCAAGGGCGCAGCCAGCAATCAGCGACAAAACCCTGCGAACTCAAGTACAACCACAGCTAATGCTGGCTCAACGCCAGGAAACGCAGGTGTCCCGACTAATATAGCTGCCGGGACTGGCAACAACCCTCTTGCTGGACTAACCGGAGCCAGATATGCCGGCTTCGCTCAACTTCCTGGTGCAGACATGTTTGGTCCCGATGGCGGTGTAAGTCCTCCACCATCCTATCCTCCATTCTATAGCCTCTAAGACCTCCTCCCAGATGGGCCCACCGCCGGACCCTGAACGCATGGCGGACATGCTTCAAAACCCCCAATACGCCTCCGCCCTCAATGAAGCCCTCCAAAACCCTGCCGTCATCGACCAAATGATTCGCGATAACCCCATGCTTCGCAACATGGGCCCCCAAGTCCGCCAAGCAATGCAGGACCCGAACATGCGCCGCATGATGACAGACCCTGACATGCTTCGGCAAGCCGCTCAAATGCAGCGCCAATTCGGCGGTATGTTTCCTGGGATGGGTGGGATGGGAGGTGCTGGAGGTGGTGGGAACACCGCGTTCCCTGCGCCGGGGGTCACGGACACTACGCCTGGACAGGAGGGCCAGAGGACAGCAGCCAATCCTGCGGGTACGACGCCTCAGTCCCCAATGAACCCCTTTGCAATGTTCGGAGCGCCCGGAGCTAGCGCAGGCGCCGGAGGACCCGCAAACCCTTTCGCCGCGCTCTTCCAGCCTCCACCTACTATCCAGAACCCCACCTCCCCACCCCCCGCTGGCCAAGATTCCACCCCCGCCTCCGAACCAACCGCCACCAACCCCCCCGCCAATCCTATCGCCGCCATGACCCAACAAATGATGCAAAACCCGGCCATGATGCAACAAATGATGCAAGCCATGGGTGGCGGCGCAGGTGGAGGCGGGGCCGAAGGCGCGGCGGGCGCCTTCAACCCTTTTGCAATGCTTGGAGGCCTTGGTGGTGGAGCGCCGGCCGCGCCGGCGGATACGAGACCGCCGGAGGAGAGGTACGAGGAGCAGTTGCGGCAGTTGAACGACATGGGGTTTTATGAGTTTGAGAGGAACGTGGAGGCGTTGAGGAGGACGGGGGGAAGCGTGCAGGGGGCTGTGGAGTATTTGCTTACGCATTAGGGGGCTTCTGAGATCGAGGGAGGTGGAGCGACTTGGTTGTGAGACGATTTCTTTGAGAAAAGATGTTCGAGGTGGGTTTGGGAGGTTTCTCATGATCGCAGAAGAGCGGCGGAGCAGGTTCAAATACCTTTTCTTGCTCTGCACGCATCCCTTGTCACTTCACGTTTTATCAGCGAAAGTAGATGGGGTACACGAATCAACTACATCCGTTTTTTCCCTCTTCTTCTAATAGATTTTCGAGCCTTTGTGAACATCCCCGATCAAACCCAAACTTGGAGAACCCATCACACACAACCCCCTTAAACACCGTCTTTTTTCCCACCCCTTTCCTACCTCCATCCACTTTCCCCCGCTTCGTCTCTCAGTGCCAACACTTGCCCATCTTCTACGTTCTTTCGATACTTTGATAAGCGCGAATAACCGAAGCGAGGGGTCTTTAGGTTCGTGGGGGATGCTGAAACTCTGGAGCTGTGCTGTTCGTTTTGAGAAAAAAAAAAAGGAGGAAAGAAAAGAAAAGGAAAGAAAAGAAAAGAAAAGAAAAAGTGATTCGTTCTGTTTATCCCTCCCCTCCACTCCATTCACCTCACCTCACCTCTCTTCGTCACACAACCCTTTTTAATGACTTTCCATCGAGTCGTTTAACAAAGACAGGGGGTTGGATGTGGGGTTTGGTATCGACACTGGGCCGGGCTGTTGTTTGGTGGGGTCTTGGTTGAGATGTTGGGTGTGTGTTTTTTTGAAGGGGGGTTTGGTGGGGGGGTAAGGGGGGGGTTTTGGGGGATGAGTTAGGGATGGGATGGGGGAAAGGGGTGTGAGCGTGGAGGAGCGCGAGAGCTTTGAAGAACAGAATCACCGGGAATGAGGCCGCATTAAATAAATATTTCCGCTCGAATCATGGAAGGAGATGTAGTGACGCGGTGGATGGGTAGGGGGATTTTCAATACTAGGGACAGAGCGTGTAGTAGTAATTTGCTATGGTCGGGATTCCATTGCGACAGTTGTCAGGTGTGGGAGATGCAAGATTTTCCAATCGGCGTGAAGAGTTGGAGGTATCGAGGGATAGAGTAGGTTCTGGGTATATGATATAGTGACGATGAGAGGGGGTGTGGTGTCAAGTTGCTATGCGGCAAGTATGCGTGTCTCCAAGGAGCAAAAGGGTAGCCCAGATGTCTGTTTGCTGGAAGCATGGCTTGTCAACTTTGGGGCTCCGTGACATTGATCTAAATTGTCTGCCGCGTTGTGGGACATGTTGGGAAGTGGATAAGGACACCTGGGAGTATGGCCCATCG
>JAABUW010007674.1_pt1 | contig 12897 bp, 17 predicted proteins | sample 5560081 | NCBI WGS metagenome assembly JAABUW01 (sample SAMN10711882, study PRJNA513363) | rock metagenome | isolation source: Antarctica rocks | place: Antarctica: Victoria Land, Knobhead sud
AAATGCTCGATCTTCTTGCAATCAGACTCGGATTTCTAGCTCAATATAGTTGACTTTTCCAAAAGCCTGCCCCAGCATGTCGCAGCCTTCACCCGAGTTCCCTGTCTACGTGCCTTTATCCTCACACAAAATGGTGACGTCGTGGATATCCGCAGCGCTCCGCCAGTCCCACTCCCATTCCTGAACCTCCTAACCCACATCCTCTCTTCCCACCCATCCAACAAGTTCACAATGGCCTCCACAACCCCATCCCTTCAATATTCCACCTTCCCAGTGCTCTACACCCACCTCCTCTCCCTTCCCCCTCCCCTCCTTCCCCCGTCCCACCCCCCCAACCCTACCCTCACCACAGCCATCGCCGCGCTGTCCCTACACCCGACCCTCGAAGCCGCCTGCCACATCCTCAACTCCGACCTCCCCAGCGCGCATTTCCTAGTGCGGCACATGCAGGCCCCGCCCGCGCTTGAGGGCATGTTTCTGCACGGCATCTTGCACCGCGTCGAGGGCGATTACGATAATGCGAGGGCGTGGTACGGCAATGTCAAGGATAGCGATGTGTTTCGGGACGTGTGGTCTGGAGAGGAGGAGGCGAGGAAGTTTATTGGTTGTGTGGAGGGGTTGAGGAAGAGGGGGGAAGGGAATGGGGAGGCATTGGGGAAGGAGAGTTTGAGGGAAATTAGGGGGGTGGTTGAGTGGTGTAGGAGGAAGTTTGGGGAGAGCGAGGTTAGGGATGCGAGGGAGGCGTGGTAAGTGTGTTTGGAGTCGCTCTTCCCTCATTCGAGGCTCGTCTTTGAGTCTCCAGACATGTTTCGGGAACATCCCGATGGCTTTTCATTTTCCTTTTCTCTACCTTGATACATCAAGAGTTCAACTTTGCAACCGAAAACGCAATGCTGACCCCGAATTAATGACAGGGTGCAGCCGAGTAAGGAGCATAGGGAGATGGGGCAGAACATGGTTATAGGTGGGGAAGGGTGGAGGAAGTTTTGAGGAGTTGGCGGACATGGGCATGGGCATGGCGGTGTGGGAGATATCACAAAGAAATTGAAATCTAACATCAAATCAGAATGCTTTCGTTTGCCCTGACATCATCTGCTTATCCCTTGACGGCGGTTCCGGTCTTGCAGACACACCGATATGCAGACCTAATAATCACAATGCCCTAGAGTCATGCTCTGTGACCCTTCCCTCCCAACTTTTCCCCACGCCGCCCAACCGCGCTTTTCCTCCCGTATCAAAGATCCCATGCACGACCCCCTTCAACCGTTCCTTTATCGCACATGAAAAGCCACGCACACATCTCCTCCCACTTCCATCCCAAATCACCAGCCATCCCTAGCACGGCTACCACCTCAAGCGCCACGGCAGTACTGTAAGACCGAGATCAATAGGTCGTGTCGTACACTCTGAATTCCTAAAACCGGTCTCCAATCGTATCCAATCCATAACCAGTCGCCGCCGTCAAAGCCGCCATCCACCTCACATCCCCCTCCCCTCACATCCCCCTCACCTCACCTCACCTCACCTCCTCACCATCCCCTCCTCCCCCCCCACCTTCCCCCCCACCTACCCCTTCCCCACCCCCACCACCACCAACAACGCCACAAATCCCCACCTGCTCCGCCTCACTAAACCGCAAATCGCACTCCTCCACCACACAATCCAGCAGCCCCAGCTCCGTCGGCCGCAGGTTGCAGATCGTGAGCAGTTCTGTTTTCGTGAGCGCGTAGGGTTGGAGCGCGTGTAGGAGGGTGCGGGTCGTGGGTGTTGTTGTGGGTGTTGTGGGTGTTGTTGTGGTGGTGATGGGGGGGGAGGCGGGGGAGGGCGGGTGGAGGTAGTCTGTTAGCTGTTGGGGAAGGGGGGGATTAGTTTAGTGTGGGTGGGTGGGCGAGGGATGTGGTGGGGAAGATTTTTTTTTTGTTTATGGGGGGGGAGGAGAGAGAGAGGTACTTCTTTGATGACGGTTTCAAAGTTTTGGCTTTTGCGGGGGGTGGTGCGGGGTTTTGCGCGGAGGGAGGTGAGGTGGGTGAGGACTTCGTGGTTGCTGAGGACGGCGGATTGGGTTTCGAGGATCTGGGATGTGATGGGATGGTTAGCTGAGGGGGTTTGAGTATGAGGTAGGAATGGGGATTTGGTTGACCTTCATGGCTTTTGCAGTAGGTAAATGGGCACCAGGGGTTGTCGTTGCGAGGAGTGTGACGTTTGACGTCTTTTCGAGATGTTCTTTATATTGGCGAACCACATGTGAGTTTGAAAAGTTTACAGTATGCACGTTTCTACGGAAAAGCTACTGCTGAGTGTAGAAGCTACAGGAATCTTGATACACATGACAGTGTGTGTACCAAAGCCACCCTTATCAGAGTGATACCCTTTGCCAATGTACAGCCCTGCGCCGAGTGTAAATGACAGGATTAACTTGAGAATCCCTATTCTTTGCTTTTTCTCTTCTTCTTCTTGTTGGACTTCTCAATCGCTCCAGCTCCAGCCTCCTCATCATCTCTCTTCCTCTTCGTCCCTGCGCCCACGTCACCGTTCGTCCCCTTTTCAGCTTTCTGGGCCTTTTCTGCCTCCTTCCTCGCCCTCTTGACCTCCTTCTTGCTAATAGCCTCAGGTTTACCGTCTGCACTGAATTTGATCTCGCCTCTCTCAAGTTTTCGCCTATACCGACTGATACTCAAACCCGCTTGCTGCGCCAGATCCCCATCCTTCGTCTCATGCCCTTCCTCTCGTCTCTCTAGCTGTTCTGCCATCTTTTGCCGTCTCTCCTTGCGTTTCATCCTACGCTCGATCTTTTCTTGTTTTAACGCTTTCTTTTGGCTTTTCTCTCCTGACAAAGCAAGCTTTCGTTCGTGTCGCTCTATCTTCCTAGCCTTCTTTGCATCTTTCGTATCCCCAAGAATCGATGATTTCCAATTGATTTCTTCCTGAGTAGGCGAAGGAGGTGAATCTGGAGTGTCAGCGGAAACAGTCGAAACCGTCTCGGACTGGTCATCACCATCTGCGTTCCTGCTCATAGCGGGCTTAGCCGCCGATGCCTTTGATATACCATTCGCTGGTTCTCCCGCCTTTGCTTTAGGGACATCTACCACTGGCGGTGCTGGCTGGTCTTCCATCTCTTCGTCCTCCACAGCAGAGCTCCCCTCCGAGTCACTCCCCTCATCGTCTTTAATTTCTTCGATCAGTTTGACTGCATTACCCTTAGGAGCCTTTTTTGACTTCTTAGCGACCGACCTTACTGCGGCCGGCTCATCTCCAGCAAGACCGTCCGCATCCGGATTGTACTTTCGGGCTTCTTTGACTTCCCACCTTCCAGGCGCGACTGGAATCCCATTCGGAGCTATTGCAACTCCCTTTGACCGCAATGGCTTCCCTTCCAAGCCTGCTAATCTCCGTTCCACCTTCAGCCTATTCTCAACACCGAGAGCTGACTTCTCCTCCTCTGTAACCAAATCACCCTTGCCTTCCCCTTCTGCACTCCAGTCTGCTAGTGCATCCACGCGTAGTCCCAAAGCTGCTTTGGTTGCCAACATTCTAGCGATCTTACCCTTGTTCTTTCCAGTGGCTTGCCCAATCAAAGATGCGTGGTAAATAAGTCCATATTTGGGTGTGTCATGCTTGGTCTTGAGCGCTCGGAAAAGCGCCTTCTCAGCTCCAAGAATCTGTATTGTGCTGGCTGGACTTTTGGCTAGATTCATCAGGCTTCCGGCATGCGCAATAAGCCGTGCGCCTACAAGATCGCCTACCAAAGCGGTAAGGTTAGGAGCGATTGCAGTCATCCGAGCGGACAAATAGCTAGATAATACTGAACGATACTCGGTAAAATCTACAACCTGCTCAGCGAGAGCTTGTATGTTTTCCAGGTCCTCCGAAGTAATCTCGGTACCCATGGAAATTTCGGCGGCAGCCTTGACAGCGGTCTCTATTTCTTCCGGTAATATTTCAGCGAGGTCGGCTTTGGCAGCGCTTGTCCTCATCCCCATCTTTAAGATCACGCGGGCGTACGCTAGATTGTCGTTTAAGATTTTCCCCATCTCTGGGAAATGCCAGCCATACCACTCTTTCACGCGCATTGCATACGTATTTAACTCCTTGTCCAATTCGTCCAGGAGCGAGATTGCCTGTACAATCATAGTGTCAACTTTATCGGGTGAAAATTTTAGCTTGTATCGTGAGAGTGAGTGTGATAGACCCAAGGACATAGTGGAGACATCTTGGGGGAGGAGGCCAGGTATAAGTGATGGCAAATGATTTCGGATGGCTCGGTAGAGATCGGCTGTGGTCGAGTCGGATATGAGATTAAGAGAGAGCTGGGGAAGCTTGTTGATTGCATTCGCTTTGAGATTGATCAGCAATCAGAAATGGGTCTTCATCAGGAGTGTGGAAAACTGTACCAAGCTTAGGGTCGGCGACCGCCAGCGACACCTTTTTCTCATCTTTGATCGAGTCTAACAGGGTCGCCAACCGAGGCGTGACTTTTCCTTCCACCAAGGCCGCGGTTTGCTCCAAAGCTGATCTGGTAAGCATTCGCTACCATTAAAGAGAGCGTGTACGCATGTTGGCGCGGCAATACTGACCTGTAGCTGCACTATCGAATTTGTGAAAGTCTTTCAATTGCAAGCTGCCCAACACAAACAGCTCATTAGTCTCAGTGGTCTCCAAAGTTAGGTTACGAAGACCAGATGACAGGTCCTGTATGAAGGCCATTGATATGGCGCGTAAAGAGCATAACGCACAGACTGCAGATTTCTTCTGCTGATTCGTCGTGAGCTCCAAGCCCTTCTTGTTTGAGGATTTTGGAGCTTTTTGCTTTCAGCAGGGCGTACCCAACGGGGGTTTCTCTATAACCATAATCAGCTTGTATAATTTGGAGGTTAGCTTCGTACTTACTGTAGAATGAAGAGCCCCATGATTGCAGGAAGGCACAACGCCGGTGAAAATAGAATCTATATTCGCAACTTCTGTATTTCGTAGAAAATCTGAGAGTGAAAGTTGGAGAATTTAGGTTTCTCGCTAGTGGAGCCGAGAAAGGCTTAACGCATAATTGCGGACTTGATGTGCGACAGCTCGGTCACATAAGGTAAGGTAGTTGCCTCTTAACCTCCCAACCTCCCGCTCTGCTTCGACATTTGTTCTTCATATAGTGGAACCATGGAGGGCCTGTTCTTCAACGTTGATGGCGGGTAAGATATCTCCCCCGAAGACAGCCGACAACATGATCGCTAAGTCTTCTAGATACATTGAGGGTGTCGTTCGTGGATATCGAAACAGTCTATTAACAGGTCAAAACTACAGCAACCTCACGCAATGCGAAAACATCGATGGTATTGGATCTTTGGATATCTACTTCTTCTTGGCTAACTGACAGGACCAGACGTCAAGCTCCAACTATCCCCCGCTTACGGCGACTTTCTCGCATCTCTACCGCCTAATCCTTCGACCTCTTCACTAGCAAACAAAACAACTGACAAACTGGTCGCCGAGTTCAGATACCTTCAAGCACAAGCAACAGGATCGCTAGCGAAATTCATGGAGTACTTGACCTACGGCTACATGATCGACAACGTTGCACTATTAATTACTGGAACGCTGCATGAACGAGACACTCGAGAGCTACTCGAGCGTTGCCATCCGCTAGGGTGGTTCGAGACGATGCCAGTACTCTGCGTGGCGACAAACATCGAAGAATTATACAACTCTGTGCTCATAGAAACGCCTCTTGCACCATACTTCAAAGGGTCGCTAAGCCACCAGGACCTGGACGAGTTGAACATTGAAATCATCCGAAACACTCTGTACAAGAACTATCTGGAAGACTTTTATCGATTTGTAACAGAAAATCCCGAACTTAAGAACACACCGACATCCGAGGTCATGTCGGAAGTACTTGGATTCGAGGCTGACCGAAGAGCCATCAATATCACACTGAACTCCTTTGGTACCGAATTATCAAAACAAGACAGGAGAAAGCTATACCCTAACTTTGGGGGGCTCTACCCGGAAGGTACATTGATGCTCTCAAGAGCAGATGACATCGAAGGCGTTGCACTTGCTGTTAGTGGCAACTCCGATTACAAGTCTTATTTTGACACTGTTGGAATGGGCGGGGGTATGAGTGCTTCTGGTCCGGGGAACATGAGTGGGGGAGGTGGTAGCGACGGGAAGAGTCTGGAGGACATGTTCTACCAGAAGGAAATGGAAATATCGAGGGCGGCCTTTACAAGACAATTTACCCACGCTGTTATCTACGCCTGGGTAAAACTCCGGGAACAGGTGCGCTAATTTTCCAGTTGCCATAGACCTGATTGCTAATAGCGGCTTAGGAGATAAGGAATATCACGTGGATTGCGGAGTGCATAGCTCAGAACCAAAAAGAGCGAATCGGTAACTATATCAGCGTGTTCTAGGAGGGACTTTATCAGTCTCGTCTATATTTCTACGGCAGGAAAACACGTGAGGGCCATGTAAGATACGCATACTCGTTAGTTCACGACAGATTCCCGATTGACATTCCTCACAACCCACAAGCCTACTTTAAGCCTCTAAAGTGCAGGTCAACATTACCCAGTTCTCTACAGTCCTCCATCCTGTGGTGCTTATTGCACACTCATTTGACATGCGATCCGAGCCGGTGAGTAAATTCTGGCTGAAGATGAAGAAGACGGATGATTGATCCGGACCTCTCAATATGAGATGTTATGGCTTCTTCAAGCGACAATGTTGCTACTATCTGGTTTCTTGGTAGCCACTTTGGGGCTCAAGTAGCGGATAGGGCTGCGATCGATGCAAAAGTCCCCGACTTGCAGCAACCCGGCAATCTCTTTCCAGCTTTCTTTTTTTTAATTTCTCTCTCACATGCGGGTTACGGATTGCACTTCAAACAAGTAAACGACACAAGTACCTGCCTCTTTTGGACGTGACAGTCGTTACCTTATCCGAGCATGTCCCGATCAATTGATAGTGTTCTACTTTCTAGGTCGTTTCATAGTAATAACGTACCTACTTATCTGTTATCGCCATGATGTCAGATTTCCTTATCTGGATAACTTCTTGATAGCCGTGGAGTTGGTTGTGCCCATGATATCAATTCGTAGATATGATGAAGTTAGTGGAGCTGATTGTATATGAACATGATCTCTCTCATGTATTGATGATGTGGGATCCGTTTGTGCGTGGATAATCCTACTGGCAATTGTTGACATGTCGTCTACCACTCCGCTTCCTGTCGGCGTTGGCTATGGCGTTGTCGTTGGAATAGGGTTTTTCTTTGCATTCTTAATGTGTGGCATATCATGGGTGCAGGTAAGTAAACTGCTCTGCCAGATAATTCTCCAGGAGAAAGACTGACATTGTGCAGAACCGCTACACTAGATTCTCGACCAAGACAAGCGAAGAGTTCAATACCGCCAGCAGGAGTGTCAAACCAGGATTGATTGCAAGCGGGATCGTATCAGCTTGGACGTGGGCGGCGACCCTGTTGCAAAGTAGCACCGTCGCATATGAGTATGGCATTGCGGGGCCGTTCTGGGTGTGTCCCTTTCAGCCAATAGCCTGCCGCCTGTACTGCGTTCAAGCTGATGCAAGTAATTCATAGTACGCGGCAGGTGCGACTGTCCAGATATTGATGTTTTCGATTCTGGCTTGCAAAGTAAAGCAAAACGCTCCTCGATGCCATACCTACCTCGAGATCATTTACACTCGCTATGGTGCCCTAACGCATTGGATCTTCATATTCTTTGCACTAATCACCAACATCCTCGTCGGTAGCCAGCTACTCCTCGGGGGGAGTGCGGTTGTCACTTCCCTTACAGGAATGAACGTTTATGCCGCCATCTTTCTGATTCCTCTCGGGGTTTGCGTTTACGTCATACTAGGTGGATTGCGTGCGACGTTTCTATGTAGCATGACCCTACTGTCTGATGCTGATTTAAACTGACATCAATTCACAGGCGACTATTCCCATACCCTAATCCTCATGGTTGTGATCCTCTACTTCATGTTCTCCACGTATTCTACCAACCCGCAGATCGGTTCACCATCAGCCATGTACCAATTGCTCAAAGAAGCAGCGATTAAACGGCCTGTGGCCGGAAATGAAGGCGGTTCATACATGACTATGAAGTCCAACTTTGCTCTAGTCTTTGGCATAATTCAATTGTGCTCGGGAAGTGGCACAGTCTTCCTTGATCAAGCATACTGGCAAAGAGCCATCGCCAGCCGGCCCACAACTGCTGTACGAGCTTACATTCTAGGAGGCCTGGCATGGTTCGCGATACCTTTCGGGTTCGCTACAACGTTGGGACTTACAGCAGTCGCGCTTACGGACTCGCCAAGCTTCCCAACCTTTCCTAATGGCATGTCTCAATCAGAAGTTTCCTCGGGTTTAGCGTCATCGTATGCAGCCACTGCTCTACTAGGAAAGGGCGGTTCAGTAGCACTGCTCATTGTGCTCTTCATGGCTGTGACCTCCTGCGCCTCGGCAGAGCTCATTGCAGTGTCCTCTATTTTAACTTTCGATATCTTCAAGACATATATGAAGCCCTCGGCCACGCCTAAGCAGCTCATCTTCGTCTCTCACGTCATGATCGGCGTCTTCGGTTTGACAATGGCTGTGTTTGCCTGTATCTGGAATGCGATCGGAATTGATCTAGGCTGGCTTTTCCTGACCATGGGCCTATTGATTGGTGGTGCTGTGTTCCCAGCTGCCTTCGCTATCACATGGAAGGGTCAAACGAGAGCTGGTGCTATCTCTGGAGCCGTGATAGGTCTCGCTGCAGGACTGATTGCCTGGCTTACCACCGCATATCGTTATTATGGAGCTTTGACGGTCGCGACTACTGGGCTGGAGTATCCCACATTGGCCGGCAATCTGGCTGCGGTCATGACGGGACTCATTGTCTCGGTCACTGTATCTTTGATCAAGCCTGTACATTTCGACTGGGACACAACACGCTTAATCAATGCAGCTCCGGCCGTCTCTACTCCCACGTCCAACTCGATCGAAGACGAGGACCTTGGCAAGAAAGAAGATCTCCCAACTGTCCAAAATGAAGAGAAGGAGGAACTCGAAGACATTGCCGCGGCAGAAGAGCCATCGAAGCTGCGCAGCGCCTTTAAGCTGGCTTGTATCGCCTCATTCGTACTTACTTTCCTCATGGACTTTCTGATTCCCATCCCCATGTTCCTATCGCACTACATATTCTCACAAGGGTTCTTCACTGCCTGGGTGATTATCTCGTTCATGTGGGTATTCTGCAGCGCGGCAATATCGACTATCCTGCCGATTGTGGAGACGGCAGGCTTTTTCAAAAATTTGATAGTGGAGGTTGGCGGCGAATTGCGGGGGAGGAAAAGGGCGGCTGGGAGGTAACGTGGCAGGGATGTGGTGACAGGGAGGTAGGCATGATGATGGGATCTATCCGGATACATCAGGTGATCTACACGAGGATGGTGTCGGGATAAATTATAGATTCTTGGACATTGTATTTGTTGTTAGACAGGCAAGGTACTTTCGGCTACCTATGGAACAGACTCAGTTCAGATTGCTAGAAAATGTCTCCAGTCAGGCGGAAAGGAAAGCAAGAACACAAATGAAAGACGGATGCTCTCTGCCGATGGGACATAAGGGCGCTCTCGCTCGTTCTCTCCTCAATGTCAGCCTGCAACTTCCTCCATCCTCGTTAACACGCCAGCCACCACCACCACCCACCCATTGTGGAAACTCTTCTGCATTTACGGAATATCTCGAGTCTTTTCTGCACAGTCGTTAGTAACCGTTGCGAGGACCGGTTTATGAGTGGTCGGGGTAATCGGCGAACACGCACAAGGGTTCCCCACTCGCTCGGTCGGTAGCTTAGGGCTTCTTTCTTGAGCTTGTTTTCTCCACCCCCCGGAAATCCTTTGATCTAAAGCTGCTTCCCACCGCTCCCCCGCCTCTTATTATCCACCAGATTTGAGGGTCCTCACCCAAGATCATCGATGAAATGACAGGATGAGTCGGCGTGGTAACCGAATGCTCCTTGTGCAGTAGACTGCATGTTCCATGACACCATTCCGCGTCTGGACAGTGTCCGATGGAACATGCTTGTCCGACGTTGCATGAGAGAGCACGTTCCTGTCACTCACTGTCATCTTGCCCTGGCCCAACCCCGCAGAATTGAATGCACATGATGCAGATGGAGAAGCTTGAGAATCTGAGCCCCAACTTCTCCGGTAGCGGGAGCTTGCTTGTGTATTGTGCTATGTACGTATGTGACCAGGTAGAGGTAGCTATAAAGTCTTGCTTGAGCTCCCTTATTGTTTACTTTCGCCCCCCCGTTGCCTTTTTGAAAGACTCTCCACGCCTTTCAGAAACCGATCCAGCGCCCGCATCCTTCTCCATCTTCTGACGTATTGCGCGAACGTGTGCTTGACAAGAAGCAGTCTCTCAAAATGTTTTCTCGTTCGGTTCTGGCAGCCGCGTCGCTCGTTCTTGGAGCTCTTGCGCAACAAAATCCCTTCCAAGAATACACCATTTCTGCGCCTGGCATCAATGCTACCTTTATAGCTTATGGTGCACGTCTGACCAAGCTCTTTGTCCATGACAAGAACGGCAACCCTCAAGACGTCGTCCTCGGCTACGACAATGGCACGAGATACCTCCAAGATACCGAGACGGACCACACTTACTACGGTCCCATTGTCGGCCGCTATGCCAATCGGATCAAGAATGGCACCTTCACCATTGACGGCGTCACTTCTCACATCCCCGAAAACGATAATAAGGGTCACGATACTTTACATGGTGGCTTCATTGGATACGACCAGCAGAACTGGACGATTGCAAATTGCAATGCGACAACCATCACTTTTGCATTCCTGGATCTAGCCCAGTCAGGGTTTCCTGGAAATGTCATGAACTACGCGACATACACTGTGTCATCGCCCGCAACAGGACCTCGATGGACGTCTCGACTGATCTCGATTCCTCTCGACGAGCCCACACCCATCATGCTTTCCAATCACGTCTACTGGAACCTTGGTGCTTTTGTCAGCAAGGAGGGTAGCACTATTCTGAATCATACTTTGAGCATGCCCTACGCCGCACGCTACATTGGTATCGACAACATTGAAGTACCCACTGGGCAGTTGTTCGCTACTGCGAACACGCCCTACGATTTCACCTCCCCGAAGCAGATCGGCAAGGATATTCTGAAAGCACTTAACGGTTGTGGCTTCAACTGCACAGGCTATGACAACGCCTTCATCATGGACCGCCCTCGATACTCTGCCCCCGAGGCTACAGACTTGGTCCTCCTCTCCATGTCATCACCAGAAACCGGCATCCAACTCGATGTCAGAACCAACCAGCAGAGTATCCAGTTATACACTTGCGACAACACCAAGGGAACAATCGGTGTCAAGGCGAGCCAACAGCACATCCCTGGCCAAGATACGAAAGTGCCGCAGTTTGGATGCATCGTTATTGAGACCCAGCAATGGATCGATGGTATCAATCACCCAGAATGGGGCCAGTTGCAATACCAGATCTACACGCCTGAGACTCAGCCCGCGGTGAATTACGCGCAATTCGATTTCAGCATCGCGGAGTCGGAGGGCAAACAAAACCACTGCTAAGGATGAGAGGGGTTGTATTCGGTATCTGATGGTAGGTAGGTTGACTTTGACGCTATTGCGCCTCAATTAATGTAGATAGACCAATCAAAATACCTCCCATTTGAATTGTCCATACATTTGGTGTTGAGGCGGTTTCATACCCCAGCGTGCCCGGATCTACAGTACAGTAGCAGAGTCTCGGTTAGCCTTATGGGCTAATTGTTTACTGTTTACTTTCTACACCACCAAAACCATTATTGTGACAACCGACCACCTAACAACGAGAGAATGGAGTTCTAAAGAGCAATCCAGGAATACAGGAATATATCTCTTGAAACGCATCAACAATTGGCAACATGTCTCGCAACGAGATAATCATGACCTCTTCTCCGGATCCATTGGGGATGTCCCGGGATAGCCCTCTCACGATATCACCATCTAAAGCCAGCCGCAAGATAACAACTCCACGGAAAGTCCTGAGCGATTCAAGCGGCAATGTACGACTCCAAGATTTCTTCCTTACAACTCCACCTGGTATACGCTACACTTCCTCTTCGCCTAACAAATCAACCGCACAAACCGAGAACCAGCTTAGTCCTTGGCGGATACGTGTAACTGTCGAAGCCGAACGTGAGGACATGGACAATGGAACCCCTTCAAAAAAACCACCGCCTACGAAACGGCTCACCGAGCGCACAACTACGACTACGGTGCCTTTAAAGGGTGCTGGTGACTCATCACCATCACCTGTAAAGAAAGGTAGAGGGAGACCTAGAAAGTCACTGGATGCACCAGCGAAGAGGAATGGTACACCAAAGCCCAAAGCCGCTGGTAGACGCAAGACAATGCCAGTAACGGTGGAGGAGGCAGCCAATGGTGCTTCTGCGCAACCTGCATCTCCTAGAGCGGGTAGAGGCAGGCCAAGGAAGAGCTATGAACCGACTGTCGAGCAGGCCGAAATACAAGAGGATAAGGATGACGCGTGCGAACGAACACCAACCCGGCCGAGAAGTAAGGGAAGAAGAAAGGCAATGACACCAGTCAGGTTTGAGGGAAATTCGGATATTACCAGCGTAGATGCAAATAGCGTTGGGCTTGACGAGGAAACAGCGGGAAGTGCTAAGGATTTTTCGGAAGACCTAGAGCCTACTTTGTCAAAGGGGAGACGTCCTACGCGCAAGAGCTTGGAGAAGACACGTCTTTCTGAAGCTCAGTCTGAGCCTACCGAGGATATTGGCTTTAAGGAGAACGAGAACTCTAGTGGCATGGGGGATGCACCGGGTGATGTGGAAAACTCCAACTACG
>JAABUW010007675.1_pt1 | contig 12896 bp, 2 predicted proteins | sample 5560081 | NCBI WGS metagenome assembly JAABUW01 (sample SAMN10711882, study PRJNA513363) | rock metagenome | isolation source: Antarctica rocks | place: Antarctica: Victoria Land, Knobhead sud
GTTAAGACTACTATATTTAGTAATTTATTTTATTTTTAGTAATAATTTATTTTATTTTTAGTAATAATTAATTAATAATTTAATAGAAATAATTAATCTATTTAATTTAATTAATAAATATAGTAGATTATTTTTATATTATATATTACTATTGTGCATTACCTAAAAAATAATAAAAAATCTAAATTTAACATTTTATTTTATACTATTTTTAGTATTCTTGACGTTCTTGACAATTCGATTCGATTTCTAATATTGAAATCGAGAATCGAGTCGAGTCGAATTGATTCGATTTCAAAATAATAGAAATCGAATCGAATTTCAAGTCGATTTCTAATGTTGGAATTGTCGAGTCGAGTCGATTCCAAAAGTTGGAACCGAAATCCGACTCAACGATTAGTCTAGCAAACGCATTCGCATTTTACAATTCTAATTGTTTTTTCTTTCGAAGAAAAAGACTCGAAACATAATAGTATTATATCGAATTATAGTAGTTCAAATTACAATAATTATTTGACTACTAAATTAAAATTTAAAGACTTTAATATTTTTCGAGACAACAATTGTTTACAAAACATCGACAAAAATAATTTTTGTTAATATAACAATAGTAAAGAAGAGAATTTAGCTACAATTAAAGTTTCGACTTTATATTAATAGATAAAAATCTTAATAGTAGAGATTTGAGATTTGCGAAATACTTAGTAGATTTAAGCTATAGTAGTTGAACAAACAAATTTTTAAATTTCTTAGCTTGTTATTGTATTGCTATTAATAATATTTAAGTTCTTAAAGTTTAAGAAACTAAAATTGTACAAAAGTTAAAGTGTAAATAAATATATTATTTAATTTCGAAAAATCGACATTAATATAATACAATTTTTAACGTATTTTATTACAAATAAGAACAAAATTCTTTATTGTATATTATTTTTGAAAAACAATATTGCTATTTAATAATATTTAAGAACAAGCAATAATATTAAGTTAAAAAGCAAGATTTTTAAAGAATTTAGAGAGTTTCTATTGAATTTGATAGTTAATTTTGCTAATTGTTGTTTTCTTGTCTACAAAAAATAAAAGATTGCTAGACAAAAATTAGATTAAAAAATAATTGTCTTTAAAAAATATTTAAATAAATTAAAAATTTATCTATTGTTATTTTTAAAAAAGTATAGAATTTATATATTTTTAACTAAATTAAAGTTAAACTTAAAAGTAAAAATTCTAGATATTAATAATATATCGAATATTTGCAATAAGCTTTTAACTATAACTATTATATAAAAACAAATATTAAATTGCACTTGCAAAGTAGATACAAGCAATTTTAAAAATTAGCAAATTATAAAAAGCTCTAATATTTCTTTAGACAAATTTTATTAAAATTGTTGCTTAAACAATATCGACAAATTTATTAAAAACAAAAAATTATATATTTTTAAGAACTTGTCGATATTGCGCAAGCAAATCTACAAAATTAGTAACGCAAACTATTTAAGAAATATTAAATATTTTAAATATTATAAAAAGAGACATTACAAAACAAATTATTTTAATAAATATAAATAAGACAAATCTATTGTTGTTGCTATTATTACAATAGATACAAAAAAAGATTAAGCTCTATTAATATTTTGCAAACAAAGCAAAAAAGACAAATAGAAACAATAAATTCGATTTTAGTAAAAGATTAAATTTAATTTTTTAATAATAAGCGTTAAATTATAGATCTAGTTAACTTGAAAGCTAAGATAAATCTTATTAACTATATCTATATAGTACAATAGAAATTGCAATCTACATTTGCTATTTTATTGATATCGAATTTTTTTAATAGCAATAGTTATTTCTATTACAACGTCTATAAGTTGATCTACTATTTAATTAATTTATAAAATTAGTATTGAGAATATACTATCTTGTTCTACTTAATAGAATATATAGATTCTAATTTTATATTAGATATATTAATACTATTTAAACAAAATATATTAATTAATTCGAAAACGCAAAGCTAGCAATTTAAGATCTTAGATAAAAAATTAAAGATAATCGATTTTAAACAGTTTGTCTTAGATCTTGTTAAATATAGTACAATTTATATAATTGTTTGCGCTAACGTTACAAAGATATTAAACAAAAAATTAGCAAAATTTAAAATTCTTAAAGAATTAAGAGATCTAAAAGATATTTATAATAATAAATTGACTAAAGTTCTATTAAAATTAAGAAGAGAAAACTATGCTATTAAGTTTTAGAACAATAAAGAGTTATTGTTTATATTTCTTTATAATTTTTTACAAAACAAGTTAACAATACTTCGACAATATTTTAATAATGCGTTAGCAAAAGATTAAATTAAATATTTAGTTTTATCTACAAATATCTTTATTCTATTTATATTAAAATCAAATAGTAAATTACGTCTATAAATTAATTATAGAAATCTAAATACAATTATTATTAAAAATTGTTATTTATTGCTTCTAATTACAAAAACACTAGATTATTTATATAGAGCAAAACGCTTTATTGTCTTAGATTTGAAGAATATCTATTATTGTATTTGCATTAAACGCAATAATAAGTAAAAGACAATATTTTGTACGCGCTATAAGTATTTCAAGTACTAGATTATATTATTTGAACTAGCAAACGCATTTGCAATTTTTCAAATTTATATTAATAAAATGTTGCAAAAATTGATCGATATAACTTGCGTAATCTATATAGATAATATATTTATATATAACAATAATTTAGCAAAGTACTAACGTTATATTAGATAAATACTAAAATATTTTTGCAAATATTTGCTATATATTAATCTAAAAAAGTATAAGTTTAATATTACTAAAATTGAATTTCTAAACTTTATTGTATCTTTAAAAGATATACAAATAGATTTAAAAAAAATTAAAACAATTAAGAAGTAATTTAAATCGAAAACTTATTGCAAGTTTTAGATATTTCTAAACTTTATAAACTTTTATAGACGTTTTATATATTATTATTCGAAAATAGTTGCTTCTCTTATTAATTTGTTAAAAGAAAATAAGAATAGCAAGAAATTTAACTCTTTTGTTTGATCGAATAAAGTAGAGCAAATATTTTGTTAATTTTGCAATATTTTTATGTCGATTTTACTACTTTGTTATTACAATTTAAACAAAAAGATAAGAATAAAAACTAACGCGTCTAATTTTGCAATTGCAAATATTTTAAGTTAATAAAATAACAACAAAAATTGATGCTTAATAATATTTTAATCGCGAAAAATAATTTTAACGAAGCAAAATTATAAGACGCATAATTAAAAATTGCTAGCTATTATAATTGCTTTTAAGTAGTAAAAATACTATCTAAAGAATAGTGTTTATTCTATCGAAATATAGTTGAATTATAATAATTTTAGAAAATTTATAGATTAAAAGAAGCTAAACTTAAGACAAGTTTGCAAAGCGCTTAAGTTAGTTATCTATAATTTTAAAATCTTTTATTGTTTAAATAAAAAAAAATTAACAAATAAATTGTTAAGATATTTCAATTATAAAGAGATCTTGTTGTTAAATACAAAATTGCTATCAATATTGCAAAACAAATTAATATTGTTGTTTAACAAAGATTTGCTAACGCAAAACAAATAAAAAATATTAAATAATTTGATTTTTGTATTTTAAAATAAGCTAGTATTGTTATTTAACAAAAAGTTGTTAACGCAAAGCAAACAAAAGACATTAGATAATCTAATCTTTGTATTATAACTAGCAAAAGTACTTATTAATAATACAAAGATTTTGCAATTATAAAGTAGAAAAAAAGTTCTTAAAAAACTAATATCTTTATTTTAACTAGTTAATATACAAATTGTTATCTTAAGAAAAATAATTAGAAATATGTTAAAGAAATTATATAAAAAAATTTAGAAATTAATAAGATTCTTAATAAAGAATTTTTAAATTAAAAATATTTAAATCGAAAAGATTTAAATTAAAATCAAAAAGTTGTTTTGCTACAAACAAAAAATATAGACTTTAGATTAGAAGAGTCTTGTTAAATATAACAAATTGTTTTATATTTTAGAAAATATAGCTATTAAAGAGAAATTAATTTGCAAAAATTATAACAATTTTTTAACAAAACATTTTGAAGTTAAGAAAATTCTAAATTTATTTTAGCAAAAGTATTTCTAACTTATCTACAATAAATAAATAAAAACGTATATTAAAATATATAATATTTGTTAATATATTAAAATTTCTTGTTATAAATTATATAATAAATTTCGATTCTTATTTGTTGCAAAGAAATTATAAAAGAAAATTATTATAAATTTTGTAACAAATTTATTGTCGAACAAGTATTATAAAGTTGTATATAACTCGATTTTTATAATAGTCGATTGCTATACAAAAATAATTAGATATATATCTATAATTACTAGAATCGATATTGCAAAGCTAGCAAAAGTATTTTTTAATAAAATTGTTTTATATTTCGAAATATTAGCTAATATAGTAAACAATAAAAAAATTGTCTTTACTAGTATTTTTTAATTCGCAATATATTTTTATACGCAAATTAAAAAACAATTAAGTATTGTCTTGTTACGCTGGTACTTTCTACGAAGATATTAGAATAGATTGTGTTTTAAAAAAATCTGTAGACGTCTTTAGACAATACAAACAATTACTTAATAATAAGAGTTGCAGCTATAGACAGTTTCTATATTCAATAAATTTTAGAAAAGATTTGATAAATCAGAATAACAATAAGTAAAAATCTATAATAAGTTGAACACAATCTATAAAAGAGTTGTGTTCTTGTTTCTATATACTAAAAAAATATAAATTGCTTGTTTTGCTTGCTTGTCGAGCATAGCAAATATAATTGCTTGCAATATTTGCTTGTCGAATATATCGAATATTATACTCAGATTGTTTACTTTTTAAATATATCGAGTATAATAGCAGATTTGCTTAAAGATGTAGAATCTGAATTACTGATACAGCTTTAATAAGTTTGTAATACTATCTTTTTTTTTCAGAGTTTTTGTTTCGAAACTCAATATTTTTTTACTATGTTTTTAAGAAAAATTAATATCAGAAATTTCTTCTTTCGAAAATTTTTTTTTCTCGACGCTTTGAATTCGATATTTCTAACAATATGTTCTTGTTGTAACTGTACAATATCTGATAAAATCTGTTGTATAAATAATAATTCTGAAAAATATATAGAGTATATACAATCTGATTGTAATTGTAATTTGACAATTTCTTCTGTATCAATTAAACAAATCTATAAAGAGTAAATGCGCTTAAAAAAAGAAGTACACAATACGCGTGCAAAACTGAGTTAACTGAAAAAACAGCTGAATTTTCTAAAAAATAAAAAGAAAAAAATAATTGTAACAAAATAGAAAAATATTAACAATCTGAAAATAAATAAAATATATTTTGTTAAGTCTGTTACAAAGATTTTCGAGTTGCTGTTTAATATATTGTTCGAACAGTTTCAATTTTCGACTAATTGAAATTAAAATACTGTTTTTATATCTTGTTTTAATAAAATTTCTTTAGAAAATTTCGACAGCAATTAAGATTTTTCTCTGATTTCTATATATTTTCTGAAATAGAATATTTTTTTTACTTAATAAGATACTTCTGATTTTTCTGTTATAGAATTTTCTCGATCTCGAATTAATTTTCTTTCTGCAAATAAAAATAAAATATATTCTGTAAAAATATAATTGAGTCTGCTAACTTTAACAATAATATATAGAATACTGAAAATATTCTGATATTTTTAAGTAAATCGAGTTTGTAGTTAACTAATTTTTTAGTTTTTTTAACAAAAAACAATCCGACTTTAATATAATTTAATTTCTTACTTAATTTTCTTGTTCTGAGATTTTTTGTTAGAAAATATACTTTATTTCTCTTTTTTAGCTGAGATATTGTTTTTTGTTTTTTATTTTAATATTTAATCGATTTTTATTGTATCTTCGAGATATTGTTGTATATTTTTTTCAGTATTGCTATTTTTTTAATAGCTAATTGTGCTAACAGATATATGCGCTCTTTCTCGAAGAAATTTAGTTTCTTGCTATAGTTAACAAAAAATAGAGTTATTTTAGTAATATTCGAAATCTTTGTATTAAGTACTAGCTGTACTATAAATAGAAGTAATATTCAATTGCTGTAAATATTATTAATATAGTATTTCAGATATTGTTTAAAACTCTGATTTATTTTTTTTGTCTAATTATTTGTAATCGAATAATAGACAGTAGATATTTGAAGTCTTGTATTTAATATTAAGAGAAGCATCTTTTAATAGTTAGATATAAAGAGCTTGTCTCTGTTACTGATTAGTCTCTTAAGTATATTGTAATATTGTATAAATTAATTTAATATAATATATTTTAGTTGTTCTGCAATAAACTTCTCTTTGCATGCAATAATATATAAGTACTTAATAAACTTATTAACTATTATCAGTATCGAATTATATCTGTCTTCAGTTGCTGAATTTGTCGACTTAAACAACTTAATAATAAAGTCTATCGTAATTTTATTCTATAGCAATTCAGATAATTTCTGATATTAAATTTTGCTATAGCTTGCGTACATATTATATTTGTTCTGCTAACAGCTAAAATATCTTTTAATATATATCTCGACAGCTTGTTTTATCTGTAGAAACTAACAATACTAATATAAAAACTAAAGAATTTTTGTTATTTTCGAATATTTTTGCAGTAATTTATTATAATACTCTTTTATATATTTGTCGATCTTATTAATAGATATCTGAAATTTTTCTTTTTCTATTAAAAACTCTTTTATATTATCTCGAAGTATTTGTAATATAGTATTCAGCTTGTACTTGTTTGCTGATAGTAATTTGTTTTTATTAATTTTGAGTATACTGTAATTGAACAATTTTTTTGTTTTTATATAATTACTTTTTCTGCTGAGTATATCTGCTCTGCTATTATCTTTGTCTGAAATATACTATATTTTGAACTTGTATTATTCTAGTTTCTCTGATTATTATATTTGTTTTCTGTTTAGTTGTTTTGTAGTAGTAAAGTGTACAAAATTCTTGTAATCTGTAAAAATTGTAAATTCTAATAATTTTTTTGTATATACTCTTTATAACTTTAAGAAGACTATTATAGCAAATAGTTTTTTATTGTAAATATTATAATTCTGTTTAACTAATAAAAGTTTTTTCAAAAAATATACTACTAAATATTATATATTTTTATATTTCTGACTAAAATATATATTAATAGCTAGATCTGATATATCGATTTTAATTCTGTTTAATAATTGCAAATTGTATATTTTTAATACTAATTTCTTTAAATATTCTAGTTTAAGATTCTAAAATAATTTCTTTTCTGCAGATTTCTATATCTATAATATATTCTTTTTTGTAAAATTTGTTAATAATATTGTGTTTGCTGAGTAGTTCTTAATAAACTTTTTGTTGTAATTTATAAAATTTAGAAAAAATTATATTTTCTTAATATTTGTTAATAGTTTTTATTTTCTGACTGTTTGTAGTTTTTCAAAATTTATATATACTCTGTATTGTTTAACAACAAATTCGAGAAAATTAATTTTCTTTTAATAGAATTCGCATTTCTCTGACTTAAAATATAAGTTTTTTATATTCAGATATTTCAATACTTTGAAAATATAACTAATATGTTCTTTTAAGATTTTTAAATAAATTATAATATTGTTTAAATATACTATAACAAATCGATTCAGATATTGTTGTAGTATATTATTAATTATTTTTTAATATATTGTCGAAGCGTTTGTAAGTTTAAACAATATTACTGTATATTTATATAATCTATATTGTATACAAAAAGCTATTTTTTACTCTTTTTCTGTCTTTATTCTAATCTGATTGTATATTTCTTGTAAATTCAGTTTAATAAAATATTTTGCTCCGAATAATCGATTCTGAAGTTTGCTAATATTAAATAGTAAATATCGATTCTTAATTGTAATATTATTTAGCTTTCGATAATTAATATATAGACAAAAAAAATTATTCTTTTTTAATACAAAGAGAATCGAATATTCTGTCTGTAATTAAAATTTTTTAATAAATTTTTTTTTTTTGTTTTCTGTCAGATATTCGCGAAGTACTTCAAGTTTTTTCTCGAATAAAATATATATAGATTTAAATATAAACTGTTTGTCTAATTTAAATCTAATTTTGTAATTCTACAATTAATATTTAGAGAGAGTCTTTGTTGTTTCTTTTTCTTAAAACAGATACTTTTAACTGTTATATATTTGTAATATATACTTTAGCAATTTTTTTGCTGTATCAGATAGTTTAAGACTTTCAGAAGATTTGTAATTTTTTTTATTTATTCTAATTTTGTAATTTGACTGATTTCTGTCAGTATTTGTTAAGTCGAACTCTGTTAGATTGTTTTTTTGCAAAAATACAAACTTGCTATTTGTAATCGATTTTCGACTTGTTCTTTTATTTACTATCGAATACTGTTAATATATAGATTAAATATAAATTATATAATTATATTGTATAAATTTAAATACTTGTATATTTTAGTTAACTTCTGAATTGTACTGCTTTAATTAAGATATTTCTAGAACAATATTGTAAATAACTATTTTTACTATATTAAAGATTAGTTTCTTGTAATATTGCTGAATAGCTATCGATAGTAATTTTGTTTTTCTGTTTACTTTTTTATTCTTGTCGGATAATAAGTTTTTATCTACAATTACTAGATTGTATATATCAGACTTCTTTTAAATAGAGTACTCTTCTTTTTTAATAAGAGCTCTGATTATAAAATTATCTGTTGTATCAGAATTAATTATTGCAGTAAATTAACAACTATTAATCTTAACTGATATAGTAAAATATTGTATATATACTGTTAAGTTTAGTTGCTGCTGTTAGACTAATATATTGCATTTTACTGATATACTTTTTATTAAGAAATTTGAATTTTTTTCTGTTCTAATATTGCAATTTCTGCTTTGAGCGTCTGTTTGCACTAAGTTTTCTTTTTATACTAAATTAATAACTTTGATTTTCTAGAGAATTAATTGATTTCTTTTTTGTTTTCTAGATAAGTTCAGTATAAGTTGTTATAATATTCTGTTTAACTGAGTATTGCGTATCTTTTTGCTTTCTCTATTTTCTCTCGAAATAGACTTATACTGCTCAGTTGTTGTTCGATTTTGTCGAGAATTTCTCTTTCGATAGTAGTATTGCTTTCTAGCGCTTTTTTGTATTTATTTACAATTTAATTTATCTTTCTGTCTTTTAATAAGCTAGCTAAAATATTAAGATAATCTGTAATATTGTCTAGATATTTGTAAAAGTTCTGTTAGTTGTATTTGTTGTTTAAGTCTGTTACTGAATAAAAATATAGTATTCTTAACTGTTGTATTTTTATAGTTTTATTAAGTTTTTTATTAATTTTCTGTATAGATACAAATATCTTGTCTGATAATATTTTATCTAGAACTTTCTGTAACTAATCTGAATTTTTTATTAGATAGTAGTTGTTGTTCGATTTAGTCTCAAAAATATTTATTTTTGTATTAATTTGTTTTCTGATATTGTTCTGACTATTAAGTATCTCTTTTAATATAGTATTAATCTGTCGACAATTTATTAAATTTTGTAATCGACAATCTCTTGCAAAATAACTCGATTTATTATATAAATAGTATGTTTTCTGAGATTTGTTATTTTGCTTTTTTCTAGAATTCTTTTTTTTATATTGCTGAATAAAATTCAGTTTTATAGATACAGATTTACAATAATCGGAATTACTGTATTTCTGATTAGAATAAGATTTTTTCTGCTAATATTTAATTGCTAATTTAAAAAAGATTTCTGCTTTTTTTTAAGATTAATTGTATTTTTTTTATAGCTTTTTTATACAGCTTGTTGTTAAGATTAATAGCTACTTCGATAAGATTAAATATATTGCTGAGAATTCTTTTATTATATATAATTTTGTTTTTTAGATTGTTTTTAAGATCTTGTCGAAATATTGTTATAAGTGCAATATTGTTTTACTTAATTAGATTGATATATTTCTGAAATCTAGCTGCGTAGTCTGCTACAGAAATTTGTTAAATTAGATACTGAATTATTTTTTTTGCAATTTATTTTTTGTTAAATATTTTAAAGATTCTTCGAAACTTTCTTTTGAAGTTGTCGAAATTTGTAAATATTGTACAGAAATTTTTGTTATAATTTTTCAGATATTTTTGTAAATTTGATTTAAGTTAATACTGAACTCTCTCTCTGAGAAATATTGATACAAAAATTGTCTTCTGATTTGCTGAAATAGAATAGAAAATAAAATAGATATCTATCTGTATAAATCAGTTTTTCAGATCGATACAATTTTTATAGTAGATATCAAATTTATTAATTCTGATTTTGTTGTTTTCTATAATCGATAATTAATATAGTATTGATAAGCTAGTACTTAAAATAGAAACGCGTTAATCTGATACAAATATTCTTTTAAATATTTAAAGTATTACGCTAATACTTTTTACAAAGATATTAGAATAAATTGTATTTTAAAAAGATCTGTAGATATTTTCAGACAATATAAGCAATTACTTAATAACAAAAATTGCAGCTATAGACAGTTTCTATATTTAATAAATTTTGAAAAAAATTCGATAAATCAGAGTAACAATAAGTAAAAATCTATAATAAATTAAATACAATTTATAAGAAAGTTGTATTCTTGTTTCTATATACTAAAAAAATATAGATTGCTTGTCTTGTTTATTTGTCGAGCATAGCAAGTATAATTGCTTGCAATATTTGTTTATTAAGTATATCGAGCATTATATTCAGATTGCTCGCTTCTTAAGTATATCGAGCATAATAGCAGGTTTGCCCAAAGACGTAGAATCTGAATTACTGGTACAGCTTTGGTAAGCTCGTAACATGTCTTTTACTCTTAAATAAATAGTTTAATTAAACAACAAAATTAAATTTTTAAATACTATCTTTGTACTTATATTAATACTAAACAAACAAAATAGACAAATCTATTGTTAATAGTAGAATTTGTCTATAATAATAATTATTATATTTTAGTTAAAACTTTGTTGTTCTATTTGATATACAATTATTATTCGAAGATTTATTATAAAGTTAAGAACAACTTTATTAAAGAAAAGATATTGTTAATACAAAAACGCGTAAAATAGCTTTATAATCTAAAAAAAGTTTTAACAAAATATTTTAAAAATATTGTTGCGCAATAAACAAAGTACTATAATAAAAGATATAAATTAAAAAGCTTTGCTATAAAAGAATTAATTATACTCTTAATTAGAAATTTAAAGCAAAAGAGATTTAGCAAAAAGATATTGTATAAGTATATCAAATTGTTTAAAATTAAAAACAAGATTAAAATACAAATTTATTGTTTTACTCTATTTAATATCTATTAAATTTATAATATTTTTTATATTTTATTTCTAAAGTTATATTTGTATTGTGTTAACAATTAATAAACAAAACAAATATTATAAATCTTAGAACTTATTAACAACAAAATTCAATAAAAAATTTAAAAAAATCTAAATAAAATTAAGTTAAAAAAATAGATATAGTATAAAATTAAATAGATAAATTAAAGCAAAAAGTATAATTAATAGCTAAGAGAAATTTTTTTAGATAATATCGATAAATTGCGAAAGAATTTTAAGAAACAAATGTATAGTAAACAAAAGCAAAAAAAATAGCGCAATATATATTGCGACAACAACAATTATATTAACAATAATCTATTTAATAGAATATTGCGCAATTGTTATTGTATTGCTATTGTATAATTAAGTTACGTAAAAAGATCTCTTTATTCTATTACACAAAATACTAGAAATAATAGAATTGTTTCTCTTAATATAAATACTTAAAATATAATTTGAAAACAAAGCTATTTTATTACTATTAATTAGTTGACAACGTATTGCAATAATTTAACAAGTCTTTAATATTTTACTAAATTTGTTTTAAAACAATTAAAAAAAACTTTCGAATCTATTCGAAAATAAATTGTCAAATTTTTTAGAATTAACTATAGATAAGTTTTTAAAATTGTTTGAAATACTTATATTATTTCGAGAAAAACAAATTGTAGAAAATCTATTTTGTATATTTTTTTTTGTCTTTGCTACAAACTTGCTTTTGCTATTTGTATATATCTTTGTATTTTTTATTTTTTAAAAAATATATAAGCAAGTAGAACGCAAACAAAATTAAAATAAAAAATTTATTATATTTTTATTTAACAATTTTGTCGACAATTTAAAGTTAATAAAAGATTTTGTTACAAAATTGTAAAATTTTGCGAAAAGATTTTTCGAATTTGTTCTATTTAGATTGACAACAAATTTAGAGACAATTTGTTTTAACTTTATTTTTTTTGTTTTTATTAATATTTTGTTTTTGTTTTTGTTCTTATTTTGCTTTAAATTTTGAAAATATATTAATAAAATATTAAAGAGTAGACAAAAATACTTATTTTTAATACTTTCTTAAAAAGTAAATTAATTAGTTGCTATATTTTAACAAGAGTTTTATTTCGAGTTATTTTTGTTTTTGCAAATTTTTGTTCGAATTCGACTTAATATTCTTGAGCAAGAGTTAAATTTTGTTTGAGTCAACAAATACAAAATTAAGTTTAATTTATTATTAATAGAATAAATTCTTTATTGCGTTGCTAGCTCTTTATTGCGCGAACTATACTTTTTTGTATATATTTTATATATCTAATAATTGTGTTTTTTATTTTAAGTTTTTTGCAATAATTAATAACAAAATTCTTTATATTATTT
>JAABUW010007676.1_pt1 | contig 12896 bp, 5 predicted proteins | sample 5560081 | NCBI WGS metagenome assembly JAABUW01 (sample SAMN10711882, study PRJNA513363) | rock metagenome | isolation source: Antarctica rocks | place: Antarctica: Victoria Land, Knobhead sud
GCGACCACGACTTGAAGTTTTGGATGCGCCCGACTTTCACGGTAGGGTCGTGGATGTAGACCCAGTTGTCTGGAAAAAGATTTCGGTCCTTCAGGATGAGCGCTACGACCAGGAAGTCACGGTACTTAAGCGCGCGGGCGGCGGAGCAGGCCCCCGTGCTAACGGCGGGACTGAGGCAGGCGGCTAACTGCTGTAGTGGGGCCGACGAGATGACGTGCGTGGCAGGAACCATCCGGCGGCTGCCCTCAGCGGTCCGGCAGTGGACGGCCCACGTCTGCCCTGACTCGTCATACTCCAGGGCGGTAACGGTGTGGCCCAGCAGAATATGTCCGCCGAGGTCACGTGTCTTCCGAGCCGCCGCCTCCCACATCATGCCGGGACCCCGGCGCGGGTAGCGGAACGAGCTGATCAGCGTTTTGATAACGGCCCCTCGCTCTCCTTGCCCCCGGCTTGCAGACCTCCGGCTTGCAGACATGTGCGGGAGGAGCGCATGCCGGATGACGCTGCCCAGCGACAGGCCCTGGATGCGTTGGGCAGCCCAGTCGGCAGAGATGTCTTTGCAGTCCATTCCCCACACTTTCTCCGTGTAGGTCTTGAAGAAAATGCGGAAAAGCCGCCGCCCGAACTGGTTTGTGACCCAGTCCTCAAAGTTGCTGGGAGACGCGACTGGAAACATTTTTGCTTTGAGATAGGAGAGAATGCAAAGAGCAGACTGGACCGGACCGAGCTTTTTCAGGGCCTCTAGAGGCCTGAGTGGATAGGCAAAAAGGTGGCCGCCATAGCTGATCCGCGAGGAGCGGGGGCGCACCAGCATATCGTCCGGCAGCAGCTCTGTCCAAAGGTCTTCGACGACCTGAGACTTGGAGAAGAAGCGGTGCCCGCCGATGTCGCAGAGAAAGCCTTTGTAGTCCACTGTCCGGGAGATGCCGCCGACGTAGTGAGGGTCGGCCTCCAGCACCGTCACGGGGACGCCCTGCTTGGCGAGCAGGTAGGCGGCCGTCAGCCCCGCTGGGCCAGCCCCGATGATCACGACGGCACCGGCAGGATTAGTTGTCATCTCAGCCATTGTTCACTTTCTCAGAAAGCGTTACAAGAGAACATCATTGGGCCGCCAAATCTACTACCATTCCAGCAATATCCGTCACCGGCAGGCTTGAGAGAAGCACGGATTATGCCAAATGCAGTGCAGACTGTACCAGATGCAGTGCAGACTGATATGATGCCCGGCGCAAGGCAACGGGAGCGGTTGGTAGGCCAGACCTTGTTCGACATTTTGAGTTCGACATTCTGGTCCAGCCCACTTTGCCCGCGCCCATTCTGACTCGCTACCTGTTCGGACTCGCCGCATTTTCATAGCGGCACATTTTCATAGCGGCACATCAGCCCCAGCCGTGCCTGCACGCTATGGGGGTGGGCGGACGCCGCTTCGAAACTGGTCTGAGAACTGGCGCGTTAGGGTTAGGTACTTGTCCCCAAGCTCTACCGACGGCTCGATCTCCGTGCCGTTTTGCCAGGCGTTGAACGAGTTTATCAGTACCCAGTCTGGATTGTCTTTGATGGCCTGACGCCACATCGCGCTGTAGAGCTTGCCGTTCTGCCGGTCCGATAGCGTGCCCACCAGTGCCCCCCGGTCTGCGCGGCGGTCATCGAAGCCGGGAGCGATGGATTCAACCGAGACGCCGCCTGCGTCCTTCGCCAGCCGGATCACCGGGCGGAACGATTCACCCTGGATGCGGACGGCGTCCTCGATACTCGCGCCGGCAATCGGGCGGATCGTACTGAAGGTGTAGAATCCATCGCACAGCAGCACATCCGAGGGCGACTGGCCGATGCCGATCAGTTGCACCCCCGGCGGAGTCTGCGCGCTCGCCTGGCTTGCCACGGAGGCCCATGCGTCCAGGCTCAGGCCCTGGCTGACGCCCCCGCCCAAGAAGATTACCGGCTTGCCGCCCTCGCGGAGGTAGGAGGGGTTCTTCGCCAGCGTCCCGAGCAGGTAGGACAGGTCGGCAAGCGCCGCCTTGGGATCATCAGGGGCGCTCAGCCGCTCCCAGAACACGCACACTTTTATTGAGTGCGCGGCTGCCCCCCTGAGCAGCAGCCGGGTGGCGTCGTCGGTCAGGTCCTTCTGGCCCCACCAGCTGCAAACCAGGGTGTCGATGCCCGCTGCCTTGGCCTCCGTTAAGTGGCGCTCAATCACGGCCGGGTCGGTGCTGTCATAAGGACCAATGGCGGGGTAGTGTGTGTGGTCCAAGATCGTCTTGTTCTGGGTGTTCACCCCGTCCTGGTGCGACCACCGGCCAGTGCGCTCGGGGGTACCATACCAGGGGTAATAGAGGGCCATGACGTGCTTGGTTCGCGGCGGGGCGGGCGGCTGGGGGGCGAAGTGGGCGAGCTGCAGGCCCGCACCGTGCCAGGCTTTGACCTGATGGAAAGCCGCAGCTCTGTGGGTGGCATCGTGCGTCAGGTCCAGCAGTCCAGCGTCGGTCCCCATGAACGTGAACCCAGCCGTGTCGCGGGGCAGGCGACTAAGCAGCAGTCGCCGGTCGTCTTCAGACCGGACCAGGAACTGCGTAGGGCGGGGCACGGGTCCGGTTCGTGTGGAAGCGGTTTTTCGTGTGGAAGTGGTCAGCTCCGGCCCCAGCCAGTAGAGGTCCGTGACAAGGGTGGCTGGGGCGGCTGCGGCCGCTGCCCGGTTTAGCTCCCGGCTGTAGGCTAGGTCGTTGCGGACGGCTGCCAGCCCGCAGCACTGGCAGGCGATGCTGAGGCCGAGCATACCAATCACGACGAAGGCGAAGGAGCGTGCGCCACCAAGTGCCTGGGCCTGATTAACTTTCTGGGCCTGAGCAAATTTCTGTGGCTGAGTCTCGTAGGACTGGAGCTTCTCGGCACGGTACTGGCCCTCCAGCACGCGTGCGGCCAGCAGAGCCAGGAGTGGCAGGACAGTCAGCAAGTAGCGGCTGCCCCAGTCCATACCGGGAAGCACGGGGCTGAGCAGGACCAAGAGGATGAAAATACCGCAGACGCGGCCCATCCAGGCGTAAAAGACAGACATTACGAGAGGCTCCTTATCTGAAGTGTCCGGACCCCAAAGTTCCGGTTCTGAAGGGTTGGGCGGTATGGCCGAAGGCTTCGGCGGTATGGCCGAAGGCTTCGGCGGTGTGGCAGACGCAGAGGCTGTGACAGGCGCAGTTCTTAACGAAGGCACTGCTCTGAGCGAAGTCACTGTTCTTAGAAGAGGCAACGCTAGGACTGGCAGGAGCAGGGGCGTCACCTGAAAAAGACCACTGGATGGCACCGCGCACCGCAACAAGAGCGCCGACAGGATGCACCCAGCCACGTAGAGGAGCGGCACGGCATAACGAGCGGCATCCCCCGCCCTGGAGGCAAGTGGGATTGCTCCCAGCAGCATGAGCAGCAGAACGGCCCGGTTACTCTCCGGGCCACCGCCCGTGAGCTGGAGCATCGCCCGCAACGGCAACTGACTGAGGGCCAGGGCGTTTCCGGTTGCAACGTGGTCTTCTGGGCGGAGACTATGTCCGGCGTTGCCTGCTAGGTGCGGTCCAGCCCAGAGGCCGTACATTATATGGTTGCCCACCAGCCAGAGCAGCAGACTGACCGCGAAGGAAGCGGTCAGAGTAAGCATCACACGGCGGACGAACAGGCGACCCATCAGCGGCACAAACCCTAAGAGGGTGTTGAAAAAGTCGGCTTTCTGGTGTCTAACGACGTTTTTTTGTATCAATGGAGGCTGGCGTTTTAGAAGCCATGCCCGATTTCAGACGAGCAAATTCCAGCCCAGCATTGGAAATTTCGACTTTTTCAACACGCTCTAACAGCGCAGCCGCGAACAGGGCTAGGAATAGCTCGTGGACCCAAACTCCGAGGCCCAGGGTCAGGCCAGCGAGGACAGCAAGCCAGAGACGCCCGCTCTGGAGTCCGGTAAGCAGCAGGTACGTCGCCGCTGCTGCCAGAAACATGATCAGGGTGTGATCCCAGAACACAACCGCATAGATAGGCAACGGAGTCGCAAGGCCCAAGACCAGCGGCAGCGCAGCTCGGCAGCGCAGCCCCAGCCGCACGGCGATAGCGTAGGTGACCCACAGCGTGCCGACACCGAACAGCAGCGGGAAAAGCGTCAGGCCACCAAAGCCGAATACGGCGTAGGCTTGGCCGCAAAGCCATAGAAACAGGGGCGGATACATCAGGGTAAAGCCCCTAGGGCCGTGCATGACGTAGAACTGCAGCGGGTGGAGCCTGCCTGCCGGGTCCACGGCGGCGTTGCCGTAGGGCAGCGACGTAAGGCTACCGCCCCGACGCCACTCTGCGATGGCGGCGAACCGTGCACCGGAGTCAGCACTCCAAAAGGCATGGTAGCCGTTCAGGTAAGCAGCAAGGCAGAAGTACAGCACGGTTAGGGCCAGGAGGCTGGCGAGAACGAAGCCCCGCTCCTGATTTATGCCTTGGAAAACCTGTCTCCCAGAGAAATTGCTGGAGAAAGCACTGGCAGCGCCCTTCTGCCGGGCCGCCCGCCCATCCGTTTCAGGTCGGCGCTTCACATTGGGTCGGCGCTTCACGGGGGTCTTGGTTGCGGAGCCGATTGTATTAGCGGAAGCAACGGACGCGGCGGGCTTTTGGGGAGTCATCCCGTAGGGTCTTCCTTCATGCAGTCGGGGCTTCCTTCAACGGAGCTTCACAATTGGGTCTACTGAGTTGGGTCTACTAATCAACCGGTCTTTTGGCATTGGGACGTTCGCAGATACACGATGGTTTTACGAGATAATCTTACGAAATGATCTTATGTGGCCTTGTGGCCCTGACACCACAATCGCACCGAAGGAGTGCGAGTGGGCTATGTTCTAGCGAGGGCGGGCAGAAGTGAGCAGGAGACAAAAAAGCGACAGGATGAACGAAGTCGAGTTTGGGTGAGCGAAAAAGTATCACGGCGAAACCAATGTTGCAGTATTGTTTTGAATCAAGCTCTTAATACTTCTGAATTGCGCCTCAGACAAAGAAATCAGCTCTCGCCTACCAGCCACTCTATTCAGCGGTAAGGATGAGCAAGTGTAACACTAAAAAATCACAATGTCAACGTGTTTTTTTTTGTTTTTTTCGCGTCAATTTACAAAATATCTTTAACACTGGATTTCAAATCATGTTTTTCACAAGCTGCATAACCAAATGATTGACAACTCAGCAGAGGAGTGCTATTATTTGACGCCACCTATTATCTACAATTTGAACCAGTCATTGATAATTTGAATCGTTTTTTACGGCATGCCACACTCCGCGAACGTTTGTCGCAGCAGGAAACGCAGCAACATAAGCTGAGCCAATCTCAATTTTCGGATGCAAACACTAACTTTCCAGTAACAACTTCATCATCAGGCCGCTTAACCCACACCAAAGCGTTACTTGGGACCAGAACATCAACCAGGCCGAAGTCGCCGCTCAGAAAATGCCGTAAGATCAATCAGAAAATGCCGTAAGATCAAAATGTTGTCGGGGAGTCAAAAAATTGCCGAGAAAGCGTCACTCAAGGCCTCGCGCTAATCACATCGTTCAACGCAACATTCCGCACCTTGACGTGGTCGACGCGCCCATTGCTCCAGAGGCGGACGTACCTGCCCCAAGGTTAGCGGACGTACCTGCCACAGGGTTGCTGCTCGTCGGCGTCGGCGTTCATTTGTTTTTTCTGCTGTCCCTGCGCTTCGGCTGGCTCAATCCCCTTTTCGACGATACTATGCACCGCTTTGGGCCAGGCGCAGATTTCTTCTCCATCTACGCCGCTGGCGTCAAGGCGCGTGCTGGCGAGTCCGTCTATACCATCGGCGGCCACATGGGGGCCGTTCCCTACGCGTATGCTTTCCGGTATGCTCCCCTCGTCGCCTACACCCTGGGCGCGGCCCTATCCTGCCTGCCTGCCGTCGCCGCCTATGCCGCCTGGCTCATCGCCTGCGAACTGGCCCTGCTTCGCAATATCCGCTTGACCCTGGAGGCGGCCCCCAACCGGCGCACTGGGCAAATTGCGGCAGCCCTATGGCTGCTATTCACTCCCTATTACCTGGAGTTGTTCGTTGGGCAGTTCACCTTTATCACCGCGAGCCTCGTCTTCTGGGCATACCTGGGCTGGCGGGGGCGGACGAGCGGAGCGGGCCGTGAGGCGGGAGTCTTTTCTTGGGCAGACACCGCCTGGGGCGTGGCGGTCTGTCTGAAGATGATGCCGCTCCTGTATCTGCCCATCGTCCTGCTACGGGGTCGGTGGAGAGCCGCCCTGGTGGTCGTGCTAATCTTGGCAGTCAGCAGCACGCTCTATTTCGCCCGGTTCCCTCAGGACTGGGCTGTCTTCGCGGCCACTAATGCCTCGGACGCCCCGGCGGGGCACGCGGGTAATCTAGGGCTAATGGCGTTCTTGTACCACGCCACTTCTGAGCGCCAGCAGCCATTCCTCATCGCCCGCGTCATCACCCTTCTTCTGACGGGGACTGCCCTAGCATGGCTAACGTACCGTGTCTGGCAGGCTCTACCTGGAGAATCGCTACTCAGACAATTCCCACTCAGACAATCAAGACTCAAACAGTCGCTGCTTGGACAACTGATATTTAGGTGGAACGCAGACAGGCCAGCGCTGGATGGCGAGGACAGGCTAGACGACAGACTACTGGCCCTATACGCGGCCTGCTCGGCCGCCTACCTACTGACCTACAAGGATGTCTGGGAGCACCACTACGTCCTGCTCCTGCCCCCTCTGGTCCTACTTGCCCTGCGCCGCTACAGCCCCTGGCTCTGGCTGCCGCCGTTCCTGGTCAGCGCGCTGCCCGGATTGTTTGTCCTGTACGATCTACCAGACCTGGGCTACAACGAGGACCCCCAGGCCTATTGGCGGCCCGCCACCTCGCTGCTCCATCACGCCAGCAAGATACTCGCGCCGCTCTGGCTGCTGGCTGGCCTCCTCACGCAAAGTCTTGCCAGCCGGGCATCAAACATCCCTGTCCTCAGACGAGACACCTCCAATCTCAGCCGCCGCCGGGGAAGAATTACTCTAGCAAAAATCACCATGGCGAGTCTGCTCGGCCTTGCCTTTCTCGGCGGGGCGCTGTGGACGCGCACAGTCATTATCCGGCAGAAACAGACGACGCGGGAGCTGGTCTGGTCGCCCCAGGTCTTCAGGAAGCAGGAGACAGCGTGGACTTGCGGCCCGGCGGCCCTCGCGGCGGTCTGCCGCCACTACAGAGTCCCAGCCAGCGAGGCCGAGATCGCGCGGCTAGCCGGGACAACCCGGCAGGGCACGTCTATGCTTGGGCTTCAGGCGGCTGCCCGTGCCAAGGGTTTGACTGCCGAGGGAATGCGGACGACTTTGGGCGAGTTGCCCCACGTCCCGCGCCCCTGCATCCTGTTCTTCCACCCCGGCCACTTCGCCGTGCTGACTGGCGTGCGAGACGTGGCGGGCAAGCGCAGCCTGCAACTGTACCTAGCGGACCCGGCGCTGGGGCAGCGTACAATAACGTTAGAGCAGCTCAGCCCGGTCTGGCACGGGGAGTTGCTGGTCGTGGGACCCGGCGGACTACATACCTCGGATAGTGCTCCATAAACGTATGGGAACAAGCCCTTTACCGGACGGGCATAAGCAGCAAGCCATTCGGTTCTGGCTGCCCCATGTTATCGTGCGCCCGCTGGTGTCCGTCAACGTATTGCCGTCGGCGTCAGAGGTAACAGCAGACGCAGCTGTGCCCTTCTGGCCCACAGACAACAGGCGGTTGGCGGTATCAATCGTGGAAGCCGTGGTCGTCGTCGTGGTCGTGCCCCCGGACGTGAGGCTGTCGCTCTTGGTGAGGCGGTTGCCCATTGGGTCAAAGCCGTAGCTCTGCATTTGTCCATCGCCGTGTTTCACCGTGGAGGAGGAGGCCACACTTTCTTATCATCCTGGGCATATGTTTGAACCAAGGTGCGAATTGTGTTTTCACATTCTTTGGTTTTTTCTTTGAACTCTTTGGTACGCCGAACATTGTCAAACATCCTGCGCGTTGCTAAAACTGTTCCTAAAATGCAAAGCACAGTGCCTACGAATAGGAAAGTGTACAAAATTGTCATATGAAGTTACCCGTTTCAAACCGGCAGTGTTGACGGCTTATCTTTGTGAGATGCTTTAGTATCCGACGGTGCGTTCATCTGTCCTGATCCCGTCAAGATTTGGACATTAGGCTTGAGTAATACTCTACATCAGCAGAAGAAACATCATCACTGTCAAGAAGGCAGAACCAGGCGACTCCAAGTAGAGTCAGCCCTAGCCCAAACTGTGCGGCTCCTCCTATTGCCGTAGCCCCCCCGCCAATCTGTATTCCAGCACCATACAAGGCTAGAGCACCGCCCGCTTGAGGTGAAATGCCTGAGACAACGTCTCCAAGAGCACTTATAGTCTCTCCATATCTAATCACAGCCATACCAGCGCCTACTCCTGCATATCCTGTAGCGACGAGCACCGATGCGTAAGTTATTAGCCATACTGCGAAGAATTTTATAGCCTCCTCAGTGGCGTGCTCTACTGTCTTTCCATTATTATCTACCATATTAACCGGGTTATTGTCGCAGTAAACAAACCAATCCATTCCGCTTTTGGCCGGGTCCTCACTGACAAACCGCCCATTACTGGGATCATAATACCTGGCCCGCATATAGACCAGCCCGGTCTCGGTGTCTGAGACGTGCCCCAGCCCCCCCACGAACCCCTGCCGCGTGGACGCCGTGCCGGGGTTAGCCCGCACCGCCCCGTACACGTCGTACTTGGGCGAGGACGTGAGATTGCCCGACGGGTCCACTTCCCCCACCACGCTGCCCAGGCCGTCGTAGACGTACCAGCGGCACACGCTCACCTGCCGCCCCTGGCTGTCTAGCTCGGTCTGCGTGTCGTCGCGGCGGTACTCGCCCCCGCGTGGCCCCTGAAAGTAGGTGGCCGTGTTGAACAGTGCGCCCGTAGTCGGGTTCTTCTTCATCTCGCGGATCATGGTTTGGCCGTCGTAGACGTAGTAGGTGGTGACGCCGGAGACAGTGCTGCTTCTTCGCAGGCCGTCCGCACCATAAGTGTAGGTGCTGGTGACGCCCGCCTTGGTGCAGGAGGCCATCCGGTTCTGGCTGTCCCACGTCATGCTTCTGCCGCTGGCGTCGGTGAGCGTGTTGCCATTGGCATCACTCGTTATGGCGGACGCACCTCCGCCGTTCTGGGCCACAGTCAGCAGGCGGTTGGCGGCGTCAAAGGTAGAAGCCGTCGTCCCGGAGACGGAGTCCTGCTTTTGGAGGCGGTTGCCCATCGGGTCGAAGCCGTAGCCCTGCGTCTGGCCGTCCCCGTAGTTCACTGCGGACAGCCGGTTCAGGCTGTCGTAGGCGTAGCTCTCGGTACGGGAAGCCAAAACCGGGTTGCCGTTGGCATCCGTCTGGCCGCTGCCGTTGGGATTGGCGGGCTGAACGCTGACGGTGTTTGTTTTGCGGTTCAAATCATCATCGTAGGTGTAGGCATTCTGGCTCAGGATGCGCGAGTAGGTAGGAAATGCGCTTGAATTGGGAGTTTGATACCAGGTCGTCGTCAGCGATAACAGTTCGGCGCTTGGCGTCCAGAGCGGCACACCGTTGTTAGTTGGCCGGTGGCCGCTGTTGATCTGGTCTTGCTCATAAACGCTCTGGAAGCACCCTACCCGGTATCCGCTGGAATCAAAGACCTGATCCGAGTTAGCGGCGATGAGGACGCCCGCATCGGTGTAACCAAACGTAACCTGCCGCCCCTGATCGTCTACAATTTTGTTGCAGGTGCGATGGATGCTATCTATGTTGCTCGGATCGGGGAACGAGTAAAAGACATTGCCCTCGCCTGAAGGAATCGACCCGTCGTGGCTGGGGTCGTTGTAGGACATCGTGGCATACACATACGTCCACGTTCCGCCGCCCGGCAGGGTCATTGTCAGCCGCTCCCCCCAGGACCCATAGGTATAGCCGGTCGTGCCCGTCATCGGATCGGTGACGCTCTGCACGAGGTCCGTGCCATTTTGATAGGCGATAGTAGTTGTGCCCCGGTTGTCCTGCACGCTGTGGGTGCGCCCGTTGCCGTCGTAGATGTAGGAAATAGTTTCCGCAGGGGTGCTGCCTTTGGCGGGCGTGCTGACGGTCTTGGGCTGGCCCAAGCTGTTGTAGGCGAATGTGCTGGTCTGGCTGCTTGGGTCGGTGGATTGCAGGACGCGGCCCATCACGTCGTACTGCATGGTCGTCATTCGGTTCAGATGTCCCGTGCCACCGGGGTCCTGCACCACCTGGGTCAGATTGCCCCACTGGTCGCCGTAGGTATACTGCGTGACGACACCCCTCAAGTTGGTTTCACTGGTCTTTTGGCCGTACTGATTGTAAGTGTAGGTGAACTGCTTGCCGTAGCTCGGAGAGGCCGGATCGCTGTACCCGGCATCACGCACCCATTGGACTTCGCCTCGGTTGCCGAGGCTGGCATCTTGGTTGTCATAGTAGTCCATCGCCGTCGTCAGGCCCCGTGCATCTGTCATGCCCGATTTCTGAAAATACTTATCGGCGTTGTAGTAGGTATTGGTTGTCCCTTTAGAATAAAGCGTATTACCGCCCTGATCCGAATACCGAAAGCCCTGCCTAAGCACATTCCCGTGTGGGCCGTAAGTCATCGACGGCAAACAATCAGCGCCATCTAAGTCCTGATGAACATCAACGATATTGTTCTGCGTATCATAAGTGTATTGGTAGAGAGGATCGTTGTGCCCATCACCCGTATCTATTTCCGCTACACGCAACAGAGCATCGGGAGAAGCCCCAAAGCCATAGTTGTAGTTGGGAACTCCACCGCCAAGACTTGAAATGAATGCGTCGGTAATACTTCCGCCGACAAATCCAGTCCAAGTGTGGGGACCAGTGCCACTCGGCTCTGTGACCTGATCCACCCAGATCGTGTTCGTCGGCGTCTGGCTCGTACCGTTTCCCCAGTTGGGGTGGTTGAACATATACTGATACGAGACCGTATGTCTAAGCGGGTCGCTGATGCTGGCAAGCAGCCCCGTCTCCGCCGGACCGGTCGCACTCCCGCTGCCGTTGGTCGGGCCGCAGGAAGTGTAAGTGTAGGTCGTCGTGCGGCTCAGACCGTCCGGGTCCAGCGTGACGGACTTCAGGTTATACAGGTCGTTGGCGGCGTTCGGCTCTGAAGAATCGGTGTAATAGCTGTAGAGAACGCGGTAGACGGGACTGCCCGTGGCGGGGTCGGTCGGCGCGTCAACCTGCGTGATCCGGTAAGCGGGCTGGCCGGTGGTGCCCAGGTTGGTCCAGTGGAACACAAGGCTCCGCCCGCTGGGGTCCGTCACCTGTGTCAGCAGCTTGCGCGTGCTGCTGTCCGGCTGGACATAGGAAAGGCCGTAGGTCAGAGTCGTTTTGTTGCCGTGCCTGTCCTGGATGGAGTCGCAGGCCCGCTCATTGCCCACTGTGCCATCAGTTTTGGTAACCACGCTGATGTAGTGCTTGACCGTGCCATCCATTCCAGTCTCAGTATCGTCCATGACCTGGATCGGGCCGTTGACCAGCGCCTTGTTGTAGTCGCTGTTCATCTCATCATACATATAAGCAGGCGGAGAGTAGAGGCCGTCGGCGTCGCGGTGGTAGGTGTGCTTGTGACCGAAGAAGTCCGTGCGCGGCACGTCGTCGGTATTGTTATCCACGGACGGGTTGCCGGACTGTGTACGGACATCGGCAGCCTCCTGGATGCGGATGTCATAGGCATGCGTCCAGCCGACTCCAAATGGACCGACACGCGCTTCGTTAGAGTTGTAGGTACGCTGCAAGACTAATCCCGCACCCCGTGCCGGGGCGACCTGCACGTCTGTGAATGACTTAAACAGGTTTCCATCGCACAGGTTCACATCCCGAAACGACCGTTGCCAGGGCATGGGCGCTCCCGCAAAGTAAGGGTTTCGGTACGCACCGCGCCCTCGGGCGCGGCCCATTTCCTGGGCTGAGAGCGGGCGCACATCGGCAACAGGCTTAGCCAAGGCGGCCTGCTTGGCATTAATTTTCTTTTGGAGAGACGCATCGGGCGTCTGGGTAAGGCCGGGGGGGAGCGCCACATGAGGAAGATGAGCCAGCCGCCACGCTTCCCGCTGGGCGGCCACGCGGCGGGCGCTAACGCTCAGACCGTAAGCAGGTCCAACTTGCAGCCAGGCCATTGAAGCGGCCACAAAGCAGATCAGTGTGCGAGCAAGCAGCGAGGTGCGCCAGCGGCGAAGTGTTGCCATCGGTTGTCTCCCGGTTTCACGGCCCACATGGGGCTAAAGCTCAGCAAAAAAGACGATAATTTAAAAGACGATACAATTAGCGGAGGGCTGTCTGAAACGCCCCCCAGGAAAGTCCTTTGGGAAAACACTTGCCTTGCCTGACAGATTGCTAGGAACCTCTCAAGAAGCACAAGCAGCAGAAGCCATAGTTAGCAAAAATAACAATGAGCAGAAAAGCGCGTTCACGACAAAGACAGTCCAAATTGCTTCAGGAATACTGCGTAGTTTCAAAGAGAGACGTGCAGAAGGTTGGGCTGTAAACTGCCGATAACGATCGCCCATGCCAAGAACATTTTGCTTCGCTGCTTGTAGCGTAATTGCAAAAGGTGTAAGCCATGATAACACAAAAAATCAAAAAAGGGTGAACTTCTCAAAAATATTTTATAAATATTTTGAGAAAGCTTCCAACGCAAGTTTTGCACAAATGATCGTTTAGTCACAAAGTTGTATTTGAGGGACATAATCGTTGCTCAAACGCTCCGATACTGTTGGCGAATTAAGCAGGGACTTCCACGAGACATATCGAACTCTCCGGCATCTTTTATTTCATCTCTAACGCCGGAGACCCTTATGTGCCTA
>JAABUW010007678.1_pt1 | contig 12895 bp, 9 predicted proteins | sample 5560081 | NCBI WGS metagenome assembly JAABUW01 (sample SAMN10711882, study PRJNA513363) | rock metagenome | isolation source: Antarctica rocks | place: Antarctica: Victoria Land, Knobhead sud
CAATGCTGTGCAGCGGACGACGATCGGTAATGATACGGACATACGAGGGATTCCGCCGACGAAATGTGAGGTACCGAAGAAGTCGTAGCGAGAGACGTGATACGCTGGATTGCACCCTAAGAGAACGTGAGGGGGCGACAAGAGACACGACGGGCTTATACAGGTCATGGAGCCACAGTTAGAGCCAGGTGGTGCTTTGATGTGTTCGACAATTTGATCAAGCAAGAGGCTTTGCATCATTAGCAGGTACAAAGAAAGACCAGAAACCGTGCAGTATAAAGCTCGTCCAATGAAGCATGGTATCCTTCTCATCCTTATCCAATTCTTTTACGGCGCTCTGAAAAACCCTTGCAATGTTGATGAAACCACCAGCGGGCACATTCCTACTCTCCTCGAGAAACGATCGGTAGAAGGCTCCGGTAAAGTTCGCGCCAATTTCGTCGGGGATATTCCAAAGCGTAGAAACTGTCGAAGAGGCTCCAGAGTGTAGCAGAGCTGGGATGAGCCCCATGACTTCGTCGCCTGAGCCCACTCTGGCACGCCCTCCTGAACATGCCACCAGGCTGACGTGGCAGCCCTTCGAAAGAGGGAGCGCAAACACCTCGCGCGTTGTTAGCTTACCACTCTCACCTACCGTATCGCTGTCCGAGAAATTGATGTGATGCGCTCGAGGATCGGCCGCATCCCAAGAGACATGGCTATGCACATGGATAAGTCTCGAGTTGGGCGCATGCTCGACGAATGTAGACTTGTTCGCCTGCTCATTTAGCCAAGCCATGGCGCCCAAATGTGCGGCGAGCATCTTGACCGAGTCGCGACCGTGGCCAAATGCCTCGTTTCCTTCCCTGTCCGGAATCCCGTTCATAACCAAGGGGCTCAGTGGCGCCATCGTCTCAGCAGAGAATTGCGAGTTCCAGTGACATACGCGAAGCAGAGAATGACTATGACTGAAAAGTATGGGATTCCTGTAGATGAAGGGCTCCCAGCCAAGAGATTCATCAGCAATTACTTCAATCGCATGAAGCGGTATACGGTGGAGTAACGCTGTTGGGCAGAAAATCATTATCTCCCCTGGCTGGGTTAAGTTTGTAAGAGGTTGCACCAGGCCAGAGATGTCACTGGTCAGTTTTGTGCGTAGATGGGACGATGGACGGTCAAGGTATAGATCGACCCATTTCGCTGCCTGTTGAGGTGTTGTTCCCAGTGTGGAGACCGTAGCAGCTGATCCCGGTCTTTTGGTCAGCAGGAGAAATGCGCCATCATCAAGGACGCCAGAGATGTGGAACCAGTCCACAAGGACGAACGGCGTATTAGTCATTACAGATATCCTGTCAATGTCAGAAGAGTTCAACGGTTTACCATCTTTAAGGTCAATGAATTCCCTCAGTAGCTCCTCTTTCCTCATGCTCAACTTGTGCAAGTCCAGCTCCTGCCGTAGAGCAAACCTCTCCTGTAATGGGGCCGCTTGTATCTTCTCTTGTAGCGAGATCATGGTTTCGTACAAAGGGCGACATATATCCGACAACATAATTTGACGAAGCAGAGTAGATGGGATGATCCCACCGACACCCGTTGTCATTGCAAGAGATCTGGCTTTCGAGCGCTGTACCCACTTCCAGATCTGTTCCCTGATGTCGTCATTCGGTTGCTCCTTGCCTGAGTTGAGAAGTTGTACAGCTATCTGCGGGAGTCTCCAACTATTCTCAAGAAGAGTCGCTCGCTCACGGTCCTCCAAGCCTTCAAAATTACTGGACCACGTAGATTCTTCACGTCTGAGAGTGAAGAATGTATCCGCTTCTTCCAAGGATCGAAGACCTTCATTTTGTAATGAAGCCAGCCCTGAATCTAGTACATTGCTCTCTGGTCGCCGCAGCATCCAATGAATTTTGAATACGCAGAGCTCGGCCACCATGCGCCGCCTCATTGCTAGACATAACACTTCTCCTTGAGCCTTATATCCGCGAATCGACTGCCGACATTCGTCTAAGCCCCGATCGAGAGCTGATCCAACCTCGACGGAGTCAAATTCCTCAGATTGGATCACGTAGAGCATACATTGGTCGGCAATGCTGCCATGCCACCAGGGTTTCTCTCGCGCGACGCGTTCCTTCATTCGAGGCGGCATTTCATCAACCATCGCAAGGCACCTCTCGATTTCTAGGATTTTTATATTCAAGAGCACATGGGACTTGCACACGCTGTCTTTGCGGATCTCCTGGAGGACCAGCCGTAAGTGTTGTCGTCCGTTAAAGGGTGACTCGGCCGGACGTGAAAGCCATGAATCAAGCGCAATAACCCGTGTCTTCCATATGTCTGCATCGACAGGTACTGATTGAGAATTCCCACATTGCAGATACAGGAGAGCGAAGACATCGTCGGATGACAACGAAACGAGCTTATCTATCACATCCACGTTCTTACCACCTTCAATGTCACCTAGTATGCTCAGCACCTCTTGCTCGCTGACAATTTCTTTTTTGATATCAACTAACATCCATCGGAGGAAAACACGCATCGCTGTTGCTTTTTTCGCATCCGAATTGCCAGCTGCGTCATACCACTCCATGTAAAAATTATCTTCTGCCAGATCCAGCGGAAAGGCCGATTCAGCTTTGGATTCAGACGTCGATGAAGGGTTTGTGCCGGCAGATTTAGGCTGACGTACACCAACCAAACGCCCCATGGTCGTAGGAACAGAGGACTTGACTCTTTCTACTTCCGCATCCGCTTGCGCTTCTCGTTCACGATCACCAAGTTGTTTATAGGCCAACCCACGCCAACGATTCATCTCACTTACCCCAATAGGCAAATTGAAGTCTTCGTACTTTTCTGCGAACCCGTCCAACCATTCCAGTGCCTTTCGAATGTCGGCCACATTGTTGATCGAATCGTGGAATTTCGTTCCATGATCAGACAACAATGTGCGAATATCTTCCAGGACAAATTCCTGAAAATGTTCGCGTTCTAGGTGCAGTCTAAAAAAAATAGATCTGTAGGGATCGGAGATTCCAGACATGTCGAGGGCATTCGCTGCTGCTATCGCATGACCATAGCATACAGACGTGGAGGTATGGTGACAAGCTTTCATGACCTCAAGAACTTTCACACTCTCGTCGAAGTAAGTAACAAGATCCTCCGGAATATCGTATTGTAATCGCAGGAGCCGAATATCAAGGTATAAGGACAGGCGGTCCTTGCTTGGATGTCCAGTAAGGGTGACCCAGACGTCCAACAGCTCCTCTGCCTTTCGAAATTCAGCTTCTCCCTTTCCTGCCGCTCGTTTCTCAAAATAACCTTGCGCTAAATAGATGGTTAACTCAGCTTGAACCCAAGTGGCTCTGTCCTCTGGTAATGAGGTACATGTCTTGACATGTTCCAAAAACGAGAGGGCAGCGTCAGCTCGCTCAATTGGCGGGAGACGGCTGCGCTCGACTTTAAACAACGCGAGAGCTTCGTTGAGCATTCCTCGCTCTGGCAGAGAGACACGTAAGTCTGTCAGACCTTGCCATTCAACCTGCTCGTTTGTCGGCTTCGGGATCATGGCAGCCTCGTCTCCAACGTAATTCGACGCCAGAGCGACGTACAGCACCAACAGAACATATCTTCTCACGAAGTTCACCTTCACTATAAGTAAGTAGTAGAACCGAACTCTTTATGATTTGCACACCAACCTGTATGTCTGTATACTGGCTCACTGGGAGCTCCTGAAGCCAACCTTGAGCTCGATGTATTTCATCCAATGCAGGGCCTATGATTCCTTTGTGAAGAAATGCGCCGAAGGCACGCAACAGGGCCATCAACCGGTACTCGGCCAAGTCAAGGGCCCCATCCTTCAGACTCTCCGATGCTCTTACCAAGGCCTCGTCAAGTAGCCTGAAGAGGAGGCCTACTTTCAATTGCTTGAGGGCCAAATCTGCTCTCGCAAGGACAACAACAGGTGTGAGTCTCTGTGAGGCGAGAGCATCGTCGAAGATGCATTGTGCCTCTGTATAGGCGCCTTGTTCCGTCAGCACAATAGCCTGCTCGAGGTGCCGGATCGCGATGGTATCAACAGAGTGGTATAGCGAAGTGTTGAGGCCGTAGTAATGCTGCATCATGCCTTATGCTCACGGTATCACCATGCTCCTCCGAGCCACGTCAAGCATGATGATCGGCATACAGACATGTTTGTTTTGACATTGTGTGCTGTGAAGATACTGATGAAATATGAAATGTAGAACGGTAGAATTAGTGGGCGACGCATGCTGATGGTGGGGTAAATGACTCAGCGCTGGAAACCAGTATTTAGGAGGCCTCTGGCCCCAGTCTGCTGCAACCCCATCAATAGCATGACAATACCAGACGAATGGGACGACGATCAAGTCTTTCCACCCCTTTTCTCATGCTATGTAGATTGCCACGTCGCTGACAGGAAAATCCAGACACTAGGCCAGATAGAGAACCCACTAAGGTTCATTTCTCATGTCCCATTGGGATGATGAGAAGAATACGGAGAACCTGCTAGCAGAGGGGTAGCAATAGCACGTATAAGAGCAGCTTATCAACGAGAGGTCTCGCTTAGTAGATGTAGTTAGCCTAGAAGGCGTTGGGCAACTCATAGGATTTTGAAGGAGAATGCCTTTGGTGGGGTTCTCCATCTGGCCTGGTGTCCGGATGGTTGCATACATGAAGAACAGAAAGGGGTGAGGAAATGAAGCGTGATTTTCTCCACCGTAAGCCACAAATATGCACTAAGCCCAGTTAGGTATAGTTCCATGCCAAGACCCCAATATCCAGCTGAAAGTCCTGGCTGGACTCGCGTTTCCCACCTTCAACGAAAACATTTTATATGAAACTTTCGCGGACAAATGTACTCACCTAAGTGTACTCTCAACACTGTTCATCTTGAAAGAGCTTTGTAGCTTGATTTATTGAGGACGGTGTATCGTGGTTATGTCTATAACCTTGGTATACCCGGGTTCTTACCCGAATCATCATCTAGAGTCCGAAAAAGTAGTATACAAGATACACCAAAGGCTAGCTAATCGTGATTGCCTAGGGGCCCTGAAAGCTTTCACTTTTGGCCAAGCGGTATAGTGCCTATCGAATGTCGCTAACAATTTCTGAGTCCTGAGTCGAGCTGCAGTGGGCCTGTAACGTGATAACGCTAGCAGCCCTTTGAACCCCTTTGAACCCCCTGCGGGACTCGTCGAACTCGTGTCGGTTGAAGCTGAAGTGTCTTAGATCTGCTACAAGTCAGACTGTTCCTTGCCTAGCTGCTTGAAAGAAGCATGTCAACATCCCAAGACAGCTCGACCAACACCACCACTCACGACCTCTCCTGGTGCCTTCCCTTCGAGATCGATTCCTCTGCCGATGCCTCGACCGATTCCTTCCTGAGCTCGCGCACCACAAACACAGCCGAAGAAGAGTCTATACCTCGCGAGATCATCGCCGAAGAAGTTCGCAGCACCCGCTTTCAGGCCGAGCTCGAGCGTCCTATCCGCATCGGTACCTTCAACGGTCAGCTCGCGTTCCTGCTCTGCTTCAAATTCTCCTTCCAGAGACTGTCTCATGGCTTTCTCAAGCGGATACAAATGGCGACTATCGGGATCACCTTTGACGACGCTCCAAGCGATCTCACTGCGCCCAGCAAACCCAACCCCAGCGTCGTCCGACATCATCCCATAGAACACCAAGGCGCTGTATCTACTGGTACCGTTTCCTACCATAACGAGGTCAATGCCCAAGTGTCTTCCATTCCCAATGGCCCCACAATCGGCACCAACTTCTCAATGGATGTTAGCAGGCCTCGAGAAGGGCGACTGGTCGTACACGGAGTAACTTCGGGTCGACGAGCACGGAACAGGATTACCTGGACCGTCGAGGAAGACGATATCTTGAAATCGGGCATGCCGAGAGAGACGAAGATGGCTCTCGTCGTCAATATGAAGGAAGAGCGACGCTTCTCCGCCCATGTCATCGTCACAGCACATTATGCATTCAATCGGGGGGTGATTGCGAAGATGATTCCAGTAATTGGAAAGAGTCACGATCCGTTGTATTTCGACCCCGCCGTGCTTCGAGATATAGCCCAGAAGCAGACGCAGACTGGGTTGGACGGACGACCTATCGCAGAGAACGTTGGCCCAATCGAGGGCATTGCCTTGAGCGAATACACTTCCTTTCCAGATCAGTAAGAGAATCGAAGGGAGTCGGGACACAGGAAATAAGGGCTACTTGGTCTATCGACGCTGTGTATATCAGGTGTCGTTGAACCGTTCAGCATTCCGAGTCTTGCATACCCCCAAGGATGTCGGGCCCTGCCAGGCCGAAGGCTCGCCCGTCGAGGTCGCAGTTACTTACTTCGCTTCATGAGGCCACTATCCATACTAAAACTCGATTTCAGTTCTCAATCTATCTACTTTGTGTTCAAGACTAGCGATGAAGAGATGGTCCCGGCGTTGCGCGGCATACCATGCACGGACACGTCAACACGAAACCCCGTCATGCCCTCCGTCAACCATCCACCTCATGAATGAACGCGACATAAGCCCAGCAATATTCCCTTCATGGCCTCCCCAAACTGCGACCTCGAGCATTTCCTTGATCGCGACCCACACACCGTACCAATATAGTGCCACCTCGCTCTCCAAACGGCACTGCGCAAGCCACACATCAGTCATGATAGCGCCTCAAATGGCCCCTGTTAACATCCCATGGGCTCACTTTATGGCCGTGATACTGTAAAGAGCGAGGGTGCGCTGGTCAAAAAACATTGAGTACGGCGCCTTTGGGCCCGCAGATGCACCATCTAGCGAGCTCGCTTTGAAACACCTTAAGCACCCTCATCTCCTTCTCCGTGTCTTGATCGCCGCAAAGTGACGCACAAGGATGTGACGTTTTCCCATCATTGGATGCCCAAAACGCTTGTTTGCGGTTATACAGCCGCCACGACCCCCAGTGGCCATCGATGGCTCTGCAGATATAGGTCTATTAATTCCCCTCCTTTTGCATGCTGCATCCATTCCCCCTCCAGCACTCACCCGCTCAGCTACCTGGCAAATCCCTCATCAATCACCGAGTATCGGTTTTACGCCTCCCATCTTATCTCATCTCAACTAATCTCTGCTCCCCCCGCGATGATTTGGTGATTCATCGTGAGCTTCACTCACCGGCGCGTTCGATGTCTTGGTGAAGAGAGTATGGGGGAGCAAGGATTCGAGGAGGACAGATGCGGAGATGGGGGCTTTTGCGAAACATGCGTTAGGAGTTTGTCGGGGTTGATGGAGATGTCGCGGCGCAAAGATCTCCGAGAAATGGGGCAGGCGGAGAGGTGAACCTGTTTCGAACAGTAACCTCCGGCGGAAAATGTCACATCTCCATCCGCTGGGGTAGCCTTTGGTAGTCGGACCTGACAGATACTAATAATGAACGAGGCCATCTTTGAAACATCAAGTTGAATGAAAAGTCTTTCAACTCATTCGACGCTCCTCATGCTTCCCAACCAATCATGCTGGTCTGATCTTCGAAAATTCCGCTCAAAATCGCAACATCAAACGAGAAAGATTGGAATGTGGTATACTGCTAGAATGCTTAGGCGAAAATCAATATTCAGCAGGCTTTAAATCCCAGACGGCAGATTCCGATACCAATTTTCTTCTCTTGGAGTCACTACTGAAGATCTCAATCTCATATAAAAAAAAAATTAGCTCTCAGATGATAGTCCCAGCTCTCAATATAGGACTCGCAACGCCCACACACCCTAGTCCAACAATCGTCTGAAAAGTACCTCCTTCCTCTTCTCCAAGAAAGCTAGACAAGACGGAATCACAATATGGCACCTCATGTTATTGATGAAAGCGTTTGGGTGAAGGCATTAGATCACAAATTGGTGCAATCCTCGTGGCTGCTTTCATTGCGAGTGCGTAGGGCTAGCAAATTCCCACCCGGTGCTGTCTACGTTGGATTTGATACGTAGTCAAGTCCCCATAGATTCCAAGCTCTCAAACCTCTACGGCTGAGAGCGAGTTACCGTTTCGAGCCGTTCGCCGTAGCGCACGTGATGTGCTAGAACAGAGATGACACAGGCTGCCTCTGGCGGCGGCGTCAGCGCTGCGTACTGCCAGACATCCTGGCCTTGATATTGGGTTTTGGGAACGGTGAGGTCGTTTGTAACGCTCGGGGAGGGGTTTCAAGGCGTTCTATGCTTGCTTCAATTATCTCTTACACGCTCTCACAATACTGAGTTAGGCCGAGGGTAGACATCAATTTCTGGATCTTGCTCTTGGGATACGCAATAAGGCGGTCGGCATCAGACATATTGAATCAAGCCTCAAAGCCACAATTCTCGGTGAGCTGAGTCTCACGTTGTGCACAAGATTCAAGGAGACAGCGAAACTTAGTGATACTCGGGAGGCCGTAGACCATGCCATCCGCAAAAACAGGCGGCATCGCTGACCCAGGTGCGAATACACAGCTCGCAAGGGCGTTGATACTGAAATATAGTATTAGCCGAGAGTCAAAAGATGTGCATGTCAGCAGCTTGACATTATAATTGGCCTCCCGCCCCAAAGAGATCCTCTTCTACCGTCCAAATAAACGACAAAGCTGCTGCGCTCCAAAGTCGTTACCCCTACTAAAGGTCTTAACGAGGCTTGGTCAATGAAGAACAATGCCCACAGAGTCAGACTCAGAAACTTATCCGATACTTCCATGTATGTCCTGTCAATTACCATATTTGGTATACAATACTCCCTTATAACACCCCAAGTCACAGACTACGAGGCAAGATATTTGTATCTAGCTTCTGAGCTCCGGAAATCGGTTTGGTGTTCGGCGGATACTGCCCATATCTTGTATCCATGATAGCGGAGCGGTCGCTGATGTGGGCTCCGCTATTGTCGACACCTTCCCGTCATCAATTGTAACGCAAGGGGACACTGCTATAGAGGAGTCGTACTACCCCCACATCTCGACCTTTTGTGTCTGATGTAAAGCGTGCTTTTACGTTCGGTCTAAGTCTAGGCAGTAGGAGGCTGAGCCAGGCAACAGAGTTGTTGTAAGAATTGATTGGTAATTGCCATTTACAATCAGGGAGTAGCGAGGGAGCAAGGGCGAGCCAAGGCCCGCATTATCAGATGGGGTGCAGCACATAGGAGCCTAAACCGGCTGTGTCAGCCCGGCTTCAATTTGCTATCTGCGCCAATTCTATTCTCGTCCCATATGTCTACATGCCCTTGTTCTCCAATCTCTCGACCTCTGATCAACATGCATAGATCCCAAGAGAATTTATCTGTTGCTCGGCACGTTGTCGTAACCCAGCGAGTGGAGGCATATTTCCCTCCCGGGTTTGTGAGGCGGAAGTTTGGAAAATGGCAACAATGGCAACTTGTCTTTGCCCAAAAAGATCTACAAAGACAATGTAATCGTCTGATGGCGACGCCTGATCTTGATAGGTTTGATATTGATGGTGAAATCAGTGGATCTGTATCGAAACTCTGAGTGGACTTCCGATCACCAAATTGAAGACATCATCACGGGGGTGACAAGCAGTGCGGCCGCTCCTTTCGGAAGTAGACTATCGAATGGAAGACTCGGCGCCTATTCCTGGTTTTTCTAGGGATGGAGGTGCGGACGGAGATCCTTTCCATCTTTTGCTTAGTTCCGTCTCAACTTCGTCGAGCACCCTCTTGTTTGGACGCATAGGTAGTTTAGGCTGTTCAATTAACAAGTCTCGCGCGACACGTTGCCAGGAATCTTGCCATGGGTTCTCTGGAATAAAAGGTGCGTCTCTGACTATTGCGGACAGAGATTCATAGCTAATAAGATTCTTGTCGAAGAGGAGGCTGGGATCTGCCCCGTGACGAAGAAGCGATTCCAGGATCTCTATCTCTAACTTCCAAGGCCCAGAGGCCGATGGCACTTTGAAATGAATGAGGTAGGATCCCCAAACAGTTCTGTTCTCTTTCTTTCTTTCGTTCGGATCTGCTCCGTGTCGTAATAGATTGTTTATTGTAGCAAGTCGATTATCAGAGCGCATGTGTATCAAGGCCACTTCGAGGGGGAGCATTTGCGCTGTCTCATTCTTGGGCACGGATTGTGTGGTCTTGCCGATTTGGAGAGACAAAATCTCTGAGACACCTTCATTGACCGCCTTATCTGCAAACCAGCCTTTATGGTAGTCCCCTGCAGACATGCTCTTCCATAGAGATAAGCAGGAGCAGCAATGCTTGGAGAGCGCGTAAAGAGAACACGATGCTTCGTCAAGTGCTGCAAGTAAGCCAAATGGCAGCTGACCAATTTGCGCAAGCTCCCGAGTGTGACGCCAAAAGCAGCGCATGAGATGCGCCGTTGGATACAAACTTTGAGCAAAGTTTTCCGTATTTAATGCCCGTGGTCCTCGATGTCGAAGGATGGCTTTGATTTGAACTAGCATGGAGTTACAGATGAAAAGATGGGGGTTGAACTCTTCACCTGCTCTTTTCGTCAATTGGTCGAAAATGCTATTTGTTTCTAAAAAGTCCTTCACGGTACGATGCAAGAACTGGAGCACGCCTCCACCACTGAATTCTAGAAGGTCCTGGCAACGTGCCAGAACACGCGTTCGCGTGATTCCCTCAAGGTTTTCCACGATCGTAGCGTGCCGTGAAGAAACATCATCTCTTAGGGCGTAAAATTGGTCCTCCTCTGCGAAGTGAGCGACGTCGAGAGCAGATAGGTCACTGTCTATCGCGTTAAGCTGTAGCATATAGAGGCGTGCCGCTTGTTTGCCGTATACCCTGTCTCCTCGACCCAGAATGCGATTGAAAAATTCCTCCAATTCTGTAGGTAACTCTCGTAATCGAGTCCGTAGCTCTTCCACAGTATCGAGGTTTGTCATACCTCGAAGCAACGATCTCACCACTAGGAAGACCCAGAGAAAAACACCGGACGATCGCTCGACAATTTCCTCGACAAGAGTCAAATACTCGGCCTCAGTTGCCAGGCTCCAGCGATATTGCATAGCTTCAGTAAGAGTCTCGTGAGTGAACAGCCAGATGTCGGTCCGGTTGAGATCTTGGAGAATGATTCTTTTTCCCCCATTGGCTCCATAAAAATGCTCGAAGACGTTCCAGGGCCGACTACTAACACATACCTTGATGGAACCGGAAGTCGTCAGATCCTTGATCAGACGCAAGATGTCCAAATATTCACCCTCATACTCGTCCATTCCATCAATGAAGATGCAGAACCTTGCAGAATCGAATGACTCCGTTTTTAATCTTGTCAGAGCCTCAAGGAGCTCGGTTTTCGTCCATGATTCTCCCTCATCCAATCTCAGCCCTGCATTCCAGCGATCTGGACAAAGATGAGGAATAAGAGCTGGACGTTGTTTCAAAATACACATCAAGAGTGATTGCAATAGCCCTTCTTGACACTTTTGGATGCTTGTGCCTGCGCTCCAGAAGAAGAAGCCGGCAACAACTAAGTCCTTCCCTGTAGCCCATTCCCTCAAAGCTGCACGGGTCTTTGAATGATTGTAGAGATACTTCATCAAAGTAGACTTGCCGGATCCTGCTTTACCGCTGACCCAGAATACATCCCTGCCAGTATGGAGCCAGTCAAAAACATTTGAAGAGCTTCGCATTTTGCTTACGTCCTCAGAACCTTCGAACAGCCATTCATAAGTCCTGGGATGAGGATCTTTAATGTTTCTTTCCCTCTCCGAAATCTTAGGGTAGTGCAGACTTGAGATGATGTCGACCTGTTTCTGCAAGCAATAGCTCTCCTTGTGTAATCTCGACAGCCAGTCAGGCAATTCCCGTGGAAACACTGCGCCTAGGCTGCCACTTTCAGAGAATTCATAGCCCCTAATAGTCCGAGCAAGTGATATGTGGATGTCACGTCTGAGTGCGGAAATGTCCTCACGCACGTTGATTCCTAGGTGATGACGATTTTTCCAACACTTCATCAAGAGCTGTGCCCAGCTTGACTTGCGCTTGAGAAATATCTGACTGACTTGCCGTGATAGACTTCTGCCGATCGCTGAATCAAGCAGTCACAAGAGCGTTAGCGAGGTATGATTTCTAGGAGGCTGCTGACCTACCACAAGAGCGAAAGAAGTCGACTTGCCAGCTGTGACCTGTATAGATCCAGCTGCTCCTTGTAATTCTTGATTTCATTTGCCCTCCAGGCACATTTCAAAGCCTGTCGGGCACTCTTCCATGCCCCCCGCCGACCTTGGACTTTTATGCCTTCTAAGACAGTCAAGAGCTCATGACCCAATTTTCGGCAAGATTCCAGTAAGGGCAGCAAGATAATTTCAGTATCCGAAGGGCCGCTCTCGAGGATGTTAGACCTAGTAGGAATGAGGCCGTCACAGAGTTTCTCAAGATCTTTCGTAACATCTTCCAAGACTTTATGGGATGCACTTGCTCCATCCGCAGAATTATAGAGCTCTAGACTGCCACTGATCAATTTACCGGTGAAATCGATGAAAGTCACTACATTGCTTGCCAGTCCAAGGGCTAAAAAAGGATCCATCGAAAGACCCGTTTCCCAGCCCTCGCGGCGGCCTCGAGAAGCTGTTTATAGGTCCCAAGAGTTATGATGATCTGAGAGCGCTTGCGCTCATGTAAATAAAGGGGGACGCCAGGACAGCGACGAAGTCGTCAGGCATCCCATGGTGGCTGTGTACACAGCCTCATCAAGAGTTGGAATCCAATCATTGCCTCAGTACCTCAATTGGCCAGCTAGCTGGTCGCTAAGCCCCTTCAGGTTAGCGGTACAAACTCGGCAGCCGAATGGTAATACGCCTAAGCGTGAATTCTTATTCCGTTACTTATAAACTTCTTAAAAATACTATACAAGATATCTAAAAATAATCTAAAATATCCTTACTCCTTTAACTTAATAATAATAAAAATCTTTATAT
>JAABUW010007683.1_pt1 | contig 12889 bp, 10 predicted proteins | sample 5560081 | NCBI WGS metagenome assembly JAABUW01 (sample SAMN10711882, study PRJNA513363) | rock metagenome | isolation source: Antarctica rocks | place: Antarctica: Victoria Land, Knobhead sud
AGGAACCTCCCTATCAGTGAGGAGGTGGAACGCCCGCGGGCCGTCAGGTTCCCGTATCCGCTTGCCCGCCTACTGCGTCGCTTCCCGGGAAACAGCCCAGTTCCAGCACCTGCGCCACCGCCGTGGACCCAAGAAGGCCGTTTGCGCCGTCGCAGCCCTCATCCTCACCGCCGCCTACCACATGCTGCGCGACGGCACGTTCTATCACAACCTCGGGCCAGACCACTTCCGCCGCACCTCGCCCGAAACCCACGCCAAGCGCCTCGCCCAGCAAATCGCCAAGCTGGGCTTCATCTGCACTATCGCGCCGGCCTCAACGGTCGAGGAGGTTTCTATTTAGTGGTGCCGCTGGCGGGTATCTGGTCTGATCGCAGGAACGCGAGCAGCCAACCGGCTCGCGCGAGGAGCCGTTCGAGGCGCTGCGCGAGGAGGTGGCGGCGCTGCGGCGCGGGATCGAGTTCCTGCACCGTCAGGCGCAGCAGGCCCCGGCTGTCCCGGATGCGCCGGACTACAGCCCGACGCTAGGAGCCATTGCGCAGAAGCTGCGCGCGGTCGGCAAGCGGCTGGACGGCATTGAGGAGCACCCGGCGTTGACGCTGACACCGATCGCCTACGCGACCCAGGTGACGGCGGGCGTGCGCCGGATGGAGGACGAGGCCGGGCGCAGCCTGACCCACGCGCAGGGGCAGTTCAGCGATGCGCTGCACGAGATGCGCAGCCTGATCTGCTCGACGCACAGTCAATTCGCGCAGCAGCGGCGGGAATGGATTGCCATCGCGATCGGCGTCGTGGTGGGGCTGGTGCTTTGGTATCCGCTGGTGTGGCTGACGCCGTTCGGCGGCGACACTGATCGGCTGCGGGCGCTGGCAAGCTGGGAAGGCACTGATGCAGGAGGCGGACTTGGCATCGTGGGAGCGGATGGCCCGGCTCTACAACGCTTGCCCGCAGGACAGCACGACCGATCTGTGCGAGGCGGCAATCGCGGTGCGAACCATCCTGTCAGGGCAGCCGCCGGCAGTCTCAATAGGCCCTTCGGCACCTCGCAGCAAAATGGGGCGGTAGGTCGGCGAATCTGTGGATGAAGGGACTCTACGAAAACGGGCGGTGGAGATCACGCGGCGGGACCTGCCAAAGGCTGCGCTGAGGCAAGCGGCGGCGTGGTGCCGTGACGCAAACGCGGCACGTCGGATGCTGGCGATCGCGCTGATACAGGCCATCACCTGGATTTTCGTTAGAGCTTTCACCGCTTGCGACAGAACCCATCGGAGCGCACGACTTCGGCCAAGCTACCCCGCCCTGAAACTCTGGGCAGATCCCAAATCCCGTCGCATCTAGCAGAGAAGGAGCACTCAGGGGCTCCATACGATCCAGCTACTGGCGGGCCTTACGGTCCCCATCGCATCGAGGGTGACGATGTAGCTTCCCTTGGAGGCGTACCGACCCTCTGGACCGAGGCTCATGGACGGGAACGTGCCCGGATCAAGCGCATTCTCGGTCTCGTGCTCGACGCTTTCGATGAGATAGTCGCGGGAGAAATGACCGGCCATATGAATCAGCGCGTGCTCTGTCACCGACATCGTGAAGTACGTGTTGAGCTGTAGCCGCTCGTACACGGTCCGAACGTGCCGCGCCTCGAGCCACGCCCGGACCCGATAGATCTGGGGTGCCTCCTTGCCGGGCAGGGAATAAGGATAGCTCAGGCGCAGCCCGGCCGGCAGGTCGCGGGAAGCTGCGGGAACATCCGCGAGCAGGAGTCCACCGGAGCCGTGCACCGGCATGAGCAGCTTCGCCTGCGCCAGCGTGCGCCAGGCTGGATCATCGGGTCCCAGCCACACCGCGAGCGCAGTTGCTCCCTTGCCTTCGGCCAGGCGCGTCCAGTCCGCAGATGTGGGCACATCGTCGGCAGGCAGCAGGCGCGTCCATGGCTCGCCCGATCCCAGTTTTGCGAGCGTGACCGAGAACTCGTCGGCGAGGCCGCGCGCTGCCGGATCATTGCGCAGCACCTGCACGACGCGCGCATCCTCCTGCTGCTCATGCAGGAACTCGGCGGTCGCTTCCGCCTCTCCAATCAGGCCACGGGAGAGGTAGAGCGTATCGTGCGACGGAGCGTCGACGACTGGCAGGTCGGTGTTCGGGAACAAGCAGGGCAGCCCGTTGCGCTCGCAGAAGGCATGGATCGGCTGCCAACCGCCTTCGGCAAGGCCGCCGAGCACTGCAAAGACGGGCCTGGACGCCTGAAGCTCGGTGAGCTGACGCTCCCAGGTCACCGGATCGCCGCGCAACCGCCACACGTTGAGACTCCAGCGTCGCCAGGACGAGCGGTACTCGCCTTTATAGTAGGGCGAAAAATCGGGTCGCGCGCTTTCGCGTAGAGTGTCCAGGTTCTTGGCGTTGATAAAAGCCTCCATCACGCCCAGCATCGCCCGCTCGCGGTCCAGGCTTACCTGGCCCGCGATAACGGTGGCGAACTGGATCACCTTGGCATCGACCCCGGGCGCCTGGTCCGTGCCGAGCGTTTCCAGATACGCGACCAGCGCCTTGGCCGAGGCCTGATCCAGGGCGTAGCGCGGCATCGCCGGGTCGAGCAACCGGCCGGAGGGGTCCAGCCCCGTCCGTAAAGCGACCGCGAGCGTCTCTCCGGTGTAAGCCGGTCGGAGCTTCGGCGTACGCTCACCCGCCCAACTCGTTGGTGAATGCACCTCCTGGTAGAGGCCCTGGAGCAGGTCCGCGCGGCGCGGCTCGCGTGCGCTGAACAGGGTTTCGCCGGTGATCGAAGAGGCGAGCATCTCGCTGTCGGCCAGTCCGTAGCCGCTGCGCCGATGACATCCCGCGCAGGCCGCAAACTGCCCCCGGAGCGGGATGTCGCCGTTGACCCGCGCCTCCAGGAGCCGCCCGTCGGGCAGCGCTCCCTCGCGATAGATGCGCTCGCCGGGGATCGTCTGCGCGTGCAGCGGCGCGGCGGTCAAGATGGCCCACACCGCTTGCAGCAGCCACCCTCTCACGGTCGCACCAGGCGCCGGTACTCAGCGGCCAGTTGCGATGCGGTCAGCATTCCGTTCAGCCGGACCCACTCGGCGCCGCCCCCTCCCGGATGCAGGAAGATCAGCGGCTCGTGCCGCATCTTGTTGCCGCGATAGGCGTCGAAGGCCTGCTGCACCGCCACAACGTTGTCCATCCGTCCGGTGAGAAACCGCCAGTTCGGCTTTGCGTCGTAGCCGACGGCATAAAGTCTCAGCCGCTCCGGCGTGTCGGCCTCGGGGTCGATCGAGATGGACCAAATCCGTGCCCCGCGCAGCGCGGGTCCCAGTTCCTCCTGCGTCTGCGCGAGCAAGCCCGAGAGGATTGGGCATATGCCGGCACAGGTCGTGTACATGAACTCGAGGATGGCCGGTCCCGGATCAGCCAGCTCGCGCCGGAGCCGGACGCGGCGCCCGTCCATATCGATGAGGGTTACGTTCGGCACGTCGTAGCGTATGACGCTGCGCGCGTAGCTCTCCGCCTGATCGGACCCAGCGGACGCCGGGGCCGAGCCCGTCAGCAGCAGCATGCCGAAGGCCAGCAGCGCCGTCCGGATCGGCCCCTTGTTGCGGCAATCGCGGCGGAGGTGCATCGCCATTCCTCAGTGGAGCGAGTAGATCGCCACGTCGTGGTGCAAGGGATCGAACTGGTACATGCGCAGCCGGCGCGAGGGCTCGAAGTTCATCTCGAGCAGCAAGCGGTGCACGCCAGGCTGCACATGATCCGGCATCTCGCCGGGCTTGATCGGCTGGCCGCCGGCATCGAAGCCTTGCGCCGCCGACACCCCGATCGAGCCCGGCACCGTGTTGAAGCGCCAGTGATAGCGGCCGAAGCTGAAGAAGGTGCCGGAACCCGCGACCTTCACGGCGGACTTGTATTGGTTCTCCCAACCTCGGTTGCCGCCGAAGTCCACGTTCAAGTACCCGTGCGGGAAGTAGTCGCCGTTGATCAGCGTCACCCGGACCTGATCACCGCGATTGCGCCAGGCGAGGAGGTCGGTCGCGCCGCCATCCCGAAGCTGTCCGTAGATCGTGTTGTTGACGTAGAGCAGGGTCAGGTCGCTGGCCGGATCGGGCTGCACGCCGCTCGGCAAGTGGGTACGATCGGACCAGTCCAGGAATGCGTTGCGGGCGTCTATGAGCTGCTGCAAGCAGCGGACGTATTGCACGCCACCCCCGGCGTTGATCGCGTCCAACGCGCCCTTGAACGCGCGCCACATGCGCTTCTCGGGTGCCAGATCGCTGATCTTGGCGATCGGGTCGCCGGTGCCGAAGACGTCGCGCTCGTATTGGACGATGTTCCGGTTCAGCGGCGGCGGCAAGATCTTGTGGGCATTCTCGGACGCCTGGGCCCGCGGTGGGTGGACCCGCCAGCCCCAGTTGTAGGTCAGGTTGAAATACTCGGCCGGCGCCATCCTGATCTTCAGGACGGTGCGGGTGCTGTCCTGCATCGGGAAAAAGGTCTGGTCCATGGACACGTGCGGCGGGCCGAACGCGACAATGATGGGTGCGGCCGCAGGCTCGCCGCGCGGCCGGCTCTCGGTCACGATCCGGCCCAGGAAGTTCGTCACCGGCGCCGAGGAGACGGACGCCCCTGCCCTCACCTGCGCAGGCGACGTCACCGGCTTAACGGACAGCACCGAGACCGTGGCGGGAGGCGGCGCTGCGGCACTAGCCGTCGGAGTGGGGGCTGGGGAAGGCGCCGGTGAGTTGAAGTACATCGTAGACGGCGAGAAGTCGTCACCGCCGCGGTTCAAAACGTCGATCGTGTAGGTGATCGTCCAGCTCTTTTCCGGCGGTATCGGCTGCATGCCCGGCTTGCCGCAGCGGTCCGCCCCACCTTCCCAGCCGAAGTCTATGAACATCGTGTCAGACTCGATGCGGCCTCCGTACCAGACTTGATGGACGTTGACGTTGCCGCCAACAACGTTCTTTCCGGACTCGTCGTAGATGGGCTCCACGCAGCGAATACGGTTGAAGCCGCTGTGATGCAGCAGGGAGAAGCCAAGATACGCGCGGTCGCCTGGCACGCGCGAGTCCGGCCCGATCTTGCCATCGATGATGTCTACGGCCATTCCGAACAGGCCGGTGAGGAGCTGCTTGTTGTTCTCGATGTTGGTGCGGTGCTCATCGGAGTTCGCGACCTGGGCCTCGAGCGAGGGCAGCGGGGTGTCCAGCTCCTGCCAGAGCGCCCGATAGGGCATACCGGTCAGGATGCCGAAGGCGGTATCGAGCACGTAGCGCAGGTCGTCCGACGGCGACGCCGGGTTGATGAGGGTCACCACCGGCGAGCCGGCTTGCAAGTGGTAGGGGTCCGTCTTGGTCGATGGCAGGGTGTTCGGCATCATATGGCCGTCGCGATCGTACGCGTCGTGCTCAATTGTGGGCAGCAGATTGGTTCCGGGCGGATCGAGCTGGTTGTCATCGGCGGGGAAGATGCCCTCCGGCGTGCGCACGAAGGTTTCGTCGATCTGCGCGGGTGCCGCCACGTTGGGGAGGGTACGGTAGACGGGCCCGCCACCCGCGGCGACACTCAGGGCCGCCTCGTTGGGTGGGCGGACCTGGGTCGGCACGCGCTGCCCGTCCGGGAGCGACACGCCGGTGTAGTGGCACCAGGCCGAGTCGGGCGGCATCGGCTGGGTGCCGGGATGGTTCGGGACGAGATACCGCTGGTTCTGGTCCCCGGCTAGGGTCGGCGGCGGCGAGCCTGGCTTCAAGTCGGACGGCAGGGTGAAGGCCAGGATCGTGGACTGCTCGCCCGCGGGCTGGTCCGAGAAAACCACCACGTGATCGGTGAACGTCTCGGAAGTCATATTGCAGGGTGCGGCGAGGGTTGCGCCTGGCAGGGCGGTCGCGAGGCCGAGAATCATGGCGGGAGTGCGCATGGTACGGTTCCTCCAAATCGGCTCAGGTGATGACGTCGATGTTTGCGGGACCGCCACGGCGCAGCGGTGTGCCGGACAGGCGAGCGGGCCGGGGAACAATCCAGGAGAGGCGTTGGACGATCATGCCCGGCTCGGCACAGGCGGGAACGGACCCCCAGAGATCGAGTGCGTCGTTGCCGTACCGGATCAGGCCTGCGGAGCAATCCTGCAGCGCGGACGGGTGGGAGCAGAATAGGCGGCGAGGGTCCGCACTGAATCCGCCCCATACACTCTCGAATGCCTCGCGCCGACGCTGCGCCTCCGCCTCCTCCGGGTCGGTCCCATGGCGAAAGAAGGCGTTCCGAAGCGCGTCGACTGCGGGCTTGTCGCCGGTCAGGAACAGCCAGCCCGGTGGCGCTCGGTGCTGCCGAGCGAAGCGGCAGAGCGCCTCGGGCGTGTCATTGGCCGGGTCCACCGTGACCGAGAGCATCCTTACCTGCGTGCCGAGCAGCGGCCCCAGAAGCCGCGCGACCTCGGAGAGGTTCGCCGTCACCGGGTTGGTCGCATGCTCCAGGATCGACATGAAATTGACCATGATAACCCGGTCGCGGATGAGGTCGCTGTAGACGCGCGCCAGGACCCCCTCATGGGTAAGGACCGGCACGTCAGGGATGAAACGCTGGTGCACGCGGCCTCGTGGCGTATCCGCATCGCTTTGAGCGTTGGTCGGTGTCATGATGCGCCTCCCTCTACTCGTCGCTGCTCGCCGCCGAGGCCTGGGCTGGCACGTCCTCGACCCGTCGCACCGGCCTCTGCCGCACGGCATGGCCGAGTTGGGCAACCTCGCCGACGCGCTTCGGCGTGTCGAACCCGCGGCCTTGCGGCACGATTTCCCACCGCACCATCATCGCGTGGTCTTCGTGCACCACGTTGTGGCAGTGCATCACGTGCTTGCCGAGGAAGTCTTTCCACCGCATGAACACCTTCACTTCCCAATTCGGCAGCAGCAGGGCCACGTCGCGCCGCGGGCCGCCCATGAAGCGGTCCACCATGACGTTGCCGAGGTCGAGTGTTCTGAATACCTCCGCCCAGGTCTTGTAGGCCGCATACGAGCCGAAGCGCAGCTCGGCGAACCGTCCTTGCCGGACCATGTTCTGCACCTCGGCGGGCAGCGCCTCGAAAGCACGCACCGCCGCCGCGCTCATCGGCGCTGAAGCGGCCGCTGTCGCCGGTGCGCCGGGTGCGCCGGGGTTGAGCAGCGTCGAGAAGTGCCGGCGAAGTCGGGCGGCGTTGGAGAAGACGCTCTGGAAGTCGACGCTCTTCGAGGCCTCGCCGATTTGCACGCGGGCCTGGTACTGCGGCACGCCATTGATTTCGAGCACGATGAATTCGGTGAAGTGGCTGTGGATCGGGTGGTGCCAACCGTTCCCGTTGTTGCGGAAGGTCCAGATCTCCGCGGAGTCCTGCTCGATGCCCGCGTCGATCCGGTTGGGGTCGAAGATCTGGCCGTTGATAGTCCAGAGCCCGCCTTGGTAGTCGAACACCCAGAGCCGTTCGCGGCGCACCTCGGTCAGGTCCACTTTCGGCAGGTCGCGGAACACGAGCGGGAAGCCGCTCTTGTCCTCCCCCGCCGGCGCAATCACCTCGAAGCGCATCACCGCGTTCGCTTTGAGGTAGCCGTTCATGTCGGCCGGGTCTGGCTTGACGTGGGTCTCGGTAGGTCCCCTGCCGTTGAGCTGAAGCAACTCGTTGACAAAGTAGAGCAGGTCCCCAGGCTTGTGGCCAGAGAAGTCCACGATGACGTCCACGCGCTGCGCGACGCCGAAGTAGAGGCTGTCGGCGATGAGCGGATTCGGTTGGAAGTTGCCATCGCCGGTGATGACGATGAAGGGATGATCGAGCTTCGCGCGCTCGTCCCATAGCACGAGTTCGTAGAACCGCGAGGGACCGCCATTCAGGATTCGCAGACGGTACTTGCGCGGCTCGACCTTTAGGTTCGGCTGGATGACCCGGTTCACCGTGTAGCGATCACCGAGCACCCCGTCTGTCATAAAGCCGTCGAAGACGAGCTGGGGTGTGCCGGTCGCGTCCTTGGCGAACGCGAGGTCGTGCAGGATCAGCGGCACGTCGTAGGCGCCGCTCGGCAGGTTCCAGCCCGTGGCGTCGTCGCCGGTGTCCTGGTCGTCGAACAGGAAGTAGAAGCCGTCCAGGCCCGCGTAAACGTTGCTGGCGGTAAAATCCATCCGATGGTCGTGATACCAGAGCGAGGTCAGTTTCTCTCGGTCGTCATGCCCGGATGGGAAGTTCCCGTACTGATGGTCCCAGTACTCTCCCGGATTGATCCAATCCCCGGGGAATCCATCGCTTTCTGAAGCGGTGTGTGCGTTGTGCAGGTGGCTGGCCGTCGAGGGCAGGGCGAAACGAAGGTTTGCGCTGCCCGGCGAACTGCCAATTTCGGGCAGTCCGTTGATGCGGCGGCAGAGTATCGGCTCGCCGTAGCGGGTGTGGAAAGTCGGGCCCGGCGAGGAGCCGAAGCCGCCGTCCACCTTGCCCGGGGTGAAGGACGGCGTCCCGTCGGGGTTGAGGCCGATTGCCTCGTAGCCCCAGGACCAGCACTGGTTGCCATAGTCGCTATGGTATCGGGTGAGGAACTCGCGCTCGCGAAGTACGTAGAACCGCCAGGGACGGATCTCGTAGAAGCGCTGGTGCGCCTCCGGGACGGGTAGGCTGCCGATGTCCACGCCGTGCGCGCGAAGCTGCTTGGCCTTGTCCTCGAAAGCCGCGCTGAAGGCGGTCCACCACTCCGCGTCGGAGAGGGCGCGTTCGGCCGGGCTCGACATCTCGATCAGCGCCGGCGCGATCGGCGGCACGAACAACGGATCCTTGAACGGCTCGACCACCGGGCTCGGCGAGGCGCCAAATGCGGGTATGCCATCCGGTGGCGAGAGGTATTTCAGCCGTGACCGCATCTCGTTCTGGACGGCGGGATCGAGCGGTGTCCCTGCCTTGCTCGGAGCAACGGTGCTGGCCGTGGCGACGGCGAGCCCGTGCTGCAGGAAGCGGCGTCGATTGGAGCTCATTTTGCCCTCCCGTCGAGTTCCCTCGGCACCCTGCACCTCTCGGTGATGCGCCTTGCATCGTGCAAGACTGGCCGCCACCTTCTTGCGCATAGGCCATGACCGCACGGAGATCGCCGGCAAAGAGTCTAGGCAAGGGTGCGAGCGGGACGGACCTTTTACCGCCACGCAAGATGTTCCGAATCCATAACGCTCTCCTTGTGATAACGCAAGGAAACGAAGTCGGCGTATCAACACAGAAGCGTGAGCACGTGGACGGCGCTGACGGCGGCGGGAACACTTAGGGCCGATGCGGCGCTACTCCCTTGCGGGCGGCCGCGAGCGGCTTCCATGGCTGGAGCGCGGCTCGGCTTCCTGCATCAGCGTCTCGCCGGCCTGCCAGCGTTCGCCGCCGATCAGCGAAGCCGCCCGCCGAGCTGGTCGTGCCCGCTGCGGCGCCGGTCCACCGCAGCCAGGTCGCCCCGGACCAGGATCCAGTGACGAATGAGCAGGGCCTCGTCGGCGGGCAGGCTCTCGAGCTGCGCCTCGGTGGCGCGCGATGTCTCGGCATGGCGAATTGTCCCAGATAAGGTGTAGGCTGATTGCTACGGCCCGGACCCAAGCGAGAACAGGGGCTTGCGGGCCGCGCAGCGGGGAGGATTCGATTAGGACAGCGCGCCGCCCTGTACTGCCGCGTTTCGACCACCGACCAGTCCTGCGACCGGCAGGAACGCGACCTGGCCCCGTTCGCCGAGCGCGCCGGCTACGAGGTGGTCGGCACCTACAAGGAAACCGCGTCCGGGGTGAAGCTAGATAGGGCCGAGCGGCGCAAGGTGTTGGCCCTGGCCCAGCGGCGCGAGATCGACGCCGTGCTAGTGACGGAGCTGTCGCGCGGGGGCCGCAGCACCACCGACCTACTGGCCACGCTCAAGGAGCTGGAAGCCCGGCGCGTGTCGCTGGTCGCGCTGAACGGCATGGCGTTCGATCTCTCCACCCCGCACGGGCGCATGATGGCGACGTTGCTGTCCGGCACCGGGAGCATGCAAAATCGTGGGGTGCTGACGTGGTCGGGTTGCATTCCTTGCTCGCGGAACGAAGGTAGGCTGATGAGGCGGCTGGCGGCCCGATGCGACCACCCCACGATTGTGCATGCTCTCGGCGGCGTTCGGCATCTATGGCTTCTGGGCAGTGAAGCTGTTGGCGTTGCAGGGGCGGGGCGAGGAGGCGGAGGCGGAGGCGCTGTTCAACCGTGCGGCTTCGCTCGCCAACGACGTGGGCCTGCTTGCCGAGGAGTACGACCCGGCGTCCGGCGCGGCCCTCGGCAATGTGCCCCAGGCGTTCACCCACGCCGGGCTGATCTCGGCAGCACTGATGCTGGTCCAGGCTGGGGGGTCTCGGGCATAATGGAAGGCTTCGCGCTGTTGCACCGGCTGGCCGAGAACCTTGATGCGGTGCTGCTCTGGGCGCTTGTGGCGACCGCGGTGATGACCACGGTGCTGCAGGGCAGCCAGGGGCTGGGTCTGTCGCGGCTCAGCCTGCCCTTCCTGTTCGGCACCTTTTTCACCGTCGACCGCAGACGGGCGGTGCTCGCCGGCTCCCTGATCTACCTGGCAGGAGGCTGGGTCTTCGCGTTGCTGTACTTTTTCGTCTTCGCAAGCCTGGAAATGGCGACCTGGTGGTTCGGTGCGGCCCTGGGAGCGTTGCACGGGCTGTTCGTGCTGGTCTCGTTGCCGGCGATGGCGCAGGTCCATCCGCGCATCGCATCGGAGTACGACGCCCCCTCAAGCAAGCCGAAGCTGGAGCCGCCGGGGGTCATCGGCCTCAACTACGGACACCAGACGCCGCTCACTACCTTGCTTGCCCAGGTCTCGTACGGGGCGATCCTGGGCGGGTTCCTGCCAATGCGCTGAAGCGGGAAGGTGGTGCAGCTCAAAGAGAAAAGCAGAGCAAGATCGGAACCCAATCCTTGGCAACCCCCCCGATCCTCATGCCGTGATTCCTTGCTTTCCAAACGCGCCGGCATTCAGTCGAAAAGGTCCGCGGTGCTGCCGAACGGGCGCAGCTTGACCATGGCCGGGTCGCCCGCCAGCACCTCGTGTCTGGTGTACTCTCCGTCACGCCAGAAGCGGACCGACAGTTCGCTCCCGCCAACCGTCAGGTTCGAGAGTGTCACGTCCTGCATCCAGGCGGGCAGGGCCGGGTCGATGAACAAGCTTTTGCGCGGCGCGTCAGGCACCAGACCCAGCATGGCTTGCAGCAACATGAACGCGGAGCCGGCCGCCCAGGCCTGTGGCACGTTGGCGCCGAGGTATTGAACCGGAAAGTTGGTGCCGTCCTTCTGAATGCCAGCATAGAGTTCGGGCAACTGGTTACCTTGGAAGTGGCCCGCAGCGCCGCTGATGTCGCGCGCCACCTGCGACGCCTCGGCGTGGAATCCGTAACGCTTGAATCCCATCGCGATGATCGAGTTGTCGTGGGGCCAGATGGCTCCGAGCTGGTAGGCGAACGGGTTGAAAGCGACGTGATCGGCCGACAAGGTCCGTATGCCCCAACCAGACCACATATCAGGCGCCATTAGCCGCTTGACGACACGCGCTGCCCGATCAGGCGGCACGATGCCGGACCACAAGCAATGCCCGGGATTGGATGCGACGGAGAGCACCTGCTTCTTCTCGCCGTCGAGCGCATAGGCATAGTAGCCGCCAGCCTCGTCCCAGAAAGCTGCGTTGAACTGGTCGAACAGCCTGGCCGCCTTTGCACGCAGATGACCGGCCCGTGCGGTGTTGCCGAGCGCCGCGTACATCTGAGCCATGCACAGCCATGCTTCGTAAACATAGCCCTGCAGCTCGCATAGCGCCTTCGGACCACGGACCGCGGTGCCATCGGGATACATGACCGCGTCGCCACTGTCCTTCCAGCCCATGTTCTCAAGGCCGGCGGTGGAACGGGTTTGATATTCCTGGAATCCGTCTCCGTCCAGATCGCCGGACTCATCAATCCAGGTGAGGCACGCCTCGGCAGTCTTCAGGTGCTGGTCGAGCAGATCCCGGTCGCCGGACGCACGCCATGCAGCGTGGAGCGTGATCAGCCAAAGCGGCGTCGCGTCCGCCGTGCCGTAGTACGGCGTGTGCGGGACGAGCTTGAAGTGCGCGAGTTCGCCGCAGCGCAACTCGTGCATGATCTTGCCTGGCTCGGCGTCCCGGTAATCGTCCCGCTCGGTCGCCTGCAGGCCGCCAAGCACCTCGAGCGCGCCGCAGGCGAACTCCGGATACACAATGATGTTCTGCAGCGCCACGATCAGGCTGTCGCGGCCGAACGGGGCCATGAACCACGGCAGTCCGGCAGCAGGCAGGAACACCATGTGGTTTCCGCTGCCGCTCGGCAGGCGCAACGCCCCCATGTCATCGATCGCTTGGTGAAAGAAGCGGTAGTAGTCCTCGCTTGACGTGGCGATGTTCAACACGCGCTCCTGCCATTCACGGAGGATCTCGGCATGGCGGCTCTCAGCGTCGTGCGCCACGCAGGACGTGGGGGCGTGAACGAAGGTTTCTCCGTCGGCAAGATCATAGCGCAGGCAGCAATGCCATTTCGCACCCGGTGCCAGCTCAATCGCGAAGCTGAGACGGCCGTTCGAATACAGCGCGGCCGCTTTGACCGCAGTGATGGTGACCGAGCGCATGAAATCCGCATTGCGGTAGGTGTTGGACAACGCCTGGGTTTCGGGGTTCCAGATGGTGCTGATCAGACCACGTCGGACGATCTTGTTCGACTTGACTTCGAATGTGTCGGCGAAGTCGCATCGGGGAGCAACTTCCAAGTTGAAGCGCACCGCCGCCGGGCCGTGATTGATAATGTCTAAGCAGCCTTTTTTAGGTTCTCACACGGATGCTTCATGCGTTCCTTGTTGAGCTTTTTGACGGCAGCGTGAATGGCGCTGTTCAGGTCAGTTACG
>JAABUW010007687.1_pt1 | contig 12884 bp, 10 predicted proteins | sample 5560081 | NCBI WGS metagenome assembly JAABUW01 (sample SAMN10711882, study PRJNA513363) | rock metagenome | isolation source: Antarctica rocks | place: Antarctica: Victoria Land, Knobhead sud
AGCGCCTGATGGCGGTGGGGCGCCAGGTCGCTCAGTTCGCCTCCCTGCACAACTCGGCGGGCGCGCGGGAGTTCCTGGACCTATGGGAAGCCGCGCCGGATAATCCCGGCGCGCGGGGGACATAAGGCTCGTCGCGGGACAACGTATCCACGATGTGCGACTGATGATGAGTGGGCAGGGCTAAGACGTGACGACGTTCGTCGTGGGTAGACCCATGACGGTAGACGAGATGGGTGTGCGGACCGGGGATAGGGGATAGGCGGGGATAGGGGATAGGCCATGCAACGTGAGACGCTCAGGCATTGTCCAGATGGTCGGACAGGACGTCATTCCAGGTGGATTGGGCCTGCTCGACCACGTCGATCCGCGCCATCCCCGCGTCGTCCACTGCTCCCATCGGCGCGTCGTCTGGCTTCGGTGTACGGAGCGCAGCCGCATCCTCCTGGCGTCGTTGTCTCCAGTAGCGCTCGACCGCTACGCCCACCACCGCATCCGGTGGCACGTCATCGCGCCGCGCCAGGTCCTCAACCATCGCGTAGATGTCCTCCTGAAGCGCGATCGTCCGCTCCGTCGCCTCCTCCATAATCGCCCCCCCCTTTGGTTCCGCACAACCGACGCATGGGTCGCTCACTATGTAGGTTACAGGATAGACGATGGCGAGACATGAATTGACCGTTCGTCGCGAATAGCGTGGCGCACAAGCGTGCTGTCCGTGAGACGATCGTCTCGTCCGGAACGGAGTCGGTAGGCTCGCGGTGGAAAGACATGATCAGGCTCCTCCACCTGGCCTCCCACGGAGGCAGCCTCTGTATGCCTTTTTCACGTCTCATCGACACCCGCGCGATAGTGCCCGCACGATCAATTGTGGAGTGTACCCACCGCTCACCCGATGCGTAGAGTATGTCGTCGCTTCAGTCGTTGTACCACATAATAGAGGCCGCCCGCGACGACGATACCCACATAGTACGCGATGTCGGCGCCATGCAGCAGGTGAGCTAGTGGCCCTTCGTAGAGCGCTGAGTTCATGAACGGGATCGACACGGCGAGGGCAGTCAGGAAAGAGAGGAAGCCCGGCCACGCGATCACCGCGTCCCGCCCGTCGTCCCGCGCCCGCCCGAGAAAGAAGTCGAGCACCACGATAGCCACCCAGGGGCCGATCCAGTAGGAGATGAGCAACAGAAACTGCTCGTACTTGGCGGAATAGCCCGTGGAGCCGTACAGCGCGAGCAGGCCGCCCAGGACACCCACGGCGAGGACGGACACCCAGCGCGTGAGCGGTACGTCGAGCGTGAGCAGCGCGAGCGACCCGGTGTAGATGTTGAGCGCGTTGGCCGCCAGCGTGCCAAGGACGACGGCCAGGAGCGCCGGAACCCAGAACCCACCCATCACATGTATGACCAGGTCGATGGGTGTCAGGGTAAGGCCGATCGTCGCGACGGCGGCGCCAAGGACTTGCAACCAGACGCAACCGAGGAAGGCTCCGCCGAAGACGGCCATGAACACCCGACGCTTCGGCGTGGCGGCGGGGAGGTAGCGCGCGTAATCGGCGGCGTAGGGCGCCCATGAGAACGCGTAGGAGGCCACGGCCGTCGTCATCAGCACGAACAACCCGACGTGGTCAGCCAGCGCGAGGCGCGAGGCACGCCCAAAGTGCGCTTGCGGCACCCCAATGACAGTCATGACAACGAAGATCACGGCCAGTAGGACCGCGCTCACTGCCTCAAAACGGTGAATAACGTTGTAGCCATAGACACCGAGCAGCATCTGACCGGCAGAGAGCAGCAGGAGCGCGACCCAGAAGGGGAGCGACGTGAGGCGCGCCAGCGCGAAGGTCCCCAGCACCGTGTTGACAGCGTACCAGCCGCTCGTGCTGATCCAGTTGAGCAACGCGGGCAGGTAGACGCCGCGCGCGCCGAAGCTCCGCCGCGTGAAGGGCAGTTGCGGTAGCCCGATGGCTGGACCCATGCTCGCTGTGAGGGCTAGCAGTCCGCATCCAATAATATTGCCGATGACAATCGCGGCCACGCCATCGGCGAAGCCGAGGCCCAGCACGACGGCCAACGCGCCAACCAGCCAGACGGGCAAGCCCATGTTGGCCGAGAGCCAGAGGGAAAACAATGACCGTGTACGGCCATGCCGCGCCGCCGCGCTGATCGGTTCGATGCCGTGCGGTTCGACCGTCAGCATGTGCTCCCGGTAGACCGATTCTGTCTCGGTGCTGCCCCACGTCTCACCCATTTCACTCATTGATCTATACCTCCTGTGCCGGACGCTTAGGGCACGCGACTCCTACTCATCAGCGGTGCCCCTCAGAAGCCGGTCCCGCTCATCGCACCCTCCGGTCAGGACAGCCCTCTGGTCCAACGCTGGTCAGCGGCCTTGTGCGGTGAGCACGCCCCCAGCCGGCCCACCCACTCGCGGCGCACTCCTCCACGGATGTGAACGCGTCGACCGTGACCAGCACCCCCCAGGTTTTCTTGACCATGCCCCTGCCGTGGCCATGCCAACGCACGGTCGCGGATGACCACGTAAACGGCGCGCGGCGCGCTCCATTCGTGTCCGCGGAGCGCGGCAACGGGCGTGTGATCGGTTTCAGCATCCAGCGGCGTCTTCCTCCTCATCCGTTCTATTTAACTATATCATAGTTAAATAGAACGCGGTCTAATGTCGTAGTCACCCACCTCCCCTAGCGGCGGGTGGGCGGGGCGTAGGACGTCCCTGAGATCCTCTTATGCGCGTATCGATGCGACGCGCGCCGACAGCGCTCCAGGCCAGGAGGTCTGAACGGTGGCTGGCCGTCCAGAACGCGGCGCTCATGGCGAGAAGGGGCGTCGCTGGTCTCGGCGTTTCGTCCATACTTGCTATACTGCGTAGACGTGTCGCCACTCAGCGGCGCGCATGTAAATATGGCAACCGGTCCGCTAGGGGAGCGCGTAGCTGAGAGGCGGGATCAAGCCCACCAACCCTTCGAACCTGATCTCGGGAAGCCGCACGGGCCGCGTGATACGCGCCTGGAGCGGAAGACGAGCGTAGGGAAGCGACCGACAGACGGTGACCAGGGGGGAGCTGCTGTCGCGCGCTCATGGTCTTTTTGCCTGACTATGACGTGCGCCATCCCCGTGTCCCACCGCCTCCATCCAGGGATAGGCGCGCCCGTCGCGGTGCGTTCCCCCTAGTGGTGCTGGGAGCCACGCGAGGCCGTGCCGAATCGGCAGGGCACACGGATCATGGAGGTGCGTCTTGTCTCAGATGGCCCAGGAGTCTGTCCATCCCTTCCCCGCCAGCCGCAAGGTCTACGTCACGGGCAGTCGGCCTGACGTGCGGGTCCCCCTGCGCGAAATCGCGCTCACACCAACTGCTGGACGCGTCAGCGTCGCGGATAATCCGCCCGTACGCGTCTACGACACGAGCGGCCCCTACACCGACCCCGCCGTGTCCACCGACATCCATCGGGGGCTCGCCCTGCTGCGCCGCTCGTGGGTCCTGGAGCGTGGCGACGTCGAGGCGTACGCGGGGCGCGTTGTGCAGCCGCGGGACAATGGTCTCACCGCCAACGATCCCCGCGCTAATCTCGCCGTCTTCGGCGCGCCCACGCGCCGCCCGTTACGCGCCAAACCGGGCCACGCCGTGACGCAGATGGCCTACGCCCGACGTGGCCTCGTCACGCCAGAGATGGAGTTTATTGCCCTGCGTGAGGGGCTCGACCCGGAGGTCGTGCGCGCCGAGGTGGCCGCCGGCCGCGCCATCATCCCCGCCAACATCAACCACCCCGAGGCCGAGCCCATGATCATTGGGCGGCGCTTCCTGGTCAAGATCAACGCCAACATCGGCAACTCGGCCGTCAGCTCCTCGATCCGGGAGGAAGTCGACAAGATGACCTGGGCCACGCGCTGGGGCGCCGACACGGTGATGGACCTCTCCACGGGCAAGAACATCCACACCACGCGCGAGTGGATCGTGCGCAACGCGCCCGTGCCCATCGGCACGGTGCCGCTCTACCAAGCGATGGAGAAGGTCGGGGGGAAGGCGGAGGATCTCACCTGGGAGGTCTTTCGGGACACCCTGATCGAGCAGGCCGAGCAGGGCGTCGATTACTTCACCATTCACGCGGGGGTGCGTCTGGCCCACATCCCGCTCACGGCCACGCGCCTCACCGGCATCGTCTCACGTGGAGGCGCGATCATGGCCGCCTGGTGCCTGGCGCACCACCAAGAAAGTTTCCTCTACACGCACTTTGCGGACATCTGCGCCCTCATGCGCGCCTACGACATCTCCTTCTCGCTAGGGGACGGGCTGCGCCCCGGCTCGATCGCCGACGCCAACGACGCGGCGCAGTTCGCTGAACTGGACACGTTGGGCGAACTGACGAAGATCGCCTGGGCGCACGATGTGCAGACGATGATCGAGGGGCCAGGGCACATCCCGCTGCACCTCATTAAAGAGAACGTGGACCGGCAAATGGAGACGTGCGGGGAGGCGCCCTTCTACACGCTCGGTCCCCTGACGACCGACATCGCGCCGGGCTACGACCACATCACCTCGGCCATCGGGGCGGCCCTGATCGGCTGGTACGGGACGGCCATGCTGTGCTACGTGACGCCCAAGGAGCATTTGGGGTTGCCCACCAAAGAGGACGTCAAGCAGGGCGTGATCGCGTACAAGATCGCGGCGCACGCGGCGGATCTGGCCAAGGGGCATCCCGGCGCGCAGGCGCACGACGACGCGCTTTCCAAGGCGCGCTTCGAGTTCCGCTGGCAGGACCAGTTCAACCTCTCGCTAGACCCGGAGACGGCTATCACGTACCACGACGAGACGCTGCCGGCGGCCGCGGCCAAGACGGCGCATTTCTGCTCGATGTGCGGGCCGCATTTCTGCTCGATGCGCATCACCCAGGACGTGCGCGACTATGCCATGCAACAGGGGCTGGACGAAGAGGGGGCGCGCGCGGCCGGCTTGGAGGAGAAGGCGCGCGCGTTCCGCGAGGCTGGCAGTACGGTGTACCAGGAGGCGTAAAGGGGCGGCGGCGTGGGCAGCGGGTCTCCCCGCGCCGCTCCAGGCAATCTATCGGGTCGGAGGCGCAGGCGTGATATGTTCATGCGTTGTCCAGGTGGTCGGATAGCGCCTCATCCCAGGCGGCTTGCGCCCTGTGCTGGCTACCGTCGTCATCCGAGGCTATTTTTCGGCCGGATGACGACGGTAGCCAGCACAGGGGCCGCGACCCGTACTTCCCGGCCACCTACCGCCACGCCACTTGGGCGCGCTTGGCTCCCTTCTTCCGCTTACCCGGGCGGATTATGGTCAGCCCAACGGCGGTCCACGTCACCCTACGCCCCTTCAATGACCGCACGTTGACGCGTGACCTGGCGTTGCTCTGTGAGCAGGTGCGCGCCGTCCATCCCCACCTCCCTGCTGGGCGGATGCTCATCGTTTCTATTGCCGATGTACAGCGTCCATTTCTATATATGCAAGCCGAGGAGGTGGCGTGAATCCCTGATGTAGCGGTACGCGCCACTCTCGTCCAAACCGCCACCGTTCTCTCTGACCTACGCTGCGTGGGGTCTGCGCCGATAGCTCGCCGGTGGTTGTTGCAGTCGTTCGGCGCACCCCCTCCAGGCGCGCATACGCGGGCCCGCTCACGCCATTGGGTCACCTTATCGCTCTCGTCGCCTTGCTGACGAACTGCCATGTGCAGCCGCGGGACAGGGTTGGTTCATTCATGCGGTTGCTCATTCTCATGGGGTCGGAGGAGTCCGGGCGCCGACACCGGCCGCGCTGGGCCGGATCGATGACTTAGCGCACGTCGGCGCCGTGGGGGTCCTCGTCCACCACGGGGATGGGGGCCGAGGCGCCGCGCAGGGGCGGATGGTTGCCCCACAGGTCCGCCGGCGTGTAGCCGCTGTTCGCCGCGTAGGCTGCGATGTAGGGATCGGTGACCAGGCGAAAGCGGACGTACCCCGCGCACGCCGCCTCGTCCGCCACCGTGTCGTCCGCGCTCGTCTCTCCGCGCAACCCGGCGTCCGCGAGGGCGCGCAGCAGCGCGCGATGCTCCGCCCGCAGGCGGTCCTCCATCCCTGGGGGCGGCGCGTGCACCTGGACATGGAGCGTGGAGCCGAGCAGGCGCAGCACCGCGATCAGACTCTCTTCCAGCCCAATCACGCGCGGGTCGTGCACCACGCTGGGATACGCCGTCCGCCGCACGCCGTAGCGCACCAGCGCGACCAGGCGTTGGGTCACGATCAACACGCGCACGAACGACCGCTCCACACGGACGGGATGGGCGTAGAACAGGACCGGATGCGTGGTGTGCGCCTCGGAGAGCGCCATGAGCTGGGTGGCGACCTCTCGGCAGCGCTGCGCGAGCGGCTCCACCGCGTCGACCGCGAGGTAGCGCTGCACCCACGGGATCGCATCGACCTGCCCGTCCGCCTCCTCGTTGATCGTGAGCGCCAGAACGCTGGCGAGGGGCAACACCGGGAAGACGGCGAGCACATAGGTGATGGCCACACCCACCACCAGGAGCCCGGTCAGCCCCTCACCCACGGCCGCGGCGCGCAGCAGTCCCGTGAGCGGGACGATGTCGCCGAAGCCCAGCGAGGTCAGGCAGACACCGCTGAAGTAGAAGGCGTCGCCCCACCCCAGCGTGAGACCCGGTGCGCGAAACGCGGATCCTCCCCCATGCGGCGACAACCCACTCATACCCGGCAGGTAGAGCAGGGCGAAGCCGACGAGCACGGCGAGCAGCCAGGACAACACCAGGCCGCCGACGCTCAAGGGCAGCGTCCAGTTCAGGACCGCGCTACGCACGGGCGGGGCGACGAGGTGGGACAGCGCGCGCACGACCGTCCACACGGCGCGATGGAACCGCGCGGAGACCGGACTCTCGGCCGCTGGATGGAGCGCCGTGATCAGCACGTCGAGCAACGCCACCGCCACGATGGCGCAGCCCAGCGCGGTGACGACCAGCGCGATGCCCACATTCACCTCAGGACCCCAAGATGTTCACGGCCCGCGCCGCCACCAGCGCGATCGTGAGCAGGGAGGCCAGCGCCTGGACCAGCATCAAGGCCTTGGCCCCCGGCGTTAGCGGCATCGTATCGGTCGGACTGAACGCCGTCGCATTGGTGAATGACACATAGAGATAGTCCAGGAAGGTGGGCGCCCACAGGGCGTGCGTGCAGTGCGGCGTCGTCATCTGGGGGAAGAGGAAGTCGGGCTGCCGGTGATCGGGGTGACTGCGTTCATCCGGCCCCCCACGATCGAGCTCCCAGTACCACAAGGCGAACACCAGCACGTTGGTCAGCCAGATCAGGATCGCGGAGAAGAGCAATTGTGGACCGACGATAGCCTTGCCGTTGGCCTTGCCCTGCAGCAACTCCTGCACGAGGAGGATCAGCGAGATCACGTTGGCCGCGTTGACCAGGGCGATCAAGGCCACGGCGGCGACGCGCTGCCAGGGCGGCTCATGCTGCCGCCGCGTCGGCGCCACGAGGCTGAGGGGAAGCAGCAAAATCAGGTCGAGCGCCGGGATGAGCCAGTTGGGGCCAAAGGTGAGCTTGTCGGGCAGGAACCCATACAGGGCGAGGGCGGCCAGGACGGCGAGTGAGGCGGGCCAGCGCGGCTCAGTATGCGCGGGCAGCCCCCACGCCGCCGTCGTCGTGGGCTGGTCCGTCGGCCGCTGTTTGGTCATTGTGTCTGGGTGTCCACGTACGCGCGGGAGGGACAGCACGCCAGCACAGTATCGCAGAGACCGGATGTCCGTGGTGCTCGTTATGCGTCGTGCGGAACGGGCTACCGGACCTGTGGCAAACGGGCTGCCGGACCTGTGGCGGCTGATCGGGGGGCCGTTGAGCGCAGCCGTCGTGTACCTGGGGGCAGGGCCACGCCTGGGGCCAGGAGGGGACGCCCGTGATCGACGCCCGTCAGGATCCACTTCAGACGAACGTCTCCCCACGGGTGTAAATTCTAGCGAAGAAGTCAGCATGGATTATAGCGGCGGAGCAACACATCGCCTGGTCGGCGTGCCCGCTCTTTTACGCGTGCAGGCGACTCGTTCCCCTTTGTGTGGAGGGCCTGACACCTGCTGCCTTCCCCGCTAGAAAAATGCTGAATCCTCCGATGGAATTTACACACGGCCTGCCCCATCCACCGCATCATGACGGGCCGGCCGCCATCGTGCTAAACTCCCAGGTGCCGCGACGGGAAGCCTCAGAACGTAGCACACAACCCCTTGAGCAGGCAAAACGGCCGTGAGACGTGACGATGCCCCTTTCAAATCGGTTCGAAAAAACAGGCTATGGCCGCGATTTGTTGTCGCGTGATGCAGCGCAAGATGGAGAAATGAGGCCGATACTGGCCTTGTGTGCTGAGTTCTGACGCTTCCCTCATGGATATAACGGACACGGATCGCAGCGCGGTCATTCGGCTATCCACCCATGAGCGGGACCACCCTGGGGCCGTCCCGTTCGATAACAGGCCGATGTGCCGTGGCGAGGAACCCTGCCATCGTACCACCGCACGCGCCACTGTGCGACGTCAGGAACGAGACAAGGGGTCAGACCGTGAACCGGGGCCGCAGCCCGAGCGCAGCGACGTGCTCCCGCACCACCATGCGCGGAGCGGTGCGGATGAAGACGTCGAGGACGATAGCGATCACCAGCAGGTCGGCGGCTTGCCCGACGACCGGCACCCAACCGGGGAGGTTGACGGGCGAGAGCACCAGACCAATCGCGCCGAGCGTGGCAACCTTGGCCGAGCGCGGCACGCGGGGGTCACGCACGAGCCGCAGCGCGAGACGCGTCAGGGTAGGGAGACGCCACGCGAGGCGTGCGCGGTAGAAGGGTGAGAAAGCGCGTCGCAGGGGGACGCGTGATTCGATGAGATGTCCGAGGGGTTGCATTGTTTTCTCCCTGATGTGTGCGGGCGGGGCGCCTGCGTCCCGCCCGGAGCGCCGCGCGCCGCTACGCTCATTATGAGGGGCGGTCAACGTCATGCGCGGTCCGCTATGACCGCAGGTGATGCCGATCGCCCCTATGAGCAGGATGAGGCTGGATGGGTCAGTGCATCGGTATCGTGGGGTCAGCGCATGCCTCACGCGGCACGCGCGCGGCCCCCGCTGACCGCGCGCAGGATCGCGATCAGGATGCAGGCGCCGATGAACGCGGTGATCAGCGTGCCGATCAACCCGTTCGCCCCCAGGCCCAGCAGGCTCAGGAGGAACCCCCCGATGAGCGCGCCGACCATGCCGACGATGATGTCGCCGACGAGGCCGTACCCCCCACCCTTCATTACCGTCCCGGCCAGGGCACCGGCGATCGCGCCAATGATCAGCCAGCCGATGATGCCCGCGCCATAATTGATACCCGCTGCCGCTATGATGAGATCCATGATCGGTCTCCTTTGTATCCACCGTGTCTTTATCTGACGCCGCACGACAGCTGCGCCGAGCCGCCAAAGATATATCGCGACCTATCGTGATATAACGCATATATCGTGCCAAGGGGTAGGAGTCCAGGTGAGGCGCACTGTTGTCTACGACAGGGACGCCAATGGTCCTCTTACCCTTACGCCCATCCTCACCTCCACGTTTGGCTCACCCCTCCCGCGCCTCGCACCCCCCGTAGCCGGACCGCCCCCCACACCTCCCCCACGATCTGTATAGATCGACACTGAATTCGACAGCGTGCCGGAACGGGCAAACGCGCTATCCTTTACGAGAGGCCCGGAGGGGCCGACATCATCCGGTGGGTCCGTGTAGATGGAGGAGCGCCGATGGCGACGCCGCGCCGCTTCGCTGCCTTGTTGGCCGCCTTGGACACGTTGGATGACGCCCAACTCCAGGCCCTGAGCGCGCGCCCAGACCATCCTATTGGATCGTCCCAACCTAGCCCCGGCGGACCCCGCGCTCAACGTGGAGATTAGGGACGGGCCGATGCATCGTCACCTCGCTGGGTTGTCGGCAGACGCTCCAGTCGGCCCGTCCGTGTGACGGACGGGCAAGACATCGCGCAGAGATGAACGACACGGTCAGCACCAAGGAGGTTGCGTGGATGATACCCGCCTGCATGACCAGCGGGACGCCCTCGCGCAACGTGTACTTTTTGAGTGGCTTGCGGCCAACGCGCGGCAGCAGTCACGACTGCATCAGATCATCGACTGATTGGACGAGCGCGCGCACGACACGGGCGATGAGACAGCGTACGAAGCCACGCAACGCCTCCTCGACCTGCTACGCCTGCGCGTGGACGATCAGCAGCTCGCGACAGCGGCGCGCGATGCATTAGCAACGCTCGAGGGGCAGGACAAGGTGAGATAAGAAATAACGTCGGTCCGTCAGCGCCGGCCGGCCGCGCTTGGCGGTGCCAGCAGGCAAGCATGTCGCCCCTGACCGGCATTACCCCAGCGCGAATGCTCCGACCACGTCGGTCACCGCGGCGTCCACATCCAGCCCATACGTCTCCAGCCAGGCCGTCCCAAACGCCGCGCCCGCGCCCGCTGCGTCGCCCGCCTCCAGCGCGTCCAGCGCCTCGGTCAGGGCGTCTCCCCCGATGTGCATGGCCCCGATGCTGCGCGGCCGCGCCCGCTCCTCGTTGTAGACCAAGACCATCACCCGACACGCCCCGACATCCAGCCCCTGCTCCTGCACCTGCTCCCGGAAGGCCCGTGCGTTGGCCGCGCGCTGTACCTCCGTCGCGATACCGCGCACGCTGATCCGCAGTCCCGGCGTCGAGCGCGCCACGCTGCGCGCCTCCCCGCCCTCCTTCTGCCAGCGCTGCACCGTCCGCACCGCCACTCCCAGCTCGCCGGCCAGGGCGCGTGTCCCCGCCGCGACCTGCGCCCGCGCCTCGCCACCCCCCAGTTGCCGCACCACGGCACGGATCGCTACCGGCGTCAACTCCACGTCTGCTGCCGCCACGCGCGCCTCGTAGGCCCGCGCCAGGTCCTCGCCTAAGTCCGACACGTCGCCTGCCTCATCGGCCTACACCTCATCAGCCTACCCTTCCCATTGCCGTACCCTCTGTGAGAGCCTATACCTTCCTTGGCGCGTGGTCCGCCCATGCGCCCTATCCACCGCTCATGAAGGGATTGCGCTATGTCCACGTCCGCCCTCCTGCCCCCGCGCGTCGCCGTCCTCGACAACGATCAGGCGTTCCTCATCCTTTTGCGCCAGATCCTGACAGACGCCGATTACGATGCCCGCACGCTCCGCCCCGGCAGCGGCGCGCACGATTTCCTGCGTTTCCTTGCCCCCACCGCCATCATCCTCGACCTCCCCGACGATGCTGATGCGTTGAGTTGGTGTCTCCTCTCCCTCCTCGCGCGGGATACCCACCTGCGCCGCATCCCGCTCATCGTCTGCGTCCCCGACGACGGCCACACGTCCGACCGCGCCACCGCCCTGCGCCATCCAGCGTCCACCCTCGTTTGCAAGCCCTTCACGCTGGACGCTCTCCTCGCCCGCCTGGAGCGGCTGCAGGGCCAGCACACGAGTGCACACGCTACATGACCCCGGCGGCCGGCCGCTTCGCTGTAGACGTGCGCAGCGGCTTCAAGAGCCGTAGTAGCGTGCCGAGCCCGCCGCTCGCGCCGTCGAACGCCGGCAGCAGCGAGGCGAGAGGTACGCCGGCGTCCTGCACCTTGAAGTGCCCCAGGCCGGTCCCCAACGTCACGGAGGGCGGGCACGCCTTGATCGGATCGGGCTCGTCGCTCACGAGGTACACGGCGTCCTTGTGGACGGCGACGGGTGTATAGCCAGCCGCGTCCATCTTGTGCAACGCCCGCGACATGTTGGCGTTGGCTTGCGCGATGATGAGGTGGCGCCAGTCGGGCCGGTACAGCGGGCTACGCTTGTCGCGCTGCCACGCGCTGTTGAAGCCGCTGATCGTGAGCGCGTAGGTGTACTTGAGCGCGCCCAGGGCCAGGCGTCCCGCTGGCGTCGTGTCGGCGTAGAGCGCCGTCCGCGCTGTGCGCAGCCGCTCGTACCAGGTCTCCATGGCCCGGCTGTGCGTCGTCCACACATACGCCTCGGTGATCGTCACGGACTGGTCGCGCTCCACAGCCCAAGCCACCGTTGGCGTGCAGGCCCACCCCTCCTCCGCGCCGGCGATGCGCGCTAACCAGTACCCCGGCAACTTCTTGTCGAACGGCAGTTTGCCGGTCGGCTCGCGCCGCTCCTCAATCCCCGACAAACCCAGCTCCACCACACCGGCCGCGCTCAACCACTGCGCGTTCTTGTCGTAGCTGTGTAGGTACGCCCTGCCGCGCTCGGCCGGCGAGAGCGTGCGCAGCCAACTCAGTTCCGTCACTGTGTCGGCCTGCCCCGCCGGCGGCGGTAGCCGCTCCGGGTATTCTCGCTTGCTGTCGGCGCCGCGCTTACCCACCTCCTGCAACAGATCTATCCCCGTCCTGCCTGGGCTACGATAGTAGGGCGCGCCCACCGCGCGGGCGTAGGTCACGAGCGCCCCCAGCAGCGTAGCACCGTCAGTGTCGAGGCCCCACACCGCGTGCTCGTCGTAGAGTGGGAACACAATCGACACGCCCGATCCGGCTTCGCCCTTCTTGCGCAGGTCGAGCCAGGGCGTGAGCGCCGTGGGGAACGCGTGCAGGTCGTCCAGGCCATCGCTGACGAAGGGGTGGCGCAGCTCGCGGAACTGTCCCACCACGGCGAGCGTCTCGGGCAGTCCGGCCGTGCGCACCCAGGCGTCGGTCAGCCAGAGTTGGGTCAACCCATGCCGCCGCGCGCCGTTGTACAGGTCGCCAATGTTCAGCGACAATTAGAATTGCCGGCGTATTGCCTCACGGAAGAATGTAACCCGTCGACAGGTTGTTGCCTCATGGGATATCTTACCGCAACGAGGCCATAACGATCGGCGAGGACGGCCACAGGT
>JAABUW010007688.1_pt1 | contig 12884 bp, 17 predicted proteins | sample 5560081 | NCBI WGS metagenome assembly JAABUW01 (sample SAMN10711882, study PRJNA513363) | rock metagenome | isolation source: Antarctica rocks | place: Antarctica: Victoria Land, Knobhead sud
CAGGCGAGAGCTCTCGAAAACAGCAGAGGGCGTGGTGGGCTGCGCAGACAACGGCAGTGGCCATGTGCCGCATGAACGTGGCGCCGCTGTCGCGGCAGCCAACCTGAAGATGGCGGCAGCAAAAAAATGGGGGAAGAATGGTGGCATGGCGGCAAAGGGGATGATGGCAAAAGGAAGAAAAAGGAGACAAGAAAAATTGACAATGGTGTCAGCGGCAGAGTTAACGCAGCAACTCCTTTTCAACAGGGTTTGACCGATTCGGGATGCTCAATTTTGACCTCTATGAACGCTAATCAGCCTGAGTGAGGCTGGAACAGTGTAATATCTCTCTCTCTCTCTTCCCACCGTGTAGCAAGGGGACCAGAAGTCCACTGGGGAAAGTTTCTGTCCCTGGTTCCCTAGCACATAGCTACACACCAGAGAGATGCACACCTCATCAAATGGCGTTGTCCACCATGATGCCTGCAGACGTACATGTTCAAAACGCAAGTGCGCTGTAGCCTATGCGCCGTTGACCTGCAGCTTCGCCACGGACCGCCTTCTTGAGTTTCTCGAGTCCGTCCATGCCGCAAGCTTGAGCTTAAGCCGTACGGGTGAGAAGGCGCCTGCAGTGATTACAAAAAAACGACATGGCATGGTACACACGTAAGTTTGCATGAACAAAGAAGGCATGACGTAGTGCACATAGATGGAGGGAACTAGCGAAGGCTGTTTCGGTGATCCAGGCACTGGGGAAGAAAGATTCCTCCCACCCTTGATCGCCGCCAGCGGCCTCACAGTAGACCGCCCTAGAAGACCCTTTAGTTTTGGTAGTCCTTGCTTCCCGGCTGGTTTGAACAGCTGCAGACGCCCTGCACGCAGCCCTGCACCCGCACCGCCAACCATCAAGGTAATGCTCAAACATAGGTCTGCAAATGAAACTAGGGTTTAGGCAATCGGCAATAGGGCAATAGGCAGAGCTGGTCAGTGTGGCCGCCTCCAATCCCATGGCATCCTGCAGCTCCTGTATGAGCCCTCTTCCACCCAGCAACACCAGTACCTTCAGCTGATGGCAGCCTCCTGCGGCAGCGCCGCCCCGTATCCCGAACTCTAGGCGATGGCGGCGCCATGCAGCCTTCGCAGCCCGAAACACACGTTTGTCACGACCTGCGCGCCACAGATCCGAGTTCTTGCGGCCTGGCATTGTAAAGACTGAGACAAACAGGTCTGCCCATGGCTCCTGATTCACCGGCGCCATACTCAGCACAGACCATGTCAGCATGCATCTGGACTTGCTTGTACAGAGCATGAAGCATGGGACAGCTGCCGGTGTCAAGCTGCTGACATTAGCGCCACAGCACTGCCTCCCATTGGCGATCCTGTAAGACATCTGTAGCAGCGAACTGTTACCTGCATCCTGATGCCGTGAGGCCCTGCAGCAGCTCCGCAACTCGACGCGCGCATGCTGATCCAATGCTCACCTGAGCGTGGTCCCGAGTTCGGCTGACCGCCCGCGCCGACGCGAAAGCCGCGGTGCACGACCGCCACAGAAACGCTTAATGCATTCGACGCCAAGATGCGCCGCACCTCCATTCCATTCCATTCCACTCCATTCCATTCCTCCATTCCCGAAAAGAAACCCCCTGCAGGTACCGCGCCGGCGGCCGATCATTGCAAGGCATGCAGGAAGGTCATGCGCATGTGAACCGCTGAAGCCAGTGCTACGGCAAGGGCGGGTGCTTGCCTGGCAGCCAGAGAAGAGCGGTCTCGTCTGACGGTAAGGCGCTGTGTCAAAGTGCTGGACCTCACCGGCAATGCGGCTGATCAAGCTACCGAACCAACATTGCACCGCTCTCCCCGGTGACATGCGGCACGGCCCTAACCCTAGGATCTTGTATTGTGCAGCCTGAACTAAACTTGGTAGGCAGTCCAAAGCTCTCGTGGATTAGCACTGCGGCGCTTCCCACACCCACCTAGTGGACGACCGCGGCCGCGCTCGAGTTGACGCTGAGGTGATACATCACATACGGCTCAGGCACAGGGGGCGCCTTGAGGGCGGGATCTGCCGCCTCCGCCTCGCTGCAGGACATTCACACGGCCATTTTGTTATATACCTTTTGCATGGCAACCCGCCAGCTGCGGCACCATGCGGCACAAGCTGGTGGACGCACGTGATGCGCACATGAGGCAAACCCTAAACCCTAAAACCAGCAGGCACAAGCCACCTGCAGAGGTACAGGGCGCATTTCGAGACGGCGTGGATGACGTAAGGCTCGCCAAACACTCGGTGCCACACGGCCTCAAAGGCGAATGCCAGATGTTTACTTCTGCCCTTTGGCCAGTTCTGCGGGCGAAATGTTAAAAAGGGTCAAAGGGTTTAGGGTTTAGGGTTTGCTCGGTCCAACATTCAGCTGGAGACACACACAGTTGCCGTTGGCCCGAATGGCAAAGGAACACAAAGTAGAGCACTGACCAGGTTGCACTCACGTGGAATGCGTCAAGTGCATGTGCGTAGAAACGCAGCGGCCGCTGGAGCACCCGCTCCTTCGTGACCGTAAACTCCCCATTTCCGGCGCCAGGCGCAATCAAGTCGGGGAGCTCGCCAAGCTCACTCTGCGGCACCACAGTTTCACATTTCGGCCGCGTCAAGCTGCACCTCTTGCGACGACAGAGAGCTGTCGAGTGTCAACAGCTGGCTTCACAGCGGCCGCACAAGAAGCGCGTTTTGACCTGAAACACCTCCGCCCAGACGCGGGCGAGCCTGGCCGACGTGCGAGCCGAAAACCGGCCCAGCTGCGCCGGCTCGTTCAGCAGCGGGCTCTTCGCCCGCTCTGGATGCGTCGGCGTGTACGTCGAGCCAAGCGTTGAGCACAGCCTGTCCCCGCGCTCCGCGCAGTTCCTGCAGAGGCATGTTTAGGGGTTAATCGACAGCACATAGGGGCTACATAGGGGCTAGTCGATAGCACATAGCAGCAACTTCTGTTGCTTCCGTTCACGGTCAACGCGCAGAGATTGCAGACAATTGGGCAGGGGCGCATCAACAGGTTGCCGTCAAACTGCTGTTATTCCCCATTTCCATGTCCCGCAAACAGCTGCGGCTAACGTGTCAGGTCAGATGATGACGTAATCGTCGTGCGGGAAAGCAGGACAGGCAGAGAGCGCCGTTCCGGTCGGTGTGGCCCCGGGTGCTTGCACGCTGGCAAAGGGGGAACGCGCCCCATTGGGAAGCAGGAAAGGCAGAAAGGGCAGGAAAGGCAGAAAGGGCAGGAAAGGCAAAGGACGTCCGCACCAGTCGGTGTAGCCCCAGTGCCGGATGTTGGCGAAGGGCAGCGCGCCCCACTTGAGCCGGCGCAGCAGCGCGACGCCTTGCGTGCCCCTGTGCCAGGAGGTCCTGCGGGCGGGTGGAACGGAATAATCATTCTCATGCGTCTTTTTGTCCCTTCTGGATGTCGCAGGATGCCGCCACAGCAGGGTGACGCCGTCCACTGCCAGGACCTGCGGACAGGCAGCTTCCCTGCAGCAGTGTCCTTGTGCTATCCTCCATCGAAAGGGGACGCATGCTTGCGCAGCAGCGAGACGCCGTCCGGATCCTGCGGGGCGCGCAGGTTCGTCGCATTGACTCGATTTGTCCGTGTTTTTTGATGAGTGGGAAAGCATGCTTGCGCAGGCGCCGTCCAGACCCGGGTGCCAGCAGAGGTTTCGATACGGGCGGCTTGGCTGACTGAGTTGGTTGTTGATACGGCAGGAGGCTTGCGCAGGCGTGTGATGCCGCCGCACCCCGATGCCAGGATCCTGTGCCGGGCAGGCAGGCAGCTTCCAGCTTAACAGAAGTTTTCAGTTCACATGGCAGCCCAGCTTGAACTGCCCTTCGTACGACACCACTCGGCTTGCTTCCCGCGGCGAGAGTACTGCTATTGATTTTCTTTTTTAAAACGTTTGACTTGAAAACGCAGTTTTTTCCTTTTCCTTTTTTTCTTTACTAGCGAAGCTGGTAAAGAAAATTGCAGCGTGCTGAGAAGGCGCACTCGTGCCCGTGGAGGAAGAGCATGGTGTCCGGCAGCCGGGCGTAGTTGTCGACGATGAACTGCAAGTAGACAGCGCCCTCCTTTCCGTCCGACGACGGGTGGAGTGGGCAGTCCGCCGGCCACTCTGTTGTTTTGCCTGCGCCGCACAGTGCGTGAGTCAGGAAGGTGTGTGTGAATTAGTATTAGAGCTCGGCCCAGGACAGGCAGGCCACAAGGCACGACAGTCGAGGGAGAGAGGTGCCGGTAAATGACAAAATTCAGATGAGGGGCTGCGAACAGCGTCCTGAGCGCGCATGAGCGCACCTGGTGGGCAGCGCTGATAGTGCTCCGAGATATTGCCCACGTACTGGTAGACGGTGCTGGGAATGTCACCCAGCTTGAGCGACAGCCTGCGCGTCTCGGAGGCTCCTAGTTCTCAAATCCAGGGTTTCAAATCCAGGGTTTCGAATCCAGGGCATCATGGAGGCGCACGCATGGCTACAAGAATGCCGTGATTCCACATTGCACATGGCAGGCCACTGGACGGCCAGCTGCTCACCAGGAGACGTCTTCATTGTTCCGCCCGGCGATGATGTGTCTTGAGGCAGGCGCGAGCTCGGAGTGACCCTGCTTGGCGCCGCCTCGCAGGCGAGAGCCGGCGATGACGAGCAGCAGGGAGATCACCACGACGGCAGCGGTCGTGGCGGGCAGCCGGAAGCGGAAGCCGAAGCCGCGCGCGGCTGCAGCCGCGCTGCTGGATGCGGCTGAGGCCATCATCAGCGAGGCGTGCCAGCGGTGCGCCGCCTGGGGTGCGCCGCCATTCGAGCTGTCTTGCGTCCCTGACCTACGGTCAACGAGCTGCTGTCAGATCAGACGAGAGAAACCAGCACTAGGCATTCACACCCCTGCCGCAGTGCAGCCCATCGGGTGCGGCCGCCAATGTGCGCAGCATGGGGGCAGCATGGGGTGTTATCGGACAGTTTCAGAGCCTGATTGGTCTGAGGCCCCACCTATCACGACAGCGAGCGTGCTTTACACACAGCTGGTCGTCGCCTCGAGGCTGTTGCGGACTGCCAGACTGCAACTGGCCCGGCTGTTGGACAAGATTTCTTGCAGACCCGTGGATCAAGGCCAGGTTTCTGTGCGCTGGATCGGACAAACGATGCGCAGTTGTCTCACAATACACGGTCGACACAGCGCCGGTCCACACCCGCGTCCACCCACCTGAAACGCGAAACTTGAATGGAGCTGACACCAGCAGGATCACGAGCAGATGACGCAGAGCAAGGAGGGCCGCAAGTGTTTTCTGAACTGACAGTTGAGTCCGCTGGAACTGGCCGGAAGTGCGTCCGAGGCAGCTGTTGATCGAGCTAATGATCAAGTCAGGATGTTTGCACAGCCGCACCTACTGCGCAGTTACGATGCTTCGCCACCCCCTCTCAATCATCGTCGATTTCATCCCTCGCATCCTCTTGGCCTTGTCTGTGCCGCGCGGACATTACACTCCATCGATTTAGAGGTCAGATTGCCTGCGATGTGCCAACACAGTTGAGGTGCAATGAACTGTTGCAATGATCCAGTCGCACGGCACTAGTTATAGGAGACGCTGGTTCCTACTGGCTGCTGTGTCTGCGCTGCTCGCAGCCTCGGCTCTGCTATTTCGTCAATCCTTCGATAGACACCCACCGGGCTTACAGCAGCAGCGGCAGCGAAGCGATGAGACATGGCCTGTGTCCAGGTGAACAACAAGCACGGAGCAGCTCCAGGAACATTAGACCGCTGACGAGACGTTCCACACATCGCCAAGTCGCCGCTGCCGGAAGTGTCGCTGACACTTTCTTTGTCAACGGCCGTGGCTGGCAGCAGAGCTACGGGCAAATCCACGCAGCAATGCTCGTTCTTCTGCCGCTGATGTGTTCCAATTGCTCCTGACAGGGCGCTGCAATGCGGGACCGGCTGGCAGCTGGAGTATGCACAGATGCATGCGGCCATGCTCCGAGGGGAGCTGGAGCCGCGCTACCTGGTGGCAGTTGGACACAATGGCCTCGCGGATAGTGTCATTGCCGCTGTCTCTTTGCTCTTCGTCGCCATCTTGCAGAAACGCGCGTTGTTCCTCAGCTTCGCGAGCTCTGCCATGTCGGCGGGCGCATACGAATGGGCACTGCGCAGCCCCAATGGCGGCATCAACTGGACTTGGTGACTGATCCTTTCGTCTTCCTTTCCTCTATCCTGTCCGCTGCTTCCTTGCCTTCTTTCTTGGCCGTGACTCGTGATGATGGTCGATCTCAGAGCCTGCAACCTTGCGGCGCACGCAGGGACGCTGACTTGATGGAGCCAGAGTCGACTTTGAAGATCAAGTTGACGGCCAGGTGCAGCCGACTGTTCTCTGCATTGCAGCTTTGTTGTTTTGCCGCATGCCGGTCTTGGTAGAGCCCCTCTACAGAGCCCTCTTCCTTGCCATTTTTTGTATTGAAAAGTTTTTTTTCCTGCAGAGACCGTGACGCTCCGGATGCCATGCACATCAAGCACGGGGTAAGACAAACCAGAGGCACATGTGCATTTCTGCGTAGTATATTGCTATTGCTGTTGCTGTTGCTATTGCTATTGCTGTTGCTGTTGCTATTGCTGTTGCTATTGTTGCTATTGCTATTGCTATTGTTGCTGTTGCTATTGCTATTGCTATTGCTATTGCTATTGCTATTGCTATTGCTACTGCTATTGCTGTTGCTATTGTTGCTATTGCTGTTGCTATTGTTGCTGTAGCTATTGCTATTGCTATTGCCATTGCTATTGCCATTGCTATGCTATTGCTACTGCTATTGCTGTTGCTATTGTTGCTATTGCTGTTGCTATTGTTGCTGTTGCTATTGCTATTGCTATTGCCATTGCCATTGCTATGCTATTGCTACTGCTATTGCTGTTGCTATTGTTGCTATTGCTATTGCTGTTGCTATTGTTGCTATTGCTATTGCTATGCTACTGCTACGAGACACATGCGTCCATGCCGCTCTCCTTCGTTTCCCGACCACCAACAGCATTGCACCGTCTTCCCGCAGGACGTGAGGACGCTCGGCGCAGGTTACCAGACCCTTTACGTACGCTCATTCGCAGGTGTGCGGATGACACTCCTGCGAATGAGCGAAACACCTGTTTGGGGCGCACGCTGGTGATGACGCAGATGCATATGTTCGTGCTATGACTGGATAATATAAAATTCGCCTCCTGCAAATGCGCAGGCCACACCCGGCGACTGCTTGACAACCCGCATCACAAGGAGGACTTCGTGCGCATGGGATTACATCCGTCGCTGGCCTTCGCGTGCGCGATCGACTTCCTGTTTCGGATCCGACCCCAAACCCTGGAACCCTACACAGCCGAGCTAGCGACGCTCAGTGACCCCGACACCTTGAAGATCGGCATCCAGATCCGCGTGGGCGACAAGGTCTTCACGACCGGCGAAGACAGTTCCACAGTGGAAGTGTACCGTGCCTTTTTCGACTGCGCCGCTCAGATAGAGGCCTCCCGGCGCCGCTCCGCCGACCAGAAAGTCGTCTACTACCTCATCAGCGACTCGACGCGGCTGCGGCGGCTGGCGGCGGAAGCTTTTGGGGCCAAGCTGCTCACCAGCGTGGACGGCGTCGTGAAGCACACGCGAAAAAAGCGCAGCGCTGACCCCGCCGAGGTGCTGAAGGCTTTTCGGGCCGCTGTCGCGGAAATGTGGCTTTTCTCTCTTTGCGATTATCACACCACGACGCTGAGAAGCGGGTTTGGCAGGACGGGTGCCTTCATGAGCGGGCGCTACCACCACTATTTTCCCATTGACATGGACCATCCGGCGCAGGCAGTCAACCGCTCGTGCGGATCTCTCGACTATCTGCCCACCCACGACTGGAACATGTGATTTTGTCGTCTTGGCTCCCTGCCCACAAACGACTGGAACAGCAGTTTGTTTGCTGTGGATGAACTTCTAGAGTCTAGGTGGTCAGCCAGTTCCCTCGGCGAAGAATATTCATCGTGTCTTCTGTTGTTGTCCAAGATGAAAAATCTCAATTTGGTGCGGCACCGGTTCCGTTTGCAAGGTTTATGTTAATACATGCCACTCTCGACGCGTCCGAGCAATGCTGCATGACGCCACGGGCAACGTTTCACTCGATACCACGACCTCAGCGCTGCATACAACCTTCCCCATTGAAAGTTGAAAGTTTGACGCCGTCTGCGCCTAGAAGGGCGGCAGGCGTGAATAAAGCGACATCCCCTAGTTGCTGACAGACAAGCCTGACACTTCGCTAAGAGCACAGGCTTCCCATCCCTCGCTAGGCCACAAACATTGCAGCCCCACTGAAGTCGAGAACAGAGTTGCAGGCCGCACTTCTGCGTGGCTCTGCGCTTCTGTCCCCTTAAAAACGAAAAAAAAAATCACGGTGGCGTGGCGCTGCTGGCCCTGTAGAAATCGTGCTGACCTGCCCCGCTGTTGGGGGTCAGATTCCTTGCAAGCATTTTTCCCCCTCTGTGCAGCAGGGCTGGACTCCCCCTTGCGCTGTCTGCGGCTGCGCGCCAGTCGCCACCCTAATCGCCGTGTATGGTGTAGGTGCTGTACACCTGTGCGGCGTCGAATTGCTCCCACCGCGAGGCCGGGAAGATGTGCTTGTTCCTGCGCGCAACGCGTGTGCAGGTTTTTGAGTTGTTGATATGGCAGAGCTTGATCCAGCGCCATGAAGCTGCTCTGCGACAGAATGGCTGCACGAACTGCAACAGATCTGCATGTTGACATTCTGCACAAGGCACTCGCCGCGGAACCTGTGCTATGTTCAATGGAAGCTACCGTTTTCTGCTGCGCCGCCTCTGTGTCCAGACTCAGACGCCCCCACTCGATCACAAGTCGGCAGAGAACGTGATGACGTGAGTTCACACGTAGCCTCCAAATGCCTCTGCACTGACCGAAGCTTTCGCACAAACGCTGGGAAGCATGCCTGAAAGCATTGGCCCATCGTGTGGCGCACCTGCCCGCCCCGGATGGCAAGCCGAGCCACCCAAAACAACCCTCCTGAAAGAATGGCCTGGCCACGCACACCTGTTGCACCAGTGGGGCTGCACCACCTTGCCGGCGTGCGACTCGTCCATTCTCACAGACGCGTCAGTCGTGTGAAACCAATGATTTTTCATTTTAGGTCTTTTCCCATCGAGTCCGCCATGAGAGTCCTGGCACCTGCTGTACCAATGCCGCTGCACCACCTTGCCGGCGTGCAACTTGTCTTTCTCACAGACGTGTCAGTCGTGTGAAACCAGTGTTTATTATAATTTTTATATTGTTATTTTAGGTCTTTCGTTGAGTCCGCCATGAGAGTCCTGGCACCTGTTATACCAATGCCGCTCCACCACCTTGCCGGCGTGCGACTCATCCTTCTCCACGCGCGCGTCGTTCTCCAGCCGCACATCCTCGTGCACGTCAAAGTGGAACAGCGGCCCGCTCTTGCCGCGCGCCTGCGCAGACATTGCGGGAAGCAAGTTTGGAGAACGACGACGAGAGTGCTTGATTATCTCCAGCCGCCTTAAACCCTAAACCCTCGCATCGAAGCGGAACAGCGGCCCGCTCTTGCCGCGCGCCTGCGCTCATGGTGTGGCACGATGTCCGGACATTGTGCAGCCGTGCATCCCCGTGCACATCAAAGTGGAACAGCGGCCCGCTCTCGAGCACGCCTCGCACAGCCAACGCACAGTACACACAAAGGAGCTTTTCACGACGCGGATGTTGGATGTTGGAAGCTGCGCGGGCGCGGCAGGATGATATCATCCTTGAACGCCAGTCTGGCACGCGCGTCACTGACGAGAAGGGGTGCAAAACCAACGGAGAAAGACGGACCTGGTTGACGATGAGGTCGTAGAAGCTGTGCGAGTGCTGCAGGATGATGTCCTCCTTCACATACAGCAGGTCGGAGGCGCCCACCCCCCGCAGCTCCCGAAAGTCAGGCGACAGCTGCATTGGAACAAGGGTGTTATCATCAGGTGAGTGACTCTTTAAGATGGCTTTGGCAAAAAGAATAATAATAATAATAATAATAATAATAATAATAATAATAATAATATTCACATACAGCAGGTCGGAGGCGCCCACCCCCCGCAGCTCCCGAAAGTCAGGCGACAGCTGCGTCGACATAACAATTGAGATTTTCAAAGCCTGATCACAGACTACAGGAAAAAGGCAACGGATTCAAAAATAGTCAAATGTTTGACAGGAAAAAGACAACGGGGTTCAAATGTGTATACTATGTATTTGAAGAATGTTTCAAATGTAGTTGTTTGACAATGAAAAGGACAACGGATTCAAAAACAGTCACATGTAGTTGTTTGACACACAACAGTTAGGAGGCGCCCACGGCCGCAGCTCCCGACATTCTGGCGGCCGCTGTCTCGGTGAAACGGTATTCAGTGCGTCAAAACCGTCAAAAACGTCAAAACGTAAAGTCTCACCTGGTCGCGCACCGCCCGCAGGAACTCTGCAATGGTGTCGCCCTTGCGCACGGCGATCTTCCGCCGGTGGCCGGTGCCGTCCCAGTAGGAGTACGTGATCTCCAGCGGCTCGTTTTTTATGATCTGTGGGTGGAGTGCAGACACGGAGTGAGTGTCGTGAGAAGGAGATCGACGGCGGCCGGCGCCGTCCCAGTGGGAGCATGCAATAGTCTCCATTGTCTTCTCCATTGTCTGGGGATCAGCACAGAAAGTGGAGCTGAAATGGTCATTGATCATCCGCCGGCGCCGGGTTCCGTCCCAGTGGGAGCCGGTGATCTCCAGCGGCTTGTTCTTTGTTATCTAGTGCAAGAACACACACACAATGTCATGGGATCAAGATGAGGTGAGGCGCCCCCTTGTGGTGTGCGCCCAAACTGCCAAGGGAAATATATATATATATACTAACAAGAATCAGCCAAGGGGACAGCCGGGAAATCTCAATAGGGAGGGGAGCGCGGGGGGATGACAGGCGCAGCGCCGCCGCCCCTGCCGCTCAGGGCTGTGGCTGCAACAGCGCTCAGTGCACAGGAGGGCCCTGGATCGCAGGCGTCAGCCGCCCTGCCATTTCACAGACGCCGTTCCCCGCAGGGGACCAGCGCTTGGGTCGGTTGGGCGCACTAGGGTTTAGAGATTAGGGTTTAGGGTACGCTGCTGACGTTTAGGGTACGCTGCTGACGCAGCGTACAATTGGCTTTGACACTTTGGTTTTGACAGTTTGTTTTGAGCTGCGCCTGCCCGCACCTCCTCCCCCGCCGCGAGCCACTCCTTTCTGAAAACGAGGTTTTCTAAAAACGAAGTAGATTCTCCCGCGGCGCAGCTGTCGCGGCAGCGTGTACTCCTGTGCCAGCCTCATCTCCTCCCGCATCTCTTCAGATAGGAATTATAGTACTGAGACTGATCAGATGTGCGGCGCACCTGCTGCCGCAGCGTGTACTCCTGTTCCAGCTGCAGCCGCATCTCCTCCCATGTCCCCTCAAATTTGAAATTCTGATACTCCAAGCAGATTCGCAGCGCACCTGCTGCCGCAGCGTGTACTCCTGTTTCAGCTGCAGCCGCATCTCCTCCTCCGCCGCGACGCGCTCCCTGTCCGGCAGAAAATCCGTCTGTGCGCCCGGGTCCTTTCCTGCGACGCCATCAGAAACACTTCTCCTACCTGGAGCTTTGCATTCTTGACCAAGCAGACGCTCGATCATGTGAGCAAAACGTTGCGTTGGAGCATTTTGGGCGCATCAAATGCCTGCGCAGTTGGAGAACTGTTGATGCGTTTTGATATTTGATATTTGATATTGGTATTTAAATATTAAAAGGTTCAGCATCGTTAACACAATTGCACCAGTCATAGCCACTATAAAATGTTTTTCTTTTTTTTTAGTAAAAGAAATTCATTTCCATTAAAATAAAAAACGTCAGTTGGAGAACTGTGCCCCAAGAGGCTGCCCAGGCGAAGGGTACTGGCGCTGGCGCCGCTCTAAACCCTAATCCCTGAACCCAGCAGAGCGGCGCCCGCGCCAGTGCACGCCGGATGGCCTCGGACGCTGAGACAGCAACACAATCATAGATGCGCAATGTCGAGGGCAGTCGTGCAGATTCATGGTTGCATGCACAACGCGGGCTTCACGCGGAGCACAGCCAGCCCAGCTGTCTCGTCGGCGGCGCATGAGCGACGGCAGCAGCCTTGTGTGTCGAAGCATTACGATCTGTCGTTGTCATGCACATTGCATTCTCAAGCTGTGTCTTTGTCCTTGATTTGAAGGCTGCGCACCCAGCTTGAGAGGAGCCGGCGTGCGGCGCCGGTGGGGTTTAGGGTTTAGGGGTTTAGAATTTTAGGGCGCCCCGCGCTCGGACCCCACGCTGACAGCAGCCGCACGTTCCGCCGGCAGCCTTTCGTGATTTAACAGCACTTGCTGTTCAGAAACCGTTTGTGTACGGCGTCTCAATGAGCTTCGAGCTTTCTTACCCAGCTTGAGACAAGCCGGCCGCGCCGCCGCCGAGGTGCTGCGCTCGGCCCCCGCGCCGGCGGCAAGCGCCTGGCAACAGTACAGGATGCATTGTTTTGGTGCATCAGGTAGCTTTGAGGTAGCTCACCCAGCTTGGGGGGCGGCCGTGGCGCCGCCGAGGTGCTGCGCTCGGCCCCCGCGCCGGCGGCGCCGGGCAGCGGGGCAGCCCCGTTCTGCTCCGCTTCCTCAGCTTCCTCCTCCTCCTCCTCGCCCATGAATGACAGCTTCGACTTCGCCGACAGCTTGGCTTTTTGCGCGGCGCGGTGCTCTTTCTCCTGCCGTTGCCCACATGGTTGTCAACAACGTTTGTTATCTGGGTGTCTTGTAGAACTCTCACAGAGGTTTCGCACTGCTCAGTATCTCTGCCACGGGGTTAGTTTGGCTGACAAGCGAAGCA
>JAABUW010007689.1_pt1 | contig 12879 bp, 12 predicted proteins | sample 5560081 | NCBI WGS metagenome assembly JAABUW01 (sample SAMN10711882, study PRJNA513363) | rock metagenome | isolation source: Antarctica rocks | place: Antarctica: Victoria Land, Knobhead sud
TCGAAACAAGTCTATGCTCTATCATCGATCGCTCGTCGCTAGAGCATAGACTTGTTTCGAAGTCAACTCTATTCAGAGTTGGCTTATGTTCTTCTGAGTCATATAGATAGTCGACCCTTCCCTTCTAGATACTTTTCTTCCTTAGCATTTATATACTCGTTACATTACACTCATATAACTCGCTCTATGCTGATCTCTAACACTCATATATCTTCTTCAATCATTTATCAGACAATATCAGACAATATTCAGAACAGCTGACTTACTGAATATGATCTCAAAGAGCAATTCTGCTTCTTTGCTTTCTTCGCTACTGACTGAACTAATGATGAATTGATCTACTCTTGACTCACTATCGTATTTGATCGAAATACGAGATCAAAAGTCAGAAATTCACACGATTATTGCCTTCTATTTGTTGATGAGCATGACAGTCATATCAACATAAAGTTTCTTGACTAGTGTGAGCAGAACAAGATGCTTGTGACTTTATATTCTTCTCATTCTACACATCATCTTCAATCTTTGAATGTCAGCTTATTCAATTCTTTGATCAATTACTACTTGCAAAATCTGAATGATTGAATCTTTAAGAGTCAAGAACTTTCTTGAATATCAAAAAAAGACTTCTTTGATCTATTTTAACCTGCATATTAAGTTGCTTTCACATCTGTCAACATCAAAAGTGAATGAGAAAAGACAGAATTGCTGTCTTTCAATTTGTCACAGATCATAAAGCAGATTAAATTGAATGCTAAATCTGTTTCAAGACATTCTTCTTCTTCAGCATTGTCAGAAGCTGATTGAAGAAAAATTCAATGATTAATGAAGTCAGTTGTAGAAGAAGCAATTGATTTGCAAGCTTATAAGTTAACTTGAACAATACAATTGAAAAGCTTACTACAGATGTTGCTTTTCTGAAAGCAGAAAATAAAGATCTTTGATGAACAGTATGTATTGAAAGAAGTCGCAGATGACGTGAAAAGTCTTTATTTAATGATTTAGAAATTAATGATGAGACAAAGAAGATGTTTTTTAGTTCTAATAAGATGATCAGCGATGAAACTCATCTGTATGCAATGCTGACTACGAATTTACTGTTTAGCTACAGTAGAGTTTAAAGATTATCAAAAGTTTGAATGACATTGAGATGTTACATGATGATGAAGTGTTGTGCATTGATCGTGTGCAGAGTTTTCGTGATCACACAGACTTTGATAATCTCAATGTGCATGCTACAAGCAATCTGCACGCAGATGAGAAAGTCAAATAGAACGCAGAACTACGAGAAAAATCGCTTATAAAAATCATTCAATTCAGTATCTTGTCATCGTGATAACAAGAACTGAGACAGAACATTCTTATGTTTGATCTGTTGAGAGTGATTAGCAAAAAGAACTTGAATCATGAACATTCTTTAGATTTACATGTTAACTACGTATAGATCTTGTTAAGACTGCATGTCTGTTATTACGACATAAACAACTCATGAGACTTGTTAAGTTTGACATGAATAAACTCAAGAATCTCGTTAATATTGTTTAACAAACGTTCAGACACAGACATTTTATACATGAGCAATACATTGATGAGAAGACTTCGTTAAAAGAAGAGAAACACAAGCGAATTAGTAAAGAATAATCGAACTACGCTGTCTGATTAAAAGTGTAACATATGAACATTTCTGCAAGACACGATTGATCTGCATGAGAAAGATCTTTACAGATAACGCGAAACAGATGTAGACTGATTGCGTCAAGTCGAGTACTCGACTTGAAAAGTGTCGAGTTGAATTGAAATTTTTTTGAAAAAGTGTCGAGTCGAGTTGAGAAGTTGAACTCAAGCACTCGAGTCGAGTTGAGAAGCTTGACTCGATAACTCGACTCGAAAACTCGACCCAACTCGACAAGATATTAGATAGGTGTAAATAGCTTGGTTGAACAGTCTTCATGATCTCTTTCATGACTTTCTATCATGTTTCCCCGTCATGACTCTCTATCAAAGTCAAACGACCTTCATGTTTTCCCTTCATGTTTCCCTTCATGTTTCTCGCCATGACTTTCTTCATGTTTCTCTTCATGTTTCCCTTCATGTTTCCCTTCATGTTTCCCGCCATGACTCTCTTCATGTTTCTCTTCATGTTTCTCGCCATGACTTTCTTCATGTTTCCCTTCATGTTTCCCGCCATGTTTCTCGTCATGTTCTTCGTCATGACTCTCTTCATGTTTCTTGCCATGACTTTCTTCATGTTTCCCTTCATGTTTCCCTTCATGTTTCTCTTCATGTTTCTCGTCATGACTCTCTATCAAACGTTCTTCATGTTTCTCTTTATGACTCTCTATTAAAAGATAATGCAAAAAGGTAATGCAAAAGTCAAAAACCGGAAAAATTTCTATATTTAGTTCTTTTGACGCCAAGCTTGAGTTCTTGGCGAGTCAAGTTGAGTTGACTCAATTTTCAGTCGAGTCGAGTCGCGTCAAGTTGAAAATATGAGCAACTTGACTTGAATCGAGTTGAAAATGTGAGCAACTCGACTCGATCTCGATTCAGGTTCAAAATGTCAACTCAAAACTCAACTTGACAATCAGTTTAAACAGATGAGTTGCACGCTTTACAAGCGAAGCGAGCGTCTGCAAGACATGATATACAATGACGACAACTGTCGATCTTAAGAATCTCACTTCTTCACTGAGCTTTGACTCTTGAATGTCTTGATGATAAAGTCAATCTCTAGTCAAAGACATCATTTGTATAGCTCAAGAAAACAGTAGCGCATGTCGATGTGATTAAAGAAGAAATTGATTGCGATATGCATATGTATCGCAGACGAAACGTCTGCGACTCATGCTTAAAAAGTAAACTGTTGAAATTTGAGCAGTGAGAGATCTTGTTCGCCTTGAACTGTGAATCTGCTGCAAGAGACTATTTCTCGCTAAGAAGAAAATCAGCATAAAGATTGTGTCTTATGTATGTTGCATGCAACGTATGCAACATATTTTCGATAGACGCTGTGCATTGATTACATGCAAAGTTTTCGCGATCATGCAGACTTTGATAATCTCAATGCGCATGTTACAAGCAATCTGTACGCAGATGAGAAAGTCAAATAGAACACAGAACTACGAGAAAAATCGCTTATGAAAATCATTCGATTCAATATCTTGTTGTCGTGATGACAAGAACTGAAACAGAACACTCTCGTGTTTGATCTGTTGAGAATGATTAGCAGAAAGAACTTAAATCACGAACATTCTTTAAATCTACATGCTAACTATGTATAAATCTTGTTAAGACTGCGTGTCTATTACTACGACATAAGCAACTCACAAGACTCGTTAAGTTCAACATGAGCAAACTCGAGAGTTTCATTAATATCGTTTAACAGACGTTCAGACACAGACATTCTATACATGAGCGATACGCTGATGAGAAGACTTCGTTAAAAGAAGAGAGACACAAGCGAGTTAGTAAAGAATGATCGAACTACGCTGTCTGATTAAAAGTGTAGCATATAAACATTTCTGCAAGACACGATCGATCTGCATGAGAAAGATCTCTACAGATAATGCAAAACAGATGAGTCGCACGTCTTACAAGCGAAGCGAGCGTCTGCGAAGCGTGATATACAATGATGACGACTGTCGATCTTGAGAATCTCACCTCTTCACTGAGCTCTAACTCTCGAATGCCTTGATGATAGAGTCAATCTCTAGTCAAAGACATCGTCTGTATAGCTCAAGAGAACAGTAGCGCATGTTGATATGATTAAAGAAGAAATCGACTGCGATACGCATGCGTATCGCAGACGAAACGCCTGCAACTCATGCTTAAGAAGTAAACTGTCGAAATCTGAGCAGTGAGAGATCTCGTTCGTCTTGAACTGTGAACCTGCTGTGAGAGATTATTTCTCGCTAAGGAGAAAATCAGCATAGAGATCGTGTCTTATGTATGTTGCATGCGACGTATGCAACATATTTTCGATAGACGCAGAAGAACGATCAGAACGCATTCTCTACTATCGATCAGAGCTAAGCATCGAACGACTGCGATCGCACATCTATATCACGAACTATCAACGTCTACGTGACACAAGACAAGAGCAGAATAGAGTTATTTGATACAATAACACTCTACCTTCTCATTGTACGCGCCTCTCTTTCACGCATATTTTCTTGCTCGATGAATGACAATCATTGAGCAAAGAACACAGTTTCGGCATTACAATCACGAGCATCACGAGTGCAGAGAATCATGGTCTTCGCGATCGAAGATCGAAACATCGTTGTATAGAATATCGTCAATGAAGAGCAGAGCAAGGACGATGCATTGCAAAGAAACAGCACAGGCACGCAGTAAGAGTTTACTCGAGCGTCACGCGCTGAATAGAAGCTATAGGTTCATTACTGAATACATAGTCTCAGCGTTATTGTTTCGACGACGTGCAGCCGCTGTGTAGCCGACGAGCGATTTTCTCTCCCAGAGGGTTTTGTCCGTTCGATACACATAGCATAGTGTCCCTCATGGGTCGGTTCAATACCGATGTCACAAGGGTGTATGAAATAAATCAAATCAAATCAAATTTAATAAGATTCAGGCGGCTCGTGATCGTCAAATTCAAAGAATCGAAGAGAAACAGCAAGCTGCTATTCAAAAGGCGAAAGAAAAGAAACAAAGAAAGCTTAGAAAGCTAGAGAAACAGCGTTTAATAGCTGAAAGAAAGGTGAAACGAGAAAAAAAGAAGACGAAGCGAGAGAAGGAAGCGAAGCGGAAAAAGAAGCTACGGGCGAAGAAATTGAAGCAACGACGTCTAGTTCAGAAGCAAAAGCTGAAGGCTAAAGAGCTTCAGAAAGGGCAAAAGAAGAAGTCTAAAGAGATGAAAGTACAGCAATTCACTGATTTTGTTGCTATTGAGAAGGTGAAAAGGGGGTCAAGTCAAATCAGGTCTACGCGAGCTGAAAGGCAATTCAAAGCTTCTAAGCGATTTGATGATTGATTCTTATAGCTTGGAAGCTTCATATAGATATCGACAACTCTCTATATTAATTGCAATTTGATTCTATGAATGGTGGTTGAATAATAATAAAAAAAGTATGGGTTGCTAATCGGGTTTAGGGTGTGCACGGGACCGGAACGTGCATCGGGCCGGGAATACTCCTATCATGACTGGGCTAATAGCGGCACTGCCATAGCTTTTTCAATGCAACCAATAACATGCCCTACTTTACAGCTTGTGTCAAAGAGACGCTGCGCATGTTTCCACCCACCCCGATAATCCTTCCACGCTATGTTCGCAAAGGCGGCTTGAGCCTCAACAACACCTGGATTCCAGAGGGACACCGAGGTTACCGCCAACCCTTGGCTTACAAACCGTGACCAGGGCACCTTTGGGATAGATTCAGACACATTCCGGCCAGAGCGATGGCTTGAAAGTACCAAGAGAACAAAAGAAATGGACAGGTGTATTTCTCCTTTCGGGTACGGCTCGAGAGAATGCACAGGGAAAAACCTTGCGCTGCTTGAAGCGCAGAAACTTGTGTCTGCAGGTAAATATATTGCTCCATAATACCAACAGTGATCTGAAATCTAATAGCCGAGGCACGCGTAGCTTTTCAGAGACTTCGAGTTCCGGTCGGCAAGTTTGGGGAGACCATGGATAGGTAAAGATAGAGGGATCAGCATATACGAGAATCAATGGATGACGGTCCAAGAGCGGGAAAAAGCCACAACATCATAGCTATGATCTTCGATGGCCAACCGCAACTGGTAGGTTGCGAAAGACATAGGTCTTTGGAATACTAGAGACGCACATAGCAGCGTTTTTACGTATTTTCTGCGCCTTTGTTCTCAAAATGTCACAGATAGCACCAAAACGTCTAGACCTTATAGGCTTGGTGACCATGAGTTCTCACCTTCCACCTCCTAGATAGCCTCCTAACAGCAACAACCAAAATATCAATATGCCCCTATATGACCTCGTATTCCAACATATTCTGGGCTTATCGAACAACACCAGAGTATCCCACCCTTCTCACATCAATTGATAGAGCGATAATGGGTTTGATCCTTCTGGTGAGGAAATCTGGTTGGAGTCACCGATGCGTGGGATCAAGCAGCAGATACGAAGCCCTACCTCTACCCTCGACGAATCGTTTCCAACCCCCGCAAAAAAACTTCGTAGCACTGATCTACTATTCAGCATTTAGATATGCACCGGGTCTTCTGGATTGCATATCTTCATCTGTGATTGACGAAATGATTGTCCGCGGATTTCATGGAGTTGTTGTTATGTGAGCATAAGACAACGATTTACGATTTCCTGCGAGCCACCACTCGCCCACGCACATCCTTGTCGACGACCAATCCTGTCGTGAACGCTGCTGTCTTGAAGTTTGCTGTAAAGTCAAAAATCGCATTATGCTTTCAAGATATTAAAACAATTGTGTATTCCTGGGACCAAAAGACAAAGACGTTGAATAATCGCATTGCCATTTGCATAGATATAACGGATGAAGATGTTGAACAATCGTGTTATCAGAGACGGGCTGACTGGGTATAAAATGACTCGGATCTTTCAACTTGGTACGCATCTGCACACCTTCAATCACAGAACAACATCTCATCAGACAGTCAAAAACTCAACTCACAATACCACGAAACTCAAAACACAAGATGCCGTCCACCCCGAATGTTCCTGAGGATGCGGCAGAGTATGCTCTCATCAAGACAGTCGCCGCCCTCGAGCTCAGCATAGAAGCGAACACGGCGGAAATGGAAGCTAGTCGAATGGAGCTCATGGCGTTGCATGCCAGAGCCCGAGCCGAGGAAGCAAAAACGGAAGCGATTCGACTCAGTGCACCCTATGCTACCTCCCTCGTATTCAGGTGTGGACTTGAATTGGGCTTTCTCCGTCAAGTGGCCCTTGCTGCTGTGCTGGCAAGAACGAATGTTCAGAAGCTGGTTCGATGCTTCGCTCAGGCAACGCTTGCTGCTCGATTGGGAATGGACAACGAAGCCGCCGAGTTGCAAGATATCTCGCCTTTCCATGAGGTGTGCGATGCTGTAGAGATGGCGGTTGAGGCTGGCATCCCAGTGGAACACCTTCGTCTTACCAATCGCTTTGATAATGAAGGACATCGTTCCGACATAATCCGAACTGCTCGTGCGACCCTTGACTACTACACGGAACTCCACAAGCCTCAATTCGAAGATGCGTCTCGCGGCGCCGAAGAAGAGTCTGGCTCCGAAGACATTCCCATTGCAGATGCCGAACGCATTCCCATGTCAGATTATGGAAACCTTTTCAGAACCATCCACAACAGAGAAGAGTTCGATCCCGCCCAGATCGGAGGCTGTCTCTTTGGAGCGACAGGGAACCGCGGCGTTCCGTCTAGCTCTCCGTCTTACTTGGATTCTGCAGCTAGAGGACCCAGCGGAACTACCCAGAACGAAAACTCTTCCCTTCCAGAAGTGAGGGAGGGTCATGAGAACCGCGGCTTTCCGTCCTACTCGAACTCCGCAGAGAGAAACAACCGGGTCGGTCGGCAAAGACGCCCCTCGCCAAGGATGAGAGACGGCCGAGGAGCTGAAGGGCATCAAGAACTTCTCTTCAGCCGAAACCGAGACAATCTCTTCGGAAGAACGGAAAGCCAGGGATCCGTGCGGAGTGGAGCCAACAAATTCGAAAGAAGAGACATTTCCCCAAAGCCACTCAAAACGAGTCTACACTATTCAGGAGGCGATTGAACCAGCCAACCAGGCAAGACCTAGAAAAGCTCGACAAAACCAACAGAACATGTCCGATATGTCTTGGTGCCAATACCACCCACGGGCTCATAGGAGAATCTTGCCTCGATGTTTCCTCTCATACAAGCATGCAATATCTCGATTTTAGATCCTAGACTTAGAAATGCAATACCTTTTCATCTCGACATATGTCCTACCAGCTATTTTTCATTCAAAGATCTCAACATAATGCTGTTCATATTTAACGCTCTTCAAATTCACAGTTTCTGCTAAATAATTGAACAACGGACTTAGCTCTCCTACTGACATTTTTTGATTCCCATGAACCTTCCTGGTTGCTCATAAGCTTAATTGCGGAAGAACCTTACCCTACCCGCGAATCGATCCAAGTGACAATCCCCAGTATCTCTAGCCAAACTTAATAGCGTTCTAGACCTTGTCTCATCTTAGGTCTCTCGTCCTGTTCTGGACGCACTCTTTCGGCTTGTTGTGTCAACAACGTCGCTTACAACGATCGAGGTAAAGAATTTGGACCAAACCATTAAAACATCTGGGCCCTGTAAACTGTACTGCAGCTTCCTCCCCCAGGAACCTCTTTGAATTTGCATATCCGATCCGCTTGGGCTGCCAACAACCGAGGACGCCAACAATACTAACAGTCCATTCAAACAACCAGAGCATTGCTGCGGAGACAGTGACGGGGAAAGAGATTGATACTTGGTGTCAAGCGTAGTAATCCGACCGGAGAGGTTAGTTAGAAAGTCCACTGGGTAATGATGGTTATATAATTCATTGAACAACTCTGGCTGATGGAATTACCCCAACAACAAGCTGATTCTTGTCTCGCACAACTGTACCCATGAGCTTGGATTCCATCTCGGGATCTCTTAAGAGGACTACCGGTGGAGAGCATTTCGCAGTTTGGGACTGGATAATTTGCCAGAGCTGGGAACATTGATTCGAGAACTTCCAATTCGTGCCTACGTTTTCAATCGGGTTTGGAACAAAGTGAGCGATGTCTCTGCTTTGAAGGAGCTCTGCTTCACTCAGTCCTGTGTTCTTCCCGTAACAAATGCCTGGTTATGGACGAGTTTAGTGCTCGGTATTAATTGCATCTCATAGATACTCGCTGCTAGGATTAGGAGTGCCTCTAGGGCTGAGACGAAACGTGCTAGTCCTAATCTGGTAACCTTCGCGCAATGTAATCAAATCAGAGACGCGGTCAGCAGCCTGCAGTAAGTTCGGTCCCTACTGCGACCGCAAATATAGATAGTATCATACAAAATCCTGCACGACGCATATTCCACTGACTTATATACTGACATGTCTTCCCAGCCCTTCAGACATTCCTGAACCAACCCTCAGAGCATCTGCTGTAGATATTAATGAAACAAGCCCATCATTTCCATAGTCTACAACAATATCGTTATTAATATCATGGGCAAACTCGTCAAACTCATCGGCTCTGGAATTGGTCTCGCTGCAGAAGCAATTGCAGCCCGAAGATCGTCATCGCCTTCCGGAGCATCCAGCAGCCGCAGGACGGTCGACGACGCTCCTCCTCCATACGTCGACCTACCAGAAGAACGCGCTGACGAACTTATTGCCAAGGGACAAGCTGTCCCAGCTGACCGCAAAATCGGCCATTCCGAAGACCAAGGCTCGAATTCAGATTCCAGTGAACTTGATGAAGCGGACTGGGAGCTCGATGAGGCCGGGAATGGCTATGCTGATGAGGAGAACGAACCTAGTGAGCGCCAGGCCGGTGCTGGTGAGCTCGTGCAGTCGTTTCTTGTACAGCATCCGCCGCCGTATACCACCGCCAAAGGACGGCTACCTTGCCCTGTGATCATCCCACAGCGCAGACCAAAGGATAAAAGCCGCGGCTTCGTTCGCGCTTATGCTCCGGTGCTCATGGATTGTGGTATTGACCAAGCTACGTTTTTGGATTTTTTGAAGTCTTTTCATAAGGCAAGCCAGGTAAACTATAATCCGTCTAGATCTACCCGTCTGAGACGTCCATTAATTGCAGGTCATCTGTAGGCGTCACCAGTATACACTGTGATAAATATTGCAGCTGTAGGTGTGGGTTTTGTTCCGGAGATAGCAGCGCAAGTCACTGCAGCTCTTGTGCAGGTGACTGTGGGCATCGCCAAAGGGGTGCAAATCAGGCAAAGGTGAGCTGAGCTATTCTCCGGACATTATAATTTCGTATCAATCAGTGATCCGACTTAAGGACGAATTCATTCCTAGACCAAATGAACGACAAGCTGTTCCGCCCACATGGTCTATTTTGTTTAATCATGACCTACAAACCCGAACAAAAAGCCAGCCACGAGCAAGTCGACATCTCCAAGACCATCGCCAAATCGATTACCCCATCGGATTCAAAAGTTCGCGAGCAGCTCAAGGGTCTCAAGCTATCAAGCGCCAAAACCTACGGAGAGTTAGAAATGCCAGAATCCGCACCATTAACCTTCCCAGCGCTGGATGCAGCAGCGGTCTCTACGGATCAAGAAGGGAAGAAGCAGTCCCAGTTCAAAAACAGCTCCAAATTTGTAGCGAATTACCTTGACCGCCGGGCTCAGGCAAGCTATGTGAGCCCAATTCTTTTCCTACAAGCAAAGCATACACATGAATACTGATAAATACAGGCCAAAGAAAATCCCAACTCCACTCTTGCAGCCGATCAAAGCGGAACTACATTTGCATCCCGCTACAGCGACCCCAGCCACCCAGCTTCAAGCGGCTCGCTCGTATCACTAGTCACAGGCGGAGCCCTGGTAGGTGGAAGAGAACGGCGGAGATCCCGCCGAGAGGAGCGAGGAAGGAGACCTCGAAGGGAGCGAAAGGGGGGCCTGAAGAAGCGGCTGCTGCAGCAAGTAAGTGGAAATTTCAAGGCTAGTCTGCGGACTGGAGAGATTTGGGCTTACATGCTGGTTGTAGGATGTCCTGTACCTTATGATTGTGAATATGCCAACGGATGAGGAGATTGAAGCGGCAAGGGTGCTGCTTGCAAAGTAAGAACGTTGGGTGGTGTTTCAGAATTAGCACGGTCAGTGTTTTATGCTAAAATGCAGTTTGAATCTCCGACTATTCTTGGTCCGCAGGAACCGAACTTGCAAGGCACAGAGAAGCTCTTCATCAAAGATTCGAACAACAATAGTCCGCACATTTCTTATTATATTCATCTCCATTATCCAAACCATCCAGCTTCCCTCCTTCACAAATCTTGTTTCCGCAACCCTCAATAAACCACATTTCTCAGACTACCCTCCCCTCCCCACACAAATCACAAATCTCCACCACCGTCTTCTCCTTCCCCACCCTCAGCCGCCTACACTTTCCCCCACACCTCCCACACTTCTCCACTTTCCCCTGGCCCCCACACCCCTCCCCCTTCCCCTGTCCCGACTTCTTCCACCACCACCGCGGCAGCTTGCGCTGTTCCCACCACGCGGCCTTTTCCCAGCGGCCGGGGCGGAGCAGGAAGGCTAAGTCTGCTTCGTCGAGGACGATTTGGTCTTCGTTGACGAGAGTCTCGGCATCGTCTACGAGGGTTTCGGTGGAGGCGATCGACGCGGAATCGGGCGCTTGTTGGGATGGGCTTGGGGATGCATCGTTGGGGACGAAGGAGGGAGCACGAGAAGGCGGGTGGGTTGGTTGTTTGAATAGATCTTCCGACCTTGGAAACCCTTCCTGTCCTGGCTGTTCGAACAATACCTCACTCGCACAACGCTCCTTTCCCTCACCGTCACTCCCCAATCCCTCGGCTTTTGGCTCAGGCTTGGGCTCAGGTTGTTGTTCCTCGGCCTTCTGCTCAGGCTCGCGCTCGCGATGAGGCACGAAGCAGAAGGGGATGGAGCCTGCGAGGAGGTAGGCGATTGTTTCTTCGTAGAAATGTTGGAGAGGCATGGACGGTTGGGGTTGAAGGTCGATGCGAGTTTAGTGTTCGAGAGGGGTGATGGATGTGGATGTGATTGGAGGATTTGGAGGATTTGGAGATTTGAGAAATAGAAAGGACAGATGGATTGAAATACTACCTCAATGGGGTTGAAGCTTTGAAACGGTTGGGACGTTAGAGAAGAGGAAGCGGGAGTTCGACGCAGAAATGCAATAGTAAGACGAGATAAAGACAAGGCATCGAGCGTCGAAACAATGGTATTCAGCTGTTTCAGCACAGCGAGACAATGAACGACATATTTTTATTATCATGAACAAAGAACCCCTACACACCAAATCCAAATCCCTGTATCGACAGAGAAAGAACCGAAACTCGCGCTGCCAACCCTCCTCACCAACCGTGCTTGTAAACCCTCAAAGCAACCTCCCTCTTCACAATGCAGGACCCACAACCTACAACCCCCCTCATCACCACCCCCCTCCCCACCTACACCCGACACACCCACCTCCTTCTCTAGCAACATGCAAACAACTCGCCCCACAGTACCCGCATGTTTGGCGCGTGGCTTGCTAATCTCGGTTGCCGGAAAAAGGGGTGGCGAGGTAGTCTTCGCGGGGGGAGGGAGATTGTAGAAGAGGTTGTTTTTTGTTTTGTTTTCGAGGGGTGCGTTTTTCTGGTGTTTGAGGTGTGTGAGGGGGGGAAGAGGGTGGAGAGAGTAGGGAAACATGATGGGATGGTCGTGGTTGTGGTTGGTGAAGTGGTTATGGGTGTTTGGGGGCTTGCAGGATTGGTGGAGGAGTTTCTGGGAGGATGGGGTTTGGGTAAGGGAGGGACGGTATGATGGATGGAGAAAATAAGCAACAAGTTTCCTTGAATAAAGAGCGTGATATCGTCAAAACTCAGGCGGAATTGAGACCAACGACCTTCTCCAACAAGAAAACAATAGCCCAAGACCGTCACTTTGAACAAAGCCCAGCCAACACACCGAAAAATCGTGCCCCGGGAACGCACCACATCCCACTACACAGTAGCAGCCCTCCCGTCCCCCATCCCCCACCCACAATCCCGACAAACACTCTTCCCGCCCCTAAGCCCCCTCCCCCTGCCCCCACAATGCGCGCACCTATGCACCATAATCACCACCTCATCGCCATCGTCGTCATCATCCCCACCAGCTGATGCCTTTCCCTTGCGGAATTTGAGTTTGAAAGGCGAGCAGGAACCGGGCGTAA
>JAABUW010007690.1_pt1 | contig 12879 bp, 3 predicted proteins | sample 5560081 | NCBI WGS metagenome assembly JAABUW01 (sample SAMN10711882, study PRJNA513363) | rock metagenome | isolation source: Antarctica rocks | place: Antarctica: Victoria Land, Knobhead sud
CAAAATATATAAATTTTTGCAAAAGCAATAATAATCTTCTTTTTTGTAGTAGAAATAACAAGATTGTCGAAAGAAAATAGATTTTAAACAATATTCGTAATATTGTTAATTACAAATTCTACTTTCTATTATTAGCGCAAGTTCTATCTTGTATATTGTTTCAGAAAAGAAGACTTATATTATCGTTTATTGTTAAAGCTCTATCTATAAATTGTCTAGCTACAGATTATAAGATCGCTTTCGCTTATAGCTATTGTATTAAGATTGTTAATTTTGATTTTTTCTGCTTTGATGTTATTGGAGAAAAAAATATAGATATTGATTAACGAGCTCGATCTAGTTAGTTTGTTAATATATAGTCGAATATAGTTAGAATTGATTTTGCGAAAAAAAATTATATCAATTATAATGCGACTGTTTACAGAGACTTCGACGTATTCGCTCTTCTCTATATAGAAGATATTGCTACAATATCGAACATAATGTTGACTCGTAAAAGAGACAAATTGTCGATTATATCTTACAAAGTATTCTCTTATTTCTTTTCGATACGTATAAAACTCGAGTAAAAAGATCTCGAGTCTATTAACTCGTTTCGTCTTTTGGAATTTTCCGATTTCTAGTGTTGTCGACACTTTGCCAAACATCTATCTGTTAAAGTCTAACAGGCAACATTTTACATAAAAATATAATATTCCGATGCTTGTTGTTCTCTTCTTGCCCGAGTTATATCGACAACAAGCTAGCTTTTCTGCGTCGAGAACAATCGTATAGATCTTTATATTTAACTTAAACAGAGTTTAGAGCAAGTTGTATATAATCTCGCGATTTTTGAAAAGCAATGCAAAATAGAATAAAGTCGAAATATAGATAGCACATATATACTCTATTAGCAGATTTAGATACTTAAGCTTGATATTATTGTCGATATTGTCTTCAAGTTTTGTTCGATAGAGTTCTAGTTTCCTGATGTAATAATACAATAGATTTTGCTCAAGCTATTTCGTTGTTAGATTACGTTCCGAGCAGATAAGATAGATTTATATAGTAATTTTGTGTTACGCTAATACTTTCTACAAAGATATTAGAGTAGATTGTATTTTCGGAGAAATTTGTAGACGTTTTTAGACAATATAAGCAATTACTTGATAACAAGAGTTTGCAACTATAGACAATTTCTATATTTAATAAATTTTGAGAGAGATTTAATAAATCAAAATAACAATAAATAAAAATCTATAATAAATTGAACACAATCTATAAAAGAGTCGTATTCTAGTTTCTATATACTAAAAAAATATTAATTGCTTGTTTTGTTTGTTTGTCGAATATAACAAGTATAGTTGTTTGCAATACTTGCTTGTCGAATATATCGAATATTATATTTAGATTGCTTGTTTCTTAAGCGTGTCGAATATAATAGTAGATTTATTCTAAAGATATAGAATCTAAATTACTAATATAACTCAAATAAGTTTGTAGTACTATTTTTTTTTAGAGTTTTTGTTTCGAAATCTAATATTTTTCTACTATATTTTCTAGAAATATTAATATTAGAAATTTTTTTTGTTAAATCTTTTTTTTCTTAACGCTCTAAATTTAGTATCTTTAGCAATATATTCTTGTTGTAATTGTACAATATCTAATAAGATCTATTGTATAAATAATAATTTTGAAAAGTATATAGAATGTGTGCAATCTAATTGTAATTGTAATTTGACAATTTCTTCTATATTAATTAAACAAATTTATAAAAAACAAATGCGCTTAAAGAAAGAAGTACGCGATACGTGTGCAAAACTAAGTCGACTAAAAAAACAATTAAATTTTCTAAAGAATAAGAAGAAAGAAATAATTGTAATAGAATAGAAAAATATTAATAATCTAAAAATAAATAAAATATATTTTGTCGAATTTGTTACAAAATTTTTCGAATTGTTGTTTAATATATTGTTTAAATAGTTTTAATTTTCGACTAATTAAAATTAAAATATTGTTTCTATATTTTGTTTTAATAAAACTTTTTTAGAAAATTCTAATAACAACTAAGATTTTTCTCTAATTTTTATATATTTTCTAAGATAGAATATTCTTTTTATTTAATTAGATACTTTTAATTTTTTTATTATAAAATTTTCTTAATTTCGAATTGATTTTTTTTTTGCAAATAGAAATAAAATATATTCTATAAAAATATAATTAAGTTTGCTAACTTTAACAATAAAATATAAAATATTAAAAATATTTTAATATTTTTGAATAAATCGAGTTTGTAATTAATTGATTTTTTAATTTTTTTAACAAAAAACAATTCGATTTTAATATAATTTAATTTCTTGTTTAATTTTCTTGTTTTAAGATTTTTTGTAAAAAGATATATTTTATTTTTCTTTTTTAGTTAAAATGTTGTTTTTTGTTTTCTATTTTAATATTTGATTAATTTTTTCTATATTTTCGAGATATTGTTGTGTATCTTTTTTAATATTGCTATTTTTTCGATAGCTAATTGCGCAAACAAATACGTGCGTTTTTTTTAAAAAAATTTAATTTCTTGCTATAGTTAACAAAAAATAAAATTATTTTAGTAATATTCGAAATCTTTGTATTAAGTATTAGTTGTATTATAGATAAAAGTAATATTTAATTACTTTAAGTATTGTTAATATAGTATTTTAGATATTGTTTAAGACTCTAATTTGTTTGTTTTATTTAACTATTTATAATCGAATAATAGACAATAGATATTTGAAGTCTTGTATCTAATATTAAAAGAAATATTTTTTAATAGTTAGATATAAAGATTTTGTTTTTGTTACTAATTAGTCTCTTAAGTATATTATAATATTGTATAAATCGATTTAATATAATATATTTTAGTTGTTCTACTATAAATTTCTCTTTGTATGCGATAATATATAAGTACTTGATAAATTTATTAACTATTATTAGTATCGAATTATATCTATTTTTAGTTGCTAAATTTGTCGACTTGAACAACTTAGTAATAAAGTCTATTATAATTTTATTTTATAGCAATTTAGATAGTTTCTAATATTGAATTTTGTTATAGTTTGTATATATATTATATTTGTTCTACTAATAGCTAAAATATTGTTTAATATATATCTCGACAACTTGTTTTATTTGTAAAAACTAACAATACTAATATAAAAATTTAAAAATTTTTGTTACTTTCAAATATTTTTGCAATAATTTGTTATAGTGCTCTTTTATATATTTGTCGATTTTGTCGATAAATATCTAAAGTTTTTCTTTTTTTATTAAAAATTCTTCTATATTGTTTTAAAGTATTTATAATATTGTATTTAACTTGTATTTGTTTGCTAATAATAATTCGTTTTTGTTAATTTTAAATATATTATAATTAAACAATTTTTTTGTTTTTATATAATTATTTTTTCTATTAAGTATGTTTGCTATGCTATTATTTTTGTCTAAGATATATTGTATTTTAAACTTGTATTATTTAAGTTTTTCTAATTATTATATTTGTTTTCTATTAAGTTGCTTAATAGTAGTAAAATATACAAAATTTTTGTAGTCTATAAGAATTGTAAATTCGAATAATTTTTCTATATATACTTTTTATAATTTTAAGAAAACTACTATAGCAAGTAGTTTTTTATTATAAATATTATAGTTCTATTTAATTGACAAAAGTTTTCTCGAAAAATATATTATTAAATACTATAAATTTTTATATTTTTAACTAAAATATATTTTGATAGCTAAATTTAATATGTCGATTTTAATTTTGTTTAACAACTATAAATTATATATTTTTAATATTAATTTCTTTAAATATTTTAGTTTAAAATTTTGAAATAATTTCTTTTTTGCAAATTTCTATAATTATAATGTATTTTTTTTTGTAAAATTTGTTAATAATATTATGTTTGCTAAGTAGTTTTTAATAAACTTCTTATTGTAGTTTATAAAATTTAAAAAAATTATATTTTTTTAATATTTGTTAATAGTTTTTATTTTTTAATTGTTTATAATTTTTCGAAATTTATACGCACTTTATATTGTTTAACAACAAATTCAAAAAAAAAATTCTCTTAATAAAATTTGTATTTCTTTAACTTAAAATATAAATTTTTTATATTTAGATATTTTAATATTTTAAAAATATAACTAATATACTTTTTTAAAATTTTTAAGTAAATTATAATATTGTTCAAATATATTATAACAAATTGATTTAGATATTGTTGTAGTATATTATTAATTATTTTCTAATATATTGTTAAAGTATTTGTAAGTTCGAATAATATTATTGTGTATTTATATAATTTATACTATATACGAAAAATTGTTTTTTACTTTTTTTCTATTTTTATTCTAATTTAATTGTACGCTTTTTATAAATTCAATTTGATAAAATATTTTACTTTAAATAGTCGATTTTAAAGCTTGCTAATATTAAATAATAAATATTAATTTTTAACTATAATATTATTTAGTTTTTGATAATCGATATATAGATAAAAAATTCTATTTTTTTTTTAATACAAAAAGAATCAAATATTCTATTTATAATTGAAATTTTTTAATAAATTTTATTTTTATTTTCTATTAGATATTCGCGAAATACTTTGAGTTTTTTCTTGAATAAAATATATATAGATTCAAATATAAATTGCTTGTCTAATTTAAGTTTAATTTTGTAATTTTACAATTAATATTTAGAAAAAAAAATTGTTTTTTTTTTTCTTAAAATAGATATTTCTAATTGTTGTATATTTGTAATATGTATTTTAGCAATTTCTTTGCTATATTAGATAGTTTAAGATTTTTAGAAAATTTGTAATTTTATTTATTTATTTTAATTTTATAATTCGACTAATTTTTGTTAACATTTGTTGAGTCGAACTTTATTAGATTGTTTTTTTGCAAAAATATAAGTTTGCTATTTGCAATTGTTTTTTGATTTAATTTCTTATTTATTATTGAACGTTGTCGATATATAGATTAAATATAAATTACGTAGTTATATTGCGCAAATCTAAGTACTTGTATATTTTAATTAACTTCTAAATTGTGTTGTTTTAATTAAAATATTTCTAAAACAATATTATAAATAGCTATTTCTACTATATTAAAGATTAATTTCTTGTAGTATTGCTAAATAGCTATTAATAGTAATTTTGTTTTTTTATTTATTTTTCTATTTTTGTTAAATAATAAATTTCTATCTACAATTACTAGATTGTATATATTAGATTTCTTTTAAGTAGAGTACTTTTTTTTTAATAAAAGTTTTAATTATAAAATTATTTGTTGTATTAGAATCAACTATTATAATAAATTAACAATTATTAATTTTAACTAATATAGTAAAATATTATATGTATATTATTAAGTTTAGTTGTTGTTATTAAACTAATATATTGTATTCTTTTAATATATTTTTTATCAAAAAATTTAAACTTTTCTTTGTTCTTATATTGTAATTTTTGTTTTAAGTATTTTTTTGCGTTGAACTTTTTTTCTATACTAAATTAATAATTTTGATTTTCTAGAGAATTAGTTAATTTCTTCTTTGTTTTTTAGATAAATTTAATATAAGTTGTTATAGTATTTTGTTTAATTAAGTATTGTATGTTTTTTTGTTTTCTTTATCTTCTTTTGAAATAGATTTATATTGCTTAGTTGTTGTTTAATTTTGTCGAAAATATTTCTTTCTATAGTAATGTCGCTTTCTAGCGCTTTCTTATATTTGTCTACAATTTGATTTATCTCTTTTTCTCTTAATAAGCTAGCTAAAGTATTAAGATAATTTGTAATATTATCTAGATATTTGTAAAAGTTTTTTTAACTATACTTGTTGTCTAAGTCTATTGTTGAATAAAAATATAATATTCTTAATTGTTTTATTTTTATAATTTTATTAAGTATTTAATTGATTTTCTACGTAGATACAAATATTTTGTCTAATAATATTTTATCTAGAACTTTTTGTAATTAATTTAGATTTTCTATTAGATAATAATTGTTGTTCGATTTAGTTTCGAAAATATCTATCTTTATATTAATTTGTTTTCTAATATTGTTTTAATTATTAAATATCTCTTTTAATAATTTTTTGCAAAGTAATTCGATTTGTTATATAAATAGCACGTTTTTTGAAATTTGTTATTTTGCTTTTTTTTTGATTTTTTTTTTATATTGTTAAGTAAAATTCAATTTTATAGATATAGATTTGCAATAATTAGAATTACTATATTTCTAATTAAAACAAGATTTTTTTTGCCAATATTTAATTATTAATTTAAAGAAGATTTTTGTTTTTTCTTAAAATTGATTGTATCTTTTTTTTATAGTTTTTTTATACAATTTGTTGTTAAAATCGATAACTACTTCGATAAAATCAAATATATTGCTAAGAATTCTTTTATTATATATAATTTTGTCTTTTAGATTGTTTTTAAAATCTCGTCGAAATATTGTTATAAATACAATATTGTTTTACTTAATTAAATTAATATATTTTTGAAATCTAGTTATATAATCTATTATAGAAATTCGTTAAATTAGATATTAAACTACTTTTTTTGTAATTTGTTTTTTATTAAATGTTTCAAAAATTCTTCGAAACTCTTTTTTAAAATTGTTGAAATCTATAAATATTGCATAGAAGTTTTTGCTATTGTTTTTCAAATATTTTTGTAAATTTGACTTAAATTAATATTAAACTTTTTTTTTGAAAAATATTAATACAAAAATTGTTTTTTGATTTGCTAAAATAAAATAAAAAATAAAATAGATATTTATCTATATAAGTTAATTCTTTAAATCGATACAATCTTTATAATAGATATCGAATTTATTAATTTTAATCTTGTTGTTTTCTATAATTAATAGTCGACGTAATACTAATAAGTTAATACTTAAAATAGAAACGCATTAATTTGATACAAATATTCTTAGAGTATTCAAAGTATTACGCTAATACTTTTTACAAAAATATTAGAGTAAATTGTGTTTTTGAAGAGATTTGTAGATATCTTTAAACAATATAAGCAATTACTTAATAACAAGAGTTTGCAACTATAAATAGTTTCTATATTTAATAAATTTTAAAAGAGATTCGATAAATCAAAGTAACAATAAGTAAAAATCTATAATAAGTTGAACACAATTTATAAAAAAGTCGTATTCTAGTTTCTATATATTAAGAAAATATTAATTGCTTGTTTTGCTTGTTTGTTAAATATAGCAAGCATAATTGTTTGCAATGCTTGTTTGTCGAATATATTAAACATTATATTTAAATTGCTTGCTTCTTAAGTATGTCGAGCATAATAGCAGATTTATTCTAAAGACGTAGAATCTGAACCACTAGTACAGCTTGAATAAGCTCGTAACATTTTGTTCTCTCTAAGAGAGAGCTCGTGCACGTCTCGCAAGATAATTCTCAAGATATCTCTTAGTTCGTTAAATTTAATATCGATATAGAATATCTGTTTAAAGACTTCTTTTTCTAGATTTTTCTATATTAGCATCGAAACGTGCCAGCTTCTATCGACTTATCTGTTCGAGCACGAACAACAAATATATACTCGTTAATATCGATTATCTTTTTAGACAGAACTGCTAAGTCTACAATTTTGTACTTGAATATATTATTATCTTAACTTGACAAGAGAAGTTAGCAATATTGTAGCAAGAGACAAACTAATATATACTTTGTCGACCAGTTTATACTTTAGCTTCGAGACTCGAATCTTTGGCTTCTTAGCTTTAACGTGCTTTGTAATTTGAAGCTAAGTATCTTCGATTTTGTTTCTAGTATTTAGCTTTTCTAATACTCGAATCAATCTCTCGACAGCGTGCTGAAAGCGATCGATACTATTAACTTGCGGAAACACATGCACGCCTAGATTGTTCTTAGACATATACTAAGAGCTGCTAGAAGAAGTTCTTGGCGATTGTAAAGAGATAGTCGGTTTTATAACAATATCTGTTGACGCTATTGTCTTAGAAATATAACAATTCCCAAGAACAATAAGCTAAAAAGCGATCGATATAATTAACTAAAAAGAATGCTTTAAGTTTGTTAAACAAGCTTTGCGAGTTTGTCAATCTAAATTGTAACGTAATAAGTAAATAAATCTAAACTAACAAAGAGAGCTGAAAATAGCAAAAACAAATATATATATCTTTTTTTAGAAACAATTAGCTCTATCTTCTTCTAAGCGTTTTCGGCACGCTTTTGATTAGCAAAAACAATTCGTAAATATATTATTCTAGTGCATTAGTATACGAACGCAGAGATTGGCAACATTCTTGTGCGTAAGTATAGATAGTAGACAATTATATATAGAAAATAAGCTCGATATAGATATGTCGAATTGGATAAGAAGTAGACTATATTGGCAAAAGTATTCTACACTTTCGACGCGATCCACCAATTTTCTTCAAATCTTTTACAATCTTTTATCTAGTTTCTGCCAACTTCTACAAGCTTCTATCTATCTCTTGCCAGAGCTATCTTTAGTCGCCGCAAAACTGTTATATTTTCAAAGTCTAATATCTATCCGAATAACAATAATCTCGACCAGTTATCTATCTATCTTTTACCAAAATTCTAAGCATCTTTTCTTTGATACTAGAAACAGAAATACTCACTAGTATCTTACTTTAGCATAACGGACAACTCTGTTAGCACTCTCCGACAAGACAAGCCCAAAGATTTCGCGAAAGTGAAGTATAAAGAGCTGCGAGCAGAGAAATATTACAATAGACTCGATATCTGCTATAAAAGATTTTGTAAAGATTCTGAAGTAATTAAGATTTTAGAACGCTTAAGTAAATGCAATTTAAGACTTATTAACAATGTTGTTCAAATCTTAATATTATTACAAATTACTCGAGACTTCAAAGTTTATTAGTTATTTCTGCATAACACACTACGTTACTCAAGTTCGAGACTTCTTGTATTATGTGCTACAAGTCTTGAAAAACAACAAGTAATTCACTTTGCTAAAAATAATAGAATTGGTCTTGTAAGCTATATTAAGAATAACAAAGCTAATTTATATTGTTCTGCTCTGAAAATTCTTGTCCAAAAATATTAGATATCGTCTGCAAATAGTTTATAAAATATCTTTCTATTAAGTTAATAAAGACTAACTAGCAGCAGATTCTAAGCTAGTCTAGAGTGTTGCGAATAATTCCAAAAATCGTAATTGTAACAAAGATATTTGATAGACTTTAAGTATTAATTGTATTATTAATCTATAGTAGAGTAGATATTCTTATCGAAGTTGCAAACAGATAGATATAAGCAAGAAAAGAATTCTACTATATGCAAAGCAATACTAACAAGTTATGCTATAGATATCGACTATAGATGCTCGAAAGCATCAACTAGCTAGATATTACTCGTAAGCGATCTTCTTTTCGATATAGTTCAAAGCAGTTGTCAATAGAGATAAAAACGAAATATAGAAGAAAAATCGACAATAGATTGTCTGAATGCACTGATTCCCAAAAATCGAAGCCAAAATATCTTTATTATCTTGCTAATTAATTACAAGAAAGATCTTAAACTAATTGAAAAGTTCTAGCTAGCTTCTATATAAACTTAACAATAGTATCTATTATACAAATCTTGTGTTCAACAGAAACAATTATATTTTCAAAAGATTTGTTTTTGTATTTCTAGAGTAAAGAAGAATTCTTCTCTGCTCTAGAATTATAGTATATAATCGATTTATCTTTCTCTAAGATCTTTCGATCGTAGTTAGCTTTCTTAAATAGATTGACGTTAATGTATTTTTTCTATCTCGAAAATGTCGAAATTCTAGTCTAAACTCAATAAGTAAGTTTCAAGTCTATTCAATAATATTTATATAATCTCTCTCTTATCTTCGTAAGCATAATTGACTGCTAATATGTGGTAAAATATATCTAGATTGGATTTATTCAATGTCAACGTAATTCTCTATCAATTTCAAGATACTTTCTTATTAGATATTTGCCAGATTCGAATAATTTATAGCGCAAGTTGTATGCAAAATCGTCTTCAATAGTCTATTAGTTTCGGCGAATAAGACTAGTAACTTGATTTGCGAACGTTGTAAACAGGTATTTTGTTCGTTCCGAACTAGACGGATAGCAAATTGGAAGATCAAGTACTAGAGAGAAACGTAGCTATCAAGTGCTATAAGAATCGATTGTGGATTAGAAACAATCGTATACGACAACGAATCGCTCAGAGAAAGAGATAGCAAAATAAGAGATATAATTTGTATTTGAGTAATATGTCTATTGTCTATTCGATACAAGTAAGCTTGATAAACTATAATGTGAATTATATAACGCAGCTTGTACTAATCGTCTCTATAAGATATTTCAATTGCGTCGATAAGAAGTTATAGAATAATGTTTAGTCTTAGAGAGTAAAGAGATCGACACGTTTGGAAGAGTCTCCACGCAGAATAAGAAAGATAAAACAGAATAAAAGCGCACAACGCAAGAAGAGATAGAAGTAAATATAATCAAAAGTATAGATAGTCTAAACGTTAATGCTCGAGAATATCGAGAGCTATCTCTCAATAGCGTAGAACAGATATTGTTGGCGGGTCTAATAATATAAGCCAGACAATAGATTGGCGAAAAATATCTAAAACTTATATAGAAGTAATTTGCGTTCTTTTATTAACTAAAGCGCAAAATAATCTTAGATAAGAGATAAAGGCGCCCGAACAATTAAGAAAAGCTTAGTGGAGATTTTCCGTCAGATAGTCTTTTAGGAAATTATCTCGACTTTACTAAACTAGAACTAGTAAGAAATTTACAAGAAACTGCTAGCGTTATTCTACTATTATAGTTAGTCTTCGAATTTGCGTTACTTCGTAAACTCTCGCGCTTTTATTATTGTATAGAGCAAGCTTAATATTACTAAAGTCGATTTGTTTAAGAACAAGTTAAAAACTCTTTTTGTTACAATCAAGTCTACGTATTAAGTGCAAAGATTGCGAATTTGTCGATCAATTATAAGAATTCTCTCGCAGATTAAAATACGTACAATATATAATATTTTCGATCTAGCTAATTTACGATAGTTGAGAAAGATTTAATTCTTAGATTTATAGATACTATACAGTTGCTATCGGTAGTATTGGCTCTTTTCTTCAAATACAAATTGAAATTAACTAGCAATAATATAGTTCTACTTTATTCTAATCTTTTCTCAAGCTAGATTAACATCAATCTAATTGTTGGATTGCTATCTGCTATAATTGTTAGAAAGAATAATTAGAAGATATAAGTCAAACTATATAAGATTATTGTGCGTATCAATCTAATGTCGCAATCTACAACATTTTTCAAGTCTCAATCGTTATTTATCTTCTTGTTCTAGCAGATATCTTGATTGTTTAATATAGATAGCTTCGTAGACACATTCGAGTACAGAGAACAGATTTATAACGCGTTGAGAAAAAAACTTCTTCCTATCTTTCGAATCGATAATTCTGACTTTATTTCCGTTGTCTTCGAATCTATATCCCGACTTTAAAAACTTTGATCAAATCAATTGTAAAGTTCTATATAATTCAAAGATAAAGAATCTGTCGAACAAGACGTCTAATTCGATTAAGACTTCGGAAGACATATAATAGTAAAGAAATCTAATGTTAATAGTAAAAATAATGCGATATAATAGCGACGTTAAGTAGAATAAGCAGAAGTAAAATAGTAGCAGCAGAAAGTTGTAAAAAGATATAGATATATATTTAATCTCAAAAAAAGAATCTTATATTTTGATTGTTATAGTTGGCGTTGTTTATTGAATAATTATAAATAATGTTATCGAGTCTAACTACTCTTTTATATTCGATATTGGACAGTACTTTGCTTTCTATTCTGTTATATATATGTTGTTAACAACTGCTATTCTTGTAAGCTAATTATTCTTTCTAATTTATTTAAATTTAACTTATTACTTTTCTAGCGTCAATCTTCGATAGTAGTAGCACCAGCATAGACATCTTTTCGCAGATTCGGATTTATAGTTTTCTTGCTATCTGTAAATAGAAGTTGTTCAAGAAATCTTAATTCTTTTTTAAAAGATCTCGGAACGCAGTTGCTTCTACTATTTTATTTATTTTGTAACTAACGTATTAATTTAGCATACTTCTGATCGACTCGTCTTCGTTGTTAGATATAATAGTATTACTATACACAAAGAATAGTAGAGTAACAATATTGTTAACGCAATCTAGTTATAGCGTAAAAGCAACAAGTATTTGATAAAGATTCTTCAAAACAAGTCTCTTCAATAGCTAAATATCGAACTTTTCAGCAAATACGTATAATTTTGCGTAAGATAAAAATATGTTTATATAGTTTTTGGTAGAAGCGATATTTGCACAAGCTATTTATGTCGAACGCTTGTTGTTTGACTTGCAGTATTGTAGATCGAGAAAAATCGATTTTAGTACTTTCTTTTTAAATAAAGAACTGATTGACTTCGTTCAAATATAACTCGTAAATATAGTTTTAGACTTTTTAATTTTTCTTACAGAGAAAGAACTTGGTAGAACAGACAATACTATTGAACAATAAATTAGTTGTAGTAGATTGATTCAAGCGAAATATATTGTTGTTAGCAACTTTATTTATCTCAACTGTCTAGATTTCTCTTTTCGGATATTTAGAAAAGACTTTAGCGTAATAAAAGTCGATATAGATTCAGTAGCAGAAAGTTCTAGACTGATCGTTCGGTTCCAACAGTTGGAACCGAATTGCATAAATTATGAAAATACTAACTATATTAGGTTAAAACTTGGCCTAATTAGATATAACTTTCGGGTCGGGTTATAGATTTCGGGGAAAAACCGACCC
>JAABUW010007691.1_pt1 | contig 12878 bp, 6 predicted proteins | sample 5560081 | NCBI WGS metagenome assembly JAABUW01 (sample SAMN10711882, study PRJNA513363) | rock metagenome | isolation source: Antarctica rocks | place: Antarctica: Victoria Land, Knobhead sud
GTAATCAGACTTACGCCAACTCGTGTGCAAGGACGACGCTCCAGTAGACAATGGCATCGTTCTTGTTGCCTTGCTGTACCAAAGGAAGGTGCAGGTTCTCGAAATATCGATAGTTGAAGAACAGTGCCTTGTTTGAATTGAACGCAATCGTGCTGCCGGCATCATCGTAGTAAATGTGCAGGGTCGTGGGTGCTAGGGCAAAAGCACCACCGCAGTCAAGCAAGACCGATGCAAACAGGCTCAGTGCTGACGCGTTCGTTTCCATAAACTTCTTTGCGGTCGTGCCCTTTCTGGTAACATCGTTGGATAAGAAGATTCGTATGTTCGAGATTTCGGCAACATATGAAATATCGTGTCCTGGTTTGGCATCGCAATAAGTCTGGGTCTCCTTTACTTCATTTACCGCAGGTCGGCTATTTACGCTCGACGAATTGTGAGCACGCGATGCTTGGATGGCATTGACCAGGCTAGATGTGTTTATTAGCAGTCGATTGGAGGCATCTTTAAGCCAAAACTTACTTCTGTTGCAACTGATGCGGCGCTGTGGCGACTTCTGGCTGAGAAACAGGGCTGCGTGGTTTCTGGACGTCCTCTTGAGTGTATGGAGGCGGTGGAGTCTCAATAGCACCGCTCACATTACTCTGCGATGGGCGTCGGCCATTCTCAAGTCCAAGTCTCTTGCCAAACTCAGAAAAGCTTGAGAAAAGTCCTTGTGGTTTTCGAGTGGCTTGATCTTCGTTAGGTGCAAGCAAATCGCCCATACGACTGGGATGCTTGTGATCCGGTGATTCGGGGAAAACACCTGGCATTGAAGCTTGCTGATGTGCAATGAGCGCGTTCTGTGCTTGTCTCTCGTTCCAAAGGGTTTCACGCTCTAACAACTGCTGCTGCTCCTGCTCCAACTGTTTCTTTCGCGCCTCCTCGGCAATCCGATTTTCGGTAGCTTGCTGTCGGAGGATTCGTTGCACATTGTAGCCCCTTGCGCCAAGCTTACGCAAGTCGGTATCCAACAACATTTCGAACATCATGACATTCTGCGGCTTTGATCTATTCAGGAGTAAAGGGACCAGGACCTGACTGACTTCGTACAAGTCACAGCCTCTCGCGGTAACGTAGAGAACCCAACCTTTTTGTTTGTCCTGATATGTAGCAGCTGTTCTGGATTCGTTGTGGCGGATGCTGGTTCCTTTGAGCGACTTCCGAAGTGAGATTGACTTCACTGCTACAATTGAAAGGTATCTCTCTATCCATTTCGCATCGTGCCTTATTGCATCGGCTTCATGATCATGCAGGAATAGTCGTGACCGTTCCTGAACTAGTCGCTGAAGCTTCACAGCACCCTTTTGATCGGGTGTTATACTCCCAATGCTATGCTGCTCCTCAATCAGACTTCCAAGCTCAGGACTACCAAGATTGGTGTATAGGTTCTCAAGCGACTCTTCCATCGGAGCAGCGAGGAGGTTCATCTTGAATAAGTTGTAGCTTATGATGTCGTCAACAATAACGATCTGGCTCGCACTTGCCAATTCATACGTCTTTACGCCAGTCTCATCGTCTTCATCTTGATCAACCTTAGTGACTCCAGAGGGTACCTCTTTCGAAGCGAGCAGGAACGGAGCTTTCTTCATTTCTTTAACTAGAGCTTTATCTTTCTTCAAGCTGCGCCATGCCTCGGCAAGGTTCCGTAGCAGCTCGAGGTATTTAGGGATTTCAAGGATGGTGAAAACTCTGGCCGGCTGTTGCGTTAACAAATACGCGAGTTCTGTGGTACTGGGCTCGTGCTTCGATCCACATCGTAGAAGAAACGTGTTCGCTTCCTGACCGAAGTCCACATAATCAAAGATATCCGCATATTTGTCTTCGTCGCCGAGGAAACATATCCGAGGGGGTATGTGCCGGATTTGCTTGGCTTTCTCCGAACTTGGGGTTGACGAATTCGAAGCGGCTGGGACGATAAGAGCCTCGCTCAGCACTTGGGTATGTTGGCTGTTGATCTCAGCAAGTCGACCCGCAAAGTATCCGAATATCTCACGTGCGCTGCGTCTGTTTTGCGGAGGGTCTTTTGTTAGGCGATCGATACATTCCTGGATTGGTGGATCGGCTTGGACACCAAATTTGAGGGCATGGACATGGAGGTCCTTCCTTAAAATATGAAAACCCAGAATTGCAGCTCGATCATTTGTAAAGCATCTGGTAGGAATGGCTAATTTGGATCCTAAACTTTGCAGTGGCAGATAAGGCATAGTGATGCTTTTATGGTCGAAATTGGCATAACCTTTGGTCTGGTGATGATCGACGAAATATTTCAAGGCTCGATCTCGAAGTGCGAAGTCCTCCTCTGCACCAGCTTTGGCCATGATGCTGATGAGTTCCATATAGCTGGGAGCGGCCCGTAGGCCGAGGGAAGCCAAAAACTTTCCTTCGGCGCTTTCTGCACGATAAAGGCCGGGCCACTGCAGAATAGGAAGCTGTAAACCTCGCAGAGATTCGCTAGGCTCGAAGATGTCCGAGATGAGATAGCGTTGATCAGAGCCTGTGTTTGAGTCGGTTTCGACCGGGCAGATTTTAGTACTCTTCAGCCGCTTGATGTCGCCAGACGGAATATCACTACGGACCGAGGCCAGGTACTTGATGAGATCGACATGACTCCATCTCCCGGTAGCGACGGCAGCTTTTTCATCTGTGCGAGACGAAGTAGCCATGAGTCTCTCAAACACCACCCCAATCTCGATCGTTTTCCGTACGCCTAGCGCCGATAAAAGCTTGTCCTTTACAGAGTGGAGGCCGGTCACTATGGGTAGATCATCAAATAATTTGACCGAAGGAAAGTAGGCATCACTAGGCTTTCTCATCCCCATTTTCGTGGGGATAACAGTCCGAGGTATCAACAACTCGATCACGGTAGTCTTTGAGGAGGGGCTGAGCCCATCCCACTGCTTTGAGATAACGGGTAGGACCGCGCTTGCAAATGAAGAGGAGTTGGTTAAGTCTTGCTCCAAGGGAAGTTCACCTCGTCCCCCTGCATTTTCAACAATCCATCTTAGCCAAGGCACCATCTGCAAGTCCTCCCATCCTAAAGCGTCTAGTTCAAACTTGCTGAGTTTCTTCGTGAATTTGAAGGGCATAGTAGTGGGCGGTGAAGGCATTTCAGCTGGAATCCTCGATACGTTCAGGAAGTTCTTGATGTCGCTGAGTACGATGAGTTTTGCAGAAGCTCCTCCATCGTCGTTAGCGACGGCTACGTTAAGTAATGACCGAATCATAGCCGTATCAATCTCATCAATGCGGGCCTTATGCCCAAGCCATTCGAGGAATTGTTGCAGCTGGGCGGCGTTCAGAGCCTTTCCCTCTAGCTCCAACTTGATATCTGAGATAGTGATTTCTGTGATAACACCATAGTCTCTCATCCTCCTTATAAGCCCTGAATTTGCTAAAGCGTCAGGGAGAACCGGGATTCCCTCGACGAAGCCTAGGTCCTCCGTTGAAATGCGTACACGAGAACTCGGAAGTACACCACGACTTGAAAGTACGTCGATTGTCATCTTCTTGTTACATGTCCAAAATGCCTCCTCGACCAACGTCCCAACCTCGGATGATGGAGTTGATTCCTTCCAGGTGAACGTCTTGTGCAAAAACAATGCCTCGGGGAGAATGTTTGCAATATCCTCCTTACCAAGTCTCTTTCGGCTAGCAGCACGTACGGCTCCCAATAGCTTGCGTCCCAATTCCACCATTTCGCTGCTCCATGAAATTCTGGCTATTATTCCGGCGACCCTGAGAAGCTCGATATTCCATACACGTACATATTGATTGTTTAAATCAATGGACTCTCGTTCTACTGTTGGTATGACCGATGGAGTAGAAATATGAGCATTCAGTCCTGTGGTCTGATTCGTGGGAAAGCCGATGAAAATTCTCCCCTTCGTGGGAAGCACGGAGCTGAATATGTTAATAGCTTTTGAGGATTGGCTAGGACTGCTTGCAGTAGACGCCGCACTTTCATCATACGATGCAGTCAAGAGAGACACTGTTGTAGTCCTTGGAGGAGGCTTCTTAGTGGCACGCTCAAGCTCGGAGGCGAAATTCGGACCGACCAAAGTACGGACCGTTGCCTTATTAACGTGCAGGAAGATTGTGGCGTTCTCCTCGCCCATCACATTCCCTGAGATAGCTTCCTGCAAGGCATTCTGTTCTTTTGCCTCTTTCTCTGCAGCCACATTGATGGTCCCTGGGGCAAGTCTCGAGAAGAATGTCCGAAGCGACTGACCTGGCTGAGCTGAAGGTAGAGTCGGACCCGATCCAGCATTGCTTGTGTTGCCATAATCTTTCTTACGCTCCCAACCTACAGCCTTCAGCCAGTGAGCGTCCAATTGAGCAGCCTCTTTTGACACGCTGACCACCTGCATTAAGCCTTCGCGGGTTTTTCTGTCCACTTCCTTGGGTATTGACACTTCAATGCTTGGGGCAATGACTTTCTTCAGTCGTAGAATCCTCCATTCATCTAGCCATAATTCTATGGCCTCAAGTCCAACAAAGGTAAGACTGCTCGAGAGAAATTGACACAGTGACAGAAGCTGTGGTACGGGAGACGAAGCATTGCGCATGGGAAGTACAAAGGTCGTATTTGTAGATTGATCGTTCTCTAATTGCAATTTCCTGGTGAACAAAGAGTCCTCTTTCCAGTAGAATGCAAGAGCTTCCTTCCCAGAAGAAACGAAGGGTTCCTCACAATCCGCAAAGACACTGTAGAATCCCACCCCAAAAGCACCAATCTTTGTTTCATCTGGGTTCCCTTCTGCTATCTTCTTGAGCCGTGACCAGTCTGTTGCCTTGAATGGCTCCCCATCGTTCTCGATTATAGATGACTTCAAGGTGTGATTCTCTATCACGTGCTTTAGTCGGACTGAGGAGTCGGAGCTCAGCGGAGCGGGGACGTTAGAGGATGGCATGGTCTGAAGTCTGATGGTAACCTTTCTCGCTGAAGCATCGGCGGCGTTCTGAAGCAGTTCTCTCAAGGTCGTCCATTCTCCCGAATATCTCGCTAGTACCTTGTCTATCAGGGCTCGAGTGTTGACTGTGACAGCCTCGTCGTTACCATTACGTATGGTCTGCGCTCTGAGCGCATCATAATCAAGTCTGTTCGCCATTTAGAGTCCTGACGTTACTGTCGCGGGCATCGGGCCCAGATGGATCCTCCCTGGAGAAGACGTGACGCAGCAGCAAAACGATTTCATGGAATGATATCTTTGAACGAAGGTCTCTTTGTATTCTCAAAGCATTAGATTGTAGTAGAATAGGCTATTGGAAAGGGCGTGCTTCTCATAAATGTATATCGTCATCTTCCATGAAATCAGAGGAGTAAGAAAACATCTATATCCTCTTATCTGCTGTACAAGAAAGGGTAAAACAGTAAGGCTAATTAAATGTGTTGTGGCGTTGCGCCTTGTTGAATCACATTTCAGTGAAGCTGCCTGTTGCGCGTACAATGGGCCACCGTAGATAATCGCAGTCTACAACCCCCCCCCCTCCATTTTTTCGCCGCATTACTCCGCCAAGTTACCCGCCGATACCTCAGTTGTTCATCATGTACCGAGGATCTTCATATCAGAATCTTTTATGCTCTGTACTTCTGAACCTCGGTCATGGACCCTACAACCCCAAAGCTCATTTTTCTGTGCTCTTCAAGAGCTTACCATAGGATCGTGGGGATATCCACAAACAAATGTCACCATGAACCTTGATTCCCTCTCTTTCGTCGCCCCAGCGCGAGTCAAAGTCCTTGTTGTCCCTGTTGGGCATATCAAGCGATCGTGGTTTCTGAGTTCTCTGGGAAGGCTTCAGCAAGAGAATGTGGTGCGTCTGGGAGACGTCAGCCCTGATGGCAGACCTCATAGAAGTAGGATACCATTACGCTTTATTATGCTACTTGCGCGACCCAAAGAGTCTGTAGGAAATATCGCTGACAACGTCTGGTGTATCCTAGCTATGTTTTCGCCGCTTGCTTTTCCTACAGGTCTGGTTCTTTATGACTTAACGACACCTGTCCCCCCACCCTCGCATCTGGCTTTGGCCCCTTTTGAGCTATATAGGGAACCCTTGATGGTTATAGCAATTGCAGATTACAACAGCTTAGGCGGTATATCAAGGGAAACAGCTACTAGGAACAATGAACGAATGGATTTATCTAGGGCCGAAGATAGCCAAAACACTTATGTGAGATCGCTCGTTGAAGATCTGGAGAAAATCAAGACCCAGTTTCCCAAGGCTTTAGTTCATCAAGTCTTGATTTTTGACCATGTTATGCCGGCAAGACCACCGCCTGAAGGCGTAGTTTACGTACCTACGCTTGAGAAGTCTAAGACGACCACAATAAAAACGGTCATGTGTGACTTAACATCCCAACTCTTAGCTGAGATGACTTCGTATGCAAAATCTTTGCAAGCTCTTCCCTCTCTAGAGTCACCAAGATCTGTGCTAGGTCTCGGCAATGGTGATCTCTACAACGCCCAAGCGCCCATATCTTCCCGGCCAACATCTGCTCTCCATGGTATGCGATCACTTTCCCCAGCCGGCACTGCCTCAAAGGTCGAGGGCCGCATGTCAATGCCCGTTCACATGCCTTCAAGCACGACCTCGCGAGATCCTAAGCTAGATGGCCGAGCGATGTCTCCTCCCGACAGAGTAAGCACGCCGCCCACTACTTTTGATGAGATTGCTGCTACTCCAGAGGGCAGAAGGAGAAGTCGGGATAGAGTCTCGATGCAGGGCTTTGGTGCTGGTGGTGCTGGGGAAAGGGAGCGAATCAAAGGCAAAGGACGGATAGGCATTGTGATTGGATCTCTTTACCTTCTCGCAGGACGGTGGCCGGACGCGGTGAAGGAGCTTACAGAAGGTGCAATAATTGCCAGGGCCAACACTGATTATCTATGGCATGGTAAAGCTTTAGATTACTTAGCAATCTGTCTCGTCATGTATGCGTGGGCAGGCATGGAATTTCGAGTAAGTCTTCAAACCCTTGATCTATGAGGTATGGCTTGTTGTAGAAAGCAATATTGACATTTTTTAGATTCCTCAGATACTTGTTCCTGGAGCAGAAAAACCTGGCTCCAATGCAACAAAATCTGCCAAGCACACGCCGTCCAACAGCCTTCCAGACGTGCCGACTTCGACTTCTGCTAGTACAGCAGGCCGCCTTGAATCAATGCAAAACCTGATTAACCTACTACCTGACCTGGCGAACAATATTCTAAATCTCTATTCCCGTGCTTGGACATTCACTGATGATAAGATTCCTCAACTCGCTTTCTCTGAAACCACCATTCGTTTTGCCAAGCTTCTTACAGTTGTTCAAGTCTCACATGGGCGTCTTGATGATGACGGTCTCAAGCGTGTGGTCCTCAACACGACGATCTCTTACAGCAATGATAAACCCTCCCAAGTCACTGCTTTCCCAACGAGAGCAGAGCTCACCGCCTTGCTTTTCCGTGCCTTCCCTGACCCTTCATCAGAAACGCCGTTGTCAGTATCAGATCGTATAATTATCCTTGCCGGTATCGCCTCGGTTCTGTCGGAGCTGGGTTACCACCGCAAGAAGGCTATTGTTCTGAAAGAACTCGTGTCTGCTCTTCTGCCAGCCCTTGTTCAAGCCAGGAAAGATGGAGCGGCTGAGATGGGTGTTCATCCTGCTGCTAGTCTGCCTTCTTTCGACGCAGCAGTAAAGAACTCTAGTCTTCAAAAAGCTGACAATGTGCAAGGTGACACGGACCACGATGTTCAGAGTCTGCTTGAACTAGTTTGCCATGCTTATGGAATCCTTGTTGCGCCTTCTCCTAGCCGCCAGAACATCCCTAACCATGATCTGACGGTAGGCAAAGAGTATCCTACTAGCGCATCGCCTTTAGACACGGACGAAAGTGTTATTGCTCGTGTAATACAGCAAGCGTTGCTGCATACCTTGGGAGCACAAGAATTAAAACTAAATATACTCAGGTCTTGCATCAACCTTTGCGAAGCTCTACCAGATCTTGGAGGTGTCCTTCGCTTCTCTGCTGATATGTTACGGGTCGCAGGAAAGAGTGTCGCCCCAGGACCTGATAGTGACGAGGTCTTGCCTGCCTTGCCGGTCGAGGAGCAAGTACGGCTTGCGAGTAACATAAGTCGTACCGTTGGTGCTGCGCGACAGCTTGGGCTCGAAGACATTGAGACGGATTATTGGGATGAGTTCTTGGTTCGCGGAGTTGAAATGCTGGAGTCATATTCGGCGAAACATCCTATACCACACGCAAAGTCCGAGCTGGAGGCTGTTGACATAATCGAGGCAAAATCGGAGAAGAGTCCATTCATCTACAACCCCTTCATTAAGAGTACCGGGGCTAACGAGAAGGAGCCGATCCTTGTTGCTGGCGAAGAAGCTGTGTTTCGAGTCACTCTGCAAAACATGTATGAATTAGATGTTGAAATAGAGAGTCTCTCGCTAGAAGCATCCGGAGTATCTTTCGACGGCTTCCTACAGCGTACTATAATCGGACCTTACAGCACTCAGACGGTGCTGCTGAGTGGCGTGCCAAAGACTTCTGGTTCGCTGACTGTTACGGGATGCATTGCCAAAATCAAAGGCTGCCGGAAGCGGAGATTCCCTATTTTCAAAACATCGTGGACTTTTAAACCGGGACATAAAGCCCAGCGTCAAGGGTTTGATTCAATTTCTGGGGCTGTTTCGAGGCCTACTTCCACAGCCTCAGATCCTGGTAAAAGCAAGACAACTCTTGCACCGCAAGGTCCTAGCACCTCGACTGTTGCACTGAAGGTCATCGGAGCTCAACCAGACGTAATCTTGAAGTCTCTTTCGCTCGCGCAGTCTGCCATAATGCTACTCGAAGGAGAGACCAAGTCATTCGTATGTACTTTGGAAAACGTTTCACCTTCAGTTCCTGTAGATATAATGAATCTTTCCTTTGTCGACTCGACTGCTTCTCAAGTGCAAGCCGCCTTATCCAGCAAGGACCTCTCTTCGGCCGAAACGTACGAGCTCGAGCTTGCCTCATCGCAGAAGCAAGCTTTTCGGTGGCAGATTAAAGATCGGGATATTAAGATTGGTCCTGGAGAAGAAATGCTTCTTAAGATAGAAGTATTTGGAAAGCCAGGACTATCTCACGGAACAATCCTAGTAGATTATGGCTATCTCGGAGTCCGAAAATCAGATGTCAAGGACACATTCTATACCCGGCGATTCACGATTCCTCTCACTGTGACGGTCAACGCGAGCGTAGAGCTCTGCTGGAATGACCTTATCCCCTTTACCAGTGACTTTGCCTGGCAAAACCAACAACGTCAACAGCAACTGACAGCCAACTCTGACAAGTCTTCCGACTCCTCTCGCTCAAGAGCTACATCACGCCCATCGCCCAAACTGGAAAATCGCTTTCAAGCCCTCCTCTCCCGCATCGGCCTCCAACCTCACGATACTCACCACTGCCTCCTCCTACTCGACCTCCGTAACTCCTGGCCCACACCACTATCCATATCCATCCAAGTCCGCTCCTCCACCACTCAAAACCCACCCCCCACAAACCCACCGAACCCCACAAGTGAAACTCCGGGAACTTCGACCGATATCCCGACCCATGCATATACCCTCCACGACTCTATCCTCCCAGGCGCTACCACTCGCCTCATACTCATCCTCCCACGCCCCTATCTTCCATCATCTCGAACCCACCTTCCCATCCCACAAACGACCAAAAAGCAATTCATCCTCAACACTTCGACCACCGCACCCACACGTGCCGCAGAGCTCACGGCCAGAGAAGCTTTCTGGTATCGTGAGCATCTGCTGAGCCTTATCGGTGCTTCTTGGACCGAAGATTCGACAGGACGGACCGGTGCTATTAATCTGCGGGCGCTGAGGCTAAGCACGCGTATGGCCAACGCATATAAACTGGAAGACTTGGATATGTCCTTTTCCCTCTCTATTCCCTCATCCCCTTCCCCCTCCCTTGTTTCGCCCAGACTCACCACCCTGGCTCCTACAACCTACGTCACCCCAACCTGCACGGCTCTTACTCTGACCACGCACCTTCGCAACCGCTCTTCCCACCCCATTCACCCCCTTCTTCGCCTCCTCCCGACCCTATCCAACCAGCCGCAGCATATCGCCCTCGACCTCTCCCAAAAGCTTTTGATACATGGACTTTTGCAGCGGGCGTTGCCGGTGCTTGAGGCTGGAGGGACAAAGGATGTGGAGGTTGGGGTTGTTGTACTGGGGGGTGGGGTTTATGAGGTTGGGGGATTGGTTGAGGATGTGAGGGTCCTTGGCGATGATGGAGATGACGTTGATGGGGCAAATGGAGGCGAGGAAACCAGAGATGGGAAGATATGGGTGGCGGAGAGGCCGTGTGTGTTGATTGCTAGGGACGGAGAAAGGGATGGGTAGTGAATCATTGAAAGTTGTATTAGACAAAAGAGTCAATCTGTCACCGACAGCACGAGCCCCATATTTCTCGTCCTCGTTCATATCGTATGGCTATCAGCAAAAGCCCAGCTCCAAACCCCCCATACGCGGATCGCCAGCACGTAGAATGGAACCGGTGGAGAAGAGAAAAAACACTCAGATGGGGTATGCACCCAACCCCTTTTTCCCCCCATCCTCTACGCGGTACTCTATTCCTCAATAATTCAACCATACTTTACCTTCCTGGCCAAAGCAAAACAAAGTTTTCTGTTGACTGAAACACATATCCACATTTCTCGTACAGTACAGTCAGTACCTTTCATTGTTACTGTACGTAGACCCCCTTTTTTTTTTTTTTTTTTTTGGACCGACCCGTGTCCGTAACAACTCCAGCCGATAGAGTAAGAATCCCAAACCCGAGCAGAAAGAGTGAGAGAACGAAAACATATTTGTAGTGGGGCTTTCGCTCCTAGCAGTTCTGGGGGGGCACTCTGTAATATGGTATGGTAAGGTAAGGTAAGGTGAGGTAAGGTGAGGTGATGCATGAATGCCGATGCACGGATGCAGGGCGCAGGGCTGAGGGAGGGCTTACCTATCGCACGATATGTACACGGGATTCATTAGGTACAGTAGCCCCGCCTTGCCCGCATGCATGCGGGCATTCGGGACCCTGGGGGGAGAAAGGGATTTGCAATGCACCTCTTGACGGGATGAGGGTACAGAATGCTATGCTATGCTATGCTATGCTATGCTACATATGATGCGTGTGGCAGGCGCACATGGCAGTGGGTGATAAGGTGGGTATATCGTTATTTATAGGAACCTCTTCTGCTCTATAACTTATCTTGCGAGAATCGTACACAGAGAGGACCCATCCTCGGTAGTAGGTACTTTACGGGCGGTAAGGGATCCGAAGAAGTTTGCTTCTTATCTCCGCTCTAACCGCATTTGAAAGCTTATCGCAACTTTCCATCAGGGCTGACTAGGTAGGTACGGGAATTCACACACACACGGCTGGTCCACCGCCCCTGTTGACTTCCCACCAATCCTCTGGCTAAGGTATTCTTTGATTCGTGCTTAGGGGAAATCCCATATCAAACGTCTCTATCCCACCAATGACGACGACTCAAAAGCCTGATGGCCGAGATTACCGAAGGAACGGAGCTGGGGGTTCTTAGCCGGCTAAAGGTAAGGTACGGAGTAGGTTAGAGGCTTTTGCTGGCCCAACACAGCAACCAAACACCTGCATTAAACGAGTAACATGGATGATGGATGGGGATGGCCCACATGGTCGGAAGATCCAAGTGAGGAGATCTTGGGGGATGCGCCGGCATGGCTAAAGTACTTTAGGGTGGTCGGCATATCTGATTGCTGATTGGTGACAGAGTCGTGAACTCGTGATGATGTGGTTCTGATAAGGTGTGTCTAGCGACAACACCGCCAAGGGGCAAGGCGTCGTCAAGGTTCTAGGCGAGTCTAACAAAGGCAGCAAACAATCAGTGCGCCATCTAATGGTCTACCTACTCCCGTACTCCGTACCTCCTCCGTACTCGTAGTCATCCTGTCATCCATCATCCTCCGCAAGCCTCCTTTTAGACCCAGCGATAAGGAATCATCGCCGCCGGTTTGTCCAGTCGATAGCATCGAGACCCACGACTTGTATGGTGCTACGTACGGAAGTACTCAACACTTGACTAAATCTCGCCGGATATCTCCTCGGCGGGTGCTAAGGAGGAACGATGGCTTCACGTATATATCTGGCCCCGAACATGTTAGTTTATCCCAGGTCTCGTCATTTCATTCGTGATCTCAACACATATTCACCCACCTCACTTTCTACAAACTCTCGTTTAACGCTGGTACACCGCTTGATCAAAACATCACAGGACTTCTGGAAGACAGAGTAGAGCACAAAGATGCCGGACACTCAAGGCTCACCCCTTACCCAGGCTGACCTCACCAACTTGAACTATGTTCCGCTGTACCAATTCAACAACACCGACGACGCCGCCGGAGGAGACTCCTTGAACTATGACCTGAACGTCTTTTACACCACAGGCGATCTCGCCTGGGTCATCACCGCCTCCGCGCTCGTTCTGCTGATGATCCCCGGCGTTGGCTTCTTTTACTCGGGCCTCGCCCGCAGAAAGTCTGCTCTATCGCTCATCTGGCTTTCTCTCATGTCCACCGCCGTCGTATCGTTTCAGTGGTTCTTCTGGGGATACTCCTTGGCGTTCTCGCACGGGGCGGGAAAGTTCCTGGGCAACCTCGACAATATCGGCTTCAGAAACGTCCTGGCGCATCCATCGGTGGGAAGCCCGAAGATTCCAGACTTGCTGTTTGCCATTTACCAATGCATGTTTGCTGCCATCACGTAAGTCCGAGCGCCAACGTCAATCTCTGGCGGCGCGACTAACATGCACCCCAC
>JAABUW010007692.1_pt1 | contig 12878 bp, 17 predicted proteins | sample 5560081 | NCBI WGS metagenome assembly JAABUW01 (sample SAMN10711882, study PRJNA513363) | rock metagenome | isolation source: Antarctica rocks | place: Antarctica: Victoria Land, Knobhead sud
CTGAACGGCCATGTGGTTGACAGGCTCTGGCCTGCGCGTCTGGACCATGAAATCTCACAGTCCCTCGGTCGTGTAGATCGGCTGATCGATATATTCAGCCGCCCAGATCATGGACGAAGGGATCCGGAGACAGTTCGCTGCGGCTCTTCAACATGACCGATACGGTTCCTAGTATTTCATAATCCCCCGTCCCTTGAACTTCACCGGCGGGTCATAATCATCATACCCCCCTCCCCCAAGTCGTCCATCCCCTCCTAACCGTCCGTCCCCTCCTAACCGTCCATCGCCCTGGTAACGTTCGCGAGGCCGATACTGATCCCCGTGCCGCCCTCCCCAGCTCCGCTCGTCGTGCCGCCGTGGACTCGGCTTGTACCGCCGTTCATCCTCCGTTGTCGTCCTCGCGAGCTTCTCATCCTCGTACTGGTTTGGCAAACTTCGCCGCCTGCGCTCAAAGTCGCCTGTGGCATCGGCATGCCGACTCGGTGATTGGCTGCGCTTCCGCTTATGTTTCTTCGCGGGCGAGCTCCTATCGCTCTCGCCTTCTTCGGAGGGCGGCGACAACGGTCGTGAAGGTGAGCGATCTCCTGAGCGCTGTCGGGGGCGTCCTCGGATGCCTTCGTCGACTGCGTTGTCGCTCGTTCGTCGATGGTGGGGAGGTCGCGTTGGTGGGACGGGGCTATTTTCCATCTCCACGTCTCCGCTTGCGCTGCGTCTTCTGCGGCCTCTAGAGTTGCTTCCAGCTTGTGCGTGAGGTGCCTCGGTTGGTTGGACTTTCTTCTTCTTCCTCTCGAGTTCGCCGCAGCGTGAGATGAGTACAGGCTCCAGCGGTCTGTCTTTCGCGCCTGTACGTACGGAAGCGATCTTTTGGTAGGTATCGTCTCCTGAAACCACTTTTCCGAGAATGGTGTGCTTGCCGTTCAGGTGAGGGCAGGGTTCGAGGGTGATAAAAAATCTGAGCAGACGTGTCAGCCGCCGGTCGTTCGGACGAGGAACGATGAAGTGGTCGCATACTGACTACCGTTGGTGTCCCTGCCTCTATTCGCTGAGCATACCAGACCTGCCGCGTCCATGTCTCGCCAGCCCAAATTCTCATCCTCATACTCTCCGCCGTATATGCTGAGCGTGCCCGTGCCATCACCATTCTGGATGTCACCGCCTTGTATCATGAAATCCTCGATGACTCGATGGAATGGCGACTGTGCGTACGTCAAGCCTTGGTGCCCGCCGGTGCATAGTTGTCGGAAGCTGTTGGAACTTGTTAGCATATGTTGCCTTGCGCTCGAGTCATTGTAGCTTACTTCTCGCATGTCCGTGGTGTTTGGTCGGAGAATAATTCGATGGTGATTCTGCCAGCGGGTTGTTCACCGATGCTGATTTCGAGGAAGACTCGAGGCTTCTGGTTGGTGGCCATGTTTGGACGAATGATGGTGCTGGATGGGAGATCGTCAAGGCTGCATCGGAAAGTTCGACACTTCTGCGGCTCACTGCGGGACGCTTTGCGGGGAAGGCTGGAGTTCATGTGCTCCAAGACTCGAAGTGTTGGCGTGTGCGACAACGTTGATTCACCGTTGACCGTTTCGTTGGAAGCCGAATGTACTCACCATGTGGTCGCGCGAGGGAACTTGTTGTTTTCAGTGAGATGTATGAGATTCGTAAGATACTTGCCTTATGCTCGTCATATAACATGTCTCTCATCGCTGACACGACTTGGGGAGCGTCATCGAGGTGGGAAGCGTAAGACGATGATCGGGTCGATCAGGCCTGGTGCATGGCAGTATGAGCGCCTGTCGCCATATGTGAAATGTAGCATACATAGCTTTGCCTCGCAGTGAACATGTCACAAACGATTGAAGATGAGGCCAAATTAGCCCGGGATTTCCAGATGGCGCTAACGCAGGTCCCGGCGCGGGCCGAGCTCCCTCTAGCCATCGCATTCGATTCCATTTCCTCCCATCCACCTATACCATTGACCGCCGTCGCGCAACACATTCACTTGGCACAATTTAGTCGCTCGCTCACATGACCACTATGGCAGACCCAGAAGTCAGCGTAGACCCCATGGGAGACGAAGAAATGGCGGAAGTCGAGGTGATCGAGGCCGAGACAGCCGGCGACGACGCCAACCCGTCCGGTCTCGAGGACATCGAGCCCACCATCGCCGAGCGCACCACCTTCCTAGAGTACGTCGCACATCATCCTCCTCACCATGCACCCACCTAACAGAATCTCACAGCTACCTCCGCTCCCCAATAATCGAACTCGCGATCGGCTCCGGCGCCACCTCAGACATCCTCTACGCCCACCAAAACCTCCTCACCCGCTCCCCCTTCTTCGCCGACTACATCGCCCAATTCTCCTCCACCACCCCCCGCCGCCGCATCGAGCTCGTCAACGACGACCTGGAAGCCACCTCCTGCGTGCTCGAATACCTCTACAAATCCGACTACTTCCCCACCCTCGTCGACCGCACCCTCGAACACGACCCATCCACCCCGTCCCCGGACAACGAAGGGCTCGGCCTCCTCCGCCACGCCCGCGTCTACACCCTCGCGCAGCGGTTCGGGCTTCCCGCGTTGGCGGCGTTAGCGCACAGGAAGATTCACCTCACGGAGAGCACGGCGAAGGGGGAGATTGCGTACGCGCGGTTCGTGTACAAGGAGACGAGTCCGGATGATGAGGCGATACGCAGGCCGGTGGCGGCGTTCTGGGCGCAGAGGAGTCATGTGTTGCGGCATGAGGCGGAGCATGAGTTTAAGAGGATGTGTTTGGAGTTTCCGCAGTTTGGGTTCGATGTGCTGAGTATGGTGCTTGATGCGCAGGAGAAGCGGAGTCAGCGGGTCGAGGCGCAGGCTGCGGGTGGGGCGCCGAGGAAGAGGCAGAGGGTGAGTGGAGTGGTGGCGTAGATGTGGAGTAGTGAAGCAGGCATGCGCTGATGAGGTGGTGGTGTAGGTTCTTTGAGCTATTGCTAGCAGTCACAGCGGGGTGTGGCTCGACTCGATCTTAGCTCGAGGTTAGGCAGGTGTAACAACATTAGTACAGCTTCAAGTATCTACTACCACCGCACCCCCTCCCTCGATTTCACAATCTAGTGACGTGGAGATGCCGCGGTGGCTCCGGCCACTGCAGTCATTCTAGCGCAAAAGGACATCCTTCAACTTACAGCCGAATCGACCATCCACCACCACCTGCCCCGCCGCACGAGGTATGCATCTCAAACATGCTCTCTCCTAGCAGCCCTACATCCACCGCTAATCCTGCGAACGGTCCTAGTGTCTTTTCAAGGTTCACGCTCGTAGAGCAATTCAACGGAACGGGTGGAACGCTACCTCCGCAGGATCTGCCCAAGGTGCCTTGATGAGATGGGCCCGTCGAGCACGGCAGAGCCTGTTGCGGGTCTCGCTGCGGAACTTAAGGATCGTGACTTTTACTGGCTTTTGACCCAATACTTACCGCAGGTATGATTCGGAGATTACGATTGTACGTATTGAAAAAGTACATCATACGGCGAGTAACAACTGCTTACCTTTACAGCTCACGAAGGCACTCTAGGTGGATCACAGTGAACATTATCGTTCAGCAAGTTCACGATATTGTTGTCAGTATATATATATACGCAGGGCCCATGAACGGTAGGCGGAAAGCAAAGGCCAAACCAACACGTCGACTACCGCGCACGACCTTCCACGGCTACACTTCGACGCTTGCACTCGACGTCCAACCAACGCCACCATGTTCACCGACTCCATGGCACAGGCAGTCCTGCCTTTCTACCCAACGTCACCTTCATTGACAGCGCCCCTCCCAGAAGCCCCCAGCCCGGCCCTAGTCATCACATACAACTACGAACTCTTCTTCCACCCCACCAAGACGGGCTTCTTCTCCCTCCCGCGCGAGCTCCGGGATACAATCTACTCATACAGCCTTTTCGAACCCACTTCGTGGTACCGACGCCACCAACCGGGCTGCCCATACCACTCCCTCACCGCTGGCTCCGAAACCCCAATCTTCCGATGCCAGCGGGAAGAGTACAGATGCAGAACCTACGCCTATCTCAACGACTACGACGAGTGGTGCGGTTGGAGCCGCACGAAGACCTTGGTCTCGAGCTGTTGTGCCGGGGGCGACGGGGGTTATCACTGCTGCGGACCTGTCGGCAGATCTACAACGAGGCGATCCCTATATTCCTAAGCCAAAATCTATTCTGCTTCGTACGGCCGGGAGACCTGGTGTCCGCGTTCGGAAGCAAGAGCGACTGGTACCTAAGCCACGTCAGACGCATCTCCCTGCTCGAGAAGAAATGTCATTACACTGGCCTCTTCAACCTTGTGGCTATCCGGAACATAGCGTGCGCCTTGATCGCACGTATGATGAGTCTGGTCGAGCTAGAGATACCGCCGTGGTGGGCTCCACACGGGATCGAGTGGCTACGCCCGCTTTCGCAGCTACGACATCTACGTGGTGTGGCGCTCGCATCCATGTGGGTCATCGACACTGGGCTCATCTGGGTCCGCGTAGCTAAAGACCTCGCGGTCCCAGGCTGCCAGAGTCTCGAACGGCATGAGCGGCTCAGCCGGCACTTTGGCTGCTTGGTCTGCTGGACGACGACACTTGCTGGGGTGGAGTGGCGCACGGTATGGAAGCACAGCCGGCAGGGTCCGTTCTTGTGGCGATATAAATACGATGTTGTGTGGCAGCTTGAGGGGCCGGTTTCGAGGGAGTATCAGGGTTCTTCGACTCCGGGGTATGATGGGCGGGAGGTACGGCCGGCGGCGGCGGATTGGGCGCGAGATAGAGGGTTTGAGGTTGGCGTCTTTGGGCTGCCGGTGAATGGACCTGAGACAAGGTTGAAGTTGGTTGAGGATGAGGATGAGGAGGGAGACGGAGCGGAGCGGGCTAGAGGTGGGAGTTAGATCCTGCTGAGATTGTGTGTATGTACGGCAGCATGGAGGCAGTACTGTTCAATGCGTAAGTACAGACCGGAGATTTCCTACAAGAACGGTTCTTTTCGCTACCCGGCCCGATGCCCGAGGTATCTTTCGTTAACCCAGTCCACGAGGGGTATGCTTACCTATGCAGCCCACGAAGGGCCTCCGAGTGGATTCTCGTGCTCATCAGAGTTCGGGAAGTCAACAAAACTGGACACCGAGCCTGCACATGAGTCGCTACCACTTGGAGGACTAAGAATATACGTTCCGGGCCTGAACGATGAATGCGGCAGCAATTCCACCACCTCTACCTTCCGAGCACGACACGGTGTCAATACAGACCGACGAACCACTTAATCACCAAGACTAGTCTCCCGACCAGTGTACTCAACTAGCGACGATCTAACAAACTTGGCCACTGCCCCTAGAACCATCATGTTTACCAACACCATGGCGATGGTGATTCTGCCTTTCCATCCATCGTCGCGGTCGCCGATAGCAGAACTTCCGGCAGTACCAAGCACGAGTCCGCACAGCTACGACCCTTCCGACCCCCAGACGAACGTCTTCTCCCTTCCGCGCGAACTTCGCGATATCGTATACGAATATGCGCTTGTGGATCCTACGCTTCACTCTCAACGACATAACTCCACCTGTCCTTACTGGTCCCCAGCGCGCGCCCATGAGACACCTATGCCCTCGTGTCTACACCGTGCAGAACAAAAACAGACATGGATGTCTTCAGGCTTGTACCCTAACCACATCTGCGCCGACTCCTGCGACTGGTGTACCATAAGACCTATAGTGTGCATGAGATTATGCAGGGCCGCCCTGGACTGCCACTACTGCGAGCCTGTCGGCAGATACACGACGAGGCGAGCCCGATCTTCTGGCAGAACAACATGTTCTGTTTCACGCGTCTTTTTCGACAAGAATCTGTTCTGTTTCCAAGACTCGGACGAGTTGTTCGCGTCGCTGGGCGGGATGGGCGCTGCGGCACTGAGCAAGATCAGACGGCTTTCCATGCTGGGTGATACCTCTCGACACTCCGAAAGCCCCTGGTACTGCTACCGGGAAGATGTGCGCGCGACCTTCAAGTTCTTGGCTCGTATGCCGAACCTCGTCGAGCTCGAACCCTTGCCATGGTGGATGCTAGATCTCTGTCTTTCCGATCTCCAGCCGTTATCACGGCTGCGGGTTTTGCGCGCTGTGATGCTGTCTGCGGCATGGGCCGGGAATGATTGGGGAAGTCGACTACGAGAGAATCGGATTCAGGATGGCGAGGGACATTGTCGCTAAAGGGTGCTGGCAGCCGGAGAAGCATACTCCCGTTGGAGTCCACTACGGATGTTTCATCTGCTGGAGAACGACCCCAGCCGGCGAAGCATGTGCTCAGGTGTGGAAGGAAACCTCCGCCAAGGGATACGGGCCCGATATCCAAAGAGAGATTGAAGCGCGGCTTGGTGTGGATCTGGATGTCTGCGGCACGCCAGCATTTCAAGGACAAGATCCGCTCCCTGTCACTATGGGAACAGCGCAAGAGCGAGGAGTTGAGCTTGCGATCTTTGGGCTGCCTGTAAAATGACCGAGAGACAAGACGCATGTTGAAAGGCTTGGAAGTAGAGGAATTTCACGGAGCGGTCTGAGAGCCGTCCTGAGAGCTAGATGGTCTGCAGGTGTGTTGACGTCTACAGCATACGCCTGCCGACTTCAGGAAACATCCAGTACAATCTCAAGCTTGGACCAACAGATGGACGTGAAAATACGACCAAGTTCATAGGCAGGACGAACGGCGACATGCTCATACCATAGGCCCCGGCTGCTTTAGGTTGCAGAGTTTCGCAATAGCAACATCTACGTCTTACAATACGACTCGGTACCTGTTTGTCCAGTCGCCTCGATTCGGTCCACGAGATATGCTTCGCTGCTACTTGCCAGCTTGCTTACCTCTGCATACCACGAGAGAGCCTCGCCTTCATTAAGGTTCAGCAAAACCTTGATCTCGGGAGACCGAGTTTAGTATTGTAACTCAACTGCTAATGATGCTCAATCATAAATATGGAAGCGGTACCCTGTGCAGCAGACCCCGTTTCCACATTCGACTCCATCTGACTGTTCATACTACAACAACCTTATCTAATACGCAAACAATACCTACCCGACACTACAACTCGAGCGACCAGGACTATGACAACTGTCCACAATTATCCCGAGGCCCGCAAGATCCTCCGGATTCGTACCAAGCAGTTTTGGGACCTGCCTCGCGAGCTGCGCGATATGATTTACTCCTACACGTTAGTAGAGCCGATCCTGCATTATCGCCGTCACAAGGCTGGTTGTCCCTTCCGGGACTTAATCCGCGGATGTGAGAAACCGATCTTCGAGCACGCCCGTGGCGAAGCGGTCATGACCCGCGTACGCCCCGTATACCAAATATCTTGCGCAGGCGATTGCGAGGGCGACGAGGATTGCGAATGGTGTGGCACCCGGCCGAAGGCCTGCCAGCAGCTATGTCGTGGAAGGCCGGGTCTAGCGATGCTACGAACTTGTTGGATGATCTACGAGGAAGCGAGCCCAATCTTTTGGGATCAGATGTTCTGCTTCACGGACAGTACGCAACTCATCTGGGCGTTCGGCAGGAAGAGCGAAAAGGCGTTGAGCAAAGTCTGCCGCATCTCGCTGCTGGAGGAAAGGTCCTGGGGACCGAAATGGTACGAGAAGCAGCGCCTGGCATGCGCACTTCTCCCACGCATGACGAATCTAGTTGAGCTCGAGCTTGACCCATGGAAGATCTTACGGGGAGACAACGGCATAGCGTATCTGCAGCCGTTGATGCATCTTCGGCAGTTACGGGTTGTTTCTCTGCATGAGGTGCTGGTCGGGGTTAAGCGGTTCGGACAAGATTTCGGGGACCTTTGGGTTCGTGTTGCGAAAGACCTCATCGTCAAGGGGTGCTGGGAGCCGGAAACACACATTTCGGCGGAACCAAACCATGGGTGCTTCATCTGCTGGAGTGAAAACCCGGCTAGGGCCGATTGGAATTCGTTGTGGAGGACGACCTCCACTCTATTTTCCCAGCCAGATACCGTGCGGGCTGTCCATAAGCGGCTCGGAGAAGACTTCAACAGAAGGCGGATTCCAGCTTATACGGGGCAAGATCCGCAGCCTGTTGATCTAGAGACGGCAAACGAGCACGGGCTCGAGGTTGGACTTATCGGGCTACCGGTTCATGGTCCGGAGATCAGAGACCGTCTGCGAGAACTGAGACGTCGAGAATATAGGCTACAGGGGCGATCAGAGTGCTCGGAATTGAACGTGAGAAGAGTCCAGGTTCAGGAAACTACTGCAGTTGCCGTAGGTGATATCGAGAGGGTGGTACCCATCAGAGCTCGACAGCGTGGTTGTCACGACGGCTATAGTGAAGGATTTAAGCGACTAGATGACGACGCTGTTGCGCCTAGAGCGGAGACGGGGTGGAGGCGACAGAGAAGAGAACAGATCGAGAGACAAGAGAAACTGAGCACAAAGAAGGAACCGAAGAGGGTGCAGGAGAACAGGAAGCGGGGACGTTGCGGAAGGAGAGGAAGCGAAGAGGGTGCGGGAGGAGGTTATAGCCTCGAGGAAGCATCTTGAAATCCCGAGAAGAGGCGAGAGAAAAGCGCTGCAGTCGCTAGGTCAACTGACCATATCAACAGACGCAAGACGCAAATACAGTACGCATCCAAGTATTACTACTCGCCTGAATGTCGCAATTCTGGACCATGTCGATTGGTCCATGCTCTGTGGATATGCTTACCTCAATCGATCACGAAGTGGAATTCCGAACTCATGAAAGTTCAGCGAGATCCACCAACTCGGACACCGAACTTGTTAGTCAAGAAGGTACTATATAAGATGCATCTGCCCCATCATCTAGCAATCGCCCGAGGATTAGAATGAAGAAGGATAGGAAGCGCTCCAATCTTCGCACCATATATCGGGTCAAGTTCATCGACGACGTACGAGTAGGAAACAGCGACAACAACTAATACCCAGTATGATGCAAGCGGCCAGGACTATGGCGATAACAAACGGAGCAGAACCTCAAGCTCGCAGGATCCTTCGAATCCGTCCTCGGAAACAGTTTTGGGACCTGCCTCGCGAGATCCGGGATATGGTCTATACCTACACTTTGGTCGAGCCGACTTTGTGGTACCGGCGCCACAAACCAGGCTGCCCTTTCCGCGTTGAGACGCAAGCGTTCGAACGGCCAGTCTTCACCTGCAGACCGGACCGTGAGCAGCAATTCCATCCCATCCACTGGGAAGGCCCCGAGAGCGAAACCGTGAACATCGACGATGCAGAGGTGCGCAGGAAGCTTTGCCAGGGCCGTCCAGGACTACCATTGCTGCGTACGTGCAAGAAGATTTACGACGAAGCTAGCTTCATCTTCTGTAAGTCCAGTGGCCATAATACCCTCCACCGAGACACCACGTGGTTTCTGTCTAAGACATAGGCTAATCTATCCATTCATTTTCGCAGGGGATGGCAACATGTTCTGTTTTGAGAACAGCCGACAGCTGCACGATATGATGGACTCGATTGGCTGGAGAACCATGAACCAGATCCGAAGCATCTCACATCTCGAGCGGGAAGAGCACAATTCGTGGATCGATTGGTGCGAGCATCGATGGGATGTGCGCTGGTCCTTTCAGAACTTGTACAATCTTGTCGAACTCGAGCTCGCACCAGCACGAACTCTGGACTGGCTGGGTATCAACTCGTGGGCGGTGTTGACGTCTCACCCCAAGCACGTTCCCATGCCCAAATTGCAGCAATTGCGTGCTGTTGTGCTAGATCGAGTACCCTTCAATCGCTCGTTGAACGACGAGCCGTCTTCTTCTTGGATCTGGTATAGGGTAGCGAAAGACCTTGTACCTGGGCCCTGCATCAATGTGCTGAAGCACGACTTTCCAGATAGCCCGATGCTGAGGCCAGACTGCTGCTTCGATTGCTGGGCAAGGTGGCCACATAGCGAAGGGCACGATGAATGGAAGCGATTGTGGGATCCTGGATACGACCCGGAGGTTGTTAATGATGTTAGGAGCCAGCTCACCGAGACCTTCCGTACAAGTGAAGCCCCATCTTACGAAGGGCGTGATCCTGAGCCGGTAGATTTTGGGAGGCCAGAGCTGAACGTTGGACTGCTCGGGTTGCCCATCAATGATGCCACCTCGAGAGCGCGAGCGCGAGACAGTAAGAACCGGGAGAATCTCCTTGCGCTTCGCCTTAGAAGGCAAGCAGGCCGTCCCACTAGCTCAAATACAAAGAGAGCACACTATCAGGAGCATGCAATCGTCGACATATACGATGTCGAGGTTGCAGTACCTAGTACCGCTCGTCGGTACACGAAACGACCACAGTGGGAGGAGAGTGACAAATTAGTCACAGCTCAAGCTGAGGTGTGCCGGAGGCGGCAGAGGAGAGAGGAGGTCTTGGAACTAGAGAAGGCGAGTGCGAAGAGGGAGGTAGAGAAGGCCGAAGAGCAGGTTGTGGAGTCCACGAAGCAGCTTGCTCAGTCGAAGAAAGCGGCGAGGAGGCGGGTCGGTCACTAGGTTTGGCAGTCATTAACATGAGATCTCGTAATCATAGCCGGACAAATAGGCATAGATTGCTGTGGAAAGTGGAGGATGAAATAGAGACACAGCCACAGCTAGATTTCTTCCATCGTTTTATGCTTACCTATCCAACCCATACGCTCGACTCCATTGAAGCACCGCATATTACGGTGGATCCGAGTCATAGCAGAGGAAGGCATGTAGATATAAGAGTTCACAAGTGATCATACCTGTACATTCCTTCTTGTCTCTTACAACTGCCCCCTGGACCGTCACCACATCAGACCGCGCTCACCAAACGCACCACACCATGGCAGACGAGCGACCAGTCCCGCCGCCAACTCTACCTGAAGCTCTGCGCTCACTACGCATCAGTCGTTATGTCTGCGATCCACGAAGGCCAATGGGCTTCTTTTCGATGCTGCCACCTGAGCTCCGGGATATGATATTCGAAGATGTGCTCGCTGAGCCGACTGTTTGGTACCGACGACATAAATCCGGGTGTGCGTTCCGCATAACAGTGAACCCTTCGGAGAGACCAGTTTTTAGCTGCACCGAGGGGAGAGCACGCATAGAGGGGAGTTGGATCCAGAATAGGTACGATCATCGGTGCTACTACGACTGCGACTGCATCAACTTCGACAAGGTAGCAGTCTGTAAGACCATTTGTCGTGGGAGGTCTGGCTTGGAATTGCTACGGACTTGCAAGCAAGTCACCGAGGAGGCGGGAGCGGTGTTCTTTAACAAGAACATCTTTTGCTTCGACGATGCAGATGTATTCGTCGATGTGCTTAGCAAGTTGCCGCCGGAAACGTTAGACAGAGTCAAGCGGGTGTCGTTACTTAACTTGCTCAATATGCGCAAGCTGGAGTGGAGGCTCGATATTTTCGATGAGAAGAAGCGGCCAGCGCTCCAGCTCTTGTCTCGTATGCGTGGGTTGGAGGAAGTCGAGCTCTCGCCACCTTGGACGACTACCCATCGATCAATGACCTACTTCAAGGATCTACATCACCTGCTCTGCGTGCGTGCCGTCTACCTTGATTACGTCTATACCGGCAACATTGAATGGAAAGAAAGCTGGACTTGGTTCAGGGTCGCTGAGGACCTCGATCCAGGACCTTGCAGATTCCCAAGAGTCCACGGAAAGGGAGGATCTCCATTGGGCAAGACCTCTTGCTTCTCCTGTTGGTCGTATAGCGCGGAATGTACAGCGTGGAACCTGTTGTGGAGGTCTACGTCGTTCCTCAACGATACGCCACCTTGCATCCCCGGTATCCGGGATCGACTGCAGAATACACTCCTCAAACCTGGCGTTCCAAGATACAGAGGACACGACCTACAACCTCTTGAAGTCACTTCCCAAGGACTGGAGCTGGCCATCTTTGCATTGCCTGTTCATTCCTGGAGGGCCAGGCGAAGGTTAGAAGACCAAAGGGAGCACGATTTGCTTCTGCAGAAAAGGAGCAAATGTTCGAATGCGAGGAAGGTCCGGGCTCAGGAGGCTGTTTTTGTTGATATCGATGAGATCGAGGACGGCGTTCCTGCAAAGGCAAGTCGGGATAAACGTTTCTTCTGTAGGAAAGAATCTGTCGAGGCGGACTGTACTGCGACCACAGCACAGCAGCGGCGAGAAAGGAGGGAAGCAGTCGAGAAACAGGAAAGGCTGAGCGAGCAGAAGAAGGCGAAGAAGGTGCGGAAGGGAATTGTGAAGGAGATGAACCAGCTCGAGGTATCAAAGAGAGGCGAGAGGAAGCGTGTTGGTCGATAGTAGCTCGAAAGAAGCACGTGGCTTATGCGTGTAATCAGTGTGTGTCGTGCTTACCTTTCGAGCTCGTATAACGAAGTGCAAAGAAGTTCTGTTCGCATTAGACTTCATGGGTCCACAGCAACGTATGAGTCAAGCAAGAGCACATACCATCAAGTACAAACCGTACCAGTCTGCCTTCGTACTCCGGCCCGTCAACTGGATCAGCTTTACTCTTTCACACCGGCCTGTAAGCCGTCGGAAGACCCTTGAAGAGAACGGCATAAAGTCCCACACAACTCATCTGCAACAACATGGCTGCTTCCGAACAAGCATCTTCTCAGAGCCAGTCCGGTGCTGGTCTTGAAGCACTCCCAAAGTGTCGCACCCTCCGTATCCGGCACCGCGGACTGTTCAAGCTTCCTATCGAGCTTCGGACAAGAATATACGAATACACCCTCATACAGCAACCACTCTGGTATAGGCGGCACCACCGCGACTGTCCAGTCCGGGTTTGGTGTAAGGAGTCTGAGAAACCCGTGTTCGCCTCCACAGGTTGGGTGGCACGTACGAAGCAGCATGGGTGGCCTCAAATCCGCTGCGACGAGAACT
>JAABUW010007693.1_pt1 | contig 12877 bp, 9 predicted proteins | sample 5560081 | NCBI WGS metagenome assembly JAABUW01 (sample SAMN10711882, study PRJNA513363) | rock metagenome | isolation source: Antarctica rocks | place: Antarctica: Victoria Land, Knobhead sud
GTGACCGGTTTCCCCCCTTGTTTCCAACATGGTGTTTGCCAACTTCGAGGCCCTTGATTGTCGCTGTAGAAAGACTACTGTTTCTCGTGGAGAGAATTCCTCGTACGACATTCTTCATGTTCCCTTTGAAACTCTCGAAATTTTCCTGTTGTGAAATCGAGCTTTCTTCGAAGAGATTCGATCTCGACGTCTTTTTCTTTCGTGAGGGCTATTCTCTTTTGTTGCAGAGCAGCGTTTGTTAGAGATCGCTCAATGACGTTTTCCAGGTCAGACACATTCTTTTCGTGGTCTGCTTCGAAGACCTCATCTCTTTCGATCCATGCAGTATCATTGTCCTTTCTATCGTTTGCTTGAGGCCGCCCTTCCACAGTCTGATCGTCAGTGGCGAACGGGTTGTCGAACGATTTGCTGCCAGAGATAGGCTCCCATCTTAGAAGCACATTTAGGTGCCCTCTGAGCAGTGAAGCGGCCAGCCACTCTGAAAAAGTCTTTTCGTGCTCGTGATTCTCCTGTTGGCCAACCACCGAGTCATTTCCCTTGTCCTTATTCACCGATGCTGCGTCTACCGGAGTGGCTCCATTCACTACAAGACGACCATGCCTAAGGTGGGTCTCTCGCAAGCTAAGGAGGCCCCACGCCACTATTGCCGAAATCGCCGCTATTAAGATGGCCCACAAGGTACTCCAGAACCATCTGGAGCCGATTCTGAGAGATGATGGATCCGTTGCGAGTATACGAGAATTTTCAGGTACTAGCAGTAGCTTAAAATGACTGTAGTTGGTATGTGGCAACTTCTGTCCTACCAACACTGGTGATCCGTCATTTCCACTGGCAAACAGACACGTCGAACAGTTGTCTGGATGAGGGGGGTGGAGGCTGTTGAGAGGTGTCAGCCCCGTTTCTGGTGAGGTTCTCCGAGAAGGCAAGAACAGCGACGAAATGCTATCGCCCCAACCGGGGAGAACACGTCTGACTCGGTCTTCTTCAGCCGTGGCGAGCGATGTGGATATCGCCGCTGCCACAGTGAGGGCAGCTCCAAGCCGGAGCATAGCCGCTTTGGTTCTCAATTCTGAGCCTATAGTCCAAGGGCCTGAGAATGATCAGAGGCTGGAAGAGGCAGAAAGGTGCGATACTGTTCAATCTTGAGATCATTGCCGGGTCGCCAATACAGAAGCTTTGCCTTTCAGCTGTTTGCGGTGCTCTTTGTCTCAGTCAAAGAGTATGGTCAACCGAATCCGATGAACCCAATTGGCCGAGTCAGTCATCACGTTCCCCCAACGAAGTTGATGCCGATCAAGGGCCACTCTTGTTAAACAGCTTCAAGTTTATTCGATATAAATGTCAGGGGGAGATTGACTGCAGGCGAAAACATGGTCCTCCCAAGCTAACTTCTACTTCACAATCTCCATCCCAATGAACCTCAATAGGTAAGGTGGCATGCCCAGGAGCGGCGAAACTCGTGTGATGATTTGCCATCACGTCCGCAATTGGAAAGCGTGGTAGGAAGTCAGATTGTACTAGCGAGGGCGTGCAGCGCGACTGAAACAAGAACGGAAAAGGAAAAGGCTGGCTATTAATAGACCTGCGCTCTCCCCATGCCTGGACCATCCGAGGTTTATCCGGTGGTAGCCGCCCACGACACCTCTAAGTATCAATAACATGACATGGAGCATTGAGGACCCTTCGGAGCACTTCCTTAGAGATCGTGACGGTTTGAAGCCTCTACCTATGCAATGATTGTCATAGGTAAGGGCTATAAGTGTTTTATTAAACAGTAGCCGGGTAAACCTCAGAAGGTTGGTGACGTTTGACATGAACGTGCTCCTAGTAAGCAATTGATCTATCCTATCAAGTATACATTAGTATAATATTACTAGTCGATTGGGTTTTGGTTGGAAAAGGGCTATCCTAGAGCGTCTAGACCGCGGTCTCAAGTATTTGGCATTCGATCTAGTTGAGGTCTGGATTAGCTCGCGATTATGTCCGAAACAACCACAGACTTACTTCCTCTGCCATGAACTTCATCTGGCATTCTTGCTCGCATCGTTAGCAATGAGCAACGGTGTTGTCCATCGTTTGGGATTCTCTGTGCTAGCCACTGGTGAGAAAGATGGTCAGAGGCCAGTAGCAAAGTAAGTAGCAATCTTTCGTCCGCTCTTCTATCCAGGCCGATGCACTTATAACATCGCGCGCTCCAGCCCCATATTCTCCCCGCGGACATCAAGTGCTAAAGTCGATTTATTATAGCATTGTCTTCATCCATGGTCTTCGCGGACACCCACAACACACGTGGGAACAAGAGCCTTCCCCGCAAAAAGAAGACGGGGGGAAAGTGAAGTCCTCCAGCCGCTTCCTCAGCTGGCGTAGCCACAAAAATTCCGAAGCATTGGTTAGGGGGGAGCATGGGTCAGCAGTGTCTGCTCCTGCAGCGACCTACTGGCCACGAGATCTGCTTCCGCGAACCATCTCAGACGCGAGAATTCTGACCTATGGCTACGATGCCGACGTTGTTGGAGGCCTCTTTAAAGGCGCCAGCAAGAATAACATCACCCAGCATGGACAAGATCTAATGCTGAAGCTAGAACGAGAGGTTGAAGGCGAGCCGATCGTTTTTATCGCACATAGCCTCGGTGGTATCCTCGTGAAAGAGGGTCTCCATTGGTCAAAGTCGCACTTAAGTCCAAGATACCGGCAATTGCACCATCACACAAGACATGTGGTTTTCCTGGGTGTTCCGCACCGTGGAAGCCAGATGGCTAATGAAATGGGCGAGACACTAATCCGGCTAGCCGCTGCTTCTCTGCGAGATACGAACAAGCACCTTCTAGCCTCACTAGAAGTGGAGAACGAACTTCTTGACAGAATCAATACCGAATTCATGAAGATGGTGCAACTCAGTGACTTCAGCGTGTACTCGTTTCAAGAAGGGTCGGGACTTACTGGATTGAAAGGTTTCAGCGGCAAGGTGGTCAGTGACTTTTCGTCTAAGCTCGGCCATCCCTTGGAAATCGTGGAGACTGTTAGGGGAAATCATATGGAAATGGCTCGGTTTAGCGATGCGAATGACGAGGGATATAGAACAGTGTCCAGGGTGATTGCGAGGTGTGTCATCGATAGTCAGCAAGATCACAAGCGTGACAGACCTTTAGCTGGGAGTACTCTAGATAGTGAGTCTTGAAACCTACCATTGGTCTCGCTTCGTGAAGCACGAGTCCTGCACAGAACCTAATGCACTGTCAGATGCAAGTCCTGCTATCAAAGCAAAACGAATATGCCGACTCCCCTATATTTCCCACACCTCTTTCATTGGTAGAGAAATTGAATTGCAATTCTTGAAAACCAACCTCGACGATTCAACTTCGAATGAACAGCAGCGGAGGGTAGTCGTCTGGGGACCTGGAGGTGCTGGTAAAACCCAATTGGTTTCAACCTACGCTTTTCGAAGTCAATCAAAATACTCTGCGGTGTTCTGGGTGACCGCTTCAAGCGAAGTGGTCTTGAGGAAATCTTTTGCAGAAATTGCGATATACCTTGGTCTGGCCGTTCCGTCCGGTGGGGATCAACAGACAGTCATAGACTCTGTCAGGAATTGGTTTACGGATCACGAGCAGGGAGACTGGCTTTTGGTGATCGACAACGCGGACCAACTTGATGAAGTAAACATTCAATGCGTGATACCCCCGATTAACAAGGGAAGTGTGATAATCACGAGTCGGAATAGAGAGGCTGCAGCACTTGGGATAGCGATTGAGTTGGGGGAAATGGATGCAGAGGACGCTGTTGCGCTCCTCTTTAGTAGAGCCGACATCAAGCACCCTACCTCCATGGAAGAGGTCACTGGCACCGAGATCACGAAGCGACTAGGTTACCTTGCACTTGCCATCGAGCATGCCGGGGCGTATATACATTCCGTTGGGGGGACTCTCCAAGACTATCTGCAACAATTTGAGAGTAGCAAGCGTGACACATTGGAGCAAGCACCAGCAATCTCTATGCATAAAGAGTCAGTGCTCGAAACGTTCAATTTATCATTCAAAGCGGTTGTGAAGCGCAATATGGACGCTGCAAAATTGTTGTGCTTCATCGGGTTCCTGGATGCGGGGGGTGTACCGGAGGATTTGCTCACGTCCACTGACGCAAGACTGACTCTTTTTCGTAAAGAGGTCATAGCGGATCAAAAGGGCGTACTGCAAGCCGTTCGGTTGCTTATATCGTTCTCACTTGTTCGTGTCAAGGTTGAGTCGGATAAGAAGACGATCTCCCTCCATCCTCTGGTGCATTACCTCAGTCGGGCAAGAATGAACATTGAGAACCAATGGCGTTGGAAAGGAATAAGCCTTGGTTGGCTTATCGAATTGTCGGTGACTGCTGATGCTGATATGGTGCACTTTCCGCACGTCCGCGAACAAATGCGGCAGATGAAGGAACTCAAGAGCTTCCCAGCAGATAGCCGGAAACGCAATTGCGTTATTCATTGCCTTGCTCTACTTCAGACCCACTATAGGTTTGCATGGCAGAATTACGGCGCGATGGATGAGTTATATAGATACTCCAAAGAGTTTCTACAAGTCCTGGAGGAAGACATGGAAGATCAAGAATATTTATTCGTCGTTGCTATGATATCACTTATCGACGTTCAGGCATCTACGGTCCAATACACCTCCTCTAATGATACCTCCGATCAAATCTATTTGCGCCATTTGCTAAAGCAAATGACCCCTTTAGCAAAAGCAGCATATGAGCACGCGAGCAATGATCAAAAACAGAAAAGTTTTTCCAGCAACATCACCAGGCCTCAAACGTTAGGGCCGAGTGAGGATCCTGTCAAGCAAGATGGTCTTATGGCCCTGCATACCCTGACGACGGCTCTAACTGAAATAGTTGATTCAGGGTCATTGGGGGCAGAAGACTTGATTCCAACAGATAAACAGGCTATTCAAGAGTCTATAAATATAACTATCAGCCAGAAAGTTTTGAACAAGAAGCAGTTGGAAGGTAGCTATGATAAAGAAAAACATGATTCGTCGAGTACAACTACCAATGAACCAGTCTCAAGCAATCGAGTATTTGATGACAAAAAACCACCTCCGCCGGAATCACCGACCGTCAATTTGCAGACGACCGAGAAGAAACACAACGAGAATGCCAGCTTTCCTCCAGAGACAGAGCCAGCTACGGAAGAATTCATTTTCAAACCTCAATATATCAATGAGGTCTTCGTGTCAATCACGCCGCCAATTCGTATCCAATATCTTCTCGATCTCCTCAGCACCCTCATCCGAATCCACTATAGGCATGGAAGAGTAGCCGAAGCCGATCTCCTCACGATGTACAGCATCCTCCCAATAGACTCTATCTCGCAACCTGATCACAAGTTGCTGCAGGTACGTAAACTGTTGATCGAAGGGAGCCGCCACGCAGCCAGCGGAGATGTTTCCAGCATGCTCTCTACATGCCTCCAGATAATATCCATCGACAACAACAGCCCCGAAGCTCACTACGTAAGCCTCGACTACGCCATCATCATGAACAAGCTGGGTCGGCCAGAAGAAGCAGAGCGAATTGTCAAGCAGACATTCTACAAAACCCGTACGGCCGGGCCTGTCAACCCTATCAAATTAGATCAAGATCTAGCCAGAGACCTACAGAGCGCGTATGTGTGGATCAAGAAGACGCTCTCAACCTCTCTACGCCTACAAGGCCACCCGGATCAATCCCTCCAAACGCTCCTCCAGACCTTGCAGACAGCGCAAACTGTTTTCGGCACCAACAGCCTATCCTCCTTACACGCAGCGCTCCTACTCTACCGCTTCTACCACTGCCACTGCCCCCAGGCGCATTTAAAAGCGGGATATGAGACCAAAGCAAACAAGTACATGAAAATATTCATCGGCGTTCTGGAACAGCTGTACTGTAGCGCTAGGGGCGATGATGGCAAGCAGGTCTGCAACGAAGAGGGGCTGCAGATGAGCTTGATTTTGTGGACACAAGGAGCTGTGGAGGAGACTGTGGGGATCCTGAAAGCTTTCGCTCAGCTGACTGGCAGGATCATGGGCGAAGATGACGTGCTGTCGAGGAAAACGATGGAGGCGCTTGCAATAGCGGAGGCGGAGTGGGATATTTGGAGGGAGGAGAGGGTGGAGGATGTGTTGAAGTTCGGGACTATCGTCTTCCCAAGAAAGATGGAAGATTTCGCGCTGCCGGCGCGCGAAGAGGGAGGTTCCTAGTGTGAGAGCGACCCTCAATACAATCAAACAGGGTTACGTGAAGCTGACATCGATCCGTTCGGCTCTTTGGGAAATCCGTCAAGCGCATAACCCACTAGTGATAACTCGACTTTGTTACTATAGCAACTTATTACCCAGTGAGCATGAAGGAAGCTTCGGGCCGTGCAAAGGAGCATTGCCGAAACGAATCAAACCTCACTGCATCAAGAAACAACATTACAGCCAGAACTCCCATTATATCTCAACCATGAATCTCCACACCTATCGAGAATACACCTCGCAAACTAGAACAATCAATCTCGCAAAATCAAACCGCACGCCTATCCATAAAAAACAACCAGCACTCTCCCCCTATCTTTCCCCCACAGACGACGGCGGAAGTTTACAAACCACGCCCCTATCCCCCTCATCATCAAAAACCCCTTCCAAGCCCCGACTCTGCGCAAAAACATTCCGCAACCTCCACCCCCCAGATTCGAAATGCGAAGCTTTAGGTCTGGGTTTCCGCCTTCGATGCTTCTTCACTTGAGCTTCTTGTATGCCACTTGTGTCCATCTCTTCTCGATCGGATATATATTGGTCCTCGGCGCTGTACTTGGCGAGGGAAGTCAGGAAAGGGGGGAGAGAGGCTGGCCAGGGGTGAAGAGTGGGGGGGCGGCGTGGGGGAATAGGGTGGTTTCGTCTCGGGTTTGGGTGGAGAGGGGGGTTATGTTTGGAAGAGTTGGTGGTGGGTTGGGCGTTGGGGAGTTGGGTGGGGAGGCTGAGGGTGTTGGAGGTGCAGTATTAGAAGATGGTGAGGGCTTGCTGGACTGAAAAATTTTCGACTTGGTGTAGATGAAGGCGCCTGGCGAGTTGGACAATTAGCTTTGATCGAGCAGCACAACAACTCATAGACCTTACTCAATTCGTCCAAAGACATAGGAGATCCTTCCCCCTCGTCCCCAGCAGCCTTCAGATGCTCAAGCTCGCTTCGCATCCAGGGTGCGGCTTGGCTCGAGGACGAGGAAAAGCCAGGAGATTTTGTGCTAGGCGGGGAAGATGAGGAACGAGAGAAGGGGCGAATAGGATTTCCATGCTGTGATACGCGATCAGCTTGAGTGAGGTGTGAGGAGTCGTGGGCCCTACCTGGGGGGTGGACGCTGCCGTCGCGATGTTGAGGTTTTCAGATGGTGTGCGAGGGGTTGATGGTGATGTGGGTGATAGATTGGAAATGGAATGTGATCGGGGTCTGGCATTGTCGTGGGAGGAATCGGGGGAGAGGGAGGGTGAGGGGATGTCGTATGATGGTGCTGGTGTCTGGGTAGTATTTGATGGCGGACAGTTGTAGGAATCCAGTGGGGTGTTTGACGAAGACTGGCTAGGGCCAATCAATTCGTCTGTCGAGGCCCCTTGTAGCTCAGAGCCATTACCAGCTGCCGGCTCCACAATAGCAGTCGATGGAGTTGGTGAAGACTGTGTGGGTTTATTGGGTTCGTGTGTTGGGCTACTCTGAATTGCAGCATCAGCGGTGAACGCCTGCTCTCCTGAGGTCGACGGAACAGGCGAAGATTGTACGGGGTCAATCGATTCGTCTGCTGACGCAACCTGATATCCAGAGTCAGTGCGGGGTGCCTGCTGCTCCGCAATTGTTGAAGTTGTTGGAGATTGTATGGGTTTGTCCGATCCATTTTCTGGGCTACCATGACTTGGGGAGTCAGTGGTGGCCGCATGCTCTTCTAAAGCTGCTGGAGTGGACGAAGATTGTATGGGGTCAATCAGGTCGCTTGTTGGACCATCATGCTGCGTAACATCAGTGCTGGCTTTTTGTCCTTCGGAAGCGGAGGGAGTAGGCGAAGATCGTTGAGATTCGATCAATTCGTCGCTCCCCAGACGTTGCTGTTTGGATTCTTCTTCGGGTTTCGGTTGTAAGGCTTTGTCTTCTGCTGCGGATGGGTTGTGTGAAGGGTGAGTTGGGCTAGATGCAGGTGCTGGGGCCTGATCTTGGGTAGGTGACGGCAGTATTGGCCCCGTGGACTCCACGAAAGATGTTCCAGATGCTGGATATATTGTATGAGAAGGCGAAACTGAGGTTGCAGTGTCATCGTTGAGTGCTTGCTTCGGGTCTTGAGGAGCTACGTCTTGCGCTGACAACGACTGAGCGGGCGATGTTGTCGTTGAGCCATCGACGTCTGGCTCTACGTTTGGAGTCATACCGGGGAGCGTCATACCTGCAAACGGGTTCTTTTGGGATCCTTCACGATCTGACGCATTCTTGCGTCTTCGAATTGGTAGTATGACTCGGCCTTCTTTCACTGGAGCTTCGCTTGTGAATGGAACAGGTCCCGGGGAAGAAACTTGTGGCTGTTGGAAAAGTGGTGATGGAGGGGCGGCGACAGCTGGTGGAGTTTCTGGTATTCCATTGTTTGCTGGCCCTGCTTGAAGCGGATATACCGACGGAGAGCGTATGGTGCCGCTCAATCCGTCTGCTCTAAGAGGATGTTGTGGGGCTCCATGTGTCGTGGTGGGTGTTGCGGACTGTTCAGTCACTCGATTGTCGTCGCCACCTGGTCCGTTCGCGGGCCCTGCTTGATGTGGATACACCGACGGAGAGCGTATGGTGTCGCTCAATCCGTCTGCTGTAACAGGCTGCTGTGGAGCTTCCTGTGTAGTGGTGGGTGTTGCGGACTGTTCAGTAGCTTGATTGCCGTCGCCACATTGTCCCGTCTTACCGGCACCGCCATCAGGTGCATCATCTCCTTGGTGATCATCCTCACCAGCATCATCATTGTCACCTTCATGATCTTCTTCATGATCGTTATTGTCTTCGCCCCGGCTCGTCTCGTTGCTGCCGTTATTTGGGCCCTGGTCATCATGAGCGTCCTCATCCTCATCATCGCTCCCATCTTCTTCGTCTTCTTCTTCGTGGGCTTCATTTCGATCCCCCTCACCCCCATCAACCTCACGTCCTTCCTTGTCTGTCTCTCCCTCTTCTTCATCACCTGACTTGGGTTCCTTTCCATGGCCTTTGAATGTGGCTTCGAGGGCTTTGTTCCCCTTTCGAGATGCTTCAAGATCGGCGCGAATGCTATTCAAGTCGATGTTCGCCTGCTCCAATTCAGATTGGGTACTGTTGAGCTGTGCTTGAGCCGAGTCTCGCGCTTCAGTCAAATCATCCACTTCTTCTTCGAGGTCATGATATGCGTCATCTGATTCTTCGTTCACACTCTTCATATGCTTGTAGGCCTTTTCCAGCTCCGATATCCTCCCGTCTTTTTCACTCGAGAGCTTTCCGTTGTCTCTCAGTGCGCTCTTGAGCTGTTGCATCTGATTGTCTTTAACCTTCAATTCCGCATCGCCTTCGTCACACTTATCCAGGAGGCCTTGGCGTTCGTCTTTGCCTTCAGCGACTTCATCCTCCAGAGCTGCAACTTTATCTTGAAGATTCTTGATATTCTCCTGGGCGTCATTCAATGTCTTTTTCAAATGCTTGTTCTTTGTCTCAAGCGCGTCGGTCTGTTTTTCTAGCTTTTGATTGTCCGTGCGAAGGGTATCGATGGTCTTTTGCGAGTCTACAGCAGAAACCGCGAATTCATCCTTGGCCTCGGTCAATTGCTCGTTAATCTTTGAGAGTCTCTCGATCTCAGCGTTGAGTGACTTTTTATCGGTCGTCGACTGATCAATATCGTCAAGCTCTTTCTCCGCATCATCTACCTGAGTTTGTAGGACTTGGTTATCGTCAACGAGACTTAAAATCTCGTCTGTCAACTCTCCATTAGTGGTTTCGAGTTCGGTAAATTGCTCGTTGATCTTGACGAGTCTCTCGATCTCAGCTTTGAGCGTCTCTTTATCGGTCGTCAACTTAACGACATCGTCAAGCTTGCTGTCAAAGGCTACGACATCATCATCCACCTGAGTCTGGAGGTCTTGATAATCCTCAGTGAGACTAGTTATCTGCTTCCTCAGCTCTTTGTTGCTGGTGTCGAGTTCTGCGATGAGCTTAAGAGGCTTCGTCGAGTCGGCCTCTAGTGCCGAATTCTTGCTTCTCATAAGGTTGTTGTCTAATCTGAGATTAGCAATGTCCATTCTCAACTGCTTCGTCTCAGTCTGCTCCTCTGCGAGCGACTTGGTCAAATTCTTCATCGTCTTCGTGCGCTCCTCTGCTCTGGTGGTGAGGCTGGTAATTGCCTTCCTCTGTTGGTCGGCTGTCAACTCAAGAGTTGTATTTGTCTTGTTCAGGCGCACGATCTCTTGATCTCTATCACCAAGTAGTTTCTTAGCTGTTGACGCTTCAGACTTGAGTGCATGAATCGTGTCCTCTTTCGTGTCGAGCAGGCCTTGAGTCAGCGTAAGTTCTTCAAGTTGGCGATCTTTGGTAACCAGCAGCTCCTTCTGCTGTTTAGCCTCTGATTTGAGGGCTTCGACGGCGGAAGATTTCTCCATAAGGCATTGCAGAGCTTCCGTGTACTTCACTTCAACTTGCTCAGCCTCTGATTCGAGGGCTTCGATAGCCGAAGATTTCTCCATGAGGCATCGTATAGCTTCCATGTACTTCAATTCGAGAAGACTCTGCGCTTGCTCATCTTCTCCAACAACTTTCTCATCAATCCCCCCAACACCAGACTCACCGCCCGTTGCGTTTTGCCAGTCCTGCTCATTACCAGACTCGTTTTCTTGATCCTCATCAGCCACCAGCCTGGCTTCATGATTCTCCTCGCCTTTGGCTGGTATGATGGCTTCGGGCTCGTTGATCACTGAATCCAGTGGGCGTATCGCTCGTACAAGGTAGGTTCCCCCCACAACGACGCCGATGGCCATTACGGAACCAATCAGCACCTGCTCCACCAAGCCAGCGTTTAGAATGCGTTGTGACAGCATGCAATATCCATATTCACCCAAGTCGATCAATACTGTATACATCGACATCATTTTATCGCACACGAGAATTTTCATGCTGTTGATGGCGTCTTGGATGTACGTCCAGAAGGATGTGGGACTTCCCTGTGAAGTTTGAGGCAAGCTCAGTCTCACTGTCACTTTCTCGGCGTTGCCGAGCATGATATCGAAGGTGTGACGCGATTTATGGATTTTATGCATCCCCGGAAATTTTGGCATTTCTCCTGCGCTACTGAGACCATGGGCCTTCAGCAACGAGCGCACCTCGCTCTCTAATGTAAGTGACCGGGGGATGCCCATAGTACTACCCGAGCTAGCCTTGTTGACAGCAGATGTGACGAGTCGTCCTGGACGCGATGCTGCCCAGTGTAGTGCCTTCTTTACCGCTGCTTTATCCGTCTCGATGTTAAGTCGGCCATCAAGGTGTTGGAGGACAACATCAGAAGCGAGGATCACTGCGGCCGAGATGACCGTCTCTAGTGTGGCTTGACGCCAGCCTTCGGTAGCCATTACTGAAAGATTTCCCGAGTATCCGTGATAGATGAAGGATCACAGCGGCCTTTCGCTGATGACACCTTTGTGTTTGTAAAAAGGATGGAAGCCGGAAAGTGGGGCCGAAATGTACGCAGACGAGTGTGGTGTTGATCTAAGTGTCGATATGGTGTGACGAACAAGCTCGTTAGGCAACAGTTACGCGCTATTGACATGTGACGAATGCCTTGCTGACTTAGGAGACGTAGGGGAGAGGACCTTGATGTGAACGACACGGCTGGTAGCAGTAGAGATGATGTTGTAGGTTGTATGAAAGCTGAGACCTGCCAACGAGTGCGGAAGTGGATGCGATCAGTATTGGTATTGTTGTAGGTGTTGATCCGATGGTGATGTCCACGTTGCATGCAAGAATATGCAGTGCTGATTGAAAGCCTTAGTTGCATGAGCTAGCATGTCGCTGTATTGTCTGTATACCAGTCTTTCGCCACAAATTGCAGCAAGCGAGCTGCTACGCTAGTGCCATTCTAGAAATGAGGAGGTTGGTCTTTCACCCTTCATTAGGATGCTGAGTCATTGTTCAACACATTGTCACTTAGGACAATGGACGCCCCACCAACTTCAAAGATGATCGGTCTTCTGCTTGGAAAACTCATACTGATAGTCTCTTTGCTCGTGTACTCACCATTTTGTCCACTATCTGTGCTGTATTCGACAATTCTTTCATGGTCACTATCTATCGGCCATCGAAGCGCTGTGAAAAACAGCGTGTTTGTCCAGTGGAAAGCTTTCCACGGGGTAAACCTTAGTCCAGATTACGATAACAACTCATCTTGTCAAAGTACTATGCACATTCTGAACTCAGAGTCTGGCAGCATCAACGTGATACCACAGTCTCAACCCGCAATTAATAAGGACAGAATATGAAAGGGAAAGTACAACCTTAGAGACATACCGTCTTCTGCTTTAATCAAGTTCCTAAGATGGGCACATACTCTATACTTGCGTCTCAGCGTATAGTTCCTACGCTTGTGTAAGCTGGCTCCTGAGATTTATAGATATCCTTCTTAGATCCATCACTACTGCAACTGATATTCTCACTCCTTCATCTCCGACGCTTCCAATAGCACCATCCAATTGGTGGGAAGAGACCATGCGTCGTCGTTCGGCAAATCTGGGAACCATAGCTTTAGTTCGAGCATACCCAATGATCATGTATCCACCTCTTCGACTGTACTTACCACGGAGTGCACATAGTATATCTCCAGGCAAGTCTCGCCTACCTGCCT
>JAABUW010007694.1_pt1 | contig 12876 bp, 6 predicted proteins | sample 5560081 | NCBI WGS metagenome assembly JAABUW01 (sample SAMN10711882, study PRJNA513363) | rock metagenome | isolation source: Antarctica rocks | place: Antarctica: Victoria Land, Knobhead sud
TCTTATCCCCCAAGCGACGTTCTACATTTTTAGCACCAATGGACTCCAGATATCAATTATCAGCCTGCCGTAAGTTCAGTCGTTCGAAACAATCAATCAATGCTGATCTGTAAACAGGAATGGGTTCGGCCAGATCACTGGTGGTGTGCTGATGCCAATCGTTTTGCACTATACTAAAAAGCCAAAGTGGCACTTGGTCGGGGCACTCGTCATCCAAGGTACTTTTACCGCCTTGTTCGCGTACGCCTTGCCTAGTCACAAGGCAGCTTGGATGGCTTTCCAATTCTTCGGTCAGGGCTGTTTTGCATTTTTGATTGTCTTGACAGTTGTCAATACAAGTCTGCATATGCGGCATTCGGATCTGGGTCTCGCTATTGGCCTGATAGCTACTTTCAGAGCCGCTGGTGGTGCGCTTGGCGATTCCGTCTTTGGAACCATTCTTAACGGAGTGGTGAATGCCCAGCTCGGTCCGCGTATAATCGCAGCAGCCACTAAAGAGGGATTCAAGGGCAGTCTCGCCCAACTCGTTCCGGCGGTAATCGACAACGCACTTGGAATTCCAGGCGCTTTGGCGAAGGTCAACGGAGTTACGCCTGCCATCGAAGCCGCGACCTTTGCTGCTTACCGAGCGGCTTACGGTCGAGCTTTTCAATTGGTGTTTCTTTCCAGCATTCCGTTCAGTGTCCTTGCAGTTGTTGCTGCCCTTTTCATCAAAGATGCCAGCCAGTACTTGACGAACCACACCGCTGTCGTGCTGGAAAAGAATGTTCTAGGGTCTACAACCACCCACAATGGCGAGAAGGAAGCGCCGATCAGCAGCTGAATATGATCATGATCAAACTGTCGGGATCAGTGGCGTCTGGAAATGCGACGTCGACAATAGTGCCTTGCCGGACGCTGATTAGTCTAGTCCTCATCATGTTCACACAGGAAAGAGACTTTTAGTGGGGTCAGATATTCTTCTAAGCTTTGCAACATGCGGTAAAATCCTCGGTTGAGGATAGCTTGACCGTAGGTAATAGAAGTGTAATTAGAGCAGCAGCCAAAATTAGTGGCTTGCAACTGTTCAGAGCTTTTTTGTCATTTCATCTAGCGCTCAAATTACATTGCTCTCGCCGCTCCACTGGGGAAGAAAAACTTCTGACACGTGATTCGATGACGTTTAGATATAGGGACAAAGTGCTCGTTGGCTTTCAACAGCATAGGTCTGGGCAGATTATCGGTTACCAGTGTCAGCGAGTGTGCCATAACCGGTGGATTCGATGAGTAAAGCTGATTGGGTACGGTATAGAAAGAGGGGGTAGTGCGGATTCGAAGTAAGGGATTCTGATCGTGACACTGCCAGCCATGCTGAGGACTACACACACCCCATATCGCTTTTCCCCCTTTTCAGGTTCTTGGCCTGGTTCTTTGACAAACAACAGCGGTAGGCCATGACTTTTCCGAAGACTGAACAACATGTTTTGCTCTCTAATCATAATTCAACGGGAGCTGGAACAGTCTGATCGCGTTGCGGTAGCCGATGTCATTCCAAGTCTCGTCTGAGATTGGCACAGTCTCAAACCACTCTCGCATCTCCGCAATGGACTGAAACAATCAGTATATCGCTACAATGTACTGAAGATGGAGAGCCTTACCTCGTAAGGATAGTCGACGCTGAACATGATATTGGATATCTTTGCCTCGGACATTAGATTGATCAATGCCGACGTCCGGGGCATTCCACTCGTGTTTGGTATGATGTTCTCCTGGAAATACGATTGGAAAGACTTCTTCTTCGGACCTTGGGCATCTGGTTGAGATGGTCAGCATATCTTTCATTGGTTTGAGATGTCACTTTGGACAACCTTTGGTGTACATCCGGAACGTGGTATCAGAACGGGGAAGTATCCACGACAATCCCTCACCCATGTGTCCCAAGCAGATCTTCAGCTGTGGAAAGCGGTCGAACACGCCGGTGTACATCAGTCTGAAGACGTGTTCCACTGTCTCTCTTGCAAAGCCATATGGTGCGCCGTGCAGCACGGGTATATCTTCCAGCACTTTCAGGTTGCTCGCGAGCGGGACTCGGGGATGAATGAATATGGGCTTCTGCAATCTCTGTGCAACTTCCCAGAGCGCATCGAATTGCGGGTGGTCTAGGTACAGACCGACGGTTGGATCTTCTGTGGCAGTGTATCCGTTGATCATGGCGCCGACGAACCCATATTCCTTGATGCAGCGTTCAAGTTCGGTGGCCGCAGCCTGGCCGTTCTGCGTTGGCAGAGTTGCGAATGCAAAGAATCGTTGTGGATGTTTGAGACAGTAGGTCTGATATACGAACTCGTTGGCCTTTCGGCAGAACTCCAGACTTTCATCCAAATTCGTGAACGCCTGTGCGGTAGGCTGATTTAGTGATATGATCTGGGCACCAATGTTGTTTGCGTCCATGACCTTGACCCGCAATTCGATGTTGCCAAGTCGATCTTTTAGCCCCGCGACGAACTCTGGTCCAAAGGTATTGAATGTTACTGATGTAGCTGGCGTCTTGAAAGGTGTCACCGCATGTTCCTCCAGCGTGATCAATTTACGCTGTTTTCGACCCTGCAAGACCGGCTTGAACTGCGAGGGTGGCCGACCCTCTATACTGAGAGTCGTCTTGTCTTCGGGTTCTGTCATCGTCACCGACTCCTTTCAAAACCTGGGCAGGTTTGATGAAGTTCTTGGAAAGTGGGATTGTTTTCACGGTCGTAAGATGCAGGCTCTTGTAAAGCGAAGTTTTTATACTGTGGAGTGAAATCAATGTGTCTCGCAGGCTCACAATGATCGTCGGATGTCGATGGATGAATATGTGTCGTCAATAAATGCTATCTCGAACCACGTCTATTGTAGACCGGGGAAAGAAGCCGGCCACGAAGCGGACTCGCGGCGTCTATTTCGGACCATCATCTCCGACGTGGATACCAGATAATGCATTCAGATAGATCCTAAAACCAATCTAGACACTCTTCTAGATCATTTGCACCGAGAACCCAAAAGTCGAAGCATGGAAAACAGCAGTGGTACGTGTATCATGACTCGCGACGAGGGCGAACCTTCCCACAAGGTTGCGCCATTCCAAAACGGGATCCAGGGGCTTGAGGCAGGTCTTTGCGCCACTTTGGACCGACCTTACGGAAACGCATACAGCTTCTTACCTGGCAAGATACACCATCCGGGACCCGACGAGGCTCTGGTCCGTCTTGACTACAGTGGGGTCTGCCATGGTGATGTATACGGCCGCGACGGTGGTGGACCAGCGCCAGCTCAACCTCAGAGGCCACTGATCGGCGGCCATGAGGGAGTTGGCATGATCATCGCGCTGGGTGGCAACATGAGCAAGCATTTGGGCTTCGAACCAGGTCAGACCGTTGGAGTGGCTTGGCGAAGTAACGTCTGCGGCACATGCGATGCTTGTCGGGCCGGCGCTGAGAATCACTGTTCATCACAAAAGATCGTTGGAATGCACAGACCTGGGACCTTTCAGCGTGAGATACGATGAGCTCATGTAGCAACATGGTTCGCTAATGTCACCACAGAGTATATTACGTTTCCATTAGATCAACTCGTACGCATTCCCCACTCTTTAAACGGAGCGGCCACTTGCCCCATCCTCTGCGCTGGAGTCACCGCATTTGCTGCGATTCGGATGTTGGAACCAGAAGCAGGAAAATGGTGCGTAGTTGCTGGTGCTGCCGGTGGAGTCGGCCACCTCGCTATTCAATACGCAAAGAAAGTCTTTGGGCTGAGGGTACTGGCAATCGACGGCGGCAATCCTGGAAAGGAAGCTTTCTGTAAGAATGAGGGCGCAGATGAATATGTGGACTTTGTGGACGCGGGAGAAGACCTGGTGCATATCGTGCGAGAAAAAACGCAGGGCGGCGCCGATTATGTGCTAGTTCTGAGCCCCGTCCAATCGGCGTACAATGCTGCAGGGGAGTTCACCCGGTTCAGAGCAAAGGTCATGGCTGTTGGAATTGGAAATTGCCACATGCCACTACGACCGATATTGAGGAAGGACCTCACCATACGCTCGCACGAGACTGGTACGAAGAAAGACATTGAAGATGCCCTACAATATAGCGCGTCTGGTTTGATTCGATGCCGTATCGAAGTGCTGAAGCTGAACGACCTTAACAAAGCTTTGGACAGACTCAAGGGTGGACAAGTGCAAGGAAAGTTAGTTCTAGATCTGCGATCTTGACGAACTATACAACGTCCCTGAGTTGTGCCGACAAGTATATTGCTACGGTCACGAAATGGATAAGTTGATAGCGTCATTAGTTTGTTGGATTGTGAGCAGGTACAATAGATTCATACAAGCCTCTATCTCCATCACTCTGAAGGAGGCCTAAGAAGAGATAATACCGCTTACTGCATGGACGATGTGGCTCAACGCAGGTCAAAGGGAGGCTGAGAGATATATGATTTGACTCAGGGCGAAGCCGCACATCCCCCAAGACTAGTCCATTGTCAGCTTTGATTGAAGCGTGTCCGTCTCGAGGACCGCCCACTTTCTGTCGACGGAGTTTCAGAGTTTGGCTGCAACTGGATCATTCTCTGGCTCAAGCACCCATGAAGCAGGGAGCCGTCCCATGCTTTCGATTTTGATTTTGTTTTTTGTTTTGCGGGATAGACATGCCCACTCGAGTGACCAAACGAAACGTCTTTCTTGATATTAAGGGAGAGAGCTGGCAGATTCACGATATTGGCCGACGTCAATAGCGCGGATGACTTGATCAGGTCGTAGGTCCATCAGATTCACCTCAAGACAGCTGGGAAAATTCCCTTGTCAATGGGCATGAGCCAACATCAAGACCAACATGAGTAATCCGCAGCAATGGGCATACGCACTGGAAGTGTGCGAGTAGGTAGCACACTCCTGCAGTGGTCTCGATCAGCGCTTGCACCACTTGTGATCGTGCGCATTTCCTGGCTGTTCCATTGCAGGTCCACAGTCAGCCCCATGCGGAAAGGGTGACGGGGCACTCGTCAGGAACCGATATACCCGCGTCCGCCGATCACTGCGGGATTCAGCCCGGTGGCTCTTGACATCGAGCGGGGATCAGACCGGAGGTCTTTGACGTTTCAGCGGAGAGTGGACCGGTGGCTTCTGCTTATGCAACCGGACCGGACACGAAAAGTGATCATGCCCGGCCAGAACAAGAAGGGTGGCTAGGGCCGACAAAACGTAGCCAGATCTATAATGAGCGGCAAGGACAGTCGGAGGAATTGCTATGACCGAGAATCTTGCGCCCGCGCATCTGCCGTCTAGCAACAAGTGGTGATCATTTCGAATGCTGGCCCAGATGCCTTTGTCAGTATTGCCACCAAAACTTTCCCTACCATCGGTCCGGACGAGGTGCTGATACGGCTGTCGTACTCGGGCATATGCCACGCGGACGTTTCATTTGTCTATAGGAAATGGGCTGACCTCAACTTCAGTCTCGAGGGGAGTGCTACGCCGGGACACGAGGGAGTTGGTCGAGTCGTCGGGGTGAGCTCCGCCGTCACCAACTTCAAACTTGGGCGATAAAGCTGGTATCAAGTGGGTGAGAAGCGTTTGCGGATCCTGCTCTTACTGCAAAGCCGGCAGAGACAATTGCTGTGATAAGCAAGTCGTTTTCGGCAAAGAAGTTCCTGACACCTTCCAGCAGTTCGTTACGGCCGATGCAAAGTACACGCCCCATATCCCAGATGGCATCGCTGATGAAGCAACCGCTCCTCTTCTGTGTGCAGGTGCGACCTTGTTCACCGGGCTGAGTAAGTCCAAAGTCAGTGCAGGAGACTGAATTGTGATCTTGGGCGTTGGCGGCGGTCTCGATTCTATCGGAATTAAATTTGCAAAAAGCATGGGTGTCCATGTCATTGCAATCGATTCTGCCAATAAAATGGCATTCTGTCAGACTCTCGGCGCCGACGCTTTCATAGATTACCCACAAACATCTGACGTCGCAGCCCATTTGCGTAGCATCTCCGGAGACGGTTGCACGACAGCCCTCGTTGTAGCACCCAGCAGGCGGTCTTATGAGCAGGCTTGTGGCATGCTTCGTAAAGAAGGAACACTGGTGTGTATAGGACTACCATTTGAGAGCTTCAACCTCCCGCTGTCTCCTATGGACTACGTCGTCAACGGATATCGAGTCACTGCTGTAAACACAAACTCGACGCAAGAGATCGAGCAAGCGCTGGAATTTGCTGCGCAACACCACATCACTCCACGCGTCGAGGTATTCCCAAGGGAACGTGTCGAGGAGGCTCTCAAAGCTTTACAGCGACAGGAGGTGATTGGGAGTATAGTCTTGAACCTTAGATGAACCATGCACGTGCATATTGATCTATAATGCATTGGATTGTTAAGATTGAGCAGAATGAATATAGTATACTGTAATTCATCACCGTACGTTGTTGGCAAGTGGGTCTAGCGAATTCCGCAAGTCCTACGCAATAACAAGTTGGTTATCTATAGATCTCAATACTACAAGTACTCTACACTTCGTATACAGACACACTTTATACACAGTTAGCCTAGTACTTAATAACTAACTTCAAACAGTAATAGCTCAATTAATATTAATTAGTCCGAATTAATTAATATAGAGAACTAGAGCTATTAATCTATTCTATAATTGTTCTTATATAGTTATATTCTTAATCGTACTAGTTACCTTATAGTACGACCTATTCTTATCTCCTTTAATTTTATAGGCTTTAGCGGAGAAGGCTTTACTACTATAGTCTTAAACCTCTTAGTAACTAGTTTCTTCTTTAGAGGTACTCTTAACCTTCTATTTAATACCTTAGTAGCTATCTTACGCTCTTTATAAGCCTTTTTAGCTATATAAGCTTTCTATTAAGAGTTAGTAGTTTAGAGGGTTAGTAGGAGCAAGCCTAAGGTACTCGCTAAGCTAGCTATCTTATCTTTTATAAGATAGCTACTCCTCTCCTTTCTCTCTTTAAATAATCTACTAGCTAGTAATACTATATCCTTAGTTCCTATAGTATATTATACCTTCTATTATCGTTTAAGCTTTCTAACCAACTTAAAATTAACGGGTTATAAGCCTAGGTTTATACCGAACCTCGATAGTAGTACTATAGTAAGAGGCTTTTATCTTACCTTACTACGGTAGTAAAATAATTAATTTAGATTAACTAGTCTTCTTCCTACGCCTTTACTTATAGACCTCGCCTTAGAAAAGCGAGATAAAGCGTAGAATAGTAAAAGGAGTAGAGCTTAAGAAGAGTACTTAGTAAAGTCCCTTTAAGAGGGTAAAATCGCGATATATACTAATAAAAGGATTACTAAATATTACGACTATTCCTATTATTATTATATTAGCTTAATATTCTAGAGTTTAGCGTTATTTTTATTTATTTTAAATCTATATTTAGGACTATTAGGATAGATTCTACTTCTAGCTTCTTTAAAAGAGGCTAAAGGATTCCTATTCTTATAAGAAAGAACTACTAAGTATAGTTTCGCTAAGTAGAAGTAAAGCTCGCTAAAAAAGAGATTAAATAGATTATTAGTAACTCTATTATATCTAAACTAACTCTAGAGTTATCTATATCTAGATCTACTACTAAATCTCTTTTAAGCCTATTCTAATCTTAGTATATACTAACCTTTAGGAAGGCTAATACCTAGGTATTAGATATTATATATAAGGCTCTTAACTTAAAAGATCTAGAATAGGTAAAAGAATATAGAAAGGTAAAGGAGGTTTAAAAGGTACTTAAAAGGAAGTACTAAAAGAAGCTAAGGGTATCTATAAGGGAGTACGTAGCGTAATATAGTACCTTAAGGATAGATAGTACTATAACTGTTTAGGAGGTATAGATATACCTTAGTAGCTTAGTAAGGATAAGTCTAGGAATTTAGTAGAGTTATATATAATACTTATACCTAATCTTAGAGTTAATCTTATTTCTAGAAGAAAGCTTAGTACTAAGTATAATCTCTTTAGTATTATATTACTAGATTCCTTTATAATAGTAGACTATAACTTCTAGCCCCTCCTTTACTTTATAGGAAAAGAAGGAGTATATATACTAAAGTATATCGCTAGACCCCTTAGTTCCTTTAGGAAGATTAGTAAGGATCTTACTATATTCTATATACTTAATATATAGAAGGGTAGTACCTAGCTATCTTAAGGTACTATCTAGCTAGCTAAGGCTAGCTAGCTAGTTAATAAGAAGCTAAAGTAGTTCTAGCTATTCTATAGAAGGTTTACCTATATAGGAGTAGAGAAACTACGCTCCTTATATAAGGTAACTATACTTTCCTAGCTAATTCCTATTATTCCTAATAATAACTATCCTTATAAGGTCTATACTCTTACTAAGATAAAGAATAGGAGAGGGAAAGCTACTAAAAGAAAGGGTAGTATACTAGAGCTTATCTTAGTAGATATTTATACCCTAATCGAAGCCTTAAGAGATAAGGAGGTATACTTCCTTCTTATTATAGATTATTATATAAGAAAGTACTAGGTATTCCTAATAGTTATAAGGTCCTAAACTACTAAACTTATAACTATCTAAAAGAAGAAGGTTAAACTAGAGACCGGACTTAAGCTTAAAGTAGCTAGATATAATAATACTCCTAAACTAGTTAACCTATTTAGATCCTAGGAAAAGGAGTTTAAGGTAGCGTATAACCTAATTAAAGCCTATAACTCTATTTAGAATAGAGTAGTAGAGAGAGCTATTTAGACTTATAAGTTTAATATAAGGGCTCTACTAAAGGACTTTAAGATACTAAATAAGTTCTAGCCTAAAGCCTTATAGACCGTAATCTATAGTTTAGATAGGACTATAACTAGCTCTATAATTAATAGCTAGGTAGTTACTTTTAAAGAGGTATAGACTAGCTTAAAGCTATCTATTAACTATATCCGAGTCTAGGGCTATAAATACTATAGGTATATAAATCCTAAGTCCCTTCTAACCTTTAGTAGGAAGGATAAGCTTATAGATAGAGGAAGAGTAGGAGTCTTTATAGGGTATTATAATAGGATTACTAAGAACTTTAAAATATAGGCCCTAAATATAAAGTCTATTATTATAGTATATAACCTTAAGTAGTCTAAGAATAAGAAAGGAGGAGATATTAACCTAAGTATACCTATCTTCTTAACCTTTAATATAGTACTAACTAAGAGGCTAGTTAGTAAGCTATCTACTAAGCTACCTACTATAAGGCTACCTATTCTAGTCTAGCTAATAAGAAGAGTTATCTAAGAGGTATCTATTTAGTTACTACTAGTATTAGTTCTAAAGGAGTTTACTTTAGTAGTAGATTAAATTAAGATAGAGCTATAGGAGTAACTATAGGAACCTAAGATTACTTAGTAAGATCCTAAATCTAAGTTAATAGATATTAAGCTAGCTATACCTATTCTAATTCCTTAGTAGTATACTAAATTAAAGAGGATAAGGTAGGAATTAGATAATAAAGAGGGACTTAAGGCTAAGATCTAAAGAGCTTTTAAGGTAATAGAGTAGCTAATCTAGAGGAGAGATATAGACTAAGATAGACTTATAGACTAGGTACTTACTAAGATAGAGATAGGGAATAAGATTAAGATCCTAATTATAAGGAACTACTATAAAATAGTAGGAGATCCTTATTAGGGATATATATAGAAAGATACCTATAAGAAGGAGCTTACTATATTAATAGCTAATAAAACCTAGGTTATAACTATCCTACTAAAGAGAGCTAACCTTATTATATCTAAGTAGGTATTTAGTATTAAATTTAATATAGATAGCTTAGTAAATAAGTTTAAAGCTAGGTTAGTTATACGAGGATTCTCCTAAAAGTATAAGATTAACTTTAAGGAGATATTTATACCTACTATAAGATATAATATACTTAGGGTATTTATAGCTATTATAGTATAGGGAGGCCTTAAGTACTACTAAGTAGATATTAATAATACCTTTATAGAGTTAGCTCTAAGTAAGTAGATCTTTATAGCCTCTCTACTTAGAGTAGATATTCTTCTAAGATAAGTACTATATATTTAAAGGAGTCTCTATAGATTAAAGTAGGCTATAAGGAATTAATATAAGACCTATATTAACGAACTCCCTAAGGTAGGCTTTATCTAAAGTAAGGTAGATCCCTACCTACTAACTTACCTATTTAGAGGCCTAATTATCCTTATCTATATAAATAATATTACTATTACTATAAAGGATATTAATAAAGTTAACTAGTTTAAGGATACTTTTAGGAAGATCTTTAAGATTAAGGACCTTAAAGAGGTAAAGATAATCCTTAGAGTTAAGGTAATAAGGGATAGGAAGAAGGGAATCTTAAGGCTAAACTAGACTTATTATATTAAAGATATTCTAGTTAAGCTTAGAATAGAAAAGGATACCTATAAGCCTACTAAGCGCGTATTTTTTATACTATCTACGTAGATTATATACTACGCTAGTTCTAATAATACCTCCGTAATACCTCTAAGCGCTAAAGTACGCGAATATCCTTCCTAATTAAGCTAGCGCGCGGTAAAGCGCGGGAAGCGCGGCGCTAAGTAGCTATAGCTCTATTAGATACTCGTAATCCCGCTTTAAAGCGCGCTTTACGAACGCGACTTTATTTTCTAGCCTCTCCTTAAGTATACTATAACTATAGCCTCCGTTACTAATAGCGACCTTATAACCTCTATACCTATATTATAGCTAGAGGTTCTAACCCTTTTTATATACTCTAACGACTTCCCTTTACTACGTAATAAGCTACTAAAGTAACTACCTTCTACGTTACTTAAGGGCTACGAAGGAGTCGATTAGATACGCCTTAAGGACGTATAAGTACTATAAGATAGCTTTATAATAAGGAGAGATAGGATATATAGTTACGGCTAGCGACTATACTCTCTAAAAAGCGATTCGTACTACTAGTTCTACCGCTAGTACTATATTACGAAGAGGACTAATAGCTACTTTAGACTAGTAATATATAATACTACTTCCGCTACTACTATAGCCGTTAATTACCTTAGAAAGGAGTATAATATTAATTAGTAAGGTAATCTAATTTAATAGAAGCGTCCGTTTAATTCTAACTAGTTAATAAGCGGTTATAGTAAGGGTTTAGCTACTTAGAACGAGGTTATAGTCCTCTTTAACTATAACTATTTTAAGATACTATTATATAACTAGCTTATCTACGATAACGTAGCCTTTAACTAGCTTTAAAGTAACTAGTTCTATAAGCTATTAAGCTATCTTTAACCTCTTTATTAACGCTTTATCCCTTATCTAACTACTATAAGTAAGATAGTCGCTTTAATCTACGATAGGTTAGCTAGTTTAATTGTTAATATACTAGAATCTATAGTTACTAAGATTAACTTATTCTTTAATCTATAGACTAGTAGTAATAAGCTCGCTCTACTTAGTTTATATACTTACTTTATTAATAGTAACGGCTAACTAGTAATATCGCTTCTAGTACTACTAAAGTAGACTAGATATTATACTAGTATCTAGTTATAGATACTATAAGCGATATTATCGCTTACTACTAGACCTAAATATAATTAATTAAGTTAATCTAATAACCTTATAATTAACTTAATTAACTAGTAGATAGACTAAGCGGTAAATTAGCTTAATTACTAAGGCCTAAAGGTAAATAAGATTAACTTAATTAACCCGTACGCTTATCTACTAAGCTATATTACGCTATAAGTAAATATAGCTAATCTAATAGTATTATAGTATCCGGTAAGGCTCGTAAGGCTTATAATAAGGCTCGTCGTAGTTTTAGTACCTTTAAGAGTAGCTACTAATAGGCCTATCTACTCTAAAGTAGGAGCTAATATTAACGTTAGCTAGCTATAGAGATACTTAAAGTAAATATTAGCTTATACCTATCTAATTTAATTAACTTAGACTTAATCTAAGCCTTTATAACTATTAAGTAAGTAATAGTATTATCTAGTAGTACCCTTTTACGTAGTATTACCGCCGCTCTAGTTATAATAAAGATACGCTTAGGCTTATCTAATATTACTAGTATAGTATAGATATCTAGAGCTATTATAGCTAGTTATAGCTATATAGTACGCTTAGTAAGCTAGTAGGCAATTAGTAACGTATCTACGTCTATTATCTTTAATACTACGCTCTCCTACGTACTTATAATAGTAAATATCCTATATAAGCTATCTCGTCTAAACTAAGCTAACTATATATCGATATCGATATTATCTTCCTCGTCTTTAAAGCTTAGATATTCCTTTATAACGTTAGGTACTAATAGATTAAGCCTCTATTACTTATATTATAATAAATATAACGTATCCTTTAGTACCTAGTACCTATATCGGTTAAGTAGCTTATTACTACGTTACGAGTACGTACTATCTAGTCTAGATAGTCCTTCTAATACTATTTAATCTACCGCTACTTTAAGTAAGGGTATAAGATAATAGTAGCGACGTAGATAGAGGTATTATCTAATATTAAGTAATAATAATTAAGCTTCTACTAAGCTAGGTTAATATTAATTAAGAAGTACTATTTAGAGGTAGTCTATAGCTCGCTAAGTAAAGTTAATAGCGCTACTACTACCTCGTTAGGTTATTATAGAGGCTCTAAGTAAATATTAGACTCCTACTATTTAGCTAGTACTAGATATTCCTTCGTACTATCTTTAAAGTACTTAAGGACGTCTTTAAATATAGGTAGAACCTACTAGATAGTACTAAACTTTCTACCTACGTAACCTTCTAGCTTTAAAGTAGCGTCTTTAAGGGGCTTTAATAGCTAGATATACTACGTAATAATACTTTAGTTAGCTATTAAGAGGATATTATCGAGGATACT
>JAABUW010007695.1_pt1 | contig 12874 bp, 17 predicted proteins | sample 5560081 | NCBI WGS metagenome assembly JAABUW01 (sample SAMN10711882, study PRJNA513363) | rock metagenome | isolation source: Antarctica rocks | place: Antarctica: Victoria Land, Knobhead sud
GTGTTATGGGGACTGTGGGAGATGAGTGGGTTTGGGGACGAGGGTCTTGAGGGCGGAGTGCATGCTGGGGATATGTGGGTGTTGGGAGTGTTTGTCTGTGATGTTTGGGGATACCCGTTGGGTTGTGCACTGGCAATAGAAGTGGGTGTTGCGAAGAGATCCGCGGACGGAAGAGATGTTCTCTTGGTGATTAGTATTGGTCATTTGTGACATTGACGAGGTGTGTGGCATGCCAACGCTAACGGTGCTATCAACTTGGAATGTCGAACGTCAAATGAATGGTAACTCCTACGCTCCTCCGTACAAAGGCTAAAAACGCAGAATAGACAAGAACGCGAACACCAATGCCGCCTAAGGCACCTCCTCGTCGCTACTCTCGCCCGCCCCGAAGCAGAAGCTGAAACAGCACTTCACGGTCTCTTCCGCTTTCGTCTTCTCTGGAGCGCGGTCCTTCCATCGCTCGACTTGCTCCTTCACCTGTGCTTTCTTTTGGGGGTTGCTCATGTCGCTGTCGGGCTCCGAATCTCCCTTAACCAGCTCATCCCACTTCCTCTTCTTCAACCCGTGTTTTTTCTCCATCTTCTCAAGCGCTTCGTCGAGAACCTCTGGGTATCGCTCTCGAAGTCTTAGTATGAACGTTTTATACGGGTCATTGACCTCGCCTTTGAAGCCTGTGACCTGCTCCGACTTGTACTTCATGAAGCCAAGAGCATCGTGAAGGTAGGCTCGAGGCACAAAGTTCTGGGTGATGGCGATACCACCTTCAATATTGATGACGAGATGATACCAGCCGGAGGGTACGTGAAGGATTTCTCCCGCTCTACAAACTCCTTCAAGACAGCCGTCCATTTTTCGCGCTTCGGCATGGAAGCCCAGCAGCCATTCTCCAATACTCAGCGGACTGGTGACTTCACTCTGGTCTTGGGAGGTAAAGACGCCTGGTGGGGCTTTTGGAAACATAATCCAGTATTTGGCGCCGCGGACAACGGCGTTCCACGCACTACTCGATGTTAGCGTACCGGCAGGTCAGATGCTGAGAAGGTTAGGAACCTTGTCGCATTAGGATCTTTATGGAACGTGCTGCCACTCCTTTCGGGCCCAACAATCAGCCAGCGGTGATCCGGTCTTTGCTCGCCAAGGACCTCAAAGTAGTCCTGTCCAAAACACTCCGGCACTTCGTAGTGATCATGAGGGTATCGGTTTTTGCCAATCTTCAGATCCATCTTCTCAACAAAGGCGGGATCGAAAAGGTACAAAGGAGATTCGTCAAAGTTGTGTGTGCAGTACTTGCGGTAGGTTTCGTACGGCCAGTCTACCCCTTCACAGCTGAAATTGACATCCTTGTACATCGACATGAAACCCCCCCATGTCCAGAATTCAATCACTGGCCACTCGTTGACAACCTTGGTTGCAATGAACGGCTTTTTTACCCATTTGGACTCGAACTCTTCAGCGGTAAGTGTGTCTATCCTTGGAATCTGGTTCTTGGAAGGTATGTTCTTGTAATACGGTTTAAGAGGGATGTGACGGCACATGAATGGTCGATATAGGACATCTGAGTAGAGGCCACTGCAATCGAACACCCATCTTGAATGCATCTCGAGCACTGTAGTGAACCAATCTCCACACCACCGATCGCTAGTAGTAGGACAACTAGCACAGAAAATTCAGTACAGTGCTATGATTAATGAGCAATGGTTGGATGTGGTCATATATGGTAGATTATCTTGATTATAGATGGTACACGGCGAGCATTCTATTATTACATACACAAAGCGGCCAACTGCAACTCGGAAAATTGCTCATCTCTTGCTAGAGACAGTCTAATCCTGATCAAGGGCCATGGTGCCATCAAAACCAAGACTATGTAGAGATAATATAAGGAGCTTTGTAAATTTTGATAAGAGGGTACAAAAGAGGAGAAAGCATACTTAAGGAATTTGGATCTCCAAAGCGGCTCATCAAGCCTTGAAAATGCCCAAAGGGCCTTGCACGTTGATCCAAATCTTAGGGTTGACAGAATGTCAAGATACTCAAGTAATTGTACAATGAGCTCATCTGGAAGCATTGAAAATGGGCCAGCAGCTATCTTGATGTTTTCGGTAGCGAGGTATACTTGACCTGAAGGCTTGATCCTGTTCCAATGAGGGGGGAGGATGCTCAATAGCTCCGGGGGAGGAGGCAGGAGCGTTGCCTGACTCATACGGCTGTCCTGCGCAGCCACCGATACATTTGTTGAGTCGCCAAGGGTTGAGAGAGGGATGATCTGGTCTGCGTCGGAGTCGCCAGGAATCCTGCCTGGAGTCCTGGCAAACATGGTTGAAAGCGCTGCAACAGCTTGAAAATGAATAAGTCGACGGATATCCGGACCGGAATGATCAAAAGAATGATGGCGAGCAATGATTCAAGGCAAGAACACTTGGTACGGGAGCGAATACTAACGAATTAGAAGCCTCAATGAGACGGCTTAATATGCTGTGTAAAATGTGTAAATGATGGATCATCAAAAAAGAAGAAAGAGTTGAAGTGTGCCACTAGACAGAGGCAATATCAACAGAAGCGAAAGCGGCAATTTTTAGCGCGCCGGCTAGATTTTCTGCCTGCAAGATTTTCTACAAATCTTCCTTGCATCCCACTCGTTCAATCAATGTCACAGAGCTTCACAATTACACACTCCTATAGATATTAGAGAAAGGCTCGAAGAAGAGCATCCTGATATCTTCAAATCAAAAATACTTCGACGTCTTCTTGGTGACCGTCTAAGGTTACCTCGAAACATCAGCCCCACTACCACTTCTTCGACATCCATAAGATCGCGGTCCTTTGGGTCGTGATCTCTCATACATCTAGTTGCAATCATGGCTACAGACAAGGGTCTCGAGGAGGTTCCAGAGAGTATGTCCCAGCGCAATGCTTCCCAAAGCCCGTCTCTGGCGCGCATCGGCTTCCTTTCCGTATGCTGACACGAAGTCACTCTAGCACTAATCGAATCCAACTACGATGAGGTCACGGATTCCTTCGATTCTATGAGCCTCAAAGGCGAGCTGTTGCGAGGTACGAACCCTCTTCGCCCCATTCAGCCGACAACATGTTTACATTCTACAGGTGTCTATGCTTATGGTTTCGAGCGCCCATCTGCTATCCAGCAGCGGGCTATCATGCCAGTCATCAAGGGTTAGCTCGGTCATCCATGGGTTCTGAGGTGTGTTGGGCTGATACAAGGTGCAGGCTCTGATGTCATCGCACAAGCCCAGTCCGGTACGGGAAAGACAGCGACCTTCTCAATCTCGGTCTTGCAAAAGCTTGACCCGAATATCAAATCATGTCAGGCGCTCATCCTCGCGCCTACCCGAGAGCTGGCCCAGCAGATCCAGAAGGTTGTGGTCGCTATCGGCGACTTCATGAACGTGGAGTGCCATGCATGCATTGGAGGCACTAGCGTTCGCGATGACATGAAGGCTCTGCAGGATGGCCCCCAGGTGGTCGTTGGAACTCCGGGGCGTGTTCAGGATATGATCCAGCGTCGCGTGCTCAAGACTGACTCCATGAAGATGTTCGTATTGGATGAAGCTGATGAGATGCTTTCTGTAAGTGCAATGATGGTTAATGATGCAGCGAATTCTGACTATTTCCTAGCGCGGGTTCACCGAGCAAATCTACGATATCTTCCAGCTCCTGCCTCAATCCACCCAAGTCGTTCTTCTTTCCGCTACTATGCCTCAAGACGTGCTGGAGGTTACCACCAAATTCATGCGCGATCCAGTGCGCATCTTGGTCAAGAAGGCTGAACTTACCCTGGAAGGTATCAAGCAATTTTATATCGCAGTCGAGAAAGAGGACTGGAAACTGGACACCCTCTCCGATCTCTATGAGACCGTCACCATTACCCAGGCCGTCATCTTCTGCAATACCCGTAAGAAGGTGGACTGGCTTACCGACAAACTCGGCCAGCGTGATTTTACCGTCTCGGCTATGCATGGAGACATGGACCAGGGTCAGCGAGATCTTATTATGAAGGAATTCCGCTCGGGATCTTCTCGAGTCTTGATCGCTACAGATCTTCTCGCTCGCGGTATCGACGTGCAACAAGTCTCACTGGTCATCAACTATGACTTGCCTGCGAACCGCGAGAACTACATCCATCGTATTGGTCGTGGTGGTCGATTTGGACGCAAGGGTGTTGCTATCAACTTTGTTACGGCTGATGATGTACGAATGATGCGCGAGATCGAGCAGTTCTATAGCACTCAAATCGAAGAGATGCCGATGAACGTTGCCGGTATATATTCCTACCTTCCATCAACAGCTCGCTCATCACTAACACACCCGTATAGATCTCATCTAGACGTTACGACTTCTACACTATCTCGTTGTTACTTAGCGACGCTGAGATACCCGCGCTTCAGAGGGAATATTCGATAGAATGGAGGAGAAGGTGCTGGTGGTAGTTTCTCAGTATGCGATGGCATGTTTCGTTTGGTCACAGTGGCATGCTAGGTCTCTTCAAAAGTTGCACTCGGTCCTGTTTGTAGATTGTGGCGCCATGTCATGGAGCATGGCGACAGCATCCAGGCAAGGTGATGCTTTGCCTCGGTCTCTTATTGCTCCTGACCACCCAAGCTGTTGTAATGTACTCTCACACATTCAAGATAGACCGAAACATGCATGCATGTGTTTCATATCAATTCTGTTCGCCCTTCGTGTGAGGTGGGTCCCATCTTCGGACTTGTGAGTGGTTGGCACGAAGCGAGGTTCTCACCACTGATGTTTCTTGGTCCTTTCCCACACCATACCATCGGCTTCAGCACCTGTCCTGCATCTACTTTGATCCCTCATTGCTGCTCACCGAAGCCTCACGCTCCAGCTTACCATAGTTCGGCCCATGTTAGCTGGTGTGTTCACGCCTGTCACTCTAGGACGATCTCCATGGCTGCGCCAGGTCCAGAATGGATGCTATGGGCGAAGAAACTCCGAGACGAACACGTCAAACTAGTTGAATCTCTGGAGACATTATCGAGCACTGTCGCTAAGGCGCCCTTGCCTGTCCAAATTACAGATCTAGAAGCAAGCCAGCTCGCTCTACAACAGGAAGTGAACTCGCTCCGTGCGACGTTAGCAGCTGCAGAACAACAACGTGAACAGCATTCGAGGATCGAACAACAGTGGGAGCAGCACTCGAGGATCGCTGATGAGCGGATTGCCGCTTTGGAGCAACAATTCAGAACCGAAGCACGACTACGAGACCAGAACGCCAAAGTCGCCAACGAGCAGATCAGGAGACTGAATGAAGATGTGGCGGCACTAAGACGATGGGCTCCGTCTTCAAGTAAGCTCGGGGTGAATACCGCAGAGACGAGCCATAGTTCACAGCTCAGCGGTGAGTACCTCGATGACCTCTAGGTCTTCAAGGTCACTCAATCTCAGCGTAGCCGAAAACCTTACCAGTGTCTCAAATGTATCGAGCAAAAGGTCGTCCATGCAAATATATCTCGAGACATCAGCCCGACGAAAACGCAACTGGAGCGGTCAAGCGCAGAAATGGCCAAGCAGCGTACAAGATATCGATAGCGATGAGACTAGAGAAAATTCCGAAGAGTTGGAAGCCTTGCAGTCGGTGAGTCCCTGCAATACACCAGAATCTCTCAGATCCGCAACACCCGGAGGACCAGAGGCTTCACCATCCGCCACTCCATCTGATATGTCGAGCCTCGTCAGCGTCATAAGCTTTGCCCACTCCTCGATCCACGCTGCAGAGGCTTCGGTCCGAGACCCATCGCCGCCGGCTGTGGCTCTGGAATCCCAGGGCGGTCTTGATCTCTTTGAGTATCTTATCCAATGCGAAGATGAAATTACGAGTCGACTGCCTGCGTACGAGAGAAGACTAGTAGAAGCTTTTGTTGCTGGCTTGAGCGACGAGGTGCACAAGTCAACCTTGAAAAGCAGACTAGACGAACAGGCATGGAACTGGAAGGTAGCGTTCGAAGGGGCAAACCAGATCGCCGAGGATGGTCTTGCACAAGGGAGAAGAGGCAAGAGCAAGCCGTCGCCATCGAGAGATCCGAATGGCCGGTTCAAAAAGAAATCGAGAAGATAATAGGAGGGTTGGGGAGGGCCACAGCAGCTTGGCGTGGCTGACCTGATACTAATATTTTATTGCGGCGCACATCGTCTGGTCGATGATATACGAGGACGGAGATTACTTGGCCGCATGGGAAAAGCATTTGCTACTAGATGTCGACATATCGAAAAACGTAGCTACAGCTTCAACAGGAGAGGGTACCTGTACGGAGTATATCGACCCTTATACCATACTTCTATCCCAATACTAAGTCTCTTCATATACATACAGCCCCCCCTTCTCCTTAACCTCCACCTCGATCGCTCCCTCCCCAACGTCCTTTCCCCCAACCCTTACCCCCGCCCGCATCACATCCCCCACCTCCACACTCCCCACCCCCTTTGGCGTCCCCGTCAGCACGACATCCCCCCTCTCCAACGTCATGACCCGACTGATATCACTCAACAGCCTCGGTATTCGAAAGAGCATCAACCCCGTACTATCACTCTGCCTCACCTTATCATTTACCGACAGAAAAAGCTCAACATCGTGCGGATTCGGTAGCCTCGCTTTCGAGATAACATTCGAGATCGGACAGAAGGTATCGAACCCCTTCGCTATACTCCACGGCAGCCCTTTGCTCTTGGCTTCGTTTTGGACGTTCCGGGCCGTGAGGTCGATGCTCACCGCGTACGCTGCTCTCCTTCTCAACAGCACTCTTTCCACCAATAGCGGAGAGACAACGTACACTCAATAGCGCTCAACGCGGCCTCTGCGTCCTCCTCTCTCAGATCTCTGACTTCCCGTCCCATGACCAGTGCCAGCTCGACCTCATAATGCAGACTCACGCCTTTTGGACGCAGCACAGGCCCGCTTTTGGGAGGGAGGAGCGAGGAGGGGGGCTTGAGGAAGAAGAAGGGCTTTTTAGGGCGGGCGTTTGAGAGCTCGGCTATGTGGTCTCTTGCGGGCTTGATATGTCAGTACGGGGATGGAGGCTGCAGAAGGAGGTTTTTTGGAGGGGAGGTAGCTTGGGGGGGGAGTATACGCATAGTTGCGGCCTATGCATACGACCTTGCGGCAATTGGCTTTGATGGATGCCATTGCTAGCAGATTCTCGAGGGTAGAGAAGCTTGCACAATCGAGCCTTGTGCGAATGAGAAACCTAATGATCTAGATTTGAAAAGTAGAGCTCGTTAAGGTTTTCAGTATCTGACCTTCAAGTTAGCCATGAATATCCGTATTTGGCCGGAAGTCCTCTCCGAAAGAAGCAGACAACGATGCATACCTACATCGTACGGAATACAAAGCATCTGATTGGCTTTACAGCGAAACGAAGCTCCAACTTCAAGAATTCCTTCCGACCCCCCCAAATCACCACCTCACCAAACCCACTCGCACTTTAGCAACCATGCAAATCTCACACATCCTCTCCGACCTCACCTCCCTCCGCGCCTGCGTAAGCCCCCTTCCCCCTCTTCCTCCCCACTCCCTCCCCCACCCCACCCCACCCCCTACTAACATCACGCCCACCCCAGCCGCCAACCGCCGCCCTCGCCCTCGTCCATGCCCGCACCCCCTCAAGCACCTCCCAAACCCCCACATCCCAACCCCACACAGCCCAAACCCACAAAGCCCAACCCCCCACATCCAAATCTCCGAGACTGGTGTCCGAAGAATCAGTAGCTGAGGATTTAGATCTACAGCGCGCGACTGATCTGGTGGAGTTGCATGAGGGGGTGAAGATGAGGCATTTGCGGGGGCTGGATAAGGGGTTGGGGGAAGCGAGGAGGGAGGTTGAGCGGGTGGTGCGAGGGCTGGGGGGTGTGGGTGTAGAGGGCGTGAGATGAGGATTGGGGGAGGGTGGCTGATAAAGAAGTGACTTGTGCGCTGCGCGGAAAGGAGAGGCTGGGTTTTTGTGCTCGTCAGCTGTTGGGCTTGGGGCGGCCTGGTTTGAGACTGCGTGTAGGAGCCAGCGGGTTCGTGAGATATGGCTCAGGTGTGGAGGTCTTGATCTTCGATGAATGATGAACGATGGAGATACTATCGCGACTACGACTTTGACGCTGTGACCAGGGTTGGCGGGAACATTGACTGGGAAACCCTCGGCTTGTGATGGTCTGTATCCTATCTGTTGGCTGGTAGGGATTGGCTACTTTATCACTGCGAGGAGTCACTGAAGCTGTCTTCCCGTTCTCGCAGAGATATCGCTATGAGCTTCTCGACGGGGTAGAGAAAACGCTAAGACTCTCTGCCTTTCAGCCACCGGTGGTCGATTTGGCTGTTATCAATCCGTTGATGGGTAATTCGAGTGAGTTGAGCGACTATGGAATAGCAGCATGCAGATGGGCTGCATCCTCGAGGAAACGGTTTAGGTAGGATAAAAGCCGTCAATTCGCTACACTACTACATACACGGCCATTGCATGACCTCGCTCAAGCTACGGCCTGATCAACAAAGGCGGCTCAGAGGCGAGAGCACGACCACAGAATCCTAGGCATCTTCAAGAACAATGTTCTCGCCCTTCGCCATACGTCGCAGCACAGGCTTCGTCTCTCTACCGACCTGCCTCCCCAGTGCGGCATCTAGTAGACTCTGTCTCGAAGCTACATTTCTGACCTTGCGTATCACGGACTTTCGCTTCTTCAGCGGAGGCGATTCTGCAGCATGGGGCTGGGTAGATACAGGGGTGCTTGGTACCTCTTCGCCTCTTGCAAGACGCTGCAGTCTATCCTTTGTCCGGCCTCCCATCTTCCTGCCCAGCGCTGCATTCAGGAATACCCTACGTGCAGCAAGGTTCCTGGCTTTCCGAAGGTACAGCTTTCGTTTCTTCACAGGTGAAGAACCCAATTTCTCCGCAGCCGAGTTCACGGTATGCTGGACTGATATGATTGAGCCGTTCCTCGAGGTTATCCTGTACTCATCGTTGTGTAAATGCCCTGCTGGCGTGGGATGAGGCTCTGCAAGTTCGTCGTCTAGGGGTGTAGCGTCGCTGGGACTCTGAACGAAGATCTTGGGCGGAGGGAGGGTCACCTTCTTGGCTGGCTTGGAGCCTCTGCGTGAGTTGATCGAGGGTGGAACGCTGATCCGATCCATGATGTCCACTGCTTTTGTTTCGGACCGCTTGAGCTCTGGGGTTTGCATTTCACTCTGTTGTCGAGCTTCCTCGTCGTCATCCCTATCGCGTGCATAAATCGAAGGTGGGACGCTAATCCGTTTCATGATATCCACTGGTTGTGTTTCTGACCGCTTGAGCTCTGGTTGGCTTTCATTGTCTTGTCCAGCTTCCTCGTCGCCATTCTTATCGCGTGCATGAATCGAAGGTGGGACGCTGATCCGGTCGTTGAAGTCCACTGGTTTTGTTCCGGACCGCTTGAATTCTGGTGGTTGGTTTTCATTGGGTTGTCCAGCTTCTTCGTCGCCATCCCTATCTCCAGGAAGTGAGAGTTTTTTGTCGACCTGTTGACCGGCTTTAGAGAACCTTGTGATGTCAGGACCGTCGGCTAGAGGATACGAGGTAGCCTCTTGGTTGTCCTCTTTATCTTCAGGGAGCGGTAGTTTATTGTCGACCTGTTGACCGGTTTCAGAGACCCCGGCAATATCAGGACTGCCGGCTAGAGGACCCGATGTGGCCTTTTGGTTGTCATCTTTAGACTGCTGGATGTGATGCACGGGAATTTCGCTGGCTCTTCGATCAACGGTTTGAGCCACCGCGGCTGACGAGGTGACAAATGGATCATTCCTCTTCGCACGTTCAGCTGCCCCTTCGCTGCTTGGGCTTGCTTTAGGTGCAGAAGGGCTCTGAGACGAAGGATCTACTGTTTCGCGCGGAGCGGTGTCTTCTGGAAACTCCACAGTCTTTTCGGAGGCGTAATTGCCGATAGGCACCCACATTCGTTCAGGCGATGTGGTAGGCTTATCCGTGTCCGCTTTGCCTAACGGAGAGCTGGCAGCAACGGATTGTCGCGGTGATCTCTTAGGTATGCTTTCGACAGGGCCTTGAGTCGAAACATTGACTTTTTGGTGCGGAGTAATGTCTTCCGCAGAGTCTGTAGTCTCTGCGGAGGCGTAGTTCCCGACAGGCGCCCACGGCTGTTCAGGCGATGTGGGTGGTTTGTTCGTGTCCGCTTTGCCTAACGGAGAGCTGGCAGTAGCGGATTGTCGAGGTGATTTTCCAGGTAAGCTTTCGACGCTCTTACGGACTTCGCCTGCAGGCAAGGTCTTGGAAGGGTTCTGAACAGGTTCAGACTCCCCTTCTTCATTAGTCCATGGTTCCAAATCCCGCTCCTGACTGGCCTCCGTGCCGCTGCTATCCGAACTCTTAGCAGGTCCAGGTGAAAAGGATCGACGTTTTGGCTCAGTGGCACCTTTAGAAGCTGGGTGTTCTTGAGAGGTGCCTTGGCTCTGTCTAAAAGACTCTTCTTTGTCTACCGGACTGTCATCTCGAGCATCAATGGTAGCACTCGCAGGCTCTTGAATAACTTTATCGTTCAAAGACATATCAGAGTAAACAGATTCTCCATCATCGTCTGGAAAGGCCCCTGGAGTCAAAGTAGTCACCTTAGACAGGGGGTCCATTGCAGATCCACTGAAACGCTCGTCCTGCGTTGAGCCGTCAGAGCCCTCGTAAAACGATGATCGTTCGGCTTTTCGGTGAGGATGTGCTTTCTCTGCGCCAGTAAGCTCATGTTTGTCTGCTGTACCAGCCGAAGGGCCTTCAGCAGCCTGATTGTCTTTTTCTGGCGGCAGTGATGTCTTGCTGGTGTCAGCCAGTACTTGACTATTCGGGTGAGCATTCGAATCATTCCCATTAGACTGGTGTTCAGCCGAAGGGTCTTCAGCAGCCGTTTTCTCATCTGCTACCAACAGTGGTGTCTGGCTGGCGTCAGCCTGTATTTGACTATTCGAGCGAGCATTCGGGTCATTCTTATAAGACTGGTATTCAGCTGAAGGGTCTTCAGCAGCCGGTTCCTCTGTTTCTACCGGCAATGGTATTTGGCTGGCCTCAGCCAGTCCTTGCATATTCGGGCGAGCATTCGTGTCAGTTTTTTGATCCATAGTCTTTCCTTCCGCCCGGGCGTTCCAATCAGACTGGCGTTCAGCTGAAGGGTCTTCAGCAGCCAACGTCTCTTTTTCTGGCGGCAACGGTGTCTGGCTGGCGTCAGCCAGTACTTGAGTATCCGTGCGAGCATCTGTGTCGTTCTTGTGATCGAAAATATGTTCTTTGACCCGGGGTTTCTTATTGAATTGGCGTTCAGCAGCTGGAGTTGGATGAGCATTGTCGGCTTTGTCATGCCCTTCGGAGACGAGCGCTGCTGTCCGGTTCGAGCTGGTTTCGTCAGCTCTGACCCAAGTCATGCTACAGGAAACCTACTCATTTGAATGCTTGCGGTGTGCCTCAGTCTGAGGCTGGGTAGCAAACATCTGATCAAAAGCCTTTGTAACGGACTGGCGTTCAGCAGCTGGAATTGGAAGACCATGGTAGGCTTTGTTGTGTTCCCCAGAGACGAGCGCTGCTGTTCGATTCGAGCTGGTATCGTCAGCTCTGACCCAATTCACGCAAAAGTAAGCCTACACGTCTGAATGCTTGCGATGTGCCTCAATCTGGGGCTGGGTATGAGAGATCTGGTCATGAGCCTTCTGAAACGACTGATTTCTAGCACCTTGTTCGGGCCGCGAAAGCTCTGCCGTAGCATTCACCGGCATGGCTTCGTTCTTTCTCTGCCGACGGTTCTCTTCGACGTCGACTTCAACAGATACAAAGCGAGGCCAGCCCCACCCTGATGACTGTTGGTACTGGATTGAGGGTTTCCGCTTCGGATGGCTGGAAACTTTCGGTGGACTATGCTGGTTTGCAGGAGTGCGTGGAAAGAATTCTGGATTGGGCATGTTGGGACAAGATCTAAGCCATGGTGGAGAAAAGTCGTACGAGTGCATATAAGGATGAGAAAGTACTGAGCATAGGTAGAGGAAGATGATGAAAGAAATGTGGGAGACAAAACAACAAGCTGATGGGACTTGCCATGCTCCATCGGTCCTTGGGGAGGCAGGTGCGTCCGCCTCCAGTCTTTGCTGCTGATACAAGCTTCAATAGACTTGCAATATCTCACGGAAGGAGCCATTGGTAATTAGCGTCTCTGTGTACGAAGACATATCCTCAAGCCGGTCTCCACAGAGTACCCAGACTGCTCGTAAGCGGGGAATTGAACAGAACATCTGGCCTGGTGTATAGTGATAACCTATGTGTTCATGCATTCAAGAAAATGGTTTTATATGTCAAGGTCGTCCTGTCAACGAACGGCTTGCCGTTTTGTCGAGATCATATTCTAGAAGTATACTCGTCTGGCAGTGAACTCCAACACTTCTCCATACATTATCCTAGGTCTGGTCGAGAGGTAGAACCTTCGGCAACACACGAATTCTCACCCTCAGCAACTGAAGGGTAAAGTTAGCTCCGAAAGACTTGGTCCTTGACGAATAAATGGGGTCGAACTCCAGTTGCAAGCAGAATACCCTTCTTGCTCTTCCGCTGGCATAATATCCTTTCCGCCGCGCTCAACAGTAGAGTTACAATTACCAGCCATGGCATCAAGCGTGGATGCAAAGCTGCTGAAGCAGACCAAGTTTCCGCCTGATTTCAGCCAGAAGGTTGACATGAAGAAGGTTAATGTTGAGGTCATGAAAAAGTACCGATATCTTGTCCGCGCGTCCAGGCATTGCTGATTGTCGCCCTACCACAGGTGGATTGCAGGCAAGATCTCTGAGATCCTGGGCAGTGAAGACGACGTAGTCATTGAGCTTTGCTTCAACCTCCTCGAG